>Ga0136617_10006799_pt1 | contig 10197 bp, 10 predicted proteins | sample AntDrymUQ3222106_2_FD_129672 | JGI IMG/M metagenome (GOLD analysis project Ga0136617, IMG submission 129672) | Polar desert sand microbial communities from Dry Valleys, Antarctica - metaG UQ322 (21.06) | ecosystem: Environmental > Terrestrial > Soil > Desert | place: Antarctica: Dry Valley... | reverse complement strand
GAAGGGAGTACGAACGTACTTCCGAGGGTTCGGGTGGCGATCCGGCGAAGTGTCCACGGCCGCATCCGGGCGTGCCGGGATCGTGAAACGGGCTCCGAGCTCCAGCGCGGTCGCCAGCCACGGGATCGTGAGCAGCAGCAGCGGCGACAGGTAGCGCTCCATGAACCACCAGGGGCCGAAGCGCGAGACGTAGAAGGCGCCGAGCAGGGCGACGAAGGCGACCAGCGCGACGGTGCCGGCGCCCAGCCGCGGGCGGGCGCGGCGGCGGACGAGCACGACGGCGGCCGCGACGAGGGCGAGCGCCAGGACGGAGAGCACCTCGGAGATCGGGATCGCCGTGTAGTGCATGCTCGGGCGCAGCACCGGCGGCAGCGACCACGCCCCCGCGGCGCGCAGCGCCGAGTCCAGGTTGTGCGCCACGTCGACGCCGCTGCTCTCGGCTTTGCCGCTGCTCGGGATCGGCGAGCCGTCGAGCGAGAGGTTGTAGGCGATCCACGGCGAGAGCAGGACCGCCGCGATCAAGCACGCGGCCAGCGGCGCGGCGGCGGCGCGGAGCCCGGCGCCGCCCCGCCACGCGCGCAGCAGCGCCACGGCCCCGAAGGCGGCCACGAACACCACCTCGTCGACGCGCGCCAGCGCGAGCGCGCCGAGCAGCAGCCCGGCGGCGAGCACGCGGCGCGGCGTCCAGCGCTCGGTGCGGTCGAGCACGAGCACCGACGCGGCCAGCAGCACGAGCGTGAGCCCGGTCTCCAGCCCGTTGTGGAACAGGCGGAAGACGCTCACCGAGCCGGCGACGACGATCGCGGCCGCCGCGGCGGCCGTCGCGCCCTCGCCGCCGTGGCGGCGGGCCAGCGCCCGCGCCTGCAGGGCGACCAGCGCGACGAACGCCAGCCACAGCAGCGTCGAGAGGAGCTGGGAGAGCCGCAGCCCGGCGATGCGGTCGCCGCCGGCCGCCGCGTAGAGCGGGACGTTCAGCGCCGCCCACAGCGGCTGGAAGCCGTTGGTCGCGATCTGCCCGTCGGCGCTGACGCCGCCGCCGATGGCGGCCTGGCGCGCGACGGCGAGCACGTAGTAGGCGTCCTCCGTCGGCAGCGTGCGGGCGAGCTGGTCGGCCGCGGCGGCGTGCATCCACGCCGCGAACGCGAGCGTGACCAGCAGCGGCACGAGCACCGCGGGGCGCCGCAGCGCGGCGAGCGCGCCCGCCGGCGGGCGGCGGGGCCCGCCCGCGGCGCCGCCCGCGCCGTGCGGCTCGGGCCGCCGGGCGGTCGGGCTAGCCAAGGGGCCGCCACCTCCGGCCGTCGCGCCCGGGGATCTCGTCGGCGGCCTGCGGGCCGGTGCTGCCCGGCTCGTAGGGCTGCGGTTCCGGCCGGTCGTGCAGCAGCGGCTCGACCGCGGCCCACTGCGCCTCGACCTCCGCGCTGGAGGTGAACAGCGTGCTGTCACGCTCGATCGCGTCGCCCAGCAGCCGCTCGTAGGCCTCCGGCGCCTCGCTCGACGCCTCGTCGCCCGGGTCGAAGTCCAGCTCGACCTTGACCAGCTCCAGCCCGGCGCCGGGCCGCTTGCCGGTGACGTGCAGCTGCACACGTTCCCCCGGCTGGATGCCGATGATCAGCCGGTTGGCGCCGGCCCAGCCGTCGGCGCCGTCGAAGGGCATGTGCGGCGAGGGCCGGAACGCGACCGCGATCTCGGCCGCCTTGGCCGCGAGCCGCTTGCCGGTGCGCAGGTAGCAGGGCACGCCGGCCCAGCGCCAGGACTCCACCTCGACGCGCATCGCGGCGTACGTGTCGGTGCGCGAGCCGCCCGCCACGCCCTCCTCGCCGTCGTAGCCCGCGTACTGGCCGAGCACCGCCGCGGCCGGCTCGACCGGCACGATCGAGCGCAGCACCTTCAGGCGCTCGGCGCGCAGCTCGTCGCCGGCCACGCGCGCCGGCGGGTCCATCAGGGTGAGGGCGAGGAGCTGCAGCAGGTGGTTCTGGCCGACGTCGCGCAGCGCGCCGTTGGCGTCGTAGAAGTCGCCGCGCCCGTCGACGCCGCCGGCCTCGGCGACCGTGACCTGGACCGACTCGATCGAGCGGCGGTCCCACAGCGGCTCGAAGATGCCGTTGACGAAGCGCAGCACGAGCAGGTTCTGGGCCGCCTCCTTGCCCAGGTAGTGGTCGATGCGCAGCAGCTGCTCCTCGTCGAAGTGCTCGTGCAGCGCCGCGCGCAGCTCGCGCGCGCTGGCGAGGTCCTCGCCGAACGGCTTCTCGACCACCACGCGCGAGGCGGCGCCGGCGTCGCGCCCGAGGCCGATGCCCGCGAGGCGGCCGCCGATCGCGCCGAACAGCGACGGGGCCACGGAGAGGTACGTGAGCCGCTCCCCCTCGCGCTCGGCGAGCGCCCGCTCGAGGCGCTCGTAGAGCTGCGGGTCGTCGCCCGCGCCGTTGACGGCCTCGACGTCGGAGACGAGGCGCTCCCAGCGCTCGGACGTCTCGAGCCGCGCGCCGCCGGGCCCGTGCTCGGCGGCGAGCGCACGCAGGTCCTCGGTGCTCGCCGAGCGCGAGATGCCGAGCACGCCGAGGCGCTGCGGGAGCCGGCCGGAGGCCGCGAGGTCGTGCAGCGCGGGCCACAGCCTGCCGCGCGCGAGGTCGGTCGCGCCGAACAGCACGAGCGTCATCGGAGCCGCCATCTGGGCCACCTCCCCCGTCGGGCCGGCTCCCATGCACGGGCGGCCTACTCCGCGGCGGGCCCGCGGGCGGACTCCGGCGCGACGTCGTCGCGCAGCCCCTTGTAGGACGGCTGCCTGAGCGTGCTCGCCTGCGTCCACTCCGAGAACTCCACGCCGCAGACCAGCTCGGGCTCCACGTAGCGCGTCTGCCGCGGCGGCCGACGGCCCGTGAACGGCGAGTCCTCACGCGCCCTCGCGGCGAGCAGGGCGCCCAGGCGCTCCAGCTCGCGCGCGTCGAAGCCCGTGCCGACGCGGCCGGCGTAGCGCAGTGCGCCGTCCTCGTAGAAGCCCACCACGAGCGCCCCGAGCCGGCCCGAGCGGTTGCCCTCGCCCGCCAGCCAGCCGCCGATCACCACGTCGGTGCGGCGGACGTTCTTGACCTTCAGCCACGCGGGGGACCGGCGGCCGGGCGTGTACGGGCAGTCGAGCCGCTTGGCGATGATCCCCTCGAGCCCCTGGGCGCGCGTCGCCTCCAGCAGCGCCGCGCCGTCGCCGAGATGGTGGGCGGGAGACTGCCAGGCCGGGCCGTTCAGGCCCATCGCCAGCAGTCGCCCCCGGCGCTCCGCGTACTCCAGCGCCAGCAGCGAGTGCCCGTCGAGGAAGAGCAGGTCGAAGATCACGTAGACCACCGGCTCGCTGCGCATCAGCCGCCGGATGGCACTGTCGGACGTGACGTGCATGCGCGACTGCAGGCGCTGGAAGCTCGGCCGGCCGTCCGCGGCGAACGCGACCACCTCGCCGTCGAGCACCGCCTCGCGCGAGCCGAGCGCGCGGCCCAGCTCGCGCAGCTCCGGATAGCGCGGCGTGATGTCGCGCCCGTTGCGGCTGGCCAGGCGCAGGCGCCCGCCCTCGCCGTAGCCGATCGCGCGCACCCCGTCCCACTTGATCTCGTACGCCCACCGGCCGTCCTCGCGCGGGAGCGGACCCGTGCGTGCGAGCATCGGCTCGATCCGCTCGGGGAACGGCTCCCGCTCCGCGTCCTGCGGTGGGTCCATCCGGTGGATCATCCAGTTCTTGCCGCCGGTGCAGAACAGGACGTAGCGGCCCCGCAGGCGCTCGCCGTGGAAGGTGACCATCACCTCGTCGTCGCGGAACTTGTGCAGCTCGTAGGTGCCGCGGTCCCAGACGCGCATCGTGCCGGCGCCGTAGGAGCCCTCCGGGATGTCGCCCTCGAAGTCGAGGTACTCGAGCGGGTGGTCCTCCGTGCGCACCGCGAGGTGGTTGCGCTTGGGGTCGGGCGGGATGCCCTTCGGGACGGCCCACGAGGCAAGCGTGCCCTCGTGCTCCAGGCGCAGGTCCCAGTGCATCGCGCGGGCGCTGTGCTCCTGGACGACGTAGCGCGCCGCGGGCTCCGCGCGGGCGGCGTCCGCCTCGCTCGGCGGCGGCTCGGGCGTGGCGCCGAAGTCGCGCTTGGCGCGGTAGGGCCGCAGCCGGTCGCCCATCGCCGAGAACCGTACCGCGGGGGCGGGTGGGAGGGGTTGTATCGTCCCGTCCCGCCATGGAAGCCAATCCGATCGTCCTGGACGACACAGCGGGGGACGTCGTCGTCGTCGTCGTCGAGGGCGAGCACGACATCTACACGGCGCCGACCCTGCGTGAGCGCCTCGAGGAGGCGCTCGACCGTGGCGGCGGACTCGTCGTGGACCTCACGGCGGCCACGTTCGTGGACTCCTCGGTGCTCGGCGCGCTGCTGGACGCGCGGCGCCGCGCGCTGGAGTCCGCGCAGGGCTTCGTGGTCTGCGTGGGCGACGCGGTCGCGCCCGGCGTGCGGCGCATCCTGGACATCACCGGGCTCGTGCCCGTGCTCCCGGTCATGCATGGGCGCGACGAGTCGGTCGTGGCGGCCCGGAACGGCGCGGACCGATGAGCGGCCCGCCGCCGGAGGTCGTGATCGACATGGCCGCCCGTGCCGAGGGGGTGGGCGTGGTGCGCCAGGCGCTCGCGGGCATGGCCGACGCGCTGGCCTTCGACCCCGCGGTGCTCTCCGACATGAAGATGGCCGTCACCGAGGCGTGCACCAACGTGGTCGTGCACGCCTACGACGAGGAGGCCGGCCGGCTCGAGGTGCAGATGCTCGCCGGCGAGGAGGAGCTCACGATCGTCGTCCGCGACCACGGCGCCGGCATCCAGGCCCGCCCCACCCGCGACGGCCCGCCGGCGCTCGGCCTCGGCCTGCCGCTGATCGCCGCACTCTCCGACGCCTTCGAGCTGCACGGCGCCGCCGGCCGGGGCACCGAGGTGCGCATGACCTTCGCCTACGTCCGCGACGCAGACCCGGCCGCCGCACACCCGGTCACCGGCTCACTCGGCGCCGGCGGGCGCTGGGAGCCGGGCGAGCCGCCGGCCTGAGATTGTGCTTAGGCCGCCTGGCGAAGCGCGTCGAGCTCGCGCATGCGGCCGAGGCGGCCGAGCGCCTTGGACTCGATCTGGCGCACCCGCTCGGGCGTGATGCCGAGCTGACGGCCGATCTCGCGCAGGGGCGTGGGCTCGCCGCCGTCGATGCCGTAGCGCATCTGGACGACGGTGCGCTCGCGGTCGGGCAGCTCGTCGAGCGCGCGGCGCAGCATCTCCTCGCGCAGCGAGATGTGCACGACGTCCTCGGGCGCCGGGCCCTCGGAGGGCAGCAGGTCGCCGAACGCGGCGTCCTCCTCCTCCCCCAGCGGGCGGTCCAGCGACGTCACGGTGCGCGCGGCGTCGCGCAGCGCCAGCAGGTCGTCGACGGTGATGGCGGCCTCGCGCGCGATCTCGGCGTCGTTGGGCACCCGGTCGAGCCTGAGCGCCAGCGCGTTCTCCGCGCGGGCGACCTTGCGCTGCGTGCGGACCAGGTTGATCGGCAGCTTGATCGTGCGCGCCTTGGCGTCCATCCCGCGCTCCACCGCCTGGCGGATCCACCACGTCGCGTAGGTGGAGAAGCGGTAGCCGCGGCGCCAGTCGAACTTCTCGACGGCGCGGATCAGGCCGAGGATGCCCTCCTGGATGAGATCGAGCAGCGTCAGCTCGGAGCCCTGGTACTTCTTGGCGATCGAGACGACGAGGCGCAGGTTCGCGTTGATCATCCGGTCCTTGGCGGCCAGGTCGCCACGCTCGATGCGCTTGGCCAGCTCGATCTCCTCGTCTGGCGTCAGCAGCCGGTGGCGGCCGATCTCGTTGAGGAACAGCTGCAGGGTGTCCGTCGTGACGGAGGCCAGCGCGGCGTCGTCCACGGGGGTGGCGACGGCGTCCCGGCGCCCGCAGTCGTCGCGCAGCTCGATGCCGCGCGCGTCGAGCTGCTCGTAGAGCCCGCCGAGGTCGGCCTCCCCCAGCTCCAGTGCCTGCGCCAGCTCGTCCACCTCCGAGAGATCGAGGCAACCGCGCTCCTCACCTCGGTCGATCAGGGCTGCCACGGCGCCGCCCGATGCCTCGTTGGCTGTGCTCATCCACCCGTTGACTCACCGGAACGGCGAGCGATGAAACGTCCGGCCACCGCGTGCAGGCGTTTGATCGCTCCCCTCGCGCGGGAATCACAGGTACCAGACCCGCCAGGGGAGGGATCAGCGATGTTCGAGCGCTTCAAGAACCGTCCGGCCGATCCGGACAGCACCGCGACGACCAGCCGGGACCGCCCTGCGGGCAACGGTCGCGCGCACGGGACCGAGCGGCCCACGGGCGCGGCCACGCGCCGGGAGGAGACCGGCGAGCGCACGCGCGACCAGATGCGCGCCACCCGCGCCCGCCAGCGCGAGGAGTACGGCGGCGTCAACTGGGGCGCGGCCTTCTTCGGCTGGCTGGTGGCCGTCGGGCTCGGCTCGCTGCTCGTGGCGATCGTCGCCGCCGCCGGCGCCGCCGTCGGGCTGACCCAGGTGTCCGGCAGCGAGGCGGAGCAGAACGCCGAGTCGATCGGCCTCGGCGGCGCCATCGTCCTGCTCGTCGTGCTGATGGTCGCCTACTACTGCGGCGGCTACGTGGCCGGCCGCATGTCGCGCTTCGACGGCGCGCGCCAGGGCATCGGCGCCTGGCTGTTCGGCATCGCGGTCACGATCCTGCTGGCAGTCGCGGCCGTGATCCTGGGCGCGGAGTACAACGTGCTCGAGCAGCTCAACCTCCCGTCGCTGCCGGTCGGCGAGTCGACCCTGACCACCGGCGGCGCGATCGCGCTCGCGGCCGTGCTGGTCGGCACGCTGCTGGCCGCGGTCGTCGGCGGCAAGGCCGGCGAGCGCTACCACCGCAAGATCGATCGGGTCGGCGTCGCCGACTAGGTCGCCGTGAGGGCACCGGAGACCGTGCGCCTGCTGGGAGTGGACCCCGATCTCGGGGTCCTGCTCTCCGGCGTGCGACGGGCCGAGGCCGAGCGCGAGCTGGTCGTGCGCACCTACCGGGTGCCGGCCGGCCACTGGGACGTCACGCGCCTCAGCGGCGCGAGCGTGGACAGCGTCGGCCTGCTGGTGCTCGACGGCGTGCTCTCGCGCGAGCTGGTGGTCGCCGACCACGTCAGCGCCGAGCTGCTGGGCCCCGGCGACCTCGTGCGCCCGTCGCAGATCGGCAACCGCGCCAGCCTGCTGCCCGTCGAAGCCGTCTGGTCGGTGCTCTCGCCGCTCACCGTGGCGGTGCTCGACCGGCGCTTCGCCGCCGAGGTCGCTCGCTACCCAGAGGTCAGCTGTGCGCTGCTCGACCGCCTCGGGGAGCGCTCGATCCGGCTCGCCACCACGCAGGCCATCTCCCAGCTCACGCGCGTCGACCGGCGGCTGCGCGCGCTGTTCTGGCACCTCGCCGAGCGCTGGGGGCGGGTCTCCGGCCAGGGCGTGATCGTGCCGCTCGCGCTGACGCACCGCGTCCTGGGCCAGCTCGTCGGCGCCCGCCGGCCGACGGTCTCGACCGCGCTGGCCGAGCTCGCCGAGCGCCAGGAGCTGATCCGCCGGCCCGACGGCTCGTGGCTGCTGCGCGGCGACCCGCCCGACGCGGAGTCGCTCGCCCGCCGCCCGGCCGGCGCGGACGCGGCGGCGCCGCTGCCGGCGGCGCGCCGCTTCGGCCGCGAGCCCGTCGGCCTGCTCAGGGACTGACGCGGCCGACGCCCGTCAGGAACTCGCGGACGCGCAGCGGGCCGCCCGCGCGCGGGTCCAGTGGGGGCGTGTCGGCGCCGGCCCGGTCGCGCATGCCCTCCAGCAGCTCGAGCAGCGTGTCGCCCGCGGCGTGGCGCGGCGTCCAGCCCAGCTCCTCGCGCGCCCGCCGCGTGTCCATCACCGGCACGCCCAGGCCCATGTCGAGCCAGCCGGCCGGGGTCGGCTGCAGCCGCGCCCGCCACGTCGCCGCGGCGGCCGCCCGCAGCGCCTTGACCGGCACCTTCACCGTGCGCGCCCCGAGCAGCCGCCCCAGCTCGGCCGGGCCGAGCACGGGCTCGGCGGCGATGTTGTAGGCGCCGCGGGCGGTCGGGTCGGTGGCGGCCAGACGGTAGGCCTCGCCGACGTCGTCGCCGTGCACGGCCTGGATCACCAGCCGCTCGACGACCGGCAGGAACGCGATCAGCGCCGGGCGCAGCAGCGGCGAGGGCAGCAGCGGCCCGGCGAACAGCCGGCGGATCTCCTGAGCCGCCTCGCGCTTGAACACCAGCGCGGGCCGCAGCCGGGCGACGCGCAGCTGCGGATGCGCGCCTCCAGCTCGTCGAGCGCGCGCTCGCACGCGGCCTTGTGGCGCGAGTAGAAGGAGGTCGGGATGCCGTCGGTGGGCCAGGTCTCGTCGACGCGGCGGTCCTTCGGACCGGGCGAGTAGGCGCCGACCGAGGAGGCGTGCACGAGCGCCCCGGCGCCCGCGGCGGCGGCGGCCTCGAACACCCGCCGGGAGCCGAGCACGTTGACGGCCTCGAGCGCCTCGAGGTCACGGGAGGGCTGGATCAGCCAGGCGAGGTGGATGACCGCGTCGGCGCCCGCGAAGATCGGCTCCAGCGGCGTGACGGCGACGTCCGCCTGGACCCAGCGCGTGCGCGGGCTCTCGCGCCGCGGCAGGCGGCGCGCGAGACCGACGATCTCCTCGACGCGCGGGTCCGCGGCGAGCGCTCGCACGACCGAGGTGCCGACGTTGCCGGTCGCGCCGGTGACCACGATCCGCATGTCGGCCAGGCTTTCCGTGTGACCCGATACCAAAACGCCGCTCGGGGTAGCACGGACGGAGACCTCGAAGCGACGACGAAGGGAGTCCCGACATGGCCGTTCGCTCCAGCTCGGAGGGCATCCTCTCCGATGACCGCGCGGAGAAGCGCGACGAGCTCATCGAGATGCTCAAGAAGGCGTACTTCATGGAGCTCGAGACCGTCATGAGCTACATCACGAACTCGATCAACCCGGACGGCGTGCGCGCTCAGGAGATCATCGAGTCCCTGCGCGAGGACGTGCAGGAGGAGCTGGGCCACGCCCAGGACTTCGCGAACCGGATCAAGGAGCTCTACGGCACGGTGCCGGGCTCGATGGAGTTCACCCCGGAGCAGTCCTACCTGCAGCCGCCGGACCACCAGACGGACATCGTCCACGTCATCAAGGGCGTGATCGAGGCGGAGACCGGCGCCATCGAGCACTACAACCGGATCATCGATTACACGGACGAGATCGACCCCGTGACCAACGACATGGTGATCGCGATCCTGCGCGACGAGCAGGGCCACCGGCGCCTGTTCGAGGGCTACCTGCGCGAGTACGAGGCGGAGGGCCTCGCCTGAACCGAACGAGCGGGCGCGTAGAGTGAGCGTGGGGCGAGACCACGACTCGCGGTTTCCCCGAATCGGCAGCTACGGGTTCATCTCCGATTGTCACACCAGCGCCCTGGTCTCGGCCGACGGGGCGATCGAGTGGCTGTGCATGCCGCGCTTCGACTCCCCGAGCGTCTTCGGAGCCCTGCTCGATCGCGATGCCGGCTCGCTACGGCTGGGACCGCCCGGCGTGCGCGCCCCGCTGGCGCGCCGGTACCTGCCCGGCACCCTGATCCTCGAGACCACCTGGACAACTGCAACCGGGTGGCTGGTGGTCGTCGACGCGCTGACGATCACCGAGTGGGCCCCGTCGGGGCGGGAGGAGCGCGGGATGCAGCGCCCCTCGACCCGCCACGAGGCCGACCGCACGCTGGTCCGGATCGCGACCTGCATCGACGGTGAGGCGGAGGTGGCGGTCGACTGCCGCCCCAACTTCGAGTACGGATCGGCGCCGGCAAGCTGGGAGCAGGCCGAGAACGACGAGTGGCGGGCCAGCGGCGGTGAGCAGCGCGTCAACCTCGCCACCGACATCGAAGTCTCGGTCGAAGGGGACCGCATGCGCGGCGATCTGACCCTGCGCGAGGGTCAGTCCTGCTACGCGGCAATCTGCTGGGATCCGGAGGGAGGCGCGCCGCGTAGCGCCCCGGAGGCATGGGAGCGATTGCACGCCACCTCGGACTTCTGGCGCGCCTGGCTGCGATACGGCGACTTTCCCGATCATCCCTGGCGCGCCCACCTGCAGCGCTCCGCGGTGGTGCTGAAGGGCCTCACCTACGCG
>Ga0136617_10006798_pt1 | contig 10199 bp, 11 predicted proteins | sample AntDrymUQ3222106_2_FD_129672 | JGI IMG/M metagenome (GOLD analysis project Ga0136617, IMG submission 129672) | Polar desert sand microbial communities from Dry Valleys, Antarctica - metaG UQ322 (21.06) | ecosystem: Environmental > Terrestrial > Soil > Desert | place: Antarctica: Dry Valley... | reverse complement strand
GCTGGTCTGCTACTACGAGCAGGTGGCGCAATGGATCCTGCCCCACATGGAGGGCCGTCCGCTCAGCCTGCAGCGCTTTCCGGCGGGCATCGGCCAGCGCGGCTTCTTTCACAAGGACGTGCCGGACTACTTCCCGGGCTGGATCCGGCGCGTGGAGGCGGCAAAGCACGGGGGCAGCGTGACTCACGCGGTAGCGGGCGACGCCCGGACGCTGGTTTATCTCGCGAACCAGAACACGATCACACCGCACGTCTGGCTCTCGCGCGCCGATCGCATCGACCGGCCCGACCGCCTGGTGATCGACCTCGATCCGGCGCCGGGCAGCGACTTCGCCGAAGTCAGGAGGGCCGCGCGCAGCGCCGGAGAGCTGCTGCGGGAGGTCGGCCTCGAGCCCTTCGCCCAGGTCACGGGCTCGAACGGAATCCACGTGTGGACTCCCATCCAGCGGCGCACCAGCTTCGACGGGGTGAAGGAGTTCGCCGATGGGCTGGCCAAGCTGCTGGCCGCGCGCGACCCCGACGCCCTGACCACCGAGTTTCGCAAGGCCCAGCGGGGTGGACGCATCCTGATCGATGTGCTGCGCAACCGTTACGCCCAGACCGTCGCGCCGCCGTACGCGGTGCGTCCTCGCGCCGGGGCACCGGTCGCCACGCCGATCGAGTGGAAGGAGCTATCGAACGCGAAGCTGCGGCCCGACGGCTGGACGATCCGCACGGTGCTGAAGCGACTCGAGAAGAAGGGCGACCCTTGGTCGGGCATGGGGTCCCACGCTCGCGGGCTTGGCGCAGCCGGCAACCGCTTACGGGCGATGCTGAGTGAGACGCCAACTCCCGTTTAGCCCCCACGCGCGGGGGTAGAAAAAAACTCATGGCGTCGACGACGGACGATTCCGCCGAACGTCGGCTCGAAGCGCTGATCGAGCGCGGGGAGGACAAGGGCTGCGTGAACCTCTCCGACTTCTCGGAGCTGGTCTCCGAGCTCGGTCTACCCGACGAGGAGAACGACGCCCTGCACGACCGCCTCGAGGCGCACGGAGTGCAGTTGAGCGACGATTGCGGCAACGGCGCGCCGGCCGGCCCGGTCTACAACCACGACGAGCTGGCGGTGATGACCAGTGACGCGCTCCAGTTGTTCCTGCGCGATGTCCGCCGCCACCCGCTGCTCACGGCCGGCGAGGAGGTTGAGCTCGCGCAGCGCATCGAACGGGGTGACCTCGAGGCCAAGGAGCGTATGGTCAACTCCAACCTGCGCCTGGTCGTGTCACTGGCCAAGAAGTACCAGGGCCACGAGCTGGCCTTGCTCGACCTGATTCAGGAGGGCATTCTCGGCTTGATTCGAGCCGCGGAGAAGTTCGACTGGCGCCGGGGCTACAAGTTCTCGACCTACGCCACGTTCTGGATTCGCCAGGCCATCCAGCGTGGCCTGGCCAATCAGGGGCGCACCATCCGCATTCCCGTGCACATCGGCCAGCGCGAGCGCAAGATCGCCCGGGTCGAACGTGAGCTGGCTGCCCGCGACGGACGTCCGCCCTCCGACGAGGAGATCGCCGCCGGGGCCGAGATCACCCTCGAAGAGCTTCAGGAGACGCGCGAGGTCATGCGCACGATCACGAGCCTCGAGCGCACGGTGGGTGCAGAAGGTGAGACCGAGCTCGGCGACCTGGTGGCCAGCGACGAGCCCGAGCCCCACCAAGAGGTGGAGATCGGGCTGCGCGACCAAGCGATCCGTGAGGCCCTCGACCAGCTGTCCGAGCAGGAGCGCCAGGTGATCAAGCTCCGCTTCGGCATCGACGGCAACGATGCCACCCCACTGCGCGAGGCGGGCCGGCTGCTGGGCCTGTCGCCCGAGCGCGTACGGCGCATCGAGCACAAGGCGCTCGAGCGGCTTTCCGAGATCCGCGAAGTGGCAGCCCTGGCCGAAGCTGCTTAGTGGCTCGTCCCAGCGTTTCCCCCGACGCTCCCACGGACCTGACAGGCAAGTCCTGGGGCGGCGTACTCAAGCGCACCTTCAAGGAGTTCCAGGACGACAACATCATCGACTGGGCCGCCGCGCTCACCTACTACAGCGTGCTGTCCATATTCCCGGCGCTGATCGTGCTCGTGTCGGTGCTCGGCCTGATCGGCAGTTCTGCCACCCAGCCGTTGATCGACAACCTCGGCAGCGTGGCTCCCGGCCCCGCCAAGCAGATCTTCACCGAAGCCATACAGAACCTGCAGGGCAGCTCCGGGGCCTCGGGCGTCTTCTTCATCGTCGGCCTCGCCGGCGCGATCTGGTCGGCCTCGGGCTACACCTCGGCCTTCATGCGCGCGTCGAACGCCATCTACGACATGGAGGAGGGGCGGCCGATCTGGAAGACGATTCCCATTCGTGTCGGGCTCACCCTGCTGCTCATGGTGCTCACCGCAATCAGCGCCGTGGCAGTCACGCTCAGTGGCGGATTGGCTCAGGAGGTCGGCAACCTCGTGGGACTGGGCGACACCGCCATCGGGGTGTGGAACATTGCCAAATGGCCGGTGCTGGTGCTCTTCGTGAGCTTCATGTTCGCCGTGCTTTACTGGGCGGCGCCCAACGTCAAGCAGGCCGGTTTCAAGTGGATCTCACCGGGCTCGCTGCTGGCGGTGCTCGGTTGGGTCATCGCCTCGCTGGCCTTTGCCTTCTACGTGTCGAACTTCAGCTCCTACAACAAGACCTACGGCGCGCTCGCCGGCCCGATCGTCTTCCTGGTGTGGCTGTGGCTATCGAACATCATGGTTCTGCTCGGCGCCGAGTTCAACGCCGAGTTGGAGCGCGCCCGCAAGATCGAAGGGGGCATGCGGCCCCGGGACAAAGAGCCCTTCGCCGAACCGCGCGACACGCGCAAGATGGAAGAGAGCAAGTCTTGAGCGGTCCGTTCGCCGGCTACGCCGAGCTCGAGCAGCGGCCTTCCTTGGGTTCCTATGCCTCCTTCAGCGTCCTCTTTAACGCCGGCCTGGCCGCCGCTGTCGTCGCCGCAGAGCGGGCAGGGCACGAGCTTCCCGAGCGCATCGATGCGCGCGACCTGCTCGTAATGGGCGTGGCCACCCACAAGCTGAGCCGGCTGATCACCAAGGACAAGGTCACGGCTTTCATCCGGGCGCCGTTCACGGAGTTCCAGGGCAAGGGCGGCCCGGGCGAAGTCGAGGAGCGCGCTCGCGGAGAGGGCCTGCGGCGCACGGTCGGCGAACTGCTGACCTGTCCCTACTGCCTGGGCCTCTGGATCTCGGGCTCTTTCCATCTCGGGCTGTTGACCGCTCCGCGCGCCACCCGCTTCTTATCCTCCATTCTGACCGGCTTGACTATCTCCGATTTCATGCAGATCGCATACAAGGCCGCCGAAGAAAAGGGGCTTGGCGGTTCCTAAGTCTCAGATCGAGCGCGATCTGCTCGTGCGAGAGGTGGCCTGAGCGTTTTGGCCGAAGCGCAGCTCCAGACCGAGATCGATCGCCTCTACGGCCTGCCGCTCGACGAGTTCGTGAGTGGGCGCGATGCTCTGGCCAAGCGCCTGCGCGGCGACGGCGACCGCGAAGGAGGTGCAGCGGTCAAGGCGCTCCGCAAGCCCACCGCCGGCGCCTGGGCCCTCAATCAGGCGGTGCGCCGGCGCCACGCGGAGACCAAGGCTCTGCTCACGGCGGGCCAGCGGCTGCGAAGCGCCCACGCGGGCCTTCTCTCGGGCGGCGATCGCGACGAACTGCGCGCGGCGATGGCCGAGCAACGAGAGCTGGCCGCAACCCTGGCCGACTGCGCGGAGGCGATAGCGAGCGAAACGGGAAAAAGCGGGCCGGCGCTCAAGGAGCGCGTGCGCACGACGCTGCACGCCGCCGCCCTCGACGAAGAGGTGCGTGAGCACCTGGCTCGCGGGCGCCTGACGCGCGAGCGCGAGGCGGTGGGCTTGGGCGGAGGGTTCGAAGGGTCGACGGCGACGCCGCTCTCGGTGGTTGAGCGCAGACGAGCGGACGATCGTGCGGACGATCGTGCGAAGGCCGAGCGGCTCCTTGCCAAGGCCCAGACGGCCGTGAAGCAGGCAGAGTCTGCGCAGGAGGAAGCCTCAGCGCGCGTCGAAGCGGCACGCGCCGAGCTGAACGAGGCCGAGGCTTCCAAGCGCGAGGCGGCCAAGGTGCTGCGCGCCCGTCAGCGCGAACGCGCCAAAGAGGAGCGCGACCTGCACAAGCTGCCAGAATGACCCTGCAGAACGAGTTTGCCTTTCCACGTTTCGTGGGATACCTCAATCACTAGGGACGTTCGCGGGTCTGCAGGGCCGAGCGCCGGACCGACATTCAATTCACGAATTGGAGGTCTGGTCCATTGGCCACGACATCGCCGCCGTTCGACCGCAAGGCGGAAGAGCGGCTTCTCATCCGATACCACCGCCACGGTGACCTAGGCGCTCGCGAAGAGTTGACCTGGCGGCTCATGCCGCTGGCGCGCGATCTCGCTGGTCGCTACGCCAACAGCGGTGAGCCGCTCGACGACCTCACCCAAGTCGCATACCTCGGCCTGCTCAAAGCGATCGACCGCTATGACCTCGGTCGCGGCACGGGCTTCGTCGCCTATGCGGTTCCCACCATCCGGGGGGAGCTCAAGCGCCACTTTCGCGACAAGGGCTGGGCCATGCACGTGCCGCGTGACCTGCAAGAGCGCGCTCTCGCCGTGCGCCGGTGCCGTACGGCACTCGAGGGCGTGCTTGGCCGCTCCCCCACCGTGCGCGAGGTCGCCTCGGAGATCAACTGCGACAGCGAGCAGGTGCTCGAGGCGACTCTGGCCGCCAATCACTACAGCGTGGCCTCGCTCGACGCCCTGCCGGCTCGCGAGGATGACGACGCCGGCTCGCTCGGCGAGCTGATCGGGTCACCGGACGACACCTACGCCGCGGTCGAGGACCGGGAAGTCATCGCCGGCAATTGGAAGGAGCTGAGCGAGCTCGAGCGCAAGGTGGTGCGCCTGCGCCTCGTCGACGAGCTACCCCAGCGCGAGATTGGACGCCAGGTCGGCTTCTCTCAGATGCACATCTCGCGAGTGTTGCGCCGCGCACTCGAGCGCCTGGAGCCCGCGGCCTAGTACGGGGCGCGTCCGGCTCAGCTATCGAGCTTGTCCCGCTCCGGGGCCTCCGAGCGCTCCGCCTCGGGGTCCCGAGAGGGATGCGGAGAGCTGGTGCTCGTGCTGCCCGCGGGCGGATGGTCCTGGTCGCGCGGGTCTTCGCGCGTCTCGTAGGGATCGGGCCATTCGGTCTCGTCCGGCTCGCCCACCGGGTTGTTGAGCGCGTGATGCGGCTCTTCGTCTCGGGAGCGATCGCCTGGAAAGCGATCGGGGTCGGCTTCGGTCTCGTCCATTGCGTCCGCCTACCCGGGGCCTCTTTGACAGAAACCGCCAGCTTGAGTTTGGAAACGCGAGCGGAGGGACATAACCACCTCAGGTTTTAGATCCTGCGGGGCTGCGCCCTGCCTGAGCTGAAGCTCAATAGTTAAAGAGGGGGACGAAGCGCAACGGTTCTTGGTCGGAACGGTGCGACTCGGACACTCACGTCAGGTAAGAAGCCGACGGAGGTCTAAAATGAATGCAGTTGCGCTCGCCGAGCCGGGGGTGCTTCACTTTCCGAGCCGCAAGCCAGCCAGCCGAGAGGACGCGAGGGAAGCCGAGCGCCAGCTGCTGGTCCGATACCACCACGAGGGCAACTTGGCTGCCCGAGACGAGCTCGTCAGGCGGTTCCTGCCGCTGGCGCGCGATCTCGCCCTGCGGTACGCATACACCGACGAGCCTTTCGACGACCTGCTTCAGGTCGCGAGCCTCGGCCTGATCAAGGCGATCGACCGCTTCGAGCCCGACCGCGGGACCAAGTTCTCGAGCTACGCCGCGCCGACCATTCTCGGCGAGCTCAAGCGCCACTTTCGTGACAAGGGCTGGGCGCTGCACGTGCCGCGCGACCTCCAGGAGCGCACGCTCGCGGTCAATCGCGAGACCGAGCAGTTGTCGAAGTCGTTGGGCCGTTCCCCGCGCGTTCGCGAGGTGGCCCTAGCGCTCGGCTGCTCGGTCGAACAGGTACTCGAGGCCCAAGAGGCGGCGGCGAGCTACGAGGCGGCGTCGCTGAACGCGCCGACGTCGCGCGACGACGACGAAGCCGCCGAGCTGGTCGATCTGCTGGGCGGAGAGGATCACGCCTACGAGCTCGTCGAAAGCCGCGACGCCATCGCCAGCACCTGGCGCGCGCTGCCCGAGGTCGAGCGCCAAGTGCTGGAGCTGCGCTTCATGCAGGACCTGACCCAGCGAGAGATCGGCGACAAGATCGGCTATTCCCAGATGCACGTGTCGCGGCTTTTGCGCCGCGCGCTCAAGCGCCTGGAAACGGCGGCGGCTGCCGCTTGAGAAGCGTTCTGAGAGCCTTGCCGTTCTCCACGGCGAAGCCTTCCCAGTCGTTGTTGAAGTAGACGAGGACCTCGAGTCGGCGGCGACTCCAGCCAGCGATCATCTGCGCCCACTCCCCGAGCTCGGCTTGCGAGTAGTTGCCGCGCCGGCCGCGCCTGCCGTGGTGAAGGCGCACCAGCGTCCAGTCCGTGGTGAGCTCACGCGACTGGAAAGGCCACTTGGGATGGTCGGCTATCACGAGCGCCGCTCGGTGGGCAGACAGAGCCGCGTAGACGTCGGAGCTGAACCAGCTCGGATGGCGAAACTCAAAGCAGTGACGCCCGGCGGGCAGCGCCTCGAGGACGGCGGCGAGCACACCGTCATCGCGCTGGAAGTTCGGCGGCAGCTGCCACACGATCGGACCCAGCTTGGGCGAGCGGGCGAGCGGCTCGATGCTCTCGTAGTAGCGCCGGATGCCTTCATCGACCTCACGCAGCCGGCGAACGTGGGTGAGGTAGCGGCTGGCTTTGGCCGCAAAGATGAACTGGTCCGGCGTCTCCTCCATCCAGCGCGCGACTGCATCGCGCGAGGCCAGCCGGTAGAAAGTCGAGTTGACTTCGACCGTGTCGAAGACCTCGGCGTAGCGCTTCAGCCAGCGGGCCTTTCCCAGCCCCTCGGGGTAGAGCCGGCCCTTCCAGCTGTCGTAGTTCCAGCCCGAACAGCCGACGCGTACCGGCCCCGGCGGATCAGTCGGAGTTGAGTGTCTGTCGGTCGCGCTCGGTGAACTCAACCTTGCTGCTTTGGGCCTGGGCGCGGTGTTCATCGATGCTGGTGGCCTGTGTGCGGCGGCGCTTGAGGTCCACGAGCGCCGCGACGCCGATGGCCAGGATGGCCAGCGGAACGGCCACGATCACGGCGCCGCCGGCAAAGGCGAAGGACATCGCCACAAGGGCAAGGGCGAAGGCGCCCACCACTGTTGTCGCTCCCCACATAGTCAGCGACTACCCGCGCGCGGTCGAGGCAAACGGCTCGTGTCGACAACCTCGAAGGCCCTGCCGGGCACCCGGTGCAAGGAGTGCAGATCGTCGTTGTTCCAACCGGGATGCGGCGCGCCGCTCACGAACCATGGGGCGCCGTTGTCGGCCAAGATCATCCCGTAGCGCTTGAGTGCGCGCAGAACCACCCGCGTCTGGCGCGGAAACGCCGAGATGTCATAGCCGCGCCTGAGGCGCACGCGCTGGCCCATGGCGGGTAGGTCGGGGTCGGTCAGCTCGGAGGCGAAATGGCGAGCCGGGTAGACGAAGGCGCGGCGCGTCTGGGAGGCGGTGAAGCGCAGTGCGTGGTCGATGCGCCCGCTCTTGACTTCGTCGAAACGAGCCAGACCCGGCAGTATGGGCAGCCCGGCGGCGTCGGCGGAGGTCCAGCCGCGCGGTCGCAGGCGATTCGAGCGCAGGTTCCAGATCGCCCCCGAGCCGGCGCTCCAGCGCGTGCCGCCGTCCTGGGGGTAGGCGGCGAAGAGCTCGTAGAGCCGGCAGCGCGACCGGTCGACCACGATCACGTGGCGGTCGCCGTCGGCGTCGCGGCCGCCCTCGATCGGCACGTTGGGCGGAAGCGGATAGGGGCCGCGGTCGGATTCGCCGGCGTACTCGAAGGAGACCGGCACGCGCTCGCGGCGCTTGCCGACCGTGACGAATGGGATGCCGATCGGCCTGCCCTCGTAGAGGCCCGAACCGAAGTCGGCGTGCATCGTGTCGTCGAATCCGATGGAACGCACGATCGCGTCGGAGTTGGCGTGAACGGGCAGGCGGTCGACACGCTGGTTCCATGGGTTGCTCTTTGGAAACAGCGGGCAGCCTCTCGCGCTCGGCAGGCGGCTGCCCTGAGTGGCGGGAACGAGCAGCGCGGCCAGCAGCAGCAGGCCCGCCAGCACGCCGAGCGTGCGGCGCATTCAGGTGGACGGGCCGGAGCGGCTCGTCTCGCCGTCGGGCAGCTTGCCGTCGCGGCCCACGTACCCGTCCTTGCCCCCGCGCAGAGATAGACGGCCGACTCGTCTCCGACGTTCTTGACCTTTCGGACCGTCGCGGCGTCGACTCGCGCCAGCCCGCCCGGGCCCAGAACGTGCGCCGACTCGTCGTTGAAGGTCATCTCAATGCGCCCGCGATAGACGAAATAGAGCTCTTCCTGTTCGTCGTGATAGTGCCGGCCTGTCTCATGGCCGGGCGGAATCTCGATCGCGTTGACTCCGAAGGCCGTGACACCGAGTTCGCGGCGGACCTTGCGAAAGCCCGGACCCTCGGACAGGGCATCGACGTTTGCGACGGCGTAGCCCTCGCCCTGCACAACTTCGTGAGTCTCGTCAGCCATGGGCGCAGCGTAACGTCAGGCAACGCGCTCGGCGGAGCGAAGCCCGCCGCGTGCCCAGAGCACAGTCACCGCCACCAGCAGCAGCGCCACGCCAAAGGCCGGCAGCACCTTGGTGGGATCGCCCTCCAAGAAGCCGCGGACGGACTGGAGCACCAACGTGACCGGGTTCAACGACGCGGCGGCCTGCACCCATCCGGTGAGCAGGTCGTAGGGAACCCAAACGGGTGCGAGAAAAAGCAAGAGGAACATCGGCATCTGCATGGCCGGTCCCGCTTGCATGGTCCGCAGCCGCATGGCCACGCCGGTGGCAAAGAGCATCGCCGCGGCGTTGAGGAGCACCGCGAGCGTGTAGAGCCCAAGCACATCGACGACCCCGCCGCCCACTTCGAGGCCGGCGATCAGCGCCACCACGGTGATGAGCGCGACCGTGAACAGCGCCCTCACCAGAGCCGAGAGCCAGTAGCCGGCCACGATGCCGCCGCGATTGGACGCGGCGAGCATGAGCCGCCGCGAGAAACCCGACTCGAAGTCGCGCGCCACCGAGAAGCCGGTGAAGACGCCACCGAACATCGAGGCCTGCAGCAGCACGAAGCCGTAGACGAACGTGGTGTAGCCGGCCTCGTAGTCGAACCCGGGGATCGAGTCCACGCGAGACAGTCCACCCGCGAAGGCGATGAAGAAGAACAGCGGAAAGAGCAGCGCCGGGATGACCATGGCCGGGTTGGTGAAGAAGTTGTGGATGTTGCGCCACGCCACCCCGCGCGCCACCGACCAGAAACCGCCCCTCATGTCCGCACCATCCTCGTGCGCAGGGCCGAGCTGGCCGCGGCCAGGGCGATGAGCGCCAGGCCCCCCGCACAGGCGAAGCCCAGGGCGAGGGCCTCCCCGTCCCAGCCGGTGATCACCAGCGAGCGGATGCCCTCGAGCATGTAGGAAACCGGGTTGTAGGTGGCCACGGTCTGAAACCAGCCGATCTCGATCAGGTTCCGCGGGAGCGCCATCGAGGAGAGGAACAGGGCTGCGAAGAAGAGCGGGAAAACACCCTGAACCGCCTCCCCCGTGCCGGTGCGCAGGGCCACAAAGGCGCCGATACAGCCGAAGGCCAGCGAGATCGTCAGCGAGAGCAGAACGATCACCAGCGCGCCGCCCACCCCGGCCTCGATGCCGGCGCCAAAGAGGAGACCGACCCCTAGAAACGTCAACGCTTGGATCAGGCCGAGGGCCAGGATTCCGGACAGCTGGCCCATCATGAGCGCCACCCGCCGCAGCGGCGTGAGCGACAGCCGGTTGAGAAAGCCGCTCTCTATGTCGTTGGCAACGTTGGTTCCGGCGCTGTTGGCGGAGAAGAGCGCACCCTGCACGAACGCGATGGCCAGGGCGAACTCGAAGTACGAGTTGGTCGGGAAGCCCGGGAGCTGCGTCGTCGAGTCGAGCCCGCTCGAGTTGATCGACAGCAGCATCAGGGGAAAGACGATTGACGG
>Ga0136617_10006797_pt1 | contig 10200 bp, 6 predicted proteins | sample AntDrymUQ3222106_2_FD_129672 | JGI IMG/M metagenome (GOLD analysis project Ga0136617, IMG submission 129672) | Polar desert sand microbial communities from Dry Valleys, Antarctica - metaG UQ322 (21.06) | ecosystem: Environmental > Terrestrial > Soil > Desert | place: Antarctica: Dry Valley... | reverse complement strand
CTGATGTTGAAGGCCGAGACGGTGTCGTTGGCGGTGTCGATGGAGCTTCCGTTGCTCATCGTGGACATCCAGCGGGGTGGGCCGTCCACCGGCCTGCCCACCAAGACCGAGGCGGCCGACCTCAACCTCGCCCTGTTCGGGCGCTCAGGCGAGGCGCCGCTGCCCGTGGTGGCGGCGTCGAGTCCCGCCCACTGCTTCACCGCCGCCATCGAGGCCATCCGCATCGCCATCAAGTACCGCACCCCGGTCATCCTGCTGTCGGACGGCTATCTGGCCAACGGGTCGGAGCCCTGGAAGCTGCCCGACATCGCCTCGCTACCCGACATCTCGGTGATGTTCGCCACCGCGAAGAACCACGTGGACGCCGACGGCGAGGAGCAGTTCTGGCCATTCCTGCGCGACCCCGAGACGCTGGCCCGGCCGTGGGCGATCCCCGGGACACCAGGGCTGATGCACCGCATCGGCGGCATCGAGAAGGAGGACGGCTCGGGCAACATCTCCTACACGCCGGCCAACCATCAGCGCATGGTCGACATACGCGCCGCCAAGGTGCAGGGCATCACGCGGGACATCCCGCCGTTGGAGATCGTCGGCGACGACGATGCCGATCTGTGCATTGTCGGGTGGGGCTCCACCTGGGCCTCCATCGATGCGGCGGTACAGCGCCGGCGCCGGGCCGGACGCAAGGTGGCCTGGGTGCACCTCACCCATCTGAACCCGCTCCCGGCCGACCTCGGTGACATCGTCAAGCGCTTCGACAAGGTGCTCATCCCCGAGCTCAACCGCGGGCAATTGGCCCGCATCGTGCGCGCCGAGTACCTGGTCGACGCCAAGTCGGTGTCGAAGATCCAGGGCCTTCCGTTCACGGCGCGCGAAATCGAAGACGCAGTCGAAAAGGAGCTGGCCCCAACATGAACCAGACCACCATCACGGACTACCAGCCAGCTCCTTGGTCGGTTCGCGAGCGCCAGCGAGCAACCGGCCGATGGGGTCCGGGGGCGCAGCCCTCGAACAAGCAAGGAGCTGGCCCCAACATGAACCAGACCACCATCACCACAGAACGCCGGCCGGTATGACCGACACGGTGGCGTTGACGACGAAAAAGGACTGGTCGAGCGACCAGGAGGTGCGGTGGTGCCCCGGGTGCGGCGACTACGGCATCCTGCAGGCGGTGCAGCAGCTGATGCCCGAGTTGGGCACCGCACCCGAGAACACGGTGTTCATCTCCGGCATCGGGTGTTCCAGCCGGTTCCCCTACTACATGAACACCTACGGCATGCACTCGATCCACGGACGGGCACCGGCCATCGCCACCGGGGTGGCTGTGGCCCGGCCCGATCTCGACGTGTGGGTGATCACCGGTGACGGCGACGGGCTGTCCATCGGTGGCAACCACCTCATCCACGCCCTGCGCCGCAACGTCAACCTCACCATCTTGCTCTTCAACAACCGCATCTACGGCCTCACCAAGGGCCAGTACTCGCCGACGTCAGAGGTGGGCAAGGTCACCAAGTCGACCCCGATGGGTTCGGTGGACACCCCCTTCAACCCCCTAGCCGTGGCCCTCGGCGCCGAGGCCAGCTTCGTCGCCCGCACCCACGACCTCGACCGCAAGCACATGATGGAGACGTTCCGGGCGGCCCATGATCATCGCGGCGCGTCGTTCGTGGAGATCTTTCAGAACTGCAACGTGTTCAACGATGGCCAGTTCAGCGAGATCACCCGCAAGCAGGCCAGGGCCGAGATGATGATCGACCTCGTCCACGGCGAGCCGATCCTGTTCGGCGACGACCACCATCGCGGTATCACCATGGGATCCGACGGTCAGCTCCGCCTGGTAGAGGTGGCCGAGGTCGGCGACGACGCCATCTTGCGCCACGACGCCGAGCGGGCCGACCCCAGCCTGGCGTTCGCCCTCGCCCGGCTCAGCAGCAACGACCACTCCCCCACCCCGTTCGGGATTTTCCGGCGCGTCGAGCGCCAAGAGTACGCGTCGGCCCTCGGCAACCAGTTGGCCGCGGCGGCCGAACGCAAAGGCCCCGGCGACCTGGCCGACCTGCTGCGTTCCAACGGCACCTGGACCGTTTGACCGATCGCCCCGACCCCGGCCCGCCCCGTGGCGCTTATGTCAGGATGCGCGACCTCCTACGTCGCGCATCCTGACACAAACCGGGTTCAGCCGGTGGACTCGGTGACGGCAACGATGCGCCCGCCCCCGTAGTCGACCACCAAGAGCCGGTCGCCGTCGGCCAGCAGAAACTGTGGGCGTTCGATGCCGGTGATGAAGTCGGTGTACTCGACGGGTCCACCGTCATCGTCGGTACCGCTGGGCCCGCTCGAGTCGGGTGCGCTGGAGCTGGTGTCGTCACCGGACGCGGCGGGGACGGCGACGATACGGCTCTGCACCCACAGCGAGACGAGCAGCACATTGTCGTTCCAGGGCGCCACGGCCACCGACGTCGGCGTCGAGCCCGGATCGAACAGGGCGTGGGATCGCGGCGTGTTGGCGCAGCGGTCGTCGGTGCCGTCGTAAAACTCGACCGGTAGGCGGTCGCCGATGCACTGCGGCCAGCCGAAGTCATCGCCGGCTTCAACCCGCACCAGCTCGTCCGGGGCCGGGGCGCCGTCGTAGGTACCGTCGGAAATCTCGGCTTGCCACAGCGTGCCGTCCGGGGCGAACGTGCGCCCGTACGCGTTCTTGAACCCGGTGGCCAACGCCTCGGGCTCTTCACCCGGTGTGAGCGCCCACAGCGTCGCCGAGCCGGAGACAGCGTCGACACCGTCGAGCGTACCCGACGTGTTGTACAGGATCTGCCCATCGGGCGACACGGTGAGCGTGCCCTCCGAGCGCCCGTTATACGGCAGGTCGCTCAGCACCGTTTCCAGTTCACCCCCGGCCAGCGGTCCGCGCGAGAGGGATCGTTCCTGCATCACCCACAGCTCGTCATCGAGCACGGCGATCCCAGTCGGTTTCAGCAGGTCCTCGAAGAGCACCTCGCGATCGTTGGGATCGTCCATGGCGATGCGGAGCACCTGGCCGGTCCCGTCTGACTCGCCGCCATTGAGCTGGGCGACGATGAGGTCCTCACCGGCCACGGCGATCTGGGTGGGTCGGTCGAGGCCGTCCAGCACGTCGGCCACGGCGAAGCCGCCGGGCACGGTGATCGCCGACTCACCCGCCGCCGAAGAATCGGGCGGCCCCGAAGCGGCGGCGGAGGTGGCGTTCACACCGGACAGCCCTGAGAGCATGAGCAGCGCTCCCGAGGCCGCGATGGGCAGGCGGCGGCGGGACGAAGCGGGTTCGGTCATGTCGTAGGTTCGCACCCGACCGGCCCGCCGGATGGGGTCTCGGCCGCGGCCGTTTGTGTCCCCCGGGTGAGCAGACTTCTGCTCACCCGGGGGACACAAACACAGGGGTCGGCTGGTGGTCGCGAAGCAGGCGCCGGGCGAGCCTGCGGATCTCCCCGCGCAGCTCGTCGGGTTCGATGACGTCGAACGCCATCGGGAATCCGATCAGGTAGCGGGCAACCCAATCGAGGTCGCCGCCGATCGTCACCAGGCATGTCCCGTCGTCGGGGTCCGTCGCCTCGATCACGCCGTCGGTGGGGCCGACGTATCGCGCGGCCGTCTCAGCTGACTCGTGCAAGCGCACGATGGCCCGGGTGTCGTACACCCGCAGGGCGACCCCTTCGCTCACCTGGGCCGCCGCGTCGGGGGTCGGCCGGGCGTCGTTGCGGTGGCCGGTGGCGGTGAGTTCGCTGACCCGGTCGACCCGGTACGTGCGCCAGTCGTCGCGGTCGAGGTCGAAGCCGACGAGGTACCAGCGCCGGCCCAGCGACACCAGCCGATGCGGTTCCACCCGTCGTTCCGAGACGCGCTCGGCGCCGTCGCGATAGGCGAACGTGACCCGCTCTAAGCGTCGGCAGCACATGGCCAACGACATCAGCGACGTCAGGTCGACCGGCGCCCCGGCGCCGCTCTGGCGAGGGCCGCGTCCAACCCCAACCACCACCTCGCCCAGCGCGTCGACGCGCTCACGGAGCGCCGCCGGCAGCACCTGACGCAGCTTGGTCGACGCCGACAGGCCGGCTTCACCCAGCGTCGGGTCGGCGTCGCGCGACAACTCGCGCAAGGCGACGGACACGGCGATGGCCTCGTCGTCGTCGAGCAACAGCGGAGGAAGGCGGCCGCCGGCGCCCAACTCGTAGCCGCCGTAACGCCCGGTGGTGCTTGTGATCGGATAGCCGAGATCCCGCAAGCGGGTCACGTCACGCCGCAGAGTACGGGTCGTGACCTCCAGCCGCCCCGCCAGTTCGTCGGCGTTCCACGACGGCCGGCTGCTGAACATGGCCAGCAGCCGCAGGAGTCGGGCGGGGGTGTCGATGACGAAAGTCTTCCACCTATTGCGGACCCAGACTGTCCACAATTCGGCGCACGATGAATCCCATGAACTTTGACAACGCACGACCCACCGAATACGACGACATCTACACCGCCCTGGCCAAGGAACGCCAGCGCGATCTCATCGCCGATGCGGCCGAGCGCCGCCTCGTCCGTCGGGCCAAGCAGGCGCAGCCGTCACGCGGCCGCGGGTGGCGGTTCTGGCGTCAGCCGCTGGCCGGCTGATCTGAGGACCGACTGGGCTCGACAATGGGCGTTGCCATGGCTAGGCCCCGGAACCATCCGTGGTCACCGTCATCGACGACCGGTGCGGACGCAACACCGCCGATCGGCGCCGGCCACGACGCCGGCGCGGCCGGGGGGGCAAGGACGACGTCACGGCGACTTCTGGCCCAGGGAAAAGGCGCACGAGGCGCAACCGACCAGACACCCGGCAGAGTGGTCGGTGATGGAGACGATCGTGGTATTTCACGCCCACCCCGACGACGAAGTGCTTCTCACCGGCGGCACCATCGCCCGGGCGTCCGACGAAGGCCACCGCGTGGTCCTGGTGGTGGCCACCAACGGGGACCACGGCGACGTCCCCGACGACCTGGCCGATGGCGAGTCGCTCATCGATCGGCGCCGGGCCGAGACGGAGCGGTCGGCCGCCATTCTCGGCGTGCATCGGGTCGTCTGGCTCGGTTACACCGACTCGGGCATGACCGGTTGGGCCCAGAACGATCACGCCGACAGCTTCTGGCGCGCCGATGTCGATGACGCCGCCCGCCGCCTCGCCGCGATCCTGGACGCCGAACACGCCACCTGCCTGGTGGTCTACGACTGGCACGGCGTGTACGGGCATCCCGACCACGTCCAGGTGCACCGGGTCGGCAGCCGCGCCGCCCAACTGGCCGGCCCGGTGCGGTTGCTCGAGGCGACGATGAGCCGCGAGTCGATGGTGGCCGTTGGCGCGGCCAGCGAGGACGACAGCTGGGATCCGCAGGGACCATCCGACGACGGCAACCCGTTCGGCTCGCCCGACGCCGAAATTGACATCGGCGTCGACGTGTCGGCCTACGCGAGTCGCAAACGGCTGGCGCTGGCCAGCCACGCCAGCCAGATCAGCGACGCCGGCGAGATGTCGAACATGCCCGAGGAACTGTTCGCCCTCGCGTTCGGCGTCGAGTACTTCATCGAACCCACCCGCCCATCGCCCAAGCGCCGAACCTGGCTCTTCGACGACGTATAGCCGTTCATGTCCCCCAGGATCGACGGACTTCTGCCCATCAAGGTGACACAAACGCGCGAGGCGGGCGAGCGAGACCCTCAACATTTCGCATGCGATCGAGTAATGCTCGCTCTCAGCTGCAGCCGCTGGTGGAGCCGCAGCTGGGGCAGGCGTGGCAAGAGCCGGCGCGGATCATGGAGACTCCGCACATCATGCACATCGGGGCGTCGGCGTCGCGAATGAGACCAGCGGCCGGCGTGTTGTCCATCGGGGTCGGGATGGCCGTGCCGGCCGCCATGCTGTCGGCCAGATCGGCCGCCGACGGCACCGACTTGGGGTCGGTCACCATCTCCGTGCCCGACGTCGTCTCGACGATGGACTCCTCCATGCCGGGCAGTGTCGGCTGCAGACGCTCGGTCACCGAGAAGATGGAGAGTTCGACCCGCTCGTCGTACGAGAGGTACTCCATGGCCAGCTTGCGGAACAGGTAGTCCATCACCGAGGAAGCAAAGCGGATCTCCGGATCGTCGGTCATGCCGGCCGGCTCGAACCGCATGTTCGTGAACGCCTCGACGAACGCCCGCAGCGGCACGCCGTACTGCAGGCCGTAGGAGATCGACTTGGCGAAGGCGTCCATGATGCCGGCCAGCGTCGAACCCTGCTTCGACACGGTCAGGAACACCTCGCCCGGCTGGCCGTCGTCGTACTCGCCGACGGTGAGGAAGCCCTTGCAGTCGGCCACCCGGAACTCGAACGTGCGGCCCCGGCGGTTGCGGGGCAGCTTCTGGCGGATCGGCCGGTGCACCACCCTTTCGACGATGCGTTCCACGATGCGCTCGGCGCCGCCGACCCCCTCGGCCACGACGGTGGTGCTGAGCGCCACCTCCTTGCCACCGCCGGCCGGAGAAGCCACAATCGCCTTCTTGGTGGTCGACAGGGGTTGGCCGACCTTGCAGTTGTCGCGATAGATGGCCACCGACTTGAGCCCCAACTCCCACGCCAACTGGTGCAGGTGCTCGACCTCCTCCACCGTGGCGGTCTCGGGCATATTTACCGTCTTGCTGACCGCGCCGCTGAGGAACGGCTGCACGGCCGCCAACATGCGCACGTGACCTTCGTAGTGGATCGTGTTGTCGCCGATCGAGCAGGCGAACACGGGCAGGTGCTCGGCGGTGAGATGGGGTGCGCCGACGATCGTCTTCTCGACGTCGATGTAGGCGACGATGGCGGCGATCTCGTGTTCGTCGTAGCCGAGGTGGGCGAGGGCCCGGGGCACGGTCTGGTTGACGATGGTCATGGTGCCCCCACCGACCAGCTTTTTCGTCTTGACGAGGCCGAGATCGGGCTCGATGCCGGTGGTGTCACAATCGAGCATGAAAGCGATAGTGCCAGTCGGCGCGATGACCGAAGCTTGCGAGTTGCGTACGCCGTACTCCTCGCCATCGCGAACGGCCGCGTCCCAGGCCTCGTTGGCAGCGCGCCCCACGTAGGCCGGCACCGCGTCGGCGCCCTCGATCTGCTGATTGGCGTCGCGGTGCATCTTCAGCACCCGCAGCATGTGCTCCTCGTTGTCGGCAAACCCGGCGAAGGGCCCCAGCCGGGCCGCCGTCCTGGCGCTCACCGCATAGGCGTGACCGGTGAGCAGAGAGGTCAGCGTCGCTGCCCACGCCCGGCCACCTTCGGAGTCGTAGGGCAGGCCGAGGGCCATGAGCAGGGCGCCGATGTTGGCGTAGCCGATGCCGAGTTGGCGGAAGTCGTTGCTGGTCGTGGCGATCTTCTCGGTGGGGTAGTCGGCCCGGCCGACCAGGATCTCCTGGGCGGTGAACACGAGGCCGACGGTGTGGCGGAAGGCGTCGACGTCGAAGCGATCGTCGTCGAGGAACTGCAGCAGATTGATGGAAGCGAGATTGCACGCGCTGTCGTCGAGCGATAGGTATTCGCTGCAATTGCGCACGATGACACCATTGGCCACGTACGAATGGTTTCGAGGCTCGCTCAGGTTGTACGTGAGTTCGACGCCGTCGTCGGTTCGATCTGACAGCATCGTCGTGGTGTCCGTGTCGTAGTAGCCCCGGGTGCGCTGGATGATGCTGCACGCGAGTACGTCGGCCTTTCGTGACAGCCCGAAGCCGATATGCGCGGCGAATGTCGCCATGGAGGCGCCGGTGACCCGCAGGTCATAGCTGAGGTGCCGGTCGTAAGCGGCAGTCGAGCCGTCCCGGCGTCGGTAGGTAAAGCTCGACTCGCCCGATCGGTGGACGTTGTAGATGCGTGACGAAATGCCGAACGTCGACAAGAGACGTTGGACACCCCTCAAGAGCTCTGCCGAGATCGAGCCCAGTCCAACGTACGACCCCTTGGCGGGGTTGTTGACGGCGCAGCCGTCGGCGTCGAACAGGCCGCGAAGAAAGGCGGCCGCGATCTCGGGCGGAGACTGCTCGATCGCCCACGGGACGGTCTTGTGCTCGCCCGTCACCGACCGCACGCCGAGCGCCTCGAGGAAGCGCTTGAGGGGCCGACGGCCAAGGCGCAGCTGGGTCGTCCCGTTCTCCTGATCGCTCAACTTGATCGGCCGGTCGCCGTTGATCCAGCGGACCAGCTCCTCGTGGATGGGCAGGATCTCCGCCCGGTCTTCGGTCGAGCCGTAGATCGTCGCCGTCGTGACGCCGCTGGTGGAGCCGTCGCCGATCAGCCAGCCGAGGTAGTGGGCGAACTCGTCGGACCAGACGTCGGGGAAGCGGAGCTCACCGCCGTGGTCACCCTTGGTGCGATAGTCGTCCGGGTCGCTGCTCACCGGCAGCACCCAGTCGGCGTTCACGGCGGGCGTCGGGACGTCGAGTGAACGGACCCGATCGTCGGCGGTGAGCTCTTGGGCCTCGACGTATCCCCGATTGGTCGTGAAGAGACGATGGCTCGGCGTGCAACGAAGCTCCATGCCGTTGTTGAACCGCAGCCGGACGATGGGGTTGCGCCCAGTGATCATCAGCGCGTCCGGCGTGGTCAGCACGGCGCGGCCGGCCGGGTTGGCCTCGTTGGTGATGTCGTGGGTGTACACCGCGAACTCTTCACCACGGTTGGCGCGGTCGAACAGCTCGGCGAAACGGATGAGGCCCTTGTCGGTGTGGACGAGGGTGTCGCCCGGGAAACAGGGGTTGCTGGCGTTGATGCGGCCGGTGTTGGCGGCCGTGTGCCAACGGTTGATGGTGGTGTCGAACTGCAGGCCGGGGTCGGCGCACTCCCAGGCCGCCTCGGCGATGTGTCGCCACACGTCACGGGCCTTGACGGTGCGCACCACCTCGCCCGACGTGACTGCCTTCAGCGCCCAGTCGGCGTCGGCGATGACGGCCTGCATGAACTCGTCGGTGACCCGCACCGAGTTGTTGGCGTTCTGGTACTGCACCGAGAACGAGTCGCGCCCGTCGAGGTCCATGTCGAAGCCGTTGTCGCGCAACACCCTGGCCTTGCGCTCCTCGATCGCCTTGCACCACACGAACTCGTCGATGTCGGGATGGCCGGCATCGAGGATGACCATCTTGGCCGCCCGGCGGGTCTTGCCGCCCGATTTTATGGTGCCGGCCGAGGCGTCGGCGCCGCGCATGAAGCTCACCGGACCCGAAGCGGTGCCGCCGCCGTTCAACTGCTCGGCACTGGAGCGGATGGTTGACAGATTCGTGCCGGCCCCGGAGCCGCCCTTGAAGATGAGGCCCTCCTGGCGGTACCACTCAAGGATGCCGTCCATGGTGTCGTCGACCGACAGGATGTAACACGCACTGGCCTGCTGGGGCACGCCGGCCACGCCGATGTTGAACCACACCGGGCTGTTGAAAGCGGCCCGTTGGGTGACGATCGTGTACTTGAGTTCGTCGGAGAACGCCGACGCCTCGGCCTCGTCGGCGAAGTAACCGCCTCCGACGCCCCAGCGGGTGATGGTGTCGACCACTCGGTCGACCACCTGGCGCAACGACGACTCCCGCTCGGGGCTGCCCAGTGACCCCCGGAAGTACTTCTGGGCAACGATGTTGGTGGCGTTCTGGCTCCAGCGCACCGGAAACTCCACGTCGGCCTGCTCAAAGGCCACCGAGCCGTCGGTCCAGTTGGTGATGCGGGCATCGCGGTGCTCCCACACCACCTCGTCGTACGGGTGCACGCCGGGCGACGTGAACAAGCGCTCGAGGCCGATGCGGTGCGCACTCGTTGCCGTCTCATCGGGGGCTAGCGACATCAGCTGGGCGTTCCTTTCGGGCGGCACATCACCTGGCCCACCGGGTAGGAACGCCGTTGCGTACCCTTCTCCGCTAGGCCACACGATGTTGTGGTGAATCGGCCGTTCAGCGTCTCCACCCACTACTTGTGGTGGGTTATCGAACTACGACAGTGTAGTTCGAAGTTCCCAGCTTTGCTCGGCCAGGCGTCGGCCATCGACCGGCGGTGTGGCATCACAGGTTCAGGACCCGAAAGCCCCACATCGCAACCCCGAGGGGCTGGCCGACCAGCAATCCGTGTGCCACACCGCCCGTCGGTTCCGGTGCCAACCTAGACAGTCCGCGCTGTGCGTGGATAGAGGTACAACCCTGTGAATTCGGTGTGGG
>Ga0136617_10006796_pt1 | contig 10200 bp, 8 predicted proteins | sample AntDrymUQ3222106_2_FD_129672 | JGI IMG/M metagenome (GOLD analysis project Ga0136617, IMG submission 129672) | Polar desert sand microbial communities from Dry Valleys, Antarctica - metaG UQ322 (21.06) | ecosystem: Environmental > Terrestrial > Soil > Desert | place: Antarctica: Dry Valley... | reverse complement strand
GGACGAAGGCGATCAGGCGTCGGTCTGCACGCCTGACGGCGCTGCTTGCTCCGCCTGCTCCGCGTCGAGCTTGGTGCGGATGTCGTCCATGTCAGCACCGCGCACGGCACCGATCAACTGGTCGAGACCAGGTGCGGGCAGAGCGCCGGGCTCTGCATACAGCAAGATGCCGTCCCGAAACGCCATCAGGGTGGGGATCGAGCTGATCCCCAGGCTCCCGGCAAGCTGTGGTTCGGCCTCGGTGTCGACCTTGGCAAAGGTGATGTCCTGGTGTTCCTGCGACGCGGTGTCGAAGATCGGACCGAACTGACGGCAGGGCCCGCACCAGGCTGCCCAGAAGTCGACAAGCACGATGCCGTCGGCCTCGACGGCCTTCTCGAAGGTATCCATGCCCAGCGTGGTCGTGCTCATGTGGTTGGCGTCCTCACATTCGATGATCAATGAGTCGTGCACCGGGGTCAACGCATCGAGCGGCCGATACCTTCCCGGCCGGTCGCCAGCCCGAGCCTGTACGCAGTCATGTGTTGGCAACCGCCGCCCGTTGGCGGAGCCGAACGGGGACCGCCGGCGCCCTGGTCGCCGAGACAGGGTGCCGAGCGGTCATGGCGCGACGTCGAACCACGCGTCGGTGAGCAGATCACGGAGCTCGTCGTCGATCTCGGACCCGTCGCGGACGTTGACCACGTGGTACCACCGTCCGGCCGACGCGGGCACCGCACGAGAGATGCGCGGATGCGCGAGCTTCGTCGAGCGCGGAAACGACAACGCGACCCAGCGCTGCATCGGACGCAGCTCCACGAACGATCGGTCGCGCTTGATGAAGATCCCCACGGCCACCGGTTCGACGTGGACGTCGCCGAGCGACCGCAGATGCTCCAGGACGGACTCGAAGATCGGGCGTTCGCGCTCCGTCGCGGTCGCGAAGTAGTCGTCCAGTCCCATGGCGGGAGCGCACTCGTGGCTCTGATTGCGCCGTCCGAACCGGCGCCGGCACTTCGGGCACGTCCACGCCATGGCTTCCACTGTGCCGTACGGCCGTGGCACCCAAACGATCCGCCTTGTGTGAGCCCGGGCGTTGCGAGGCCAGGATTTGCGCTGACGCCGACGGAGCCCGAATAGGCGCGTCTGCCCGTGTCGTTTCGCGGCGGGTGGCAGGGGTACGACCAAGCCATGAGCCAACCAGACACACCTCGACACGTCACAGAGCCGGACCAGCGAGCCACACCCCCATCGGACACGCCGAGCGAAGACGATGCCCGCCGCGCGGAGGTCGAGGACTCGCCGGACCTGGCTGCCGGTGGCCACGACGACCGGCAAGTCAACCCGGTGGACGAGGTGCAAAACGACGCCGCTGACGACCGAGACCAACACGACCACGCCAGCGAGTCCGAGGCGACAGGGCAGGTCCCTCCGTCCTGACCACTATGTCGCAGCTGACTTCGGAGGACACCGGCCAAGCGGGGCTGTGGAACAACCGCGGGCAGCGGTGGACTCGTCGAGGGCCACCCGCGTTGTGGCCAGGGCTGTTCCGGCTTGTCCGCTGCCGAAAGTCACGACCCGGCGACCTGGTAAAACGTGGCGCGCTCGGAGGGATTCGAACCCCCAACCTTCTGATCCGTAGTCGCCAGCGAGGCGTCCGTCCGCACCCGTGAAAGCCCTGGTCAGGCGGAAATGGAGGCCGCAGCGTGCGCCGGTGTCCGCCAAGTTACCGCTGGGTTGCTGTCACCGTTGCTGTCACAAGGCTGGGAGCGTTCGCGTCACAGACGGTGGATTGCTCGCCGGGGGCAAGGTAACCTGCATCCGTGGAGATAGCGGACACCGCGCGCGCAAGCACGGTGTTGCAGACCTCGACATCGAACACGCCGTACGCAACGCCATCCGGGTCATCGGTCAGGGTGATCGAGACCTCTACATCGGCGCTGACCGTGCAGGCCGGCTCGTCGAGGTCGTCGTGCTGGACGACGACGGCCAACCCGTCGCGATCCACGCGATGGCCCTACGTCCACAGTTCTATGACCGACTCTGACGAACGACCCAAGGTGATGACCATGCCCCGTACTCGCGAACAGCTTCAGCAGGCCGCCGCCGACGCCGAGCGTTGGCTTGACTCTCTCGATCCGAAGGCCATCGCCTCCCCCGATGCCGACGCGAGCCGCCTCCGCCGTATCGGTGCCGCGGTCCGCGCCAACGCATCCAGCCAGGTTGAACTTGCCGCGGCAGTCGCCGCGGCTCGCGAACACGGACACACCTGGACTCAGATCGCCACCATGCTCGGGACCAGCCGCCAAGCCGCTCAAGAGCGGTACGGGAACCCCGTTCAGCGTCGGTAGGCCGTCTGCGAGCCACAGTCGTGGAGCTTGGCATAGACAACGTCCTCAAGAGACGCTTCGTTTGCAGTTCGATACTGAGCGGACGATCTGCTCTGCCGCGCGCGTCTGGGCCGCATCGAGTGCCTCCCCGATCTCCGGATGCAGCGCGGCCGCAAGCGACCAGGTCTTGGGTCCGTTGACCACGATCTCGACGAACCGCAGTGCCTTCGGGTCGGATCTCAGTCGTCCCTTCGCGACACCGGTTTCGGCGTCGAAGCCGCCGACCCACATCTCGTAGGACTCGCCGGTGAGGCTCCCGGACTGCCTCACTCCGGTCAGCGGTGAGGCGATGTAGCGGGTCGCGACGCCACTGCCTTCGGTCAGGTAGTAGTCGTCGACGCGCGATCGGTCCTGTTCGACGTAGACGCGCGCAGCAGCAGCCGATCCGCGGTAGAACTTCATCCCACCGTGCATCACAATCACCGCCAATGGTTTCCAACAACTGCCCGATAAGTGGGTCATCGGGCCACACGTTGGCGGCCCGACTCACCTACTTTCGTAGCATGCGTGCCGACGTCTTTGGCCGTGGATCATGCGTGTTGGAAGGCGTTTCCGGACGAGATTCTCGGTGTCGTCGACGGTCAACATCGTTCAATCGTCTGGGCCTTCGAGGAGTCCAGGTGAGGCGATTCGCGCGCAGTCATCCACAGTGCTCGCAGGCGGCAGATGGACGGGGGCGATCACCCGGGTGTTGGCGCGATGACCTTCCCGATGACCTTCGCGTACGTGGAGGCGTACGCCGCCGCGCGCTCGTGCCTGGGCGCTCTGGCAGACATCTCCGACCTACTGGGTGTGTCCCTATTCGGCTGCAGGCGGTAAGGGGATCCGACCGGCCATGCCGAGGTGAGCGCCCTGCGAGCCGCCGCGTCGGCGATCGGGAGCTGGCGGCTGAGCGGCTGCACGCTCATCGTCACCCTGGAGCCGTGCACCATGTGCGTGACCGACGGCTCAACCACCGTCCCGAGGTCGTGTCCGGAGTGCTCGCACAGGAGAGCGGCACGCTGCTCCGCGAGTTCTTCGACGGGCACCGGCGCTGATTTCTGTCGCGGGTGTGACTTCGGTTGCCGTCTACAAGTCAGTCTCCACGTGCCGTCGACACCGGACGCATGGTGTGGGTGACCGTCCAGTTGCCAATCCTCTTTCCGTGGCGGGTCCCTGTGACAACCGCGTCCCGGAAGTGGAAGCCGACGTAGATGCGTGATGCGGCGTTCTCTCTTGCAGCCTGGGAGAAGCTGGTGAAGCTGCGCATGGTTGGCGATGCGTCGCTGCAGGTCTGCCCGGCAGGCAGCGTGAAGCTGCACAACGAGAATCTCATTCGGTCGGTATGGAAGAACCGCTTGAGGACCTGCGCGGCAACTCCACCCTCGACGGCGTGTCCGGAGTCGTAGTCAGGGATTGGTGGAGTCGGCAACAGGGGCGTCCACGTCGGGTCGGCAGTCGTCGCGGGGTTGCCGTCGACAGCTGCGAGACGGATGGCGGTGACAGGTCGCCAGAAGCGGTAGTGGTACTTGGTCTCGAACGTGCCGATGTAGCCATCGATCATGGCCAGGTTCAACAGCCCGAACAGGCGGGCGCTCCTCCACAGATCGAGCCCTTCTGCGACTGCGACTGTTCTGGCGACGCGGTTCCACAGCAGCGGCGAACTCTCCACCCAGAAATGGGCGATCTCGGTTTGCTCCGCTGTGCGAGTGCTGGGTGTGGTGACGTCGTCGCCTCCCAGACGCTGAATCTCGTTGACGTCTGCGGCGTACCCGTGACTGTTCAACAGGTACGGCGGGCCAGGACGGAACTGCGATCCCTTCTTCAGTACGAAGGGGTCCAGGTCGGTGCCCAGGAACGGGGCGAAGGCCAGGGGGGCACCCGGTGGGTAGCGGTACTCGCCGGGACGGGTTCCCTCCTGATAGTCCGGGTCGATCAGGGGCGTGTCGTGGCCGTCTGCGGTGCGCAGAGCCAAAATCGCAGCTGCAGCGGCATGCCCGATTGCTACGCCGCGTTCCTTCGCGACTCCGTCCGGGATAGCCGAAAGGGCGGCCTTGTAGTCCGCCTTCACGCTCATGACTCCGTCGAGGATGCACTGCTCAGGGAGGAAGAACGAGAAGGACTTGAGGACCCGGACAAGAACATGGTGGGAGGCACCGGCCACGGCTGCGTCGGCAGACGCCCCACGCGCTGCGCGCAAGGACGCCGCATAGGGCCGCGAGCGACGGTCGATAGCGTTCAACGCGTCATGGATGGCTGCGTGCATCATCGCGTACATCCGCGCCTCTTGCGGTCCGTACCCGCCGATGAAGCAGGCGGCCACCGATGCGTCTCCAGCATTCGCATTCCAAGCGACGACCGCGTTCGTATCAGCAGTCGCGATGGTGACAGGTGAGACATGGCTGGTACCCGAAACCGCAGTGGGCAACGTCGAGGCGGTCGTCGTCACAGCTCCCGAGCCAGCGATGCCGGCCACGGCGGCCACCAGCAGGAATGCCAGTGGTTGACTGTGTCGTCGGTAGTTGGAGAAGAAGAATCGCTTCATGAGGTTCCTTGATTAGCGACGTCATTTGCGCGCTTGATAGACCTACCGGGCGGGACGAGCTCCCCAGTCGAGCCACTGCAACGCGGGCCCGGGCTTTGAGTGGGTGAGTCGATTGCGGTCGCCGCCGCGAACCTTGATCGTGTAGATATCGATGTCGTCGACGAAAGCGATCCGACGCCCGTTCGGAGACCACGACGGAAACGCCGTATACGTCTCGTTGTTCGTGATCATTCGACGCGGCCCGCCGTCAACCCGCTTCACGAAGATTTCGCCGTCGCCCCTTCCGCCACCGTATGCAATCCGAGCACCGGATGGGGAATACGAGGGCGTCCAGTCACCGGTCTTGTTGTGGGTGACTTGTCGCTTGCCGCGACCCTGCGGAGTGATCGTGTAGATCTCCTGGTCGTGACCGTCGAACGCGTCGTACGCGATTCTGGTGCACGTTGGCGACCAGTCAGCATGGTTGTCGTCGACTTGGTTGTAGGTGAGCCGCCGTCTGTCGCTCCCGTCGACCTTGATCGTGTAGAGCTCAACGTCGTTTCCGACCCGGGCGGCGTACACGATCCTCTTGCCGCACGGGGACCAGGCTGGGTGGATGTCGATGAGGTTGTTGTGGGTGAGCCGCTGCTTGCCGCTACCGTCGCGCCGCATCGTGAACAGCTCATTACCCGTGGACGTACTGGCACCGTAGACGATCCTGCGGCCCGACGGTGACCAGCCAGGCGAGTTGGCGTAGTCGTCGTTGTGGCCGGTGAGCTGCTTTTCCCCACTCCCATCGGGCCTGATCGTGAAGACCTGTGGGGTGCGGTCGATGTATGGCTGGTAGGCGATCCGGCCGTTGAGCCGCCGCCCTTGCACGTCAGCCCCCACGACAGACATTGGATGGGCCTCCGAAGTGATCAGGGATCCGTCTGGGTGGCGCTGGGCTTGTGGAGTGGGCATGGCGTGCGCCCCGGGCGCCGGGATGGCACTCAGCAACAGTGCCGTAAGGCCGACGATTGCTGCTCTGGGCTTGTTCACGACTGTCCCTTCACGGAGATGCCTGGTGCCTTTCGGGGGTAGCCCACTGAGTGGGAACCCGTTTCTCGCAGAGCCTGGTGACTCTTCGGTCACGGAGTGGTTACTCCGCCCGGTATCTCTGCGGTAACTCCACTCTTGACTGGTGTCAGCCGGCGGGACGACAGTCGAGTCCGTGGGCATCGGTGTGCTTGGTCCGCTCAGTCATGACGGCGCCGCTACTTTCGGGCGGCGCGACCGCGCTGTGCTGACCGCCCTCGCGATGAGCCACGGCCGGGCAGTCAGCGCTGACCAGCTCGCGGATGCGGTGTGGGGCGATGAGCCGCCGCCCTCGTCCGCCAAGGCGTTGCAAGGCTGCGTGGTGCGGCTGCGTAAGGCGCTGGGGGCGGAAGCGATCGAGACATCCGCTCAGGGTTACCGACTAGTGGTGTCCGCCGACGAGGTCGACTCCCAGCGCTTCGAGCGGATGGTGGCGCGCAGCCGGGAGCTGCTGGCGTTGGGTGAGCCCGAGCGCGCCAGCTATCAGTTGACGCAAGCGTTGCACTTGTGGCGGGGCCGCGCGTTCGAGGAGGTGGAGGCCTGGGAGCAGGCTGCCATCGAGGCCAGCAGGCTTGATGAGCTGCGTTTGGAAGCAGAAGAGCTGCGCGTCGACGCCGCCCTCCGCACGGGACGGCACCTCGACGTACTCGCGGCAGCGGAGAGCATGGTGAAGGCGGCGCCGTTGCGAGAGCGACGCTGGAGCTTGCTCGCCCTGGCGCAGTATCAATCCGGTCGGCAAACCGAGGCGCTGCGCACGATCCATCGGCTCAAGTGCTTGCTGGCTGACCAGCTTGGGCTCGACCCAGGGCCTGACCTGTCAGCACTCGAAGTTGCGATCCTGCGCCAGGATGATTCGCTGCTGGCCTCCGGTGCGATACCGACCAGCCCCAGCTGTCCGTACCAAGGTCTGACGCCTTACGACGTCGACGACTCGGAGTCGTTCTTCGGCCGCGACGACGACGTACGGGTCTGCCAGGAGCTGCTCAAGACATGCCGCGTCCTGTCGGTGGTTGGCCCCTCCGGGAGTGGCAAGTCCTCGCTGGTGCGGGCGGGAGTCGCTGCGTCATTGCGCAGAGACCGCAACCTGGTCGTCGTCATCACCCCGGGCGAGCACCCGATGCAGTCACTCGCCACCGTGTCCGACCCGAGATCCGGGTCGGTGCTCGTGGTCGATCAGTGCGAAGAGGCGTTCTCGCTGTGCAGCGATGCGGAAGAAAGGAAGCTCTTCTTCGCCGCGCTGGTTGGGCGGGCCGCGCGTGAGCCGCTGGTGCTGGCCATGCGGGCGGACCGGCTGAGCGACGTTTCGGCGTATCCCAGCTTCGCGCGCCTGCTGGAGGGTGGCTTGTACCTGCTCGGGGCGATGAGCGAGCAAGGCCTGCGAGAAGCCGTCCAGGCGCCGGCACGGCAAGCGGGCCTGCTGATCGAGGCCGGCCTCGTCGACCTGCTGGTGGGCGAGGTGGCAGGCAAGCCAGGGGCACTGCCGATGCTCTCGCATGCGCTCCTGGAGACGTGGCAGCGTCGCGAAGGGAACACCCTGACCGTAGCCGGATACACAGCGTCCGGTGGCATCCGCGGGGCGGTCGCGAAGTCCGCTGAGAGGGTCTACGCGAGCATCGACCCCGGCCATCGCCAACTGCTGCGCGATCTGGTGCTGCGGCTGGTGACCGCCGGGGCCGAGGGTGAGCCGGTCCGCAGCCGAGTGCCCCGACGGCTGATCACAGTGGACGCAGAGCATGAGCGTCTGATCGACCTGCTGGTGGCGTCCCGGCTGGTGAGTAGCGACGCCGGCATCGTCGAGATCGCGCACGAGGCGCTGGCCCGGGAGTGGCCGCGGTTGCGCGCCTGGCTGGACGAGGACATCGAAGGGCAGCGGATCCTCCACCACCTGACCAGCGCCGCCGACGCATGGGACTCGTTGGGGCGTCCTGATAGCGAGCTCTACCGAGGGGTCCGGCTGGCCCAGGCGATGGACTGGCGTGCACATCACGACACAGTCCTCACGACGACGGAAGCAGCGTTCCTCGACGCCGCCGAGAAGGTCGCCGACACCGAGCAGCGATCCGCCGCCCTGCGTGCGCGTCAGCAGACCCGCCTCATCCACCGCTTGCGCGGTGTCCTGGTGGGTGCCGCCGTCTTGCTGGTGGCCGCCGTGATCGCCGGGACTCTCGCCTTTCGACAGGCCGACCGCGCAGACACCAACGCCGAGATGGCCTTGGCTGCCGAGACCGCAGCAGAGGCTCGCCGAGTCGGCGCCGCGGCCTTGCAGACTGACGACATCGAAAAGTCGATGTTGTTGGCTGTCGCAGGCGCTCGGCTGGACGACACCCCCGAGACCCGGAGCAGCCTGCTCGCCGCGTTAGGCAGGTACCCAGAGCTCATCGCGTCGACACAGATGGCTGACGACCCTGTCATATACCTCGACGTTAGTCCCGACGGCCGCACGGTGGCCACGTACGACAGCACGAACCATGTAAGGCTCTACGACATCGAAGATGGTGACCTGCTCGCGGATTACCAGGCTGGTACGAATCGGCAACTCTCATGGCAGTCCGGCCAGGTCCAATTCAGCCCGGACGGAAACACGCTGGCGGTTGTGATCGCGGCGCCGACTCGGCAGCCCGTCAGACTTCTCGACGCAGACACCCTTGCGCCGGAATCCGTGCAGCTCGGCGGACCTTTGCGGTTTCGCTGGGAGTTCCTTGACTTCGCTTTCAGCGAGGACGGGAGTCGCCTGGCAGCCACCATGTGGCGAGTCCAGGGCAGCGGCAGCACTCTTCGGCCGACCTCGACGTGGGCTGTCGTCTGGGACCTCGAGGCGCCTAGGCGACCGCAGTCGAGCATCAAGCTGTCCGCCGGCAACGCGGGCGTCGCCCTGAGCCCGGATGGCCGGGTCCTCTACACGACCCAGCCGCTCACGATCCACGACCTCGCCTCAGGCAAGTCCGTGCCCGTGCCTGACCCTGAGCCAGTCGAACGTCTTGTGATGAGTCCCGACGGTCGGCTGCTCGCAGGCCCTGGTGGCGGGGGCCTCCTGCTGCTCGATGCTCAGACCGGCGAGCTCCGACGCCGACTCCGTGGCAACGGAGACTTCGGGTTCTACGTCAATTTCTCCGGCGACGGCAGCATGGTCGCCACTGTGACGTATGACAAGCGGGAGGCGCTCGTCTGGGACGTAGGGTCAGGCGACCTGGAGGCTCGGCTACCCCTGGGAGAGAGTGGTGAAGTCGTCGACTTCGGTGCGGACGGCGCAACCGTCTACACGGCCGGATCCGAAAGCTCACTGCGCCATTGGGACATCGAGGGGGACCGGCGTTTCATCTCCCAGGTGGCGTACGCGCCACCGCGGCTCGCCGACCTCAGCTTCGTGGAGCCCGCCCCCGGTGGCGACGTCATCGCCTATCCGAACGGCTTCTTCGACGTCACCACCAACACCGCCGGCGAGCGTCCTCTTCGCCCGAAACCGGGTTACCGCCGCGGTGGCGGGAGCTGGCATCCCGACGGCGTGCACTACGCCCTGGCGGCCGGCGGCGAGATCCGGATCTGGGATGCGCGCGCCGGCGAACTAATCGTCGATAGTCGACCGTCGGGGCGCTTTGTCAGCGGGATCGACTACAGCACGGACGGCAGTCGGCTCGTCGTCGGGGAGCTCTCTGGTCAGGTGACCATGCTCGACCCGACCACCTTGCGTCCGATTGGCCGCTCGGTACTGCTCGACGAATCGGTGTGCTGCGTCTCCGCCGGGCCGGATAACACCGCGATCGCCCTCACGGGCTCTTACGACGCAGCGGGGTTCTGGGTGGGTTCGAGCACGAGTTGGGCGCTGGTCGACCTCGGAACGGGGAGAGTTGTCGACGGTGGTGCGCTCGATATCAATGGGCGTGTCGTCGCCTTCTCGCCGGACGGCCGACACGCCGCAGTCGGCGGACGCGGGGAGCTGCTCGTGTTGGACCTTGTCACGGGTACGCCGGTGCGACCACCCGTCGTCAGCCACGACGACGTGGTCTTGTCGATCACGTACTCGCCGGACGGTCGGCGGCTGCTGACGTCCGGGCCAGACTCCACCGTCGGCCTGTGGGATGGGGCGACTGGTTCGCTAGTAGCCCGGGTAGTGGTCCCGCAGCGTTACAACGAGGCCAGCTTCCTCGAGGAGCCGAGCGGGGTGCTCATCGCGCCCCTTGGGGGAGGACCTGTATATGAGTGGGACACCCGCGTCGAAACGGCAGTTGCCTTCGCCTGCCGCGTGGCCGGCCG
>Ga0136617_10006795_pt1 | contig 10201 bp, 8 predicted proteins | sample AntDrymUQ3222106_2_FD_129672 | JGI IMG/M metagenome (GOLD analysis project Ga0136617, IMG submission 129672) | Polar desert sand microbial communities from Dry Valleys, Antarctica - metaG UQ322 (21.06) | ecosystem: Environmental > Terrestrial > Soil > Desert | place: Antarctica: Dry Valley... | reverse complement strand
TCGACGTGGCCCGCCGCGTGCCGATCACGTCGCGGCCCCTGAGACCGCCGGCTGGCGCTTGGCTGCCATGGCCGGGAGTGCAAGAACGAAGTCCGTGTGCCCACGGCGAGGCGACAGCGCGAGGTCGCCGTCCATGCGCTGGGCGAGCTCTCTGGCGATCGCCAGGCCCAGTCCCGAGCCGCCCACCGAGTCGCCCGTGTAGAAGCGCTCGAAGACGCGTTCGCGCGAGCGCGAATCGATACCGGGCCCCTCGTCGCTGACGATCAGCTCCGAGGTCCCGCCGTGAACCCTGCTGGTGATGGTGATCGCTGTTTCCTTCGGCGTGTGGGTGAGAGCGTTATCGAGCAGGATACGAAGGATCTGCGCAACCCGATCCGGGTCGGCGCGGGCCAGCAACGGCGGGTCACCCTCGCATCGAACGTCGAGCCGCGAGCCATGACGGTCTGCCAGCGGGCCAAGCTCCGTGGCCACCTGACGGGCGATCCTCTCGAGCGCGACGGGTTCGGACCGAATCTCGATCGCGTCGGCGTCGAGCTTCGACAGGTCCAGCAGGTCGGCGGTCAGCTTCGTCAGTCGCTCGACCTGCTCGCGCATCGTGCGCACGAACTCGTCGCGCGAGGCCTCGTCGGGCTCCTCGTGCTCGAGCAGCTCGACGAAGCCCCCGAGGGAGAAGATCGGGGTGCGCAGCTCGTGCGAGGCGTTGGCGATGAACTCCTTGCGCGCGCTGTCGAGCCGCGCGAGCTTGACCTGCATCTGATTGAACGTCATCGCGAGCTGGCCGACCTCGTCGCCGGAGTCGACCGGGATCGGGACCGAGAAATCGCCCTCCGCGACCTTTTCCGCCGCCTGCTCGAGCCGGCCGAGGCGGCGCGAATGCGCCCGCGCCACGAGATAGCCCGCGAGCAGCGCCGCCAGCACCGCGATCGTCCCGGCAATCAGGATCTGGCGCCGGATCAGCGCCACGTTGTCGTCGACCTCGTCGAGCGAGCCCGACAGCACCGCGACCCAGCTCGCCTCGCCGGGTGCCGAGAGCGGAATCGCCGTCTGACCGATGCGCCCGCCGTCGACGAGCTCGACCGCGGAGCTCGCGGCGCCGCTTGCGGCAGCGCTGGCCGCGGCGACGTAGCGGGGCTCGACGGCGGTGCGCTCGAACTCGGAGTCGCTGACCACGAATGCCGGCTGCTCGGGCTCGGGGCGCACGCCGACGAGGGTCACCCGGGACTCGGTCTCCTGGGCGACGTCGCGCACGATCCGGCGCAGGCGCTCCTGGGAGACACCGAGCTGCATCGCCTCGGCCAGGCGCGGTCCCTGGTCGGCGGCGTCGGCCTCGAGCCGATGCAGCTTCTCCGCGGTGAGGCTCGAGCGCAGCTGCGGCACTACATAGAGGTAGACGAAGCCGACGGCGCCCGCGGTGATCACGAAGAACAGGAGCACGAGACGGTTGCGGACGCTGTTGAGAGGCAGCCGGCGAGGCGTCATTCGTCCGTAGCTCCCGGCTGCGCGGGATCGTGGAAGCGGTAGCCGACGCCGCGCACGGTGAACAGGTACTCGGGCTGGCGCGGATCGCGCTCGAGCTTTTCGCGCAGGTGGCGGATGTGGACATCGACGGTGCGCGGATCCCGGTAGCTCGAGTCGCCCCAGACGTGCTCGAGCAGCGCCTCGCGCGTGTAGACGCGGCCGGGGCTCGTCGCCAACGCCGCGAGGATCTCAAACTCGACAAAGGTCAGCCGGACCGGTTGGCTGCGTAGCGTGACGAGCCGGCGCTCGAAGTCGACGCGCAGCTCGCCGCTTGCGATCGGCGCCCCGGCCGGGCGGCGGGCGGTGCCCATCTGGTCGCGTCGCAGCGCCGCCTTGACCCGGCTGCGGAACTCACGCACCGAGAACGGCTTGGTGATGTAGTCATCGGCGCCCATCTCGAGGCCGAGCACCTTGTCGCCCTCGTCATCCTTGGCGGTCAGCATGATGATCGGCACCTGGCTGCGACTGCGCAGGCGCCGGCAGACTTCGATCCCGTCGAGCCTCGGAAGCATGATGTCGAGCACGACGAGGTCGAAGCGCTCGGCGGCGAACAGATCCAGGGCCTCGCGACCGTCGAGCGCGGGGACAACCTCGTATCCCTCCTTGCGCAGGGGATAGGTGAGCAGCTTCTGCACCGACTGCTCGTCGTCGACGAGAAGGATTCGAGCCGTGCCGTCCGCCATACCGCAAGGGTAAAGACCATGCATAAGAGCAGCCGAAAGCAGCGAGGCAACCGATCCGGCAGGCAAAGCTGGAAGGCTTCGACGCCGTGATCGATCCGCGCATCTATCGCGCCGGCTTCCTACCGGCGCTCGTCTGCCTGGTGATCGTGATGTTCTCGGTCCAGCCGCTGCCCGAGCCGCTCGAGTCCCCGGTCACGACGGCGGGCTTCGAGCCGGGCCCCGCGGCGCGCGCGGCGCGCCAGATCGCCGCCGCGGCGCCCGCGCGCACGCCCGGGTCGGCGGACGACGCCGCGGCCGCGGACATCGTTGCCGATCGCCTCGGCGCGATCGAGGGAGGCGAGCTGTCCGAGCAGCCGTTCGAGGGCAGCTTCGACGGCGACGAGGTCGAGCTTCGCAACCTGATCCTCGTTCTACCGGGCGAGTCCGAGCAGCAGGTGGTGCTGCTCGCAGCGCGCGACTCCGCCGAAGGGGTGGGCCTCGCATCGAGCGCCGCCGCGACCGGCGCTCTGATCGAGATCGCCGAGAGCTTCGGGGGGGCACGGCATTCCAAGACCCTGGTCTTCGTCTCGACGACCGGCGCGAGCGACGGCGCCCGAGGGGCGGGCGAGTTCGTCGACAGCTATCCCGACCGCGATCTCGTGGAGGCCGCGATCGTGCTCGACACCCCGGCCTCGTCGGAGCCCGAGCCGCCGTTCGTGGTCCCCTGGTCGGCGGACGACGAGAGCACCTCGATCCAGCTCACGCTGACCGCGGAGCAGGCGGTCAGCGAGCAGACCGACGACGACGCCGGAAAGGCTCCCGAGGGCCTCTTCGGTGGCCTTGCGCGACTCGCGCTTCCGAGCGCGCTCGGCGAGCAGGGCGTGTTGATCGCCGACGGGCTCGACGCCGTGGCCCTGAGCTCGACCGGGGAGCGCCCACTCTCTCCCTCGCGCGACGGGCTCGACTCGCTCGCGATCGAGACCATGGGCGAGGTCGGGGGCGCGGCATTGGCGCTGCTGGTGACACTCGACGCCGTCACGGCGCCGCTCGAACACGGTCCCAGCGCCTACGTCAGCTTCTCAGGCAACCTGATTTCGGGCTGGTCGATCGCCCTGCTCGCGATCGCGCTCGTGCTGCCAGCGGCGCTGGCGGCCGTCGACGCGATGGCGAGGGCGTGGCGACGCGGCGAGGGCCGGCCTCGCGATCTCCTCTGGGCGCTCAGCCGATCGCTGCCCTTTCTCGGCGTCCTGCTGCTCGCCTACCTCCTGGGGGTCACCGGGCTCGCCCCGCGGCCGGGCTTTCCGTACGACCCGGGACGCTACGAGGTCGGATGGGGCTCGGTGGCGGTGCTGCTCTGTCTGATTCTCGCGCTCGTCGTAACCTGGATCACGATCAAGCCGATGCGGCTTCCGGGGGCGGCCCGGCGCGAGGGCCTCGCGTCCGCCATCGGGGTCGTGATCTGCGTTTGCGTGGCGCTCGTCTGGCTGTTCAATCCGTACATGGCACTGCTGCTGGTCCCCTCCGCACACGTCTGGCTGGCGGCGATCGGCTCAGGCGGAGCCGCACGCCGGGCGGGCATAGCGGTGGCAGTCGTCCTCGCCGTGGCGCTGCCGGTGATTGCCGCAATCGACCTCGCGGGGCGCCTCGAGGTCGGCATCACCCTGCCGTGGCACCTCATGCTGATGGTCACGGGTGGCCAGATCCCATTCGCCGTCGCCGTGCTGGGGTGTCTGATCGCCGGCGCCCTCGTCGCGCTCGTGGCCGCGGCGCTCGCCCCGGAGCAGGGACCGGGCGCTCCCAGGCTCGCGGCTCGCGGCCGCGCTGAGATCTAGAGCCGGACTCGGACCCGCATGCTAAGCGGGACAGGCGGCAAATCGCACCGAGCGCCGCGAGGCGTTCCCAGCGTCGTCGCGAGCCCTGACGACGAGGCGGTGGCGGCCAGGCTGCAGCGATTCGATCTCGACCGGAGTGCGTGAGACCTACGAGTTTCTGATCGACGGCGAGGGCTTTCACCTCGTCGTCGACGACGGTGCCGTCCAGCCGCGCGCCGGCCGCGCGCGCGACGCCGCGCTGATCCTCTCAATGTCCGCCGGCACACTGCTCGACCTGCTCTCCGGCGCCCTCGCCCCTCTCGACGCGCTCGGGGGTGGGCGCGTCGAGGTCCAGGGCCCGGCCGCCGCGCTAGAGCGTTGCGTCGCCATCGTGGCCGGTCCGCAGCCGGGGTCGGCGCCTTCGCCTGCCTAGGGAGGTTGGACAAAATGGGTCCTGGTGGATGCCCCCCAGGAGGGCCGAGGTCAGGCCCCCGGTCTGACCGGGACCGACCACCCAGACTGGGCGCGGATGCGCTCGGCTGACCGGCCAGCCCTCTCGAAACGTCGTTTAGGCAATGGTCGGAGCGTTAACGAAACGCGCCCGAGTTGACGATCAGGGATCTGGAGAGGACGCATAGATGAACACCATTACCCCACTCGACGAGCTCAGAAGCAGCATCGCTGCGGGCTCATATGTCGTGGATTCCGAGCGGGTCGCCCGGACGATCGCGCGCAAGCTCGCCGAGGTTGACCGCGTGCGCCGGGAACTCAGCGCGCATCAAAATGGTCGAAGCCACGAGCCGGCCGGCGGCCTCCGTCAGCCCCGCGCAGCTCGACGCCCTCACCCTCGCTCACCTCACCCACCACCGTCAGGGTCGTCCCAGTCGCCTCCACCGCCGCGACGGTTTCGCTGACGCGCTGCGGCGCTATCGCGACCAGCAGCTCATAGTCCTCACCGCCCGCGGTCGCGACGTCGATCGGATCGACGCCGGCCGCCGCGGCCACCTCTGCCACGCCGGCTGCCAGCGGCAGGCGATCGAGCTCGATCCGCAGCCACGCCTCGCTGGCCGCGGCAATCTGGGCGGCGTCGGCGCCGAGGCCGTCACTGAGGTCGATCATCGCCGCGGCGCCGGCACCTGCGAGTGCGGCTCCGGCGGCAAGCCGTGGGGTGGGATCGGTCTGGCGCCGGGCCAGCGCTTCGGTCACGGCAGGATCGAGCCCGGCGCGCAGCGCTGGGCGTTCGATGATCAGCAGCCCGGCGGCGGCGCCGCCGAGATCTCCGGTAACCGCGAGGGCGTGGCCCGCGCGCGCGCCCGAACGCCCGACGAGCCGCTCGGGCGTAGGCGCATAGCCAACGACCGTCACCGCGAGCGTGAGTGCCGGCGCCGCGCTGACGTCGCCGCCGGCGAGCGTCGTCGCGGTTTCGGCGGCGACCTCGCCAAGGCCGCCGTAGAGCTCGAGGCACCGGGCTTCGTCGAGGTCTGACGGAAGCCCGAGCGCGACATAAGCCTCGCCCGGCCGCGCGCCCATCGCGGCGAGATCGGACAGCGCCACCGACAATGCCTTGCGGCCGATCTCGCGCAACGACGAGGTGGCGCGACGGAAGTGGACCCCGTCGACAAGCATGTCGACGGACGTCACGGTCGCGCCCTCGACGACCGTCACCGCGGCGTCGTCGCCGATGCCGACCCGGAGCCGCTCACCCGTCGCCGGCTCGCCGGCGCGCTGCACGAGCTTGGCGATCAGGTCGAACTCACCTCCGGGACGCTTGTCACCCGCGCCGGCCATCAATCAGCCATCTAGCCCGGGACCCCGTTGGGGAGCTGAAACAGCGACAGGGTCAGGGTTGCGCCCGCGAGCCAGGGATCGCGTGCGATCGCCGCCAGCGGCAGGACCCAGATCACGTACCAAGGCACGAGCCACGCGGTCGCGACCAGCAGCCCGAGGACGGCCCAGCCCGCGGCGCGCACCCAGTCGCCGCCGCGCGCCGTGAAGACGAGCAGCCAGACGACCAGCGCCACGAAGCCGGCAAGAAACGCGAAGCGCACGGGGTCCACGCCGATGCCGCTCAGCCTCGAGACGGTGCTGGGCACGCTCCAGTAGCTGGTCTTTGCCTGGTTTCCGCCCGCCAGACCCAGCGCCTCGGCGGCCTCGGGGCCGAAGGCGACGAGCGTCGCGAGCGCGATCACGACCGCCGCGGCCAGCGCGCCCGCGAGCAGCGGCGAGCGCCGCGGCGAGGCGGCGAACGCAAACGGCGCCGCGACCGCCCCCGTCACCTTGACGGCGGCAGCAACGACGAGCGAGGCGCCGGCGAGCGCGTCGCGTCCGCCGGCGAGCGCCGCGACGCCGGCGATCACACCGACGGTCATCAGCGCATCGTTGTGAGCGCCTCCCACGACGTGGACGAGGACGAGCGGGTTGAGCGCGACAAAGGCCGCCGCCGTGGCCGGGCGGACCCCCCGCGCGGCGGCGACGCGCGCCGTGAGCCCACAGATCGCGAGCACTGCGAGCGCCGTCGCGGCCTTGAGGATCCACAGCGCCGCGGCGACGCCGACGAGGCCGAGCGGGTAGGTCGCGAGGGTGAACGCCGGGCCGTAGACGCTGACCGCAAATCGCCAGTCGTCGACGCGTGACGCGGCGGGATCGGCGGGCAGGTCGGCGGGCGCCGACTCATACGGATTCAGTCCGTGCTCGGCGCCGAGGCGCGCGTAGGTGATGTAGCTGAAGACGTCGAGCGAGAGCAGCGGCCCGGCGAGCGCGAAGCCGGTGACGAGAATCGCTATCGCGGTCCAGAGCCACCGCGCGCGAAGCCGTGACGCCGCCGCCATGACCCCGAGGTAGGCGGCGAAGGCGACGTAGAGCAGGATCCCGTAGATCGGCCCGTCGAGCCCGAAGCCGTTTCCGAACGGGCCCAGGACCCAGCGCGGCGCGTCACCGGCGGCCCCGGGGATGAACTCGGCTCCCGGAGCGGCGAGCGGTATCGAGGCAGCCCCGAGCGCGAGCAGCGCCACCGGGCCGGTCAGCGATCGTGTCAGTTGCCGTCCGGCGTCGGGGCGGGAGCCTGATCGACGCCGGGTGCGTAGACGTCGGGGTCGTACCCGCCTGTGTCGGTCGGCGTCGTCGACGGGGTCGTGTACGTGCCGGTGTCGCCGGAGGAGTAGTCGCTCGAGCTCGAGTAGTCGCCGCCGCCGCCGGCGTAGTTGCCGAAGAAGGGCTGGTAGTCGATCGGCTCAGTGATCGCAGGGAAGTCCCCGCAATAGTCGCCCTTGGCGACGCTCATGTAGTCCTGCCAGATCGGCGCCGCCAGGGTGCCGCCGAAGGCGCTGTAGCCGAGCGTGGAGCGAGCGTCGGGGTGTCCGACCCAGACGGCGGTCGAGAGCTGTGGGGTGTAGCCGACGAACCAGGCGTCGGTGAAGTCGTCGGTCGACCCCGTCTTGCCGGCCGCCGGGCAGCCGATGTTGGCCGCCGTCCCGGTGCCGCCCGAGATCACGGTCTCGAGGATGTCGGTGGCGGTGTAGGCGACGCCGTCTGAGAAGACGCGCTCGCTCTTGCTCTCGCCAGGCACGTGGGTCTCGCCGTCGGGAAACTCGACCTTCGTCACCGCGGTCGCGTCGTGCTGGACGCCTCCGCTCGCGAGCGTCGAGTAGGCGGCCGCCATCTCGAGGGGGGTGACGCCGATCCGCAGGCCGCCGATCCCCTCGGCCGGAAGGCTGTCGAGCGGGCTCTCGATTCCCATCAGCTTCGCGGTCTCGGTGACTTTCTCGGGGCCGACGTCGAGGTCGAGCTGGGCGTAGACGGTGTTGTCGGAGGCCTGCGTCGCGTCGGCGATCGTCATCGAGCAGCCGCACGGCGACCCCTCCGAGGTGTTGACCTCCCAGTGACCGTACTCGGGCAGGTCGAGGCTGAGCTGGCGCGACGTGTAGGTCGTCGAGTAGGGGTCGATGCTCTCCCGCAGCGCGGCTGTGAGCACGAACGCCTTGAACGCGGAGCCCGGCTGGCGGTGGCCCTGGGCGGCGACGTTGAAGTTGCTGACCTCATAGCCGCGTGAGGACGCAAGCGCGACGATCTGGCCCGTCTCGACGTCGACCGACGCCACCGCCGCCGTCGGGTCCTCGGAGTAGCCGGCGTTGACGATCGCCTGCTCGGCGGCGTCCTGGAGATCGGGGCGGATCGAGGTGAAGACCTTGAGCCCGCCGGCGCGCACCGTGTTGACGCCGTAGCGGTCGATCAGCTCCTGCTCGACGAAGTCGAAGAAGTACGGCTCCTTGATGCGCGTGTACTTGTAGCCGCGGTCGAGACCCAAGCCCTGGCTGATCGTGTTCTCGTACTCGGCGGGGGTGATGAAGCCCTGGTCGCGCATCGCCTTGAGGACGTCGTTGCGGCGCTCCAGCGCGGCGTTCGCGTCGAGGAACGGGTTGTACTGCGACGGGGCCTGAGGCAACCCGGCCAGCAGCGCCGCCTCGTCGACGCTCAGCTCCCTCGCGGGCTTGGAGAAGTAGGTCTGCGAGGCGGCCTCGACGCCGATCGAGGTGCGCCCCTCGAGCGTCCCGTAGGAGGCGGTGTTGAGGTACTGCTCGAGGATCCATTCCTTTGAGCGCTCGTCCTCGAGCTCCTCGGCGAGCTTTGCCTCGACGATCTTGCGCTCGAAGTCGCGCTCGGGATCGGCGATGTAGAGGTTGCGGACGAGCTGCTGGGTGATCGTCGAGCCGCCCTGAACGGTCTCGCCGGCCTCGAGGTTCTCAATCGCGGCGCGGACGATTGCGTTGAGGTCGACCCCGTCGTGCTCGTAGAAGCGCTCATCCTCGATCGCGATCGTCGCCTGCTGCATCGTCTCGGGGATGTCCTCGAGATCGATCGGGGTACGGCTCTCGTCGGAACGGATGAATCCCAGGCGTGAGCCGTCGGCGGCGAGGATCTCCGAGTTCTCGCCCTTGTCGATCGGCTTTAGCTCGCCGATCGGGGGGGCCTCCGCCGCGACGTCGAGTGCCCAGATCCCGACGCTCAGGATCGGGATCGCGATCAATGCCACGACGACCCCGATACCGAGGAGGATCTTGCTGCTCGTGCTCGTGCTGCGGCGGTGCCTCTTGCGCGCCCGCTGCGTCATCTCCCGAAGGGTAGCCGGGTCGGCTTCCCGCCTTCGCAGCCCGGCCTAGATGATCGGCGTCACCCGGCGTCGGTTGCGAGCAGCCCGGCCTCGCGCAGAGCGCTCAAACCGCGCTCGCGCAACGCCGCCTCCTCGCCGCCGACCTTCGTCCTCGGGCCTTCGGGCGCAGTCCGCAGCTCGATGCGAACCCCCTCCGGGGTGACCTCTTCGACGGTGACGCGGTCGGCGCCGACCGTCGCCAATGCCAGGCGGGCGTCGTCGAGGTCGGACTGGGACGGCAGCCAGACCGAGACCGCGACCGGAGCCGACTGGTCACCGGTCGAATGGTTGAAGATCGTCCCCGAGGCGAGCTTCTCGTTCGGCACCACCATCAGGCGGCCGTCGCCGGTGTCGACGTAGGTGTAGGACAGGGTGATGTCGTCGACGCGCCCGGTCTGCTCCTCGAAGGTCACGCGATCGCCGATTCGGATCGGCTGTGCGATCGCGAGCATGATCCCGGCGACGAGGTTGCCGATCGTCTGGCGCGCCGCGAAACCCAGCACGAGCCCGAGCACGGCGCTCGATGCGAGCAGGCCGGCGGCAAGCTTCTCGAGCTTCGAGAACTGGCTCAGCGCGATGGCCGCGCCGAACACGAGGATCGTCAGGAAGGTCAGGCGCCGGATCAGGTTGAGCCGCGTCTGGGCACCGCGTGAGACCTGGCGGTCGCCGAAGCGCTCGGCGACGTGGCGGGCGCGGGCGAGGACGAAGCGGTCGACGACGATCGCGATCGCGATCGCCACGACCATCGTGATCAGTGCCGAGACGACGTCTCCGTTCTTGTCCCAGAACGACTCCTCCATCGCGCCGCACCGTACTAGCGACCATGCCCGTCACGCGACCCGATCAGAATTGACGTGCGATGACTCCCACGCGCGCGGTTTTCCTCGATGCCCTCGGCACCCTGGTGGAGCTCGAACCGCCGGCGGTGCACCTGCGCCGAGTGCTCAATGACGAGCTGCCCGAGGAGCGCCTCGACGCCGCGGTCCGCGCCGAGATGGCCTTTTATCGCGACCACAGCCACCAGGCCCGCGACCCCGCATCGCTCGCCGTGCTGCGCGAGCGCT
>Ga0136617_10006794_pt1 | contig 10201 bp, 8 predicted proteins | sample AntDrymUQ3222106_2_FD_129672 | JGI IMG/M metagenome (GOLD analysis project Ga0136617, IMG submission 129672) | Polar desert sand microbial communities from Dry Valleys, Antarctica - metaG UQ322 (21.06) | ecosystem: Environmental > Terrestrial > Soil > Desert | place: Antarctica: Dry Valley... | reverse complement strand
CGCCCTGCTCCTGCCGGCGGGGGCCCTGGGCGACCGCTTCGGGCGCAAGCGGGCCCTGCTCTTCGGCCTGGTGGTGTTCACGACCGGCTCCTTCGTCGGTGGGCTCGGCACGGGGTCGACCCAGGTGATCGTCGGCCGGGTCATCACCGGGCTCGGCGCCGCCTTCGTGATGCCCGCCACCCTCTCGCTGCTGACGACGATCTTCCCGCCCCACGAGCGACGCAAGGCCATCGCCCTGTGGGCCGGTTTCGCGGGTGCCGGCGGCGCCCTCGGACCCATCGTGTCGGGCGCCCTGCTGGAGCGCTACTGGTGGGGATCGGCCTTCCTGGTCAACGTGCCGATCGTGGCCTTCGTGCTGATCGCGGTGGCCGTGTTCTCGCCGACCTCGAAGGACCCCGAGGCCACCCCCCTCGACCCGGTTGGTGCGGTGCTGTCCCTGGTGGGTCTGGGCGCCCTCATCTTCGGGATCATCGAGGGCCCGGAGAAGGGCTGGAGCAGCACGGTGGTGCTGGGCGCGTTCGCGGTGGCGATCGTCGGACTGGTCGGCTTCCTGGTCTGGGAGCGCCGGACCGCCCACCCGATGCTGCCCCTGAAGCTCTTCCGGGACCGGCGCATGAGCGTAGGCAGCGCGGTCGTCACCGTGGCCTTCTTCATCATGTTCGGCCTGTTCTTCCTGTTCACCCTCTACCTGCAGTTCGTGCGGGGCTACTCGCCGCTGGCCGCCGGACTGTCGACCCTGCCCCTCGCGGTGGCGCTGGTGGCCATCGCCCCCCGCAGTGCCTCGCTGGCCGAGCGGCTCGGCACCGGCCCGGTGATGGCTTCCGGGTTCGTGCTCATCGCGGCCGGGTTCGGGGTGCTGGCCACGATCAGCACCACCACCCCCTACGTCGTCCTGGCCGTCGCCATGGTTCTGCTGGGGGCGGGCATGAGCCTCACCGCCGCTCCGGCCACCGGCAGCATCATGAGTGCCGTCCCCCCGGCCAAGGCGGGGGTGGGCTCGGCGGTCAACGACACGACCCGGGAGGTGGGCGGGGCGCTCGGGATCGCCGTCCTGGGCAGCATCGCAAGCGCCGTCTACCGGTCGTCGATCGACCTCGACGGCATCGAGCTGCCGCCGCAGGTCAAGGAGGCGGCCACCGAGTCGGTGGGCGCAGCCACTTTCATCGCCGAGCAGGCGGGCCAGGGCGGGGCCGAGCTGGCGGCCCGGGCCGGCGCCGCCTTCACCGACGCCTTCAACCTGGCCAGCACGGTGGCGGCCGTCCTGGCCCTGGCCGCGGCGGCGGCGGTGGCGGCGACGTTCAGCCGCCGGTCCGAGGACGCGGCCGTCGCTGCTGACGACCAGCCCGCCGCGCCGGCGGTCAAGGTGCCCAGCTGAGCCCGCCCGCCGACGCCGACGCCGCCGCCGGCACGGCCGAGGCCCCCGCCGACGTCGGCGGGGGGCCGGAGCTCGACCCGAGGGTGGAGCGGTCGCGCCGGGTGATCCTCGCCGCCGCCCTCGACCTGGTGGTCGAGGTCGGCTGCGGCGACCTCACCATGGAGGCGGTGGCGGCCCGGGCCGGGGTGGGCAAGAGCACGGTGTACCGGCACTGGCCGGGCAAGCTCCAGCTGATCGAGGACGCCATCCGCACCCTCAAAGCGGTGGTTCGCCCGCCGGAGGGGGGGACGGTGCGCGAGCGGGTCACCGCCCTGCTCGTGCAGGTGGCCACGGGCATGGCCGACTCGACGTGGTCGTCCTGCCTGCCCGCCATCATCGACGCCGCCGAGCGCGACCCGGAGGTTCTGGCCATCCACCGCCGCCTGGCCAAGGAGCGCCGCCAGGTCCTCGTCGACCTGCTGGCCGAAGGGGTCGAGGCGGGCGAGGTGTCGGGCCTCGACCCCCTGGGCCAGCCTGTCGACCTCCACGTCCTGTCGGAGTGCCTGATCGGGCCGATCCTGGTCCGCCGCCTCCTGCTGCACGAGCCGTTCGACCCGGCGGCCGTCCCCGCCCTCGTCGCCCAGGTGCTGCCGGTGCCGGCGACGCCTTCCGGCGGCACCGTCGTGAGTTGACGCGCTCGTACGGCTAGGGAGATCGCCGGCCTCAAGTCTGCGCCTCCGGGGGTCGATGTTCCGAGGAGAGCAGATTTCGCGGCCACCGACGAGGGCGGCACTACGGCACTGGAGGGCGGGCCTTGGCGCGTCGGAGAAGCGAATCGGTGGTCCTGTCCGACAACGGATGGTCGACCCGGTGGCGTTGTGGGTGCGGTTACGACAACACCGGGCGCGACCTCTGCCTGATGTGCAACCTGCCGGCGCCGGAGGAGGTCCGGGGGACGCCCGGGCTCCGGGCGGAGGACGAGGCCAGCTTCTTCAGCCCGCCCGTCGAAGGGCCGGCGGTGAAGGCCCGCTCCAAGGCCAGCCGGACGGTTCTGGGCTTCATCGTCGCCAACGTGGTGCTCCAGGTGGTCGAGTTCGCCTACTTCGCGGCCAACGACGTGCCCCGGGCCACGGCCGTCAAGGTGTCGTTGTTCATCGGCCTGGCGTTCTACGCCTTCGCCGCCTTCTGGGTGCTGGGCCGATCGGCGACGCTCAGGATCCGCCCCGCGCTGGGCCGGGAGAACGCCGCCATCGGTGCCGCCGAGGGTGCCGTGGTCGGCGGAGTGGCGGCGGTGCTGCTGGTCGGTGTCCTGCGGCTCGTCACCGGACACCCCGTCCTCGACCCGACGACCGCCTTCCTGTCGTCAGAGGGGTCGTTGGGCGCTCTGCTCCTCGGGTTCGTCCTCATCGTGCTGGCCGCGCCGGTCGTCGAGGAACTGGTCTTCCGCGGCTTCATGGCCGAGTCCTACCGTCCGCACGGGCGGCGGCTGGCCATCGTCCTCAGCGCGGCCGCCTTCAGCCTGGCCCACCTGTCGGTGGCCCAGCTCAAGTACTACCTGGTCATGGGCGTGGTGCTCGGCCTCGTCTACTGGCGGAGGGGGCTCATCGGCTCCATCGCCACCCACGCCGCGTTCAACGGGGTGTTGCTGGCCGTGGCCGTGGCCGCGACCCACGGGCCGGCCGTGGAGCACTCGTTGGCCGGCGCCACGGTGAGGATCCCCGGCGCGTACTCGGTGACCACGCCGTTCGTCGGGAGCGACGACATCGTCGCCCAGGGACCCTTGGGCGCCATCATCGAGGTGGCCCACGTCGACGTGCCGGGTCCCGTGCCCCCCGCCGAGGAGCTGGGCCAGGCCCTGGCCCGGGGCGGACTGCCACTACCTCCCGAGATCGCCGTGATCTCGTCGTCGGTGGTCGTCTTCGACCTCCCCGCCGGCCGGGCGGTGTCGGTGGACGCCGACATCGACGGCCGCGACGGCCGGGTCGTCATCGTCCCCGGGAACGGGGAGGTCTGGGTCGCCAGCTACCGCACCGACGGCAGCGTGAAGTCCTCCGAGGACTTCGACGAGATGCTCCTCAGCCTGACCTTGCGCTCACCCTCGACCTAGCCGCACCGCTCAAGGCGCCGGCGCCCTTCCACAGCATCGTCTGGTTGCATCACGCCCCCATGTGTGCCCCGATCGCGCGCCCGGCATGCGGCGGCATACGGTGGGGACCCGTCCGCGACGAAGGAGTTCCATGGCGCAGCGCAGGGCCAGTGCGAAGTGGGAAGGCGACCTGTTCCAGGGCGCAGGCACCGTCTCGGCGCTCAGCAGCGGCCTTTTCACCGACGCCGCCGTGAGCTGGCCGGCCCGCACCGAGGAGTCCGGAGGGGTCACCAGCCCCGAGGAGCTGATCGCCGGCGCCCACGCCGCCTGCTTCTGCATGGCCCTGTCCAACGAGCTCAGCTCGCGGGGCAACCAGCCCACGCTGCTCGAGGTGGAGGCCACGTGCACCTTCGAGCCGCCGAACATCACGGCCGTCGACCTGGCGGTGGTCGCCACCGTCCCCGGCGCCGACGAGGCCGCGTTCCGGGAGGCATTGGAGGCGGCGGAGGGATCGTGCCCCGTCTCCAACGCCCTGCGGGGATCGGTCGAGATCAGGGTGCAGGGCCGACTTTCCTGACCCCCGGCTATCATGCGGGTTGGAGGTGTCGTCGCCCGACCTGCGATGACGCCCAGCAGCTGGACGACCTCCCGAGGCTCTACCGATGACCGACGACGATCAAGACGAAGCGCGGGCCGAGGCCGAGTGGCTCAAGACGGTGGTGCGGATCAGGGCCATGCTGGCCCAGGCCCGGTCGAGCACCTATCCCGAGGAGATCGAGGTCTACACCAAGAAGGCCCATTCGCTGGCCACGCGCCACGAGGTCGACGAGTGGTTGCTCGAGTCGCCCGCGACCGACCTCGACCTCGTCATCGTGGGGGCCCAGCTGCGCCGCCTCAACACGATCATGGCCGGCTACTCGAAGTTCACCAAGATCGAGTACGAGGACCAGACCCGGGAGTGGACCGACTACATCCGCCAGTACGACGCCACCCTCGAGGTGGCGACACAGCTGCTCAACATCCCTCTCCCGGTGCTGCCCGGCGGTGTGCCGAGGCGCTTCCGCCCGGAGGCTCAGCTCCACATCGAGAAGCTGATGCTCGAGGCCGGCTACGACGTGAGCGCCCGGCCCGGCTGGGACCCGCTGGTCGACGAGCAGACGCCGAACCTCGAGCAGGTGGTCGAGGGGGAGATCACCAAGATCGCGGCCGCGAGCCAGCGGGACGCATCCGGACAGGAGCTTCCGATGCAAAAGGTCCGATCCCTTTGAAGAGGGTGGAGCGGTGAAGAAATCGATCGACTTCGCCATGGACGACCACCCCCGGGGTGGGGAGCGGCTGCCGGCCTCTTGGGCGGTGGCCATCGCGGATGACTGCGAGGACTGCCAGGACATCCGGGTGGAGCTCACCATCGAGGAGGAGGACCGGCGGGGCACGGGGATCGTCAGCCACCTGACGCCCGGGTCGGCCCGACGGTTACGGGCCGCGCTGGCCGAAGCACTGCGCCAGGTGGGCGAGGACATTGGCGGGGACGTCGAGAGAGGAAATTGAACGTGCTGCTGCAAGGTTGGACCGAGGTAACACCCGAGTTCCTCGCCGCCAATGGCGAGCCCCTCGAACCGGACGAGCTCGTCCGCTTCTACGACGGCGGGCCGCCCGACTGGCGCATCGCCCAGGCCCCCGAGACCCAGGTGCTGCGCCGCCAGGCGGTGGCGCCGGCCGTGGGCGCGTTCGAGCGCACGATCGAGATGGGCATGGTGCTGCTCGTCGGGGCCCGGGGCGAGGGCAAGAGCACGACTGTCCGCCAGATCGCGGTCGACCTGGTGAGGGCCGGCACCCGGGTGCTCTTCCGCCAGCCCGGCGTCCGCCTCGACGGTGACGCGGTGGCCGCCCTGCCCGAGGGGACGTGGGTGCTGGCCAGCGACGACGCCGAGGAGATGGCGGCCGACCTGGAGAGCACGCTCACCCCGCTGGCCAAGGTGCGCAAGGACGTGCACTGGGTGCTTGTCGGCCGCAGCCCCGACTGGGAGTCGAAGTTCAAGCAGCAGGGCCGCAGCGCCGAGCCCCCGTGGGAGAAGTTCGTGAGCCTCTGGCCCACCCTCGGGATGCGGGGCAAGCTGCTCGCCCTGGCCCCGGCCGACGCCGACCGCCTGGTGGCGGTGTGGGAGGCGGCGGGCTCGCTGCGGGCCCTCGAGACCGACCCCGCCGACGACCGCGGCCAGTACCTGCTCGACGCCGCCATGTCGCGCCAGGGCGTGTGCGACGCCACCCTGCTGGGCGGCGTCCTCGACCAGCGCTTCGGCGCCGACAGCCTGGTCGACCACGTCGACACCCTCCTGGCGCCGCTGGCCGATTCCGACCTCGACTCCTTCCTGTACGCGGCGGTGGCCGACGCCTGCGACTTCGACGGGATCGACATGGCGGTCGTCGCCGACCTGGCCGGCGTCGACCGGTCGGAGGCGCCCGCCATCCGCACCCGCCTGATCGAAAGCGGCGTTTGTTCGGGAAGCGGATCGTCGCTGCGCAGCCGCCATCCGGCGATGGCCAAGGCCGCGGTGCGGCTGGTCGACGCCGGCCGGGTGCGCGAGCGCAACCTCGACGACGTCTGGCGGGCCCTGGTGCAGTCGGTGGCCCGGGTGGGCCGCGAGCTCGGCCCCCTGGTGTCCGACGGCCCGATCATGACCTGCGGCCCGGTGCTGGCCGGTCGCTACGAGCGCTTCGGAATCCCCCGAGATCGGGCCGACCGCATCGCCCGGGTGGTGGCCGACGAGGCCGCCGTCGCCATGGGCGACAGGTTCTCGCTCTTCTCGGTGCTCCAGGCCCGCACCTACCGGATGAGCGGGCTGGCGGCGGAAGCCTCGGCGATCCTGCGCAAGTCCTTCGCCGACGACGTCCAGAAGCAGGACTGGGACCGGATGGGCCGGGGTTTCCTCTACGAGATGGCCCTGGCCGAGTCGGCCCAGGGTCACCTGCTGGAGACCATCACCCTGGCTGGCCTGTCGATGGCCGACGCCCGCCGCATGGGCCCCGTCACTTATACCGACGCCAAGATCGCCCTGGTCGAGATCGGCGAGGCGTGCCTGAAGATGGACGATGCGCAGCTCCTGCCCCGCTACGCCAACCTCCTGCGGGCGGCAGCGGTGATGAGCCCCACCGTCACCCCCAAATGGGACCAGCCCACCCGGGCCCGGTTCAAGGCCTACACCGAGCGGGCCGACGCCCTCGATCTGCCGGAGTGCAAGCTGTCGCAGGGCTTCGACTGGTTCGCGGAGGCGCTCGTCACCGCCGCCGGCGAGCTCCACGACCCCGAGCTCGACCTCATCTGGACGCGGCTCGTCCCCGACGGGGGCCTGCCCAGCCTCACCATGCTCCGCCGCACCGTCGACATCCGGGGCCCCTTCCCAGGCAGCCAGGCGGGCTAGGCCGGACAGCGGCTTCCGCTTCCGCCCGCCGTCCGATCGACGCCGCATGACCAGGCTGTGGCGCGGTCGCGACACACAGCGGATGTGGTCGTACCTGATCGCCGGCGCCGGAGCCTGCTTCGGCGCGACGGTGTCGGTTCATCCCAGCGGGTGGGCGGTGTCCGACCACGTCCTGGCCGGGGCGATGGTCGGCATCGTGAGCCTGGCCGCGACAGGGGCGAGGCGCTCGACCTGGCTGGCGCTGGCGGCGATCACCGCCGCCTTCGCCGAGGTCCCGTGGGCCAGCGTGGTCGCACTGGTGGCGCTCCTGTTGGCGGCCGGCGCGTCGTGGTGGCGGAAACGTCTCCCGGTGGTCGGCTCCGTGGTCGGGGCGCTGGGTGCCCTGGCCGCGCTGCGCCTGGTCGACGGCGGCCGCACCGGCGTGTCCGCCATCCTCGCCCTGGCGGCGGTGGCACCGGTGCTCGCCTCGGGCTATCGGCACGCCGGGCGCCCGGCGCGGCGCCGGATCGAGCGCTGGTCGAAGGTGGGTGTCGCCGCGGTGGCCACCGTCGCCGTGTTGTACGGCGTCACGCTCGCCGCGGCGCGGGGGGCCGGCGGCCGGGCCACCGAGGAGCTCGGCGTGGCCCTCCAGGCGAGCCGCCAGGGCGACTTCGCCGCCGCATCCGAGCACCTCGCCCGGGCCATGGCGGCCATGGACCGGGCGTCGGGGAGGGTCGGGGCATGGTGGGTCCAGCCGGTGCGGGCCCTCCCGGTGCTCGGCCCCAACGCCGACGCAGTCACCGCCCTGTTGGACAACGCCAAGGCCTTGAGCACGGCCGCCGCGGCCGTCGTCGGCGAGGCCGAGTCGGAGAGCCTCGCCCTACGGGGCGGTCGCGTCGACCCCGAGGCGTTCGCTCGACTCGACCGCCCCATCCAGGACCTGGTGGGCGCGATCGACCAGGCGGTCGGGGCGGTGGAGTCGCTCGACTCCCCCTGGCTGGTGGCACCCGTGGCCGACCGGGTGCGCGATCTGGACGCCCGGCTGGGCCGGGCCGCCGCCGACGCCGACCTGGCCCGCGAAACTGTCCGCGCCCTTCCGCAGCTGCTCGGCGGGGGCGGGGACCGCCGCTACCTCGTGCTCTTCGTCACCCCCGTGGAGGCCCGGGCCACCGGCTTCCCCGGCAACTTCGCCGAGCTCACGGTCACCGACGGTCAGCTCGCCATGCCCCGGTTCGGCCGGGTGGGCGACCTGCTGGTCGGGCGTGACGATCCGGACCCGGCGCTCGACCTGCCGGCCGAGTTCCTGGAGCGCTACGAGCGGTTCGGCATCTTGCGCGAATGGCGGTCGGTGACGACCTCGCCGCACTTCCCGGCCGTCGCCGACCTGGCAGCCCAGCTGTACGCCCAGACCGGGGGCCAGCCGGTCGACGGTGTGCTCACCATCGACCCGGCCGCCATCGCCGCCCTCCTCCACTTCACCGGGCCCATCGCCGTGCCGGAGGTGCCGGAACCCCTCTCGGCGGAGAACGCCGAGCGCTTCCTCCTGCTCGGCCAGTACGTCGAGCTCCCCGGGGCCTCCGCCGACACCACGGAGCGGGTCGACGCCCTCGAGTCCCTGGGCCGGGCGACGTTCGACCGCCTGGTCACGGGTGACCTGCCTCCGCCGCAGGAGCTCGGTCGCACCCTTGCTCCCATCGCCCGGGCGGGCCATATGAGGTTCGTCGTGTTCGACCCGGTCGGAGCGTCGTTCCTCGCCCGGATCGGCCTCGACCACCCGCTGCCGGTTCCCGAGGCCGACGGGTTGGCGGTCACCAGCACCAACGTCAGCGGCGGCAAGGTCGACCAGTTCCTGCACCGGACGGTCGACTACGACGTCCGCTGGGATCCGGCGACGGGCGCGTTCGACGCCCGGGTGGCGGTGCGCGTCCGCAACGACTCGCCCTCCTCGGGCCTGCCCGATTACGTCATCGGCGACGGGATCGAAGGTGTCGACCTGCCCCCGGGCACCAACCGCTCCCGGGTGTCGATCTACTCGCCCGGGTTGCTCCAGCAGGCCACGCTCGACGGCCGGCCGCTGGCGATGGAGAGCAGCCGCTTTCGGGGCTACTACGCCTACGGGACGATCGTCGAGTTGGCGCCGGGCGGCGGCGAGGCGACGATCGAGCTGCATCTCAGCGGAGCGCTCGACCCCGGCCAGGCGTACGGGATCTCGGTGTGGAACCAGGTCCTCGTCAATCCCGATCGCCTGTCGATCACGGTCGAGGCGGGGGGCGGCGGCGCCCTACGGGTCGACGGGATGACACTCGCGGGCCGGACCGCGTCGGTCGACACCGTCCTGGAGGAATCGAGGAGATACGAGGTCGAGGTGACGGGGACAGGGTGACCGGCGGTCCCTGTGGCATGATGGGTCGGCGTCGGGCTCGGGATCGTGCGACGCAGTGAGGGAATGCGATGAACCTGAAGCGAAGGGTCCAATTGGTCGTGGGAGCGATCGTCGGCGTGGCCGTGTTCGCCGCACTCGGTTCGGCGGCGTCCGCGCAGTGCTATCCGAACTGCGTCGCCGCCCTCACGATCGACGACCCCACCGCCACGCCGGGGCAGACGCTCACGGCCACCGCCACCGGGCTCGACCCGTTCACCTCCGCTTCCGGCGTCGTGAACAGCGATCCGATCGCGCTCGGGTCCAAGCAAGTTGCATCGAACGGCACGGTTGCGTTCTCCTTCGTCGTGCCGGCCGACTACACCGGGGTCCACACCGTGAGGGTCAACGGCGTCAGCAACGGGCGCGCCGTCACCCTGACGGCCAACTTCACCGTCTCGAGCGTCGTCCCGGTCGCGACCACGGTCGCCCGCAGCACGCCGCTCGCCCGCACCGGCGACGACAGCGTGGTTCCCCTCGCCCAGATCGGCGTCGGGCTCCTCGCCCTCGGCGGGGCGGCGGGCTACGTCACCCGCAGGCGCCGGCGCACCACCGCCTGACAACCCCACCACGCCCGGACACTCAGGGCTTGGTGGTCCACTCCTCGAGGAGTTGGTGGGGGTCGACCGTGCGGCGGCGACGGAGGCGGCGGCGGTCGGCGAGGGCGACGGTCAGGAGGCGGAGATAGGCGCCCAGCGACTGGAGCCGGCGGCGGACGGTCTCGACCGAGGGCCGGCGGGCCTGGGCGAGGGGATGGAGGATGTCGCGGCGGGCGTAGGAGCCGGTGATGAGCAGGTGGCGGCCGGCCTCCTTCCAGGCCAGGGCCAGCGGGGCGTTGCGGGTGAGGGTGAGCAGCCGGTTGCGCTCCACGTAGTGGGCTGACAGCCGCGAACCCTCGACGGTGGAGGCGGAGTGCTCGTGGTGGACGACCGATTCGGGCACGT
>Ga0136617_10006793_pt1 | contig 10204 bp, 8 predicted proteins | sample AntDrymUQ3222106_2_FD_129672 | JGI IMG/M metagenome (GOLD analysis project Ga0136617, IMG submission 129672) | Polar desert sand microbial communities from Dry Valleys, Antarctica - metaG UQ322 (21.06) | ecosystem: Environmental > Terrestrial > Soil > Desert | place: Antarctica: Dry Valley... | reverse complement strand
CACCGGCACGGCACCGACGCGATGTTCCTGGCCCTGCTCACGCCGGCTCGCTAAAGGGGCCGGTTCAGCTCGGACGCACCTCGATGAAGCCGCCGGCGGCGAAGTCTCCGTCGAACGCGAGTGCCTCACGCATCCGTCGACGCCGCATGGTGGCGAAGCTGGTCGCGTCCACGAAGGAGTATTCGCGCTCCTCGTGTCGTCGCAGCCACTCCCAGGCATCGTCCTCGGCAGCTCGCTCGACCCAGACCACGCTCAACCGCCGACTCGTCGTGAGGGCGTCGAGAACTTGCACAGCGTCAGCATGACCCCGTCGCCGCTGCAGGAAAGTCCACGTTTCTCCTAGGACATGATTGGTCGACAGAAGTGAACCAGCCTGCGCCGTCCACAACTGCTTAGCCGCCTCGTGGTGGTCGTCACGAGTGAAGAAGAGGGCCGCTATAGACCGTGACTGCCCTTTAGACTTCGGCTGTGGACGTTCTGGTGGCACCGAGCATTCTGGCTGCCGACTTCGCCCGGCTGGGCGAGGAGGCCAGGGCGGTCGAGGGCACGGCTGACTGGTTGCACATCGACATGATGGACAACCACTTCGTGCCGAATCTGACAATCGGGCTGCCGGTCGTGAAGGACCTTCTCAAGGCGACCACCCTGCCGCTCGACTGCCATCTCATGATCGACGACCCGGCGAGGTGGGCCCCGCCCTACGCCGAGGCCGGCGCGCACAACGTGACCGTTCATGCTGAGGCCGCCGACGACCCCGTGTCGGTCGCGCGCGACATCCGTGCGGCAGGCGGCCTGGCCGGACTGGCGATCAAACCTGGCACCCCGCTCGACCCGTACCTCGACATCCTGGGCGAGTTCGACACCCTGCTGGTGATGACCGTCGAACCGGGCTTCGGTGGGCAGAGCTTCATCGCCGAGGTGCTGCCCAAGGTGCGGCAAGCCCGTCGGCTGGTGCGGACCGGGCACCTGGAGTTGCGGATCGAGGTCGACGGCGGGGTCGATCTGGACACCATCGAGCAAGCCGCCGATGCCGGCGCCGACGTCTTCGTCGCCGGGTCCTCGGTGTACGGCGCCGCGGATCCCGCCCGCGCCGTAACGGCGCTGCGCGAGCGTGCCGCGACAACAGCGCGCGCCTGATGGGCTTCGCGGACCTAGGCATCGACCACGGCTGCCTACTGGTGACCGGTGGTGCCGGCTGCCATGAAGAGTCGCCGCGCTGAAATCTCGGTAGTTGTTACCGATGCCCGCCTGCTGCCGCCGGCCGTAGAACTGATCCTGACCGCAGGTCCCGCCGGGGCCTCAAGGAAGGGATTGAATGATGTCAACGCTCTCGGGGTCAGACCTCGTCGCATTGGAAGCAGAGACGCTCGGATCGACCGTGTCGGCGCTGGCGATGTCGCCCGACGGCCGCCGCTGCTACCTCGGCGCCGGCAACTCCGGCCCCCTGCGCGAGCAGCTCGGCGTCGTGGACATCGGCGAGGACGGCAAGCCCGTCGGCCTGCCGCGGTGGCACCGGATCACGGAGGAGGCCCTGACGATTGGCGACAACTCCGTCGTGCGCCAGATCCTGCCGCATCCGTCCGGGTTGAAGCTGTACCTGATCTTCGCGCACTCGAAGGTCAAGGCCCAGAAACAGCTGGTCGTCTTCGACCTCGTCGACGGCGAGCCCTCCGGTGCGCCGCGGACCTATCCGAGCGGACTGTTCGGCGGGGGGGTCACCGCGCTGGCCCTGCATCCGGACCGCGGCGTCGGCATTCTGTACGGCGTCGCCCGTAGCCAACGGGGCGTCGGCATGTACAAGCTGAACAACGATCTCGAACCCGACACCCCCGTCCAGATCGCGACGTTCGGCAGTAGCTCCGGTAGTGACGACGTGGCGGTCAGCGCGAACGGGAAGAAGCTGTACACCGGCACTGTGAGCAGCACCAGCTCCCCTGACGCACAACCAGTTTTGCAGGTTGTGGATCTCGGCGCTGATGGGAAGCCGGTCACCGGTGCCAGTGTGCAGACCGTCCCCATGGGACCGTCGCCGGAACCGGCCCAACGGTTGCTGCGCTTCCTCGCCACCCCGAACGCGGTGTACCGACGGACCCATTTCGAGGCGGCGAACACGTTCGAGCAGTGGCCGCTGGTCAGCGTGGCGCTGGACGCCAGTGGTGGGCCGGTCGGTTCCGTACGGCAACACTCCGAACTTGCCGGGCAGTCCTTCGTCCTGACCAGCGCGGGAGACCAGATCCTCGCGCTGCGGGAGGCCTCGACCGTCGACGCTTTCACGGGTGGAGCAAGCGTTCCCAACTCGGTCGTGATCCAGTCGGCGTCGCTCGGCCAGGATGGTGTGCCGGGCGCTCCGGTCGAGATCGCTCGCCTGGGCCGGCGCACGGCCGTGGGCGGTGGCACCGGCGGTGTTGGCAAGCTCGCGATCGCCGCCGGTCGGGCGACCGCGATCACCCGGGTCAGGCCGGGGAACAAGGAGGGCTTCCTGGTCAACGAGGTGCGCGGCTGGCACATTCGGGTGACGCCAAAGGACGCTCGAACGATGGCCGGCAAGGAGCTCGAGAAGGTTCGCTGCCTGCTCATGCCGACAAACCCTCCGGGGGATTTCGGCGTCCTCGCCATCGGCCAGCCCTCGGCATGGTTGCCGTTGGACGACTACCTGAAGAACAAGCCTGGGCGCGCCATGCTCAATATCGAGGCTCTCCCACTCCCCCCGGACCAGCACAGCGCCGTTGGAGCGGCGGAGTTCGACATCGACATCGCGGATGGCCATCCGGACGCGGGTGGGACGATTCTGCGCCTGATGAACGACAGCGTCGAGGGCAACAAGCTGTGGTTCCTGCTGCCGACCTATGACGTCCGGCGGGCCTCGGACCGGCTCGACACCATCCAGCTCCTCAGCGACTATGCGCGGGGATTCGTGGAGCCGGCCCAGGCGGTTGCGGTGCCCGCGGACCGGCTGCCGAAGAAGTTCCCGATCTCGTGCTTCGCCATTGTTGGCGGCCAAGGCCACCGAGAGCAGCTCGACGCCTGCGTCCGGACGGTGCGGGCACTGGGAATCAACACCGCGGTCGTCCAGAGCTGGGGTGAGCTGCCGGCGGCTGACATCGCGGCCATCCTGGCCAAGCACGGCCTGACTAGGCGCAGCGGCGCCGCCGCCGGTAACCGGGCCGATCCCGCCAGGCTTCCGATCTCCTTGCCGGGAATCTTCGCCTTCGACGTCGAGATGACCGACGCAAACATCGAGGCGTGGGCGGCCAAGAGAGTACAGGAGATCATTTCGGCCAATGGCGCCACGCCGGATCAGATCATCGACTACAAGATCATGGACGAACCCGGCTGGTACTTCCCGCAGATGCTGAACCAGGTCCGGGCCAACGAGGATGCCGGAACGGCAGCGATCTATCTCGAGGCGTTCCGGCAGTATCTCCGGGACAAGGGGCTGGCCCCGGCCGACGTCGGCGCAGACGACTGGTCCACCGTGATCCCGATCGGGCGCGGTGCGGTCGGCCCGGACGATACATCGCGGCGGCTGTTCATCGAGAGCGCACGGTTCTTCGTCGACTCGGCGACGGAGGGGACCGCGAAGCTCCGCAACGCGCTGCGGGCGGCCCTGGGTCACGATCGCGCCACCATCAGCCTGAACACCAACAACAAGCCCAACATCGTGCACCGACCCCACCCGAACGTCCCGCTGCCCAATAACCCGGACAACCCGAATGCGAGCGACCCGATCATCGGACCGGACCTGGCCTTCGCTGGCTACGACTGGCTGCACGCCGGCCGCCACAGCGCGTACACCGTCATGAGCATGGACAACACGCTGGACCACGACACGCAGTCGGTGTCTTTCCTCGGCGACCTGCTGCGATCGGCATCGGCCAGGGGTACCGCGGGCTGGACCGCCTACATCAAGGCCAACCAGCTCGGGAGGCTGCCGTTCGGCCCGAAATACCGGCTCCTCTCGCTGGCCGGACATGGCGCGTCCCTGATCGACCTGTTCAGCTTCGGCCCCTCCGCGTTCAGCGGGGACGGCTGGTCGGACTTGACCCAGGAGTACGGCCCGATCGCCCGAGCGGTGGAAATGCTCGGCGCCGCGGAGGGCCACATCGTCGGTGCCAAGCCGGCTCAGGCCACCGTCGCGCTGCTGTCCCCGTCCAGCAGTCTCTTCTGGGACGCCGACGGGGCCGCGGACCTGTATCTCAGCGAAGTCGAGCACCTGCACACGGCGCTCGTCCATCGGGGATACGCCGTCGACATCGTCGACCAGCATGACCTGGAACACGGGGCCCTGGCGAGCTACCGGGCGCTGTACCTGACCGGGCCGAACCTCTCCGTGGCCGCCCAGCGGAACGTGGCAGCGTGGGTCGTCGCCGGCGGCGTGCTCGCCGTGACCCCCGGTGCGGCCACGGCCGACGAGCTCAACCGACCGACGAACCTCCTGAACGACGTGCTGGGCCTCAACTCCCGGACGGGCGAGCGGTTCGCGGCACTGGGCATCGTCCAGGCCAACGAAGTCGAGTTCGGAAAGAACCTGGCGCTCACCGACCCGGGCGTGCAGCCGGAGCAGCCCGGATTCGTGGACGGTGCTCCGCCGATCATGGCGGTGCGGGACCCGATAACGGTGCTGGATGTCGATCAGAGCCGAGCCGATGTCGTCGGCGTGTACCGGACCGGCGGGCGGTTCGCGGTCAGCCAGCGGCGCCACGGGAAGGGAGTGGCGATCGCCTACGGGTTCTTCCCCGGTGCGCACTACCGCAACTCGGCCGACCGCGCCATCACCGTCCGGCTGCCCAAGGCCTACGGCGCCACCCAACGCGAGGCCGTCGTCGCTCCGGCTCGTATCGCGGGCGGCGCCCGCCCAGTCAAGGTGAGCGTGCCCGGGGTGGAGGCCTGCCGGCTGGACCGCAAGCCCGGCGGCGCCCAGAGCGCGATCGTCCTGCTCAACTGGACCGCCGTTCCCCAGTCCTCGATCACCCTGACGGTGTCCAACACCACGGCCACCAAGGCCCGCTCCATCGAGCTCGGCCCCTTGGCCGCTCAAGCCAACCCGGTACTGCGCCAGCTCGAGGTCACGCTGCCCGTCACCGACGTCGACATCGTCCTTCTGGACTAGGGTGAAATGCCCTCAAGGGGTGGCGTGGCACACTGAACACAGCAGCACGCGCGCTCCGGGGTCGGTGAAACTCCGAGCCGGCGGTGACAGTCCGCGACCCGCTCGCAGCCAGTGAGCGGTTGACCCGGTGCAATTCCGGGACCGACGGTGACAGTCCGGATGGGAGGCAGCGCGCGGGCGATCGCGGTACGGGCGTCCGCGCCCGCTCCGTCCTCGCACGCGCCGTGCCCCGACCAACCCCTGGCTCGCGCTCAACCGCGAGGAGGGTCGATGGCCGTCATACCGGATGAAGCAGCGATGGCGCGCGCCATCGACCTGGCCGCTCGTGGCCTGGGCAGCGCGAGCCCCAATCCGGTCGTTGGCGCCGTCGTACTCGATGCGGCCGGAGAGATCGCCGGCGAGGGGTGGCACGAGCGCGCCGGGGGACCGCACGCGGAGGTTGCGGCCCTGACTGAGGCCGGACCCCGCGCCCGCGGCGGCACCATGGTCGTGTCACTGGAGCCGTGTGCGCACACCGGCCGGACCGGCCCCTGCACCCAGGCGCTGCTCGCGGCCGGGATCATTCGAGTGGTCTACGCGGTCGCCGACCCGACAGCCCAGGCGAGCGGCGGCGCCCAGGTGTTACGTACCGCCGGGGTCGGGGTGACTGGCGGCGTGCTTGCTGACCGCGCGGGCATCGGCAACGAGGCGTGGCTGCTCGCCGAGCGCTTGCACAGGCCGTTCGTGACCTGGAAGTACGGCGCAACTCTCGACGGCCGGATCGCCGCCGCCGACGGGACGAGCCGGTGGATTACCGGGGCGGCGGCGCGCGCCGACACGCACCTCCTGCGGGCCCAGGTCGATGCGATGCTGGTCGGGGCGGGCACCGTCTTGATCGACGATCCGCAACTGACCGTGCGCGACGCCGACGGAGCCAACACCCCCCGGCAGCCGCTGCGCGTCGTCGCAGACCGCCGTGGTCGCGTTCCTCGTACCGCCCGGGTGTTCGACGACGTTGCACCCACGCTGGTCAGCTCGGCAGCCGACCCGGCCACACTTCTCGCCGAGATCTACGAGCAGGACGTGCGGCATGTCCTGCTCGAAGGCGGCGCGACGCTGGCCGGCTCCTTCATCCGCGACGGGCTGGTCGACCGGGTTGTCGCCTATGTGGCGCCCGCCCTGCTGGGCGCTGGCCCGTCAGCATTGAGTGGTACGGGGATCGGCACCATCGGCCACGCTCGGCGGCTGCGGCTCGACGACGTGACGCAGATCGGATCGGACGTACGGATCACCGCGCGCCCGGAGAAGGAGGGCTGAGGTGTTCACCGGCATCATCGAAGAGCTCGGGACCGTCGCCGGCCGCGACGAGTTGGCTGACGCCGCGCGGCTCGCGGTCCGCGGGCCCCTCGTCGCCAAGGGCGCAACGCCCGGGGAGTCGATCGCGGTGAGCGGCGTCTGCCTCACCGTCGTCGACTGCGACGGTGAGGTGTTCACCGCCGACGTGATGCGCGAGACCCTGGACCGCTCGTCGCTCGGCGCGTTGCGTCCCGGCGATCAGGTCAACCTCGAGCGGCCGGTCACACTCAACGCCCGCCTCGGCGGCCATCTCGTCCAAGGGCACGTCGACGGGGTCGGCGTCGTCGTGGACCGCCTGCCCGCGCGGCATTGGGAAGTCGTACGGATCAGCCTCCCCGCCGACCTCGGCCGCTACGTGGTGGCCAAGGGCTCCGTGACCGTCGACGGAATCTCGCTCACGGTCGTCGACGTGACCGACGATTCGTTCACGGTCAGCCTGATCCCGACCACGCTGGCGCTCACCACCCTCGGCCACAAGCAGGTGGGCGAGCCCGTCAATATCGAGGTGGACATCATCGCGAAGTACGTCGAAAAGCTGTTGAGTGCCCGTGACTAGAAACCCGACCCACGCCAGTGACCTGCACCCGATGGCCATTGAGGTCACTCCTCGGGTCACGCCACTTGAGGCCGGCGACTCACGGTTCGGCACCATCGAGCAGGCGATGGCCGATATGGCCGCCGGCAAGCCGGTCGTGGTCGTCGACGGCGCCGACCGCGAGAACGAAGGCGACCTGATCTTCGCGGCCGAAAAGGCCACTCCTGAGCTGGTCGCCTTCATGGTCCGCTACACCTCTGGCTACATCTGCGTGCCCATGACCGAAGAAGCCTGCGCCCGGCTGGATCTCCCTCCGATGTACCACGTCAACCAGGACCGGCGCGGCACCGCCTACACCGTGTCGGTCGACGCACGTGAGGGCGGCACGACCGGGATCTCGGCCACCGACCGGGCCAGGACCATGCGGCTGCTGGCCGACCCCGCGTCCACCGCCGCCGACTTCACCCGCCCAGGGCACGTGGTTCCGCTGAGAGCCAAGGAGGGCGGGGTGCTGCGCCGGCCAGGGCACACCGAAGCCGCGATCGACCTGTGCCGGCTGGCAGGGATGCGACCGGCCGGGGTGCTCTGCGAGGTGGTCAGCCAGAAGACCGTCGAGGACATGGCCCGGCTCGACGAGCTCGAGGTGTTCACGGCAGAGCACGACCTGACGCTGATCAGCATCGCCGACCTCATCGCCTACCGGCGCCGCCAGGAGCGGCAGGTAACGGCAGTCGCGCAGGCGCGGATCCCGACGCTCCACGGAGAGTTCCGCGCCGTCGGCTTCCGCAGTAGTGTGGACGGCCGCGACCACATCGCCCTCGTCGCCGGTGACATCGGTGACGGCGAAGACGTGCTCGTACGCGTCCATTCCGAGTGCCTCACCGGCGATGTCTTCGGCTCCCAGCGCTGCGATTGCGGTCCACAGCTCGACGCCGCCATCGCCGCGGTGGCGGCCGAGGGGCGGGGGGTCATCCTGTATGTCCGCGGGCACGAGGGCCGCGGCATCGGCCTCCTGCACAAACTGCAGGCCTACCAGCTGCAGGACACCGGCGTGGACACGGTCGATGCCAACCTCGAGTTGGGCCTGCCCGCCGATGCCCGCGACTACGGCACCGGTGCGCAGATCCTCGCCGAGCTCGGGGTGCGATCCATGCGCCTGCTGTCGAATAACCCGGCCAAGCGTGCTGGACTCGAGGGATATGGCCTGCAGATCGTGGGGCGGGTCCCGATCACCGTGCACGCCACCGCGGAGAACCTCCACTACTTGCAGACCAAGCGCGACCGGATGGGCCACGACCTGCCCGGCCTCCCGGTCGATGGCCCGCCGGCCGACGGGCCGTACGAGGAGACGCGATGAGTGGTGAGGGCGCCGCCGAGGCTTCTGCGGTGGACGCCGGGGAGCTGTCGCTCGGCATCGCCGTGTCCCGGTGGCACCAGCAGGCCACCGACGCGCTGCTGGCCCGGTCGCTGGCGGCCGCGCTGGCCTGCGGCATCCCCGAGCCTACGGTGGTACGGGTCGCTGGTGCGGTGGAGCTGGCCGTCGCGGTGCAGCAACTGGCCGTCGACCACGACGCGGTGACTGCGCTGGGCACGGTGGTTCGCGGGGCGACACCGCACTTCGACTACGTCTGCCAGGCGGTCACCATCGGCCTGACCCGGGTCGCCCTCGACGAGCGCACCCCCGTCTGCAACGGCGTGCTGACCTGTGACACCGTTGATCAGGCGCTGGAGCGCTGCGGGCTCCCCGACAGCAGCGAGGACAAGGGCTGGGAGGCGACCGTGGCCGCACTCGACACCGCGTTGGTGCTCCGCGGGCTGCGACATCGCGGTGGCCCCATCGGTTTCTCGCCCTGATCTGCCGGAAGGTCTCCCTCTCGTGCTCTCGCTCGTACTCCCCAAAGGCTCACTCGAAAGCGCCACCCTCGCGTTGTTCGACGCAGCGGACCTCGCCATTCGCCGTGGGTCCGAACGCGACTACCACGCCTCCATCGACGACCCGCGGATCGACCGGGTGCGCTTCCTGCGCCCGCAAGAAATCCCGCAGTACGTCGAGGAGGGGCTGTTCGACCTCGGCATCACCGGGCAGGACTGGATCGCCGAGACCGAGTCCGACGTCGTGAGCCTCGGCGAGTTGGCCTACAGTAAGGCGACCGGCGATCCAGTACGAGTTGTGCTCGCCGTCCCGCAGTCGGCCACCTGGCAGTCGATTGACGATCTTCCCGACGGTGTGCGCATCTCCACGGAGTTCCCGTCCCTGACGCGGCGGTTCCTCGCCGATCACGGGGTCAAGGCTGTGGTCGTTCCATCGTACGGCGCAACCGAGGCCAAGGTGCCCGACATCGTCGACGCGATCGTCGACCTCACCGAAACCGGCTCATCCCTGCGCAAGAACGGGCTGCGGATCCTGGACACGCTGCTGACCAGCTACACGCGGTTGGTGGCCAACCGGACCGCGTACGACGACGAGGTCAAGCGGACCGCTATGGAAGATGTAGCGCTGCTGCTGCGGGGAGCGATCCGGGCGCGGGGCAGCGTGCTGCTCAAGGTCAACGTGGCCGACGCGCAACTGGCAGCCGTCCTGGCGCTGCTGCCCGCGATGAGCTCGCCCAACGTCACCTCCCTGGCTGATCCGACCATGCACGGGGTGGAGTCGGTCGTGCCCAAGCGGGGAGTCAACACGCTGATCCCGGCCCTGCGGGCTGCTGGCGCCCGCGACATCCTGGAACTGCCGATCACCAAGATCATCGACTAACACCCCGACTCGCGCCGCCGCAACCCTGCCTGTCGCGCAACGCGACCCAGCAAGACGATCATGGCGTTCGCCTCGGACAAAACGGGCAGAACACCCGTGTGCGCAAGGCAAACGCCATGAACGAACATGGGCCTGCGGCCCACCCCGGACTGGTCAAAATGGCGTGTGGGGGGGGCTCCTGATTGGCTATTTTCAACTGATCGTGCCTTTCGCCCTGCTCGCGGCCGACTTCCCCCGGCTCACCGACTCGCTGGACCTTTGCGTCGGAGTAGCGAGACCCTTTTCCGCTGGGAGGTATGACGGGCCGTTCACGTCGATGATCGCCACGGCACGGCGGCGGTTCACGCCGGGCCGGTCGGAGCGAAGTCGTTCAGTACCCGTTCGGCGTGTTCCATGGACCGCGCCGGGTCGGCATCCGGCGACACCACCAGTGGATCGAAGTTCAGGTCAAGGAAGACCTCGGTCACGCCCT
>Ga0136617_10006792_pt1 | contig 10204 bp, 13 predicted proteins | sample AntDrymUQ3222106_2_FD_129672 | JGI IMG/M metagenome (GOLD analysis project Ga0136617, IMG submission 129672) | Polar desert sand microbial communities from Dry Valleys, Antarctica - metaG UQ322 (21.06) | ecosystem: Environmental > Terrestrial > Soil > Desert | place: Antarctica: Dry Valley... | reverse complement strand
GGGGCCAACGAGGAGCTGGTCGGGCGGGCGATCCGGCACCGCCGCGACGAGCTGGTGCTCGGCACCAAGTTCGGCGCCATCTGGGGCGCTGACGGCAGCTGGTCGATCCGGGGGGACGCCGCAGACGTGCGGACGGCGTGCGAGGCGAGCCTGCGACGGCTCGGCGTCGAGCGCATCGACCTGTACTACCTGCACACACCCGACCCGGCCGTCCCGGTCGATGAGTCCGTTGGCGCGATGGCGGAACTGGTCACGGCCGGCCTGGTCGGACACCTCGGTCTGTCCAACGTCAGCGCTGCGGAGCTGCGCGCCGGCCACGCCGTGCACCCGATCGCGGCGGTGCAGCCGGCGTGGTCGCTGGTCAGCCGCGAGGTGGAGGCGGAGTTGGTGCCGGCGTGCGTCGAACTCGGCGTGGCGGTGGTGCCCTACAGCCCGCAGGGCGCGGGGCAGCTGGCGGGTGATCCGGCGCCGGGGTACGAGGCCGTGTGGGAGGTGGCGCGACGGCGCGGGGTGCGGTCGGGGCAAGTCGCGCTGGCGTGGGCGCAGCAGCGGGCGGAGGTCTGGGGCCTGCCGGTCATCCCGATCCCGGGCACCACCCTGGTCGCGCACCTGGAGGAGAACGTGGCGGCCCTGGACATCGTGCTCGACGTCGACGAGCTCGCCGCGCTCAGCTCATGATCCGAATCAGCCGCCGAGCAGGTCTTCTGCCAGGGCAGCGGTCACCTGTTCGGACAGGGCCAGCAGTGCTCGGGCGCGGGAACGCGCTGTCCGAGGAGAAAGCCGGCGAACTCGAGTGTCGTGAGAACGCCCATCTGAAGTTCGTCGGCTCCCAGGACGGTCACGGCGAGGTAGGGCAAGGCGATGACGCTGATCTGGGTCCCGAACTGGCTGATCGTGTCACCGACCCACAGCAGGCGGAAGTCGTGGTGGAACAGCAGAGTGGTCCGGGACGAGTGAGTCTCGCTGGTCACGCCCCAACCTGCACCGACCGGTTCGCATCTGGCAATCGCTGTGCGGCAGTTACGCTCTGAGCGTTACTGCCGCAACTACCGGCTGGGGCTTCTGCACGTACTGCGCGCGACCCACGATGCGAAGTGCTTCGAGGCGACGCCGGGAGGTGCTGCACACACACACCTGACTGAACCCGGTGTGTTGACCGCGGTCGAGCTCGCCGTGCTCATCTCGGGTCTATTGCTTGACGTCGTCGGAATGCCGTGTGGTTTCCACGAACGGGCGATGCCAGTGGCGGTCGCGCTCCAAAGCATCGATGCTGTGGTCATGTCCGTGATTGAGAGCAAGCCCGCTGGCCACGAGGATTGGCCGACCTGCAACTTCTGCGGCAACCGGTCGCTCCAGGGCGTGGCCGGTGCAACTCCGGCAACGTTCGCCTGCGATGACTGCATCGCCTTGATGGTGGAGATCCGGCGTGAGGCACTCGGGCCAACTTGGCCAGATCAGCCGTGAGTTCGGGCTGAGCATGGAGGTGGCTTGGACGGTAACCGACCAGCAGCTGTTGGCATTCACCGGTGAGCGACTGGCCGAATTGCGTGCAAGGATCGCCACGATCATGCCCGAGCCCGCGGCACCAGACGATCCGTCGCGGCCACCCGCAGGCTCACCGACACCCGGGACCGAATCGTCGACAACGATCAGGCGCAGTAAGACTTAGGTCTGCGGCGTGCGCACCACCCGCCAGGCGTCGTCATGGCCCAGCGGCGCGACCGATCAGTTGGCTATCGTGCGGTGTCCGAGTGCAGATTCTCGGCCATCCGTCCGAGAATGCCGCGGAAGGCACGCTGCTCCTCGGCAGTGAGGCCAGCCAGCATCTGCTGGTCGATGGCTTCCCACCTCCCAGCGACGTCCTGCCACGCTGAACGGCCTTGCTCGGTCAGCCAGACCCGGGTGATCCGGGCGTCCGAGGAATCCGGTGTACGTCGCAGGAAGCCAGCCGCCTCCAAGCGCCGTACGGCCTTGGCGATGGTCGGCTGCTCGACGCCGAGCTCGCGACTGAGGTCAGCCTGACTGCAACCATCTTGGCGCCAGAGCTGCATGAGGAGCCATTCCTGGCCAACGTGCAGACCAACTGCGGCGAGCTCGGCGGCCACCACGTGGCGGTGCCGGCGCATCAGTCGAATCATCGCGGTGCCGATCAGATCACCGAGATCGGCCGGTTCCTTGGTGGCATCAGGCACCCGCGCATCGTCTCAGGCGCTACCAATGGCTAGGGGATGACGCCGTAGCCAGCCGTCGAGATCGAGCAGGTCTGGGTGCTCGAGCCTTAGTGCGTTGATATCTGCGGCGTATCCGTGCTCGTCGAACCAGCGTGCCATCAGCGTCATCTCCGGGCCGCCCGCGTCTGGCGGCAGGCTCGGGGCTTCCCGCTCCGGGTTGCCTTCCGCCGCGGCCAGGCGGTGTCCGATGTCGGAGATGGTCAGCGCGTCGCCAGCCAGCTCCAGGCTTCGGCCGATCCATCGCTGCGGATCGCTGAAGGCGCGTGCCGCGAACACTCCGATATCATCGACCGCGATCATCTGCACGATGCGGCTGGGCCGCAGGGATCCTTGCAACATCCCGAGAACAAACCAACGCGCGTGTGGGTTCCCGAAGTTGTCCATGAACAGAGCTGGCCGCAGGACCGTGGCCGGCAGGCCGAGCTCGGTGATTCGCTGCTCGATTGCCCACTTCGACTCGAAATGCGGCACACCGGAGGCGCGCTCCGCACCGCCTACCGAGGTGTATGCGAAATGCGCAACGCCTGCCTCGCCGGCGGCGTCGGCGACCGCCTGGCCCTGGCGAACCTCGCCTTCCAGCCCAGCGGTCATGAAGTTCTGCACGCTGAACACGCCGTACATACCTCGCATGGCTGCGACAAGTGCCGGGGTGTCGTCGAGATCGGCCTTGACCAGCTCCGCGCCCAGGGCCGCCAAAACCTTTGCCGCGGCACTGTCCGGATCGCGGGTCATCGCGTGCACCGGCCAGCCGTCGATGAGCAGTGCGCGGGCCGTGGCCCCTCCTTGCTGCCCCGTCGCGCCTACGACGAGAACCGGCCCCCGGTTCATCGCAGCGCCTTAGGGATTCCGATAGCTGCCACGACTGCAACCACCACGTGCAGAACGCCGGCCTCGATCACAAACCCGCTGCGGTTCGTACGGCGAGCACTGGGAGCTCGGTCGGTCGCGGTTCTCGTGGTCATCCGGTTCCTCCATGGTTTTGGAATACATAGCCGCCTAACCATAGCCGGCTATGTACAGTTACGCCACGACCGCGTCCCGCGGCCGAGACCGAACCGTTGAGGAGCAAGCGTGAGCAGCACGATCGCAACAAGGCCCGACATCGACCGGGCGAGCACTCTCGTCCTGACCAGCGCGCAGGTGCGTTGATGGATCTCGAACTGCGAGGTCGAGTGGCGCTGGTAACAGGTAGTTCATCGGGGATCGGGCGGAGCACGGCCCTGGAGTTAGCCACAGAGGGCGCCGTTGTCGTAGTCACCTACCGCGTCGACCGAGCCGGCGCCGAGCGCGTCGCCGCCGACATCCGCGACGCCGGCGGCGCCGCGGATATCGCCCACTACGACCTGGCCGACCTCGACAGCGTCAACACCCTCCTCGGCCGGATCCTGGACTCCCACGGACAGCTGGATCTCCTGGTTGCCAACGCCGTCGCGTGGCCCAACAGCAGCTCCGGACCGATGAACTGGCGTACGGCATTGCGCACGAACCTCGAGGGCACCATCGCCACCGTCGACGCGGCCATGCCTCATCTGCTCGCCAGCAAAGGCCGCATCGTGTTGATCTCGTCCACCGTGGCCACCGACGGCATGCCGGGTGCGACCACCTACGCGGCCGGGAAGGCCGCACTGCATGGCATGGTCGCCACTCTCAGCGTGGAGCATGCACCCGCCGGGATGTTGACCAACGCAGTTCTTCCTGGCCTCACACTTACCGAGCGCGCCCAAAGCCTCATCCCACAGGCGGCTCGTGACGGCGTCGCGAGTCGCACTCCCACCCGGCGGCTCGCCGACCCGATCGACGTCGCCCGGGCGGTTACCTTCCTCGGATCTCCGGCCAATCGGCAGATCACCGGCCAGCTGCTACGCGTAGACGGAGGGCTCTAGATCGGGCGACCTGTTCATTGCGGCGCGGCCGTACGTCCGTACCGGGGTTCGAGAAGTGTCCGGGTGGTAGAACGAGCGCATCGAGGTGGAGGCGGAGGAGGAGGCGGAGCAAGCGCCGAGGAGTCCGGGAGCGGGGGCGGCATATCCCCGGGCTGTCTCGATCCCGATCCAAGACCTGCCGGATCGCCTCGCCGAACTGCCCGCCGATGTCGAGGTCGTTGCCTACTGCCGGGGCGCCTACTGCGCGTTCGCCCACGAAGCGGTACGGCTGCTCGCACGCCGAGGCCGCCAAGCCGTCCGGCTGTCGGACGGCATGCTCGAGTGGCAGCTCGCCCGCCAGCCCGTGGCCACCGCAGCAAGTGCGGGAGTCGCACAATGCTGATGCCTCGTGCCCTTGACTCGAGCGCACCGTAAGGCAAGACTTACCGTTCGTGGAGACTTACCGAGCTGGTGATGCGTGGGGTGCCCTAGGGGATCGCACCAGGCGCTCCATTCTCGAGTGCTTGGCCGAGCGGCCGCGAGCCGTCGGGGAGATTGCCGCTGAGCTGCCGGTCAGTAGGCCGGCGGTGTCTCAGCATCTGAAGGTGCTGAAGGAGGCGGGACTGGTCACCGATCGCGCAGCCGGCACGAGCCGGATCTATCGGCTGGACCCGGTGGGTGTGGGCGCGCTGCGCGATCAGCTGGACACGTTCTGGAACCGGGCGTTGGCCAGCTTCAAGGACGTCGTGGAACAACCAACAGAGGAGAAGTCATGACCCAGACAGCGGCCGCGGTGGTCCGCAGGGAGATTGTCGTCGAGGCGCCGATCGAGCGAGCCTTCACCGTGTTTACCGAGCGGTTCGGCGACTTCAAGCCGCCCGAGCACAACCTGCTCGGTGTGCCGATCGTCGAGACCGTGTTCGAGCCGAAGGTCGGCGGGCACATCTACGACCGCGGCGGCGACGGCAGCGAGTGCCGCTGGGCGCGCGTGCTCGCCTACGAGCCACCCGACCGCGTCGTGTTCAGCTGGGACATCGGCCCGCAGTGGCAGATCGAGACCGACCCGGACAACACCAGCGAGGTCGAGGTCCGGTTCACCGCCGAGAGCCCGCAGCGCACCCGAGTAGAGCTCGAGCATCGCAACATCGACCGGCACGGCCAAGGCTGGCAGGCCGTCAGCGAGGGCGTCGCCGATGACGCGGGATGGCCGCTGTACCTCGCCCGATACGACGCACTGTTCGCCGAGGGCAGCTAATCGGCACCGATTACCGGAGTTGGTCGATCACAGCGTACGGCGGTTCGTACGACTCAGGCGCGAACTCGCTTGTTGGAAGGGTCGAAGGCGTCTCGGATCCCGTCGCCGATCAGGTTGATGGCGAGGACGATGAGCAGGAACAACAGCCCTGGGAAGTAGAACAGCCACGGCCGGGTACTGGCCGCTTGGACGGCGTGGAGCAGGTCAGCAAACGGGTTGAAGACGATCATAAAGAAGGCAGAGACCCCGAATCTAGGTTCGCTCAGTGTCGATGGGGTGTTACGGACGGTTCGCGAGTCCGGCGCGGTGGTGTGATCCTTCGGCGGGCTAGCAGGTCACGTCCTTTCCGGCGAAGCGCGCCCATGCCGCGGTCCAGAAGACAGCCGCGTAGACGGCCGCACTCAGCAGCCCTGTCGCAATCAGGTCGGTGCTGATCGGGTCGCGCAGCAGATCTCCGAAGGCCAACCAGTAGTGCGTGGGCAGGTACTCGTGGATCGCCGACACCGCGGGGATGTTGTCGAGGATCTGGCTCACCACAGCCAGCCCGACGACAGCGATCGTCGCGCCTATCGGCTGCTCGGTCAGGGTGGAGACGAACAGCCCGATCGCCCCGAAGGAGGCCAGGCACACCGACAGGTAGCCGCAGATCAACAGCAGCCGACCGAGACCCTCGGCGGTTCCGATCTGCGAGCCCGAGAGCAGCGTCACCGGTCCAGCGCCGAACAACAGCAGGCCCAGGATCACGCCCACTGCTGCGACGAAAAGGACCGCGGCCACGGCGAAGATCACGATGGCCAGGTACTTCACCGCGAGCATGCGGCTTCGGTGCACCGGGACGGCAAGCAGGTAGCGCAGGGTGCCCAGATTCGCCTCTCCGGCCACGGCGTCGCCGGTGATGGCAGCGACCGCCAGGGGTAGGAAGAGCGGGAGTTCCAGTCCGAGAGCCACCAGCCCCACGAACAGACCGTTGCTGGTCACCTGGCTGAAGAGAGGACCGTCTTCGGCTCCCGTTGGACCAGTGATCGCGATGGCCACCGCGATGATCACCGGTACCGAAGCCAGGACTCCGAATCCGGCGATGTTGCGTCGCCGTCCGAAGATCAGCCGAAGCTCGGAGCGCAACAGGCGAGTCGAGATCGTCCGCGGCCGCTCAACCACTGACATCGAAGCCCTCCCCGGTGAGCCCGACGAACAGATCCTCCAGGTCAGGAGCCTGTACGCCGAAGGCTCGTACCCGTACGCCGTCATGCACCAATGCCGAGACGACGGCCGCCGGGTCGGCTGAGCCGAGCTCGGCACTGATGCCGGTCTCGTCCACGACGGGATCGGGTAGACCGAGCCGGGTGAGGCAGCGCTTGGCAAGGACCGGATCGGCGGTCTCCACATGCACCCGGGGTGCGCTACCGGCCCGGAGTTCGGCAAGGGAGGACTGGGCGACCAACCGCCCGCGGTGCATCACCCCGACGTGCGAACAGATCTGCTCCACCTCAGCCAGCAGATGGGTGGACAGCAGCACGGTGACACCAGAGGCGGCCAACTCAGTGACCAGCGAGCGCACCTCGCGGGTGCCCTGCGGATCGAGTCCGTTCGTCGGCTCGTCGAGGATCAATAGCCGGCGTGGTTGGAGCAGCGCGGCGCAGATGCCCAGCCGCTGCCGCATCCCGAGGGAGTAGATGCGGTAGCGCTTGCCCGCAGCCGCGGTCAGCCCAACCCGATCGAGGGCTTCGCCGATCCGGGCCTTGGCCGTACGGGCGTCGGCGTGTCGATCGGCGGCGTCCAGCCGGCCGAGGTTGTCCCTGCCCGAGAGGTACGGGTGGAATGCCGGCCCTTCGACGAGCGACCCGATGTGCGGCAGAACGTCACCGGCACGCTCCGGCATGGGCTTCCCGAGCAGGGTGTGTGTTCCCGAGGTGGGTCGGATCAGCCCGAGCAACATCCTGATCGTGGTCGTCTTGCCCGACCCGTTGGGTCCGAGAAAGCCGTAAACCGACCCGGCCGCGACCTCGAGGTCGATGTGGTCGACGGCGACCTGGCCGCCGCGGAAACGTTTGGTCAAACCGCTCGAAGACACCGCAAGCTGCCGATCGGAGTCCAGCTCGCTGGCCCGGCTCTGGATGGCCGCTGCGGTCACCCCTGTGCCACCTCGTACAACTGCTCGGGGCTCACCGCGCCGATGAGCAGCCGTCCGTCGTCGGTCAGGAGGACGGAGAACAGGTCGGAGGTCAGCAGTCGTCCCGATCCCCAGGGACCGCTGACCTGGGGCAGGGCACCGAGGATCGCGTCGAGTTCGGAGTCGCTCTCTGCCGCCGGTGACGCGGGCGCGGTCGCCACGAGAACGGCGGTCCAGCCGGTGCCGACCACGACGGGCTCGCCCTCCGCAGCGGCATCGGCCGGCGCATCATCTTCGGTGCCTGCGGTGCCTTCGGTGACCTCGGTGACTGTCGCCCCCGGCGGTGGCTGGAAATCGAACTGCTCGTCGGCGGGGATCTCGAAACTGATCTGGGTGAAGCCGATCTCCAGGGCCGGGCTGTTGGCACCCGCCGCGAACACCCGCACGCGCAGCGGCACCTTCTGCTCGGCGTCGATCGCGATTCGCACCTGACCGACCAGGGACGCGTCATCCTTGGGCGCGAGGACCAACTCGTAGGCCGGCCGGCCGGCGACACTGGCTGTGCCGTCCGTACTGACCTCGGTCGTCGGCTCGATGGCAGCCAGCGCCGCATCCGCGGCCTCTTGCGGTGTCGTCGGCAGGTCGGTGGGCAGCGGCTCGTCGGGCTCGATCGAGGGCGACAGCTGCAGATGGGTGGCTTCGTTGGTCTGGCTGGACCATGTCCAGACGTCGTTGCCGTTGCGGACCACATCGGATTCTCCGAGGATGCCCAGGAGGGCGATCCGTTGCTTCTCTTCGCCGGCGTACCAGACGCGCAGGGTGTGGGTTCCGCTGACAAGGGCACTGAAGTCCGAGCTGCCCTGGCCGCCGGGTGCAACCGGGAGTTCCGGGAGCCCCAAGTCGGCGCGTTGGACCACCGTCCCGCTGAAACCGGCGACAGTTGAGGTCTGCAGATCAACGAGCAGTTGGGCAGCGCTGCGTGGTGGCAACGCCGGATCGGCCTCGGCGACCAGCGCTCGGCCGGCGACACCGGCGGTCAGCGCGACAGCGACGATGGCCAATGGGATGAGCCAACGAAGTGCGGGGCGGGATGTGAAGACGGACACGAGCAGCTCCAGTGCTTAGACGACTGCCAGCATTGTCGGTCAGTCATGCTGTGAGCACGCTGTGAGCGAGCGCGGCTCTCAGGGGCATCTCAGGTTAGGTCAGTCACCTGCAGGAGGGGGACCGCTAAGTCGTGCGCGTTCTGGTGGTGGAGGACGAGCAGCGGTTGGCCCGCGCGCTGCAAAGAGGCCTGCACTCAGAAGGTTTCGCCGTCGACCTGGCCCATGACGGTGTTGACGGTCTCGCCCGAGCACGCAGCGGGGCCTACGACGCCATCCTCCTGGACATCATGCTTCCCGGGCTGTCGGGCTATCGCGTCGTACAAGCGCTGCGGGCCGAGCAGAACTGGGTCCCGATCCTGATGCTCTCGGCCAAGGATGGCGAGTACGACCAGGCCGATGGCTTGGATCTCGGCGCGGACGACTACCTCACCAAGCCCTTCAGCTATGTCGTCCTGCTCGCCCGGCTGCGGGCACTACTCCGCCGAGGCGCACCCGAACGGCCGGCAGTCCTGACTGCCGGTGATCTTCGCTTGGATCCCGCGACCCGCCAGGTGAGCCGCGCCAGCACCGACATAGAGCTGACGGCACGCGAATTCGCCCTGTTGGAGTACCTCATGCGCCATGCCGGTGACGTGGTGGGCAAGCCAGAACTACTCGAGCACGTCTGGGAAACCTTCGAGACCGCTGAAGCCAACGTGGTCGAGGTCTACCTCGGGTATCTCCGGCGCAAGATCGACACCCCGTTCGGCCGCTCCGCTCTGACGACGGTGCGCGGGGCCGGGTATCGGCTCGAAGCCGATGGCGGCTGACGTGAGCGGCCGGGCGGAGCTGCGACCCAACCTGGCAAGGGTGAAGTGAGCGGCCGGGCGGAGCTGCGACCCAACCTGGCAAGGGGGAAATGGTGAGCCGTCTTTGGCGGCGGCTCAGTCGGCTGAGCCTGCGGTCCCGGCTGATCCTGCTCGGGACCGCGGGACTCGTCGTCGGCCTCGCGTTCGGCGGCTTCGTGCTCGTGACCGTGCTGCGGTCATCGCTGGAGCGCACCGTGGATTCCGCGGCGACCCAGACGGCCCGTGACGTCGCCGCGCTGATCGAGGCCAACCGGTTGCCGGATCTGATCCCGGCCGGGGGGACCACCGTGGTCCAGGTGGTCGACGCCTCGGGCCGGGTCCGAGCCGCCTCCGCCGGTGCCGATCGTCTGGTACCCGGGTTGGCCACCGACGATCTGAGCGCGGTCCTTCGCGGCGACGCCGGTTACCAACCGGGATATCTCTTCGGGGTATCCGGTGTCGTCCGAGTGGTGGCCGTCCAGGCGGGGCCGGCCAACGACCAGCAGACCGTCATCGTGGCGACGCCGGCCAGCGACATCGCCGAGTCCGTGCAGGTTGTGCAGATCGGGTTGCTGATCGGCTTCGGCCTGCTGCTGGTGATTCTGGTTGCGCTTGCCTGGCGGATCGTCGGCGCCACCCTGCGACCGGTCGAGGCACTCCGACTCGGCGCGGAGAAGATCACCGGCACCGGCGTCGCCGGCAGTCTCCCGGTCCCGGAGTCCCAGGACGAGATAGCCGCATTGGCCAGGACGCTCAATCAGATGCTGTCGCGCCTGGACCGGTCGAGCAACCGGCAACGGGCCTTCGTCGCCG
>Ga0136617_10006791_pt1 | contig 10204 bp, 8 predicted proteins | sample AntDrymUQ3222106_2_FD_129672 | JGI IMG/M metagenome (GOLD analysis project Ga0136617, IMG submission 129672) | Polar desert sand microbial communities from Dry Valleys, Antarctica - metaG UQ322 (21.06) | ecosystem: Environmental > Terrestrial > Soil > Desert | place: Antarctica: Dry Valley... | reverse complement strand
GACGGCCGCATGCTCGTGACCAGCAAGCCGGGCTATTTATACGCCCACAAAGACGGACAGAGAAGGCAGATCCTCGACCTCGACGCCGAGACCTGCGAAAACTCCGAGCGCGGGATGCTCGGGGTGGCGGTGGACCCGCAGTTCGAGACCGAGGGGCACGGCTTCGTTTACCTGTACTACACCTACAACAAGTACGGAAAATGCCTGGCCCGGCAGCCGGGGAGCCCAAGGAACCCGGTCAACCGGGTGTCGCGGTTCCCGATGAGAGACGACGGCACCATCGCCAAGGGCGAAGAGAAAGTCCTTCTGAACAACATCATGTCGCCGAAGGGCAACCACAACGGCGGGGACCTGCACTTCGGCAACGACGGGAACCTCTACGTGAGCGTCGGGGACGGGGGTTGCGACTACGCGGAGCCCACGCGTTGCCAGTACGAGAACGACGCCTCGCGCGACAAGAACATACTGAACGGCAAGATCCTGCGCATAAAGCCCGACGGCTCCATCCCGGCCGGCAACCCGTTCACCGGCCCCGACAGCGCGCGCTGCAACGTCATGGGCAAGACCGGAGCCGGCAAGAACTGCCAGGAGACCTACCTCAAGGGCTTCAGGAACCCCTTCCGCTTCGCCGTTGACCCCGACGCCGACAAGACGGTGCTCAGGATCAACGACGTCGGCGGCAACGCGTGGGAGGAGATAGACGAGGCCACGGTGGGCACCGCGGACGCCGGCAACGACTACGGCTGGAACATCTGCGAGGGCGGCCACGACAACCCCGACCGCTCCGGCCGCGTCAACTGCGACGGCGACACATACACCGGCCCCATCCACGAGTACAGCCACGACACCGGCTGCTCGTCCATAACCGGCGGCGCGTTCGTGCCCAACGGCTTCTGGCCCGCAAGCTACGACGACTCCTACCTCTTCGGGGACTACGTATGCGGCAGGATCTTCTCCCTCACGCCCGACGGCGGCGATTACAAGAAAACGGTCTTCGCGGACGGGATGAGGCCGGGCAGCGCGGTCGCCATAGCCTTCGGCCCCTTCGCGGAGGGCAAGAAAGCCCTCTACTACGCCTCCTTCGAGGACGGCGGCGTGATCCGGCGCATCTCGTACAGGACCCCAACGGCCCAGGTCGAGATGGCAAAGGACGCACAAGGCAACCCCCAACCCAACTACGGTGACGCCGACGCCACCCGGCCCGGCCTGCAGATGAACTTCGACGCCTCCAAAAGTACCGACCCCGATCAGGAGCCCCTGACCTACATTTGGGACTTCGGTGACGGGACCGAGAAGAAGACGACCGACGCCCCGACGACGGGCCACACCTACGCGCAGCGCGGAAAGTACCCGGTCAAGCTAAGTGTGGAGAACAGCCGGAGCGGGGCCGCCGACACGGCCACCATCGACGTCTTCCCCGGCGACACGCCCCCGGAGCCGACGATAACGAGCCCGGCCGACGAAACGACCTTCACGGTGGCGCCGAGAGAGGTGGACAGTAACGTCACGGCGCGGGGCTCCGCGAGCGACCCGGACGAAGAGGACACGGTCCAGGGCTTGAGGTGGGAAGCTCTCCGGCACCACGACGACAGCCACACCCACCCGTGGGCATCCGGGGCCGGCGAGAGCGTGGCGTTCTCAGGCCCCTCGCCCGAGGGCCTGTCCTCGACGGACCCGAACGGGAACTACCTGGAGGTCCGGCTGACCGCCACCGACTCGCTCGGCCTCTCGAAGACCACGAGCATCGAGTTGCGCCCTGACACGGTGGACCTCGCCTTCGAGACCCAACCATTGGGGCTGAGGCTGAAGGTCAACGGGCAGACGCTCAAGGCGCCGGACACGCGCCTCTCCTGGGTTGGCTACAAACTGAACGTCTCGGCGCCCCGGCAGCAGGACGCCGAAGGCCGCGTCCGGGTCTTCGATTCCTGGTCCGACGGAGGCGCCGGCAGCCACACGATAGAGTCCCCTGAGGACCCGAAGACCTACACGGCGACCTTCCGCAGGGCCCGGCGCTGACACGGCCTAGCTCGTAGAACACCGGCCCGCCGTCTCAAGGCGGCGGGCCAGTGTTCTATAATGGGCGGTCGCGGGCATTGATTTGTACGGTGCCCGGCGGGCCATGCCGGAGGGCAGTTTGACCGACCAGTTGATCGTCGCGGGTTTCCACCGGAGCGGAACCTCGGCGACCGCGCAGTTGTTGCACCGCGCCGGGCTGTTTTTGGGCGACGAGCTACTGGAGGCCACGTCCTCGAACCCCTACGGCCATTTCGAGGACAGGGAGGTCGTGGACCTTCACCACAACATCCTCGCGGACAACGACCTCACCTGGCTCGTGGATCGGCCCTTCGTGCCGGTGGTGGACGGGCGCCGCTGGCGGCAGATGCAGGAGCTCGTCGAGCGCCGCAGCACCGGGCACAGGCTCTGGGGTTTCAAGGACCCCAGGGCCTGCCTCTTCCTGCCGCTCTGGAAGTATTTGATGCCGACCGCCAAAGTCCTGCTCGTTTACCGGCACTTCTCGGGCTCGACGTACTCGCTGGCCCGCCGCCACTCGGCGCTGCTGTTCTCCGGCACGATCAGCGGCTTTCTGCACCGGCGTTTCTGGGAGGAGCCGGACCTGGCCCTGCGGATGTGGCTCGTCCACAATAAGGCGCTGCTCGCGTTCGCCGGGGCGCATCCGGAGGACACTCTGGCCGTCTCGATGGACATGATCCGGGACGGCTTCCCGCTCGTCTGGGCCATAGAGCAACGCTGGAACCTCGGTCTCCGGGACGTACCCGTGGGCGAGGTCTTCGACCCCGCCGCGACCGTCGAGAAGCCCCGCAGGCAGCCCGTCTCCGACCGGCGTATCATCGGGGAGGTCGAAGAGACCTGGCGGAGCCTGGAGGAGCTGGGCGCCAGGACCGGTCGGATGCTGGAGGAGACGATTGCCGGATAACGAGTTCTACGCGCCGGACGACATAGACCTCCTGAGGATGGAGAACGAGCTGCTGGCGTTCGAGGTGCGCTTCCTGAAGACCCGTCTGGGAGAGCCGGCCAAGATCCCCGGCTCCTCGACCTCCCTCAACCGTCTCGGCTACCTCAAAGAGGCGGAGCGGGACCTGGTCCTCCTTCTCCGTCGTCTCTCCGGCAGGCCCACGGGCCCCGTGCTGCGCCGGACCAGGAGCTTCCGCGTCCTGGAGCAGAAGTACCTCCACTCGCCGCGGCCCCGCAGCTCGTCCTCCCCCGAGCGCCTCGCGTACCTCGAAGAGGCGGAGCGAGACCTGATCCTCCTTCTCAGACGCGCGTTCACGAGCCCCTTCGGGAAGCTGCTCCGCCGTAGAAAAGCCTTCCGCACGCTGGAACAGCGGTACCTCTAAACGCCGTGAACATGCCCCTCAAGGAGACCGTCGTCAACCCCCGCCCGGTAATCTACGCCGGACGGTTCGCGGACGAAGTCCCGACCGCGAAGTTGCCCGGGGATTGCGAGGTCCTCGACGACTGGAGCGTCCTCCCCTTCCGACTGGCCGAAGCCCTGGAGGACGCGACCGCGCTCGTCGTGCTCGACCTCTTTTCCTTCCCCTTCGAGTCCATAACCGAAGAGCAGCGCGACGTCCCGCTGGTCGTGATCCTCCCCTCCGGTTTTGATGCCCCATTCCTGAACACCGTGTTCGGCGAGCCGCTCTTCGGGACCCTGGGTCCCCTCGACCGCGTCGCCACCGCGGACCCGGCCCTCTGGGAGGGTCTCCGGCGCGGATACCGCTGGACGGAAGGTCAGCGCATCGAGCTCGACAGCGACCGCCCGGTCGAGGCCGCCGCGCGGGTCCTGGCCCGTCTCGAAGAGGAGGCCGCGGGGACCGTCCTGGACAAGGCCGTCTACCGGGTGCGGGCGGGGGCGCTGGGGCCGCAATTCGTCGCCGCGTGCGGGGTGCGGGCCGAGGACGTCCCGTTCGACGCGCTGGAGGTCGGCGTCGGGTCCGGCCGATGGGCGTCGGGCTTCGACCCGGCCGCGACCAGGTTCGCCGGGCTTGGCTTCACCGAGGGCTTGGTCGAGGCCGCCAGCGCCGACTTTCCGGGGGGCCGCTTCGACCTCATCGGTGACGGCTTCGCCTTCCCCCACGCCGACGAGAGCTTCGACCTGGCCTTCACCGTCTCGGTCCTGCACCATCAACCCGCGGCCTCCAAGAAAACCCTCATCTCCGAGATGTGGCGCGTGGCGCGTCCGGGGGGGCGGTTGATGTTCCTCGAAGACTTCGTGGCGGGGGACCTCGAGCATGTCGTCTCCATACAGAAGTTCGTGGACCTTGTTCTGGAGGCCACGGCGGGAAGGGTGATTCTGGAGCACTTCGAGGCGCTCCGGTACCCGCGGGACCCGTTCTTCAGGGGCGGGTTGATCTCCCTCTCCAAGGTCGGGACGCCGCAGACGTGGTAGGCGCTGGCCGGCAGGTCTTCGTGATCTCGAACGACGTCGTGCCGGGCCTCGGAATGCCCGTGGCAGCCCCGGGGCTGCGGGCCTTCGGCCTCGCGGAGGGTCTGCGCGCCAACGGCGTAAAAACGAAGACGCTGGTCGCCAGAGGGTTCGTGGAACGCCAGTGGACGCGCTTTGGGCGCTCGGTCCCGCATCCGACGGCACCGGACACCGAGATCGTTGGGGCGAACGCGCTGGCGCGTTACCTCAAGGCCAACGCGCCCGCCGTCGCCGTCATGATCAACAGCAACCAGGTGGAGCACCTGCGGCCGATGGAGGGCGTGCGCTACGTCCTGGACTTCTTCGCCCCCAAGATGCTCGAAGAGCTCTACCACCACGGGGAGGGCTACCCCGGCGAGGAGCTCGAGCGGCTGCGCGAGCGCAAGATCCGGGCCATAGAGTTGGCCGACGCCTTTATCTGCAACGGCCGCAAAAAGCTCCCGTACTTCCTCGCCTGGATGCTCCAGGCCGACCGCGACGTCCGCCGGCTGCCCTTAGAGGTGGTCAACATGTGCGTCCCGCTGTCCCTAACCGGGAGAGCCAGAGATGGTGGAGACGTCAGGCTGGCGGTTGCGGGCTACCTCCAGTCTTGGAGCACGCTCGGGAACTGGGTCGGGGCTCTGGAGGATAGGCTCGACCGGCCCGGGGTGAGCCTCGACCTGCTCGTGCCCTGGCACTGGGGCGGGGGCGTGGGCCGAAGCCACGTCTCAAGGGACGACCTCGACAGGATCTCGCGCCACCCTTCCGTGAAGGCCCATGGCACCATGAACTTCTCCGAGTTCCGGCGGTTCCTCTCCGGGGTTGACGTGACCATCGACCTCTTCGAGCACAACCTGGAGCGGGAGTACGCGATGGTAACGCGCTCCATAATCGCCCTGGCCTGCGGGGTCCCGGTATTGCACCCTCCCTTCACCGAGGTCTCTGCCATGATCTCCGAGTACGACGCAGGCTGGCTCGTGGACCCGCTGGACGATGGGGCGGTCGCGGCCACGCTCGACGAGGTCATAGGGGACCCCGAGGCGGTGCGGCGCAAGACGGAGAACGCCCGCGCCTTGGCCTCCGAGGTTCTCGACCCGGCCGAGGCCGTGAGGCCTCTGGTGAAGATACTGGAGGAGTTGTGAGGTTGGCAGAGAGGTGGCGCAGGATCTACTTCTTCACCCCCACGTTCCGGCCGGTAGGCGGGGTCGTCAAGATCTTCGATTACGTCAACCACGCCCGCGGGCTCGGACTGGAGCCCGTGATCTGCTGCCCCGAGCCCTTCAAGGAGGGGCTGCCCCTCTTCGAGCTCTCGCGCTTCTCGGACATCTCCCCGACGAACGGCTTCAAATTCATCGACTTCGAAAAGGTTTCGGTCGGCCCCCACGACCTGGCCTTCGTCTCCTGGCCCACGAACTACGAGGTCCTCGAGCCCCGCCTCAGCCGGTGGACGCGCCACGAGCAGGTCGTCTGCATCGTCCAGAACGTCCGCTGGGCGAACCCCACGTTCACGAACGGCTACGCCCTGCGCCTGCTCTCGCGTCCGATGGCGCGCATCATGACCAACGACGTGGTCCTCGAAGCCTGCCGACCGTACCTGAACGAGACCTCCACGACGGAGGTGATAGACCTCGGCCACGAGGCGGCGTTCTTCGCCAAAGAACGGTCTGGCGGGCTCGGGCCGCGCATAAAGGTGGCCTATACCGCCTGGAAATCCGACGTGGGCGACAGGGTGGCCGAGACGGTGCGGGACCGGGCGTTCGAGTTCAGGGCGATCCGGAACCCTGTCGGCTGGGACGAGCTGCGCGACCTCTACCACTGGGCCGACGTCTTCCTCGCCACCCCCCTCGCGGAGGAGGGTTTCTACCTGCCGGGCCTCGAAGCGATGGCCGCAGGAGCGATAGTGCTCTCCCCGGACGCCGGGGGCAACCGGGCCTACTGCGAGTTCGGGGAGAACTGTTTGCGGGTCGAGCTCGACGACCCCGCGAGCTACGTCGAGGCGTTGTCCTCGCTCAAGGCCACCGATCCCGGCGAGATCGAGCGCCTGCGCCGCCGCGGGTACGAGACGATCGGACGGCACACGCTCCCCCGGGAGGGGGAGCTCTTCGGCCGGTTCCTCGGCCGGTTGACGGATCGTCTCGACGGGGCCCGCTCCGCTTGAAAAAGGCCGAAAGAGCCCCGATCATATGTCCCGCTCGCGCCGCGTACGCATGGGAGGAGCGCGTTGGCCCCTGATTTCATCGGCATAGGAGCCCAGAAGGCGGGCACGACCTGGTTGCACCGCAACCTGCAGCCGCACCCCCGGATCTTCATGCCCCGCAAAGAGGTCCACTACTTCGACCGGAAGGTGGACGACCGCTCCAACGCCCTCTCCAGGCTCCGCGGCAAGCGCCAGGTAGACGAGCAGTGGCGCCGGCAGGTCAGGCACTGGCTCGGGCTGCACGCACGGACCCTCTCCCTCGGGTCGCTCCTCTGGGACCTCAAGTACTACATGCGGCGCTACGACGACGACTGGTACGCCTCCGTGTTCGAGCCGAGCCGGGGGAGGGTAACGGGTGAGATCACACCGGCCTACTCGGCGCTCGGCGAGGAGAAGGTCGCCCGCGTCCACGGGCTCGCCCCCGAAGCAAAGATAATCTTCATGATGCGCAACCCCATAGAGCGCGTCTGGTCGCACGCCGTGATGAGCTTCGACAAGGTGGAGAAAGGGTCCGTCGGCTCGGTACCGGAGAGGAAGCTCCTGCGCAAGGTCGGACGCGACAGCACCCGGTCCCTGACGGACTACCTCCGCACCCTGGATACCTGGCGCCGTTTCTACCCCGACGAGCGCATCTTCGTCGGCTTTCTCGAAGACGTCCACTTCTTCCCGGAGGAACTCCTGCGGGCCGTCTACGGCTTCCTTGGCGTCGATCCCTCTTTCAGGTCCCCCGAACCGGAGAAGAAGGTGCACGTCCGCTCCGACAACAGCATGCCGGCCGGCGTGGCCGTCGAGCTGGCCCGGACCTTCGGCGGGCAGACGAAGCGCCTGGAGGAGCGCCTCGGGGGCTACGCCTCGTTCTGGCGCTTCTGCGCCGAGCGGCTGGCCGAAAACCCGCCCGACGGCCGCGTCGCCTACCCGCTGTGGGGCTCCCCGCTCTGGGAGGAGTGGACGCGGGGGACGGGGGTCGCGAGGCCCCGGTTCCAGAGCGGCCCCCTCGCCTCCCCGGAGCTCACCCGCAAGGGCGAGTGAGGCGCGCCGGAGTGGACCTATTCCGGACTGCCGGTCCTCCCTCCCGATGATATGCTCCGGTGTGTCGTTTACGCGGCACGCCCAGAGACGCAGGAGGCCAGATGTACCCTGATTTCATCGGGATAGGCGCGCAGAAGGCGGGCACGACGTGGCTGCACCGCAACCTGCAGGCGCACCCCGAGGTCTGGATGCCGCCGATAAAAGAGCTCCACTACTTCGACGAGAAGGCCGAGCTCGAGGACGGGTTCGTATCCAGGCTCCGCGGCGACCGCCCGGCCGACAAGCGCTGGCGCCGCCAGATCCGGGGCCGGCTCCGGCGTCCGCTGGAGAGGCTTTCCTCGCGGAACTTCGCGTGGGACCTGAGGTACTTTTTCGGGAAGCCCCACGACGGATGGTACGCCTCGCTCTTCGAGCCGGGGCGGGGGAAGACCACAGGTGAGGTGACCCCGGACTACGCGATACTGGGAAAAGAGGGGGTGGCCCGCGTCCACGGGCTCATGCCAGAGGCAAAGATAGTCTTCATGATGCGCAACCCGGTGGAGCGGCCGTGGTCGGTGGCGAACATGGGTCTGCGCATCCGGGGCGGAAATATGGAAGACATGACCATCAAGAACTTCCGGCGGCAGGTCAAGAACCGGCGGGTGCGCCGGATGACGGACTACCTGCGCACGCTCGATACGTGGAGCGCCTTCTACCGAGAGGACCAGATCTTCGTCGGCTTTCTCGAAGACATCCACTTCTTCCCGGAGGAGACGCTGCGCGGCCTGTACCGCTTCCTGGAGATCGACCCGTCGGTGGCGAGCGGGGTCATCAGGGAGAGGGTCCACACGGGCTCGGTGAGCACGATGCCCTCCTGGCTCGCCGTCCACCTGGCCCGCACCTACCGGGAAGACACGAAGCTTCTCGAGGAACGCTTCGGGGGCTACGCCTCGTTCTGGCACTTCTGTGCCGAGCGGCTGGCGGAGAGATCGCCGAGGAAGGAGCGCACCAGGCAGATAAAGTACCCGTTATGGGAGTCGACGCTGTGGGAGCGGTGGGAGGGGGCTCAGGACATCTCGCCCCAGAGCGGCCCGCTCTCCTCCCTCAGAACCGCCTCGTAGGATGTACCCGAACTTCATCGGGATAGGGGCCCAGAAGGCGGGCACCACCTGGCTGGGGCGTAACCTGCAGGCGCACCCCGAGGTCTGGATGCCCCGGCTCAAAGAGGTCCATTACTTTGACGAGAAGCTCCACGAGCCCCGCAACGCCGCGCCCAGGTTCACCCACAGGGTCTTCGGCGGCGGTGCCGCCAACCGCCGGTGGCGCTCGCAAGTCCGGCGCCGGACGAAGAAACACCTGAAGAGACTCTACGGAAAGAAGTTCTCCGGAGAGGACTTCCGGTGGGACCTCAGGTACTACGCGGGCGCCCCGGACGACGGGTGGTACGCCTCGCTCTTCGAGCGTGGAGGGGGGAGGGTGGTCGGCGAGATCACGCCTGCCTACTCCACGCTGGAACCGTACGTCGTCGCTCGCGTCCACGGGCTCGCCCCCGAGGCAAAGATAGTCTTTATGATGCGCAACCCGATAGAGCGCGTCTGGTCGCAGACCGTGATGAGCTTTGATCGGGGCAAGAACAGGCCCATAGACACCGCGACGGAAGAGGAGCTCCTCCGCCACTTCGGCGGCGAAGGCGCGCTACGGAGGACGGACTACCTGCGAACCCTGGAGACCTGGGGCGCCTTCTACCCGCCGGAACGCATCTTCGTCGGCTTCCTGGAGGACGTGGAGTTTTTCCCGGAGGAGCTCCTGCGGGCCGTCTACGGTTTCCTGGGTGTGGACCCGTCCTTCGCGCCCCCGAAGGCGGGCTCGAAGGTCCACACCCGGTCTACGGGGAGCGCGCCGGCCGCCGCCATGGCCCACCTGGCCCGCCGCTACCGGGCCGAGAACGCGGCCTTGGAGGAGCGCTTTGGAGGCTACGCCTCGTTCTGGCGCTTCTGCGCCGAGCGGCTGGCCGAAGACCCGCCCGCCGAAGAACGCCTCCCCTACCCCCTGTGGGAGTCGCGGTTGTGGGAGGAGTGGCCCGGACCCAGACAGACCCGGCTCCAGAGCGCACCCCTGTCTCTATCGGCAACCCAAAAAAAAGCTGAAGGCTGACAGCGCGGGTTCCGCGCTGTCAGCCTTGCGCGAACCCGTCCAGCATCTCCTCCACGCTCTCCCGGGAGTAGAAATCCCAGTAGGCGCCTTCGCTTTCGAGGAGCCTCTCCCCGTAGGGGATTATTTTGTCGCGGTCGTAGAGCGGGTTCAGGTTCTTGGACCGGAGCGGCTCGTCGAGTTCGCGGGCGGCCGGCACGATGACCTCCAGGGCCCTGCCGCCTGAGCTGACGATGTCTTCGTACCGGATTATGTGGTCGCGCGGCAGCTCTCGCCGGTAGCGATCGAAGATGTAGTGCGTCCTGCGAAGCCACCTGTCTATCTTGTCCCTGTCCTCTCCCTTGCTCTCCTCCATGTAGCGCCTGAACCCCTCGTCGTACCGGGTTATCGCGCGGGGGTTCTTGCGGCGCTCTTTGTTCGACTCG
>Ga0136617_10006790_pt1 | contig 10205 bp, 9 predicted proteins | sample AntDrymUQ3222106_2_FD_129672 | JGI IMG/M metagenome (GOLD analysis project Ga0136617, IMG submission 129672) | Polar desert sand microbial communities from Dry Valleys, Antarctica - metaG UQ322 (21.06) | ecosystem: Environmental > Terrestrial > Soil > Desert | place: Antarctica: Dry Valley... | reverse complement strand
GGGTTGAGCGAGGTCATCGGATCCTGGAAGATCATCGCGATCTCCCGGCCTCGCAGATCCTCGAGCTGCTTCTCCGGGATCTTCGTCAGGTCGCGACCGTCGAACAGGACCGAGCCGCTGACGATCTTCGCCGGCGGACGGGGGATTAGGCCCATGAGCGAGAGTGCCGTCACCGACTTGCCGGAGCCGGACTCACCCACGATCCCGAGCGTCTTTCCCCGCTCGACCGAGAAGCTGACACCGTCGACGGCTCGCACGACACCGTCGCGCGTGAAGAAATGGGTCCGGAGGTCGTCGACCTCGAGGAGCGCCACGGCCTACGTCTCCCGGGTCCGGGGATCGAGGGCGTCGCGGAGTCCGTCGGCGACGAAGTTGGCGCAGAGAATCAGGGTCGCGATCGCGATCGAGGGCACCGCGATGATGTGCGGGGCCGACCGGTAGGCCTCGCGCCCCTCGTTCGCCATCTGCCCCCAGGAGGCCTGCGGAGCGCTGATTCCGAGCCCGATGAACGAGAGGATCGCCTCGCCCAGGATCACCCCGGGAAGCTCGAGGAAGATCGCGATGATCAGGACGCCGAGCGTGTTCGGGAGCAGGTGCCGGCCGAGCACCCGGTACCAGCGGGCGCCGACCGCGCGCGCGGCGCGCACGTAGTCGTTCTCCTTCAGGGTGATGATCTGGCCGCGCACGATCCGGGCGGTCGTGAACCAGCTGACGATCGAGAGCGCGACGACCATCGTCCAGAAGGTGACGTTGCCGAAGATCGTGGTCACGATGATCGCGAAGGGCAGGTAGGGCAGTCCGTAGAGCGTGTCGAGGAGCCGCATCATCCCGTTGTCGAGCCGGCCGCCGACGAAGCCGGAGATCGAGCCGTAGGCGACGCCGATCAGGAGGATCGCGAGTGTGGCGCCGAAGCCGATCCCGATCGAGACGCGGCCGCCCTCGGCGGTTCGCGTCATCAGGTCGCGGCCGAACGTGTCCGTGCCGAACGGATGGTTCAGGCTCGGGCCCTGGCTCTTGAGCGAGAAGTCGATCTTGTTCGCCTCGTAGGGCGAGACGAACGGGAAGACGAGGACGAAGAGGAGGAGCAGGAGAAAGATCGAGCCTGCCAGCACCGCAGCGCGGTTGCGGCTGTAGCGTCGGAGAGCGTCCCGCCAGAGGTTCGACTGGCGCAGCGGCGCGCCCGCCTCGCCGCTCGAGAGCGGAGCGACATCGCCGGCGATCGTCGGAGTCGGTGCTTCTCTCGGGTTGGTGACCACTAGTGGCTCTCCCGGTGACGGTTTCGCGCCGATGGCGCGTGAGCTGCAAGCGATGCCAGGACGCAGGGAGCGTTCAGGCCGGTTGGCCTGGACGCGACCGAGGACGCCGCAGCGCGCCGCAGATCGCGCGCGAGCGGTGCCGGATCTGTGGCTGGGAGAGCCACTAGGCCCGTGCGTCCCGCGTCCGGGGATCGAGGATCCCGTACATGATGTCTACCAGCAGGTTCGCGAGGATGACGATGATCGCGAGCAGGACCGTGAGCCCCATCACGACGGAGTAGTCGCGCGCGGTCACGGCGGTCACGTAGTAGCGGCCGATTCCGGGGATCGCGAAGATCTGCTCGATCACGAACGAGCCGGTGATCAGGAAGCCGAGCGTCGGGCCGGCGGCGGTGATCACGGGGATGAGCGAGTTGCGCAGGACGTGCAGTCCGACCACGCGGCGCCAGCGCAGGCCCTTCGCCTTGGCGGTGCGGATGTAGTCCTGCTGCAGCGTCTCGAGCATCGTCCCGCGCACGAGCCGCGCGAACCCGGCCATCGGCGCGAGCCCGAGCGCGATCACCGGTAGCACCTTGCTCTGCCAGCTCGTCCAGCCGCTCGTCGGGAAGCCGAGGTTCCATTTGAGCGCGAAGAAGTAGATGAAGAGGGTGGAGACGAGGAAGCTCGGCAGCGCGTAGCCCACGTTCGAGAAGAACATCGCCGAGTAATCGAGAGCGGAGTTCGCTCGCAGGCCGGAGAGGGCGCCGATCAGGATCCCGAAGACGAAGGCGAAGAGGAACGCGAGCCCGCCGAGCTCGAGCGAGCGCGGGAAGTGCTCCCTGACAATGTCGTTCACGTCCCGGTTGCGGAGCACGAGCGAAGGGCCGAGATCGAACGTAGCGACGTTCTTGACGTAGGTCACGTACTGCACGTACCACGCCTTGTCGAGCCCGAACTTGCGCTCGAGGTTCTCCTGGATCTCGACCGGGATCGCGCGCTCCGAGGTGCGAAACGGATTGCCCTTGATCTGCCGCATCAGGACGAACGTCATGAAGATAACCAGCAGGATCACGGGGATCGTCCAGAACAGCCGTCTGATGATGAACGTGCCCACGGGGCTCTCCTTACCCGGACCGACTCATTCTGAACGAGCTGGTGAGAACGGGATCGGGCGGGGTTGCTCCCCGCCCGATCCCGTGGTGTTGCGCGTTATTCCCGGACTTCGACGCCGCGCAGGTCGACCTGACCGAGGAGGCTCTCAGAGAACGTCTCCTTGATCGAGGCCCGCTCCTGGTACGAGGCGGTGTAGAAGTAGATCGGCGCGATCGGCACGTCGCCGTCGTCGCCGAGCAGGATCTGCTCGATCTCTGCGTAGATCGCGTACCGCTCGTCGTTGTCCGCGGTCGCACGGGCCTTCTCGACGAGCGCGTCGAGCTCCTTGTTGCAGTAGTTCGTCGAGTTGTTGCCCGAGTCGCACTTCCACAGCTCGAGGAAGTTGATCGCGTCCACGTAGTCGCCGATCCAGCCGTACCGGTACACGTCGATCGACTTGTCCGGCGGCGGGCCGATGAACTCGAGGAACTGCGCCCACTCCTGTTGCTTGATCGTCACCTTCAGGCCGAGCTCGCTCCACGCAGCCTGCACCGCGACCGCGATGTCGCGGTGCCCCGGCGAGTCGTTCAGGAGGAGCGTGATGTTCTTCTTCGGGCTCTGCACCTGCTCCATCAGGGTCTTCGCCTGCTCGAGGTCGCCCTCCTCGGGCAGCCACTTCGAGCTCGGGTTGATCATCTCGTAGCCCGGCATCCCCTCGGGGGTCCAGCCCGTAGCCGGCAGCTGGTCCTCCTGGGTGATGTTGTCGATGATCTCCCGGCGGTTGATCGCGAGCGACATCGCACGGCGCTGGTTCACGTCGGTGACGTTCTTGACGTTGAACCCGTACGTGTAGGTGCCGAGGGCCGGGTACTTCTCGTAGTCCTCGGTCTCCTTGATCCGGGCGATCTCCTCGGTCGGGAGGTTCGGGTTCACGTCGACCTCACCGGCCTCGAAGGCCTGCACGGAGGTGGTTGCGTCCGAGATCATCCGACCGTTCACGCGCGTCAGCGAGATGCTGTCTGCGTCCCGCCACTCCTCGTTCTTGACGATGTCGATCTGGGAGTTGTGCTGCCAGGTCTCGAGCTTGAAGGGGCCGTTGGTGACGATGTTCGCCGCCTCGGTCCACTTCGACTTGAACTTCTCTACGGTCGGCCGGTGCACGGCGAGGAACGACGTGTGGGCGACCTGCTGGATGAACCACGGCTGCGCAGAGGTCAGCTTGACCTCGAGCGTCTGGTCGTCGATCGCGTTGACGCCGACCTTCTCGGCGAGCGCGTCGCAGGCCTTCTTGCAGCCGTTGTAGTCCTGGGCGCCGACGATGCCGTAGAACTGGTACGCGTAGTCGGCGGCGAGCTCGGGCGAGATCGTCCGCTTCCACGAGTATTCAAAGTCCTCGGCGGTGACCGGGTCGCCGTTCGTCCACTTGCCGTCGGAGCGCAGCGTGAAGGTGACGGTCTCGCCGTCCTCGCTGATCTCCCAGCTCTCGGCCATGCTCGGCTGCGGCTCGTTGTCCTCGTTGAGCAGCACGAGCGGGTCCATCAAGTTGAGGAGGATCGCGGCGGAGGTGGTGTCGCTCGCGAGCCCCGGGTCGAGGGACGGCGGCTCGGCGCCCCAGTTGATCGTGATCTCCTGATTGGCGGCGGCTGCGCCGCCTTCGTCCTGCGTCGTGGCACCGCCGTCCGTGCCCGCCGCGTCGCCGCCGTCGTCGCTGCCGCCACAACCGGCTGCGACCAAGGCGAGGCTCGCGACCAGCATGGCCAGCAACAGCCAAGGGGTCCTGATCCTCATGAAATGTGTCCTTCCTTCCTTCGCGTTTTCGCGCGCGTACCCTGGAGGCGCATCCCCTCTGTTCTTGCCGGGTTTACCACTCCCAAACGCGAAGACCGCCGATGCTTACCTGGGCCTTACCGCAGCACAACCGTAGCGACGCGAGAGCGTTCGTCGTCGCGGTTCTCCTGGCGCTGCTGCTCGCTCCAGCCGCGGCCGCCCACGTGAGCGTGCGGCCCGCGCTCCTCTTCTCCAGCCGGGAGGCGCTACTCCGGATCGAGCTGCCGGGGCTGCGCCCGGGCCAGGATCCGACGCGGCTCGAGGTCAGCGGGCCGGGTATCCGCCAGCTCTCGAGCGAGCGATCGGGTGGGCTCGGCGAGGAGTCGCGCTGGCGAGTTCTGGTGCGAGTCGAAACCCCGCCGGGGCCGCTCCCGCTCCTCCTGCGAGCGCGCTATGCGGACGGCCGCTCGGTGCAGGCGCGTCAGACGCTCACGGTGCTGCCCGCACGGGACAGCGGCGGCTCGGGGATCTCCACGCTGGCGCTCGGGGCGGGAATCGTCGGGCTGCTGGCAGGCGCGTCCGCCTTGCTCCTCGTTGTACGCTCGCGCAGGCGACCCTGAACTTCAAGAAGGAAAGCCGAAGAGCCTGCTAGCGTCCGAAATCGTGCTCTTCCAGCAGTTTCTCGACGACGATCTCGGGTGCGCGTCGTACCTGATCGGGGACGAGGGCGCAGGAGTCGCGGCGGTCGTCGACCCGCCGTACGCGATCGAGCCGCTGCTGGAGGCCGCCGAGCAGCATGGGGTCAAGCTCGTGCGCGCGCTCGAGACGCACACCCACGCCGACCATCTCTCCGGCCACGGCCGGCTCGCGCTCGAGCTCGGCCTGCCGATCTCGATCCACCCGGCCGCCAAGGTCGGCTTCTCGCACGATCCCCTCGAGGACGGGGCCGAGATCGAGCTCGGCGACGTCCTGCTTCGGGCGATCCATACGCCCGGCCATCGGCCCGAGCACATCTGCTTGGCGGTGATCGACCGCTCTCGCGCAGGCGAGCCGTGGCTCGTGCTCACCGGCGACTCGCTCTTCGTTGGCGACGTCGCCAGGCCCGATCTCGCGGTCGGGGCGCAGGAGGGCGCGGAGGGGCTCTTCCGCTCCTTGGGCCGGCTGCTCGAGCTCGCGGACGGTGTCGAGGTCTTCCCCGGGCATGTGGCGGGCTCGCTCTGCGGGAAGGGGATGAGCTCGAAGGCTTCCTCCACGATCGGCTTCGAGCGCCGCTTCAACCGCGCGCTCCTGATCGAGAACGAGCAAGCCTTCGTCGCCGACGCCGCTGGGATCGGCTCGCCGAAGCCGCCGAACATGAGCCGGATCGTCGAGCTCAACCGAGGCCCCTTCGTGGCGGCAGCGCCGGCGGTGGAGGAACTGCCCGCGCCCCCTCCGGACATCGCTCTTCTCGATGTCCGCCCGGTCGCGGCCTATCTCGCTGGGCACCGCCCGGGTGCGCTCAGTGTCCCGGTCGCCGGCGGCTCCTTCGCCACGAAAGCCGCGTTCGTGCTCGAGGCGGGAGAGCGGCTCGTCCTCCAGGCCGCGACCGCCGAAGAGGCCGAGCAGGCGATCCGAGGGCTCCACACCGTCGCGTTCCTCGAGCTCGAGGGCTACGTGCTCGGCGGCGGCTCGGAGGAGATGCGGCCGGTGGGCCTCGAGGAGCTCGAGGGCCTGCTCGGCGAGGGCGCGGAGCTGATCGACGTGCGCGAGCGCGACGAGCGCGACACCGGGTACATCGCGGGGAGCCGCAACATTCCCTACCGCCTCCTCTCCATGTGCGGCGCCGACATCCCGACCGACCGGCCGGTCGTGACGATCTGCGAGTCGGGCGCCCGCGCCGCGATCGCCGCTTCGATCCTCGCCGCCCAGGGCGTCGATGCCCGGCCGGTCCTCGAGGGCGGCGTCTCCGCCTGGGCCGCCCGCGGTGGGCGCACGGTCGAGTTCCGCCGCTGCGGCAACTGAACCGCGCGAGAACCGCTTGTGTTCATTGAACACAAGCTTTCTTCACGTTCCCGTGTCACTCTCGTGACCGGACTTCGGTCACGCTTCGGGCATGCAATTCGCGGTGCCCCCGAAGGACCAGCGCTTGATCGTTCTCGTGCGGCTCCTCGACCGGGACGAGGTGCCGATCGCGCAGACGTGGCGGGCGGTCGGCGAGGGCGCCGAGCGGCTCGGCATGCGGCGCCCCGGCTACGGCCTCGTCCGTCAGCTCGTCCGGCTCGAGCGCGTTCGGCGGCGCGTTCGAGCCGAGACCGCAGCCGCGCTGAAGAAGGCAGCGTCGGGCTTCGCTGCCGGCCGAGCGCCGTTCGGTGAGCTGATCGGCGACCTCGAGCGGGTCGGCTGGCAAAGAAGGCTCGTGTTTGATGAACACAAGCTCATTCCGCCGTAGAGCTAGCTCAGGCGCTCGACCTCGTAGCCGCGCTCGCCGAGCACGTTCACGAGCTCACCGCAGTGAGGCTCGTCGCGCGTGGCGAGGGTCAGCTCGACCTCGGTCTGCGAGATCGGGAGGTGCATCCCCTCGCGATGGTGCTCCACGGAGACGACGTTCCCGCGTTCCTCGGCGACGAGCTGGAGCAGCTTGATCAGCTCGCCGGGGCGATCGGGCAGGCGCGTGCGCAGCACGAGGTAACGGCCGGCGGTCGTGAGCCCGTGGCGCATGACCTGGATCAGCACAGTCGGATCGATGTTGCCTCCGGAGAGGATCACGCACGCCTCGTCGTCGCCGGGCACCTTCCCCGCGAGCAGCGCGGCGACGGGCGCGGCGCCGGCGCCCTCGACGAGCAGCTTCGTCCGCTCGAGCAGGAGCACGATCGCGTGGCTGATCTGCTCGTCGCTGACCGTGACGACCTCATCGAGCTTCTCGCTCAGGATCGCGGAGGTGAGCTCGCCCGGATGCTTGACCGCGATGCCCTCGGCGATGGTGAAGCCGTGCTCGGTGCCCCCGGCGAAGGGGCAGATCGCCTCCGCCTGGACGCCGACGAGCCGCACTCGAGGGCACAACTCGTGGAGCGCGATCGCGATTCCGGCCGCGAGACCTCCGCCGCCGATCGGAACGACGAGCGTGCCCAGCGAAGGCAGCTGCTCGGCCAGCTCGAGCCCGATCGTTCCCTGGCCTGCGATCACGCGCTCGTCCTCGAAGGCGTGCAGGAAGGTGGCGCCCGTCGCCTCCATCCGCTCCTGCGCGGCGACCATCGCGTCGTCGAAAGCCTGGCCCGTCAGCTCGACGACGGCGCCGTAGTTGCGGGTCGCGTCGACCTTCGCCATCGGGGAGTCCTGGGGCATGAAGACGGTCGCGGCGATCCCGGCCTCGCGCGCAGCCCAGGCGACCGCCTGGCCATGATTACCTGCGCTTGCGGCGACGACGCCAGCGTCACGCTGAGCTGCGTCGAGCGACGCGATCGTGTTCACGGCGCCGCGGATCTTGAACGACCCCGTACGCTGCAGGTTCTCCGCCTTCAGCTGCACCGTCCTCCCGCAGAGGCGCGAGAACGTCTCGGACGGATAGACCGGAGTGAGCTGCGCGATCCCGGCGATCCGGGCCCGCGCGGACTCGATGTCGCTAAGCGTGGGTGCTGTTCGTGTCGCCAATGCCGTAGACCTTGTCCAGGATCTCACGCACGGCCGAGAGCGGGTCGAGCTCCCTGCCCTGCACCTCGTCGAGGAGCCGCCGGAGCTCGGCGTCGTCGGCGACCGCGGCCTGCAGATGGAACTTGGCGCGACTCGACGCGACCGCGAAGACCTCCCCGGCGAGATTCTTGCGGCGACGCTCCTCGAGGAGCCCGTCGGCCTCGAGAAACGCGCGATGCTCCTCGAGCTTCGTCCACAGCTCGGCCACGTGCTCGTTCCGGAGCGCCTCGGTCAGCACGATCGGCGGCTTCCACCCGCGCTCGCGGTCGAGCGAGAGGATCGAGCGAACCTCGTTCAGCATCGTCTTGGCGGCGGGGTGATCCATCTTGTTGATCGCGATCACGTCCGGGATCTCCATGATCCCTGCTTTCAATGCCTGCACCGAGTCGCCCGAGCCCGGCATCAGCACGAGCAGGACGGTGTCGGCGATTCCGATCACCTCGACCTCGCTCTGCCCCGTGCCGACCGTCTCGAGGAAGATCAGGTCCTTCCCGGCCGCGTCGAGGAGCAGCGCCGCCTGCAGCGTCGCCTCGGAGAGGCCGCCGAGATGACCTCGCGTACCCATCGAGCGGATGAAGACGCCCGGATCGAGGAAATGATCGGCGAGGCGGATCCGGTCGCCGAGGAGCGCACCTTGCGTGAAGGGACTCGAGGGGTCGACGGAGATCACCCCGACGCTGCGCTCCTGCGCACGCACATGGCGGACGAGAGAGCTGATCAACGACGACTTGCCGACGCCGGGCGGACCCGTTACCCCGATCACGAATGCGTTGCCTGTCTCCGGGTAGAGCTCACGGACTAGCTCGTACGACGTGGGGTCGCCGTTCTCGACGAGGCTGATCGCTCGAGCGAGCGCCCTGCGATCGCCCGAGCGGACCCCGGCGGCGAGCTGCTCGAGCGTCCAGTCCGCGCGGGCCACCCTCAGACTCTAGAGGCCGCGGGCTCCTCGACGCCCGCTGCCACGGCACCGCCGACGCCGCGCGCGAGCACGGTCGCAGTCGCAGCGGCGAGCGCGAAGACGAGGGCGGCGCCGGCCCAGAGCCACCGGGCGCCGAAGGTGTCGACGAGCAACCCCGCCGCAGCCATCCCGAGCCCGAGCAGGACGTAGTTCGACGACATGATCACCGTGAAAACCCTGCCGCGGAGCGCGTCCGGCGCGCCCCGCTGGACGAGCAGCGCGTTGCACACGACCGCCACTCCGTTCCCTAGCCCGCCGACAGCGACTCCCACGAGCGCGAGCGGCAAGGACGGCGCGAGCGCAGCCGTTCCGAAGCCGAGCGCCATCAACGCGATTCCGCCCGCGTAGCCGCCGCGCAACCCGACGCGGTCGAGCAGCGGCGCCGCCGCCAGGCTTCCCACGGTCAGACCGAGTCCCGCCGCTCCGACGAGCAGCCCGAAGCCCACTGTGCCAGCGTCGAGTGATTCCTTGGCGAGCACGACTTCGCCGACGTTGACGGCTGCGTTTCCGAGCACGACGACGTTCCAGACGACGAGCACGGCGAGGAGCGCTCGTGAGCTGAGCACGAACCGGAATCCGTCGCGGAGGTCTGCCCAGTGTCCGCGGCTCACGATGGCACCAGCCTGCAACCTCGAGGCGGGGATCCGCAAGACCAGAAGTGCGGAGGCCAGGAACGAGACCGCGTTCAACCAGTAGGCGAGATCCGCGCCCTGCGCGGAGATGAGGAGGCCACCGACGACCGGCCCGATCATCCAGGTGAGATTCTCGGCCGCTTGGAGAAGCGAGTTCGCGGTCGGAAGGTCGGCCTCGGAGACGAGGTTCGGCATTCCCGCGTAGACGGCCGGTCGGAAGAACCCGGTCGCGATGCCGGAGACGAGGGCGAGCGCGACGATCGTCGTGGCGTTTCCCGCGAACGGCAGTGCGGCGAAGACGCCGACGCGAACGAGGTCGGAGAGGACGAGCATGCGTCTTCGCGAGAACCGATCGACGAGGGGCCCGAGGAGGAAGCCGATCAGGATGATCGGGAGGAAGTCGGCGATCAGGAGCGCGCTGACCCAGGTGCCCGAGCCAGTCCGATCGTAGACGTCGACCGTGAGCGCGACCGCGGCGAGGAACGTCCCAGCACCCGAGCTCAGCGTCGCGAGGAAGAGGCGGCGGTACTCAGGCGCGCGGCGGAGGAGGGTCAGGCGCTCCACGGCTCCACCTTCGACGTCATCCGACCCCTTCCGGCTCGTACCCGAGGTTCGGCCTCAGCCAAAGCTCGGCCTCGCTCACTGCGATTCCCTTGCGGGCAGCGTATTCCTCCACCTGATCTCGACCGATCCGGCCGACCGCAAAATACTTCGATCGAGGGTGCCCGAAGAGAAGGCCGCTGACCGCCGCAGCCGGGGTCATCGCGTACGACTCGGTCAGCTCGATCGCTGCTTTGCCCGCGCCGAGCAGCTCGAACAGGCGGCGCTTCTCCGAGTGGTCGGGGCAGGCCGGGT
>Ga0136617_10006788_pt1 | contig 10205 bp, 12 predicted proteins | sample AntDrymUQ3222106_2_FD_129672 | JGI IMG/M metagenome (GOLD analysis project Ga0136617, IMG submission 129672) | Polar desert sand microbial communities from Dry Valleys, Antarctica - metaG UQ322 (21.06) | ecosystem: Environmental > Terrestrial > Soil > Desert | place: Antarctica: Dry Valley... | reverse complement strand
GCTCACGAACCCCACGATAAAGCCGGCGCGCGCCGCGTCGGACGTCTCGGCGACGAGCGACGTCCCGGTGAAGTGCTCAAACCAGAGCCGCGGCAGGCGGTGGCGCGTCGGCCGGCCGGCCCACCACTCGTCGACGAGGCGGACCAGGGGCAGGTGATCCGTTTCGGCGGCGCTTCGGATGGTGATCGCGACTGCGGCCGGCTCACCCACGCGACGCCCACCAGGCCGCGCCTGCGGCGACCAGGATCTGGGCCGGCACGAGCGGACCCCATGTCTGGGCGAGATAGCCGACCAGGTCGAGCGCCCCGCCCTGCGACATCGCGTAGAGCCACAGACCCACCTGGCCGACCACGACCGACGCGATCGTCAGGCCCCCGGCGATCAGCCGGCGCGCCCCCGAGCCGATGTGGGTCGCCGTGGCCGCCGAACGGCCGATGACCCAGCCGACCAGGCCGGTGAGCAGGAGCAGTCCTGCGCTGAGCGACAGCACGCCGCCCAGCACCACGATCAAGACCGAGCCGGCGAGCCCCGTGAGCGCGGCGACGGCGAGTCCGGGAAGGGTGCGCGCCGTCGCCGGGTCGGCGCCCTCGGAATGCGGGTCAGCCCTTTCGTAGCGCGCGCCCGGCGGCCGGTCCAGGGGCGCACGCCGGCCGTCGCCCGGGGCGCGGTCGCCCGCGTCCGGCGGCGTCGAACCGGTCGCATCGGGGCGGGATGGGTCCACGGTCGGCATCGTAGTCGGTCATCGCCGGGCACTGGCGGGTGCGTTTCGCGGTACCCGCTAGACTCTCGCCCGTGACCCACCCCACGCTCGGCCTTCCGCCGCGTGACCTGACCGCCGGGTTTCCGGCTGCCGGCGAGCGGCTGCAACGGGACCGGGCCAGGCTTGGCGCCCGGGCGCTCGAGGTGGCCCTGGAGCGTGACCCGTCGATCCGGGTGCGGCACGGCGAGCTGGGCCTCCGCAAGCTGCTGCGCGACACGGAGCCGCTCATCGATCGGCTGGCGATCGCCCTCGCCGCGAACGACACCACCGCGGTCGCGGCGTGGGCCGACTGGATCTCCGTGACCTACCGCCGCCGGCGTGTGCCGATGGACGACCTCGCCCACCTGTGCGAGGGGCTCCGCCTGGCCGCCCCGTCGATCCTCTCGCCGCAGGAGCAGGCGGTCGCCAACATTGCGCTGGACGAGGCGATCAAGGTCTTCCGCTGGAACCGGCGGCTCGCTGGCGACGCCCGCAAGCGCAACAAGCTGCTTGCCCTGCTGTACAAGGGCGCCTGATGACGATCAAGTGGGTCAAGGTCGACCCGCTCGTGATGAACGGCGAGCCGTTCTGCTACGGGACCCGGCTCACGGTGCGGCAGCTCCTCGAGCTGCGCTCGAACGGTTACGGCCTCGCGGAGCTGCTGAAGGATCACCCGGAGCTGCGCACGGTGGGCATCGCGGCGGCGTACGCCTATGCCGCCCAGAACCGCGCGCGCTACGCGGATTTCTTCGAGGCCGACGGCTCGATCGCCGGCCCCGGCTACACCGAGGACCAGGCGGCCGGCCTTCCGCCGCACTACCGGATCCCGGGCGTCGTGGTCAAGCCGGGCCGCGAGACGGCGGTCGCCTCGGGCTGAGCGGGTGGGACGAGCGACGGGTGGTAGGCTTCTTCGACCGAAGCACCCGGAGAACGTTTCATGACCGATACGACCGAAACCGTCCACCCGGACGCCGCCGTCACCGCCCCTGGAGCGGCCGAGGGCGCGCCGGTCTTCGACGCCGAACGGCGCGCGACGGAGCTTGCAATCCTCGATGCGCTGCGCGCCGTCGTCGACCCCGAGATCGGCATGAACGTCGTCGAGCTGGCCCTGATCAAGCAGGTCCTGCTGGGCAGCGACGAGACGGAGATCAAGATGATCCTGACGACCCCTTTCTGCCCGTACGCCGGATCGATGATCCAGCAGGTGCGCGAGCAGGCCGAGTCGGTCGTCGAGCACCCGGTCAAGGTCACCCTACTCGCCGAGCGCTGGGATCCGCGCGACGCCGGCCTGATGTGGTGAGTGATCGCACGGTGGCCGATCGGCTGCCGTTCGACTCGGCCGTCGCGACCGGCAAGGGCGACGACGGCACCACGGGCCTCCTGTACGGCGGCGAGCGGATCGCCAAGGATGACCTGCGCACCGAGGCCTACGGCACGGTCGACGAAGCGGTGGCGGCGCTTGGTCTGGCCCGCGCCCGGCTGGGCCTCAAGGAGGAGTACGGCGTCCTGTCGCCCGGCCTCGTGCCGATCCGGGACCTGGTGCTGCGATTCCAGCGTGAGCTCTTCGTGGTGGCCGCCGAGCTGGCCACCAACCCGGACGCCTGGGACCGCCTCGAGGACGGGCGCACGCGCGTCTCGGCGGACATGGTGGCCAGCGTGGATTCGACCCTCCGGGAGCTCGAGGCGCACGTCGAGATGCCGCGCGAGTTCGTCATCCCGGGGGAGACGGCGACGAGCGCCGGGATCGAGCTGGCGCGCACCATCGTCCGCCGCGCGGAGCGCCGGGCCGTGGCCCTGGGCCGAGCAGGATTGATTCCGGGACCGCATTTGCTACCGTATCTGAACCGGCTCGCGGATTTGCTCTGGGTGCTCGCTCGAGCGGCGGAGCAGGCCGAGGACCGGCAAGCAACAACTTCGCGACTCAACCGGCGTGCAGACGCCGGGTAAAAACAGGAGCACATCGGCATGACCGCGCAGAACCCACCCACCTTTGGCCAACCGGCCGACGTCGCGGTGCGACCGTCGCCCGAGCTGAGCGCGCAAGTCCTCACCCAGGCATTCGTCTGGATGTTCGCCGGTATCCTGCTGTCGGCCGGCGTCGCGTTCGCGGTGCAGGGCAACGAACAGCTGGCCCGTTTCGCCAGCGGCAACATTATGATCCTGTTCATCGTCCAGATCGGCCTGGCGCTGGGGATCCAGTTCCTGATCAAACGCATCAACGCCGTCGTGGCGCTGGCGCTGTTCTTCGTCTATGCGGCCTCGCTGGGCCTGACGATCGGGCTGATCGTGTCCCTGTACACGACCGCCTCCGTGGCCACGGCGTTCCTGAGCGCAGCCAGCATCTTCGGCGCCGCGGCGCTGTACGGCTACACGACCAAGCGGCCGCTGACCCAGATCCGCGGCTTCATCGGCATCGCGATGGTCGGCTGGCTCGTCGCGGTCGGCGTGAACCTGTTCATCGGCGGCGGCATCTTCGGGATCGTCCTGTCGCTCGTGACGGTCGTCCTGTTCACGGTCCTCACCGCGCTGACCGTCAAGGACATCTCGAATGGCGCGTACATCGCGCTAGCCGGTTCGCCGGAGCGGGCCGCCGTCCTCGGGGCCGTCCACCTCTACATCAGCTTCATCAACATCTTCCTCTCGATGCTGCACCTGATGGGCGACCGCGACTGAGCCCTGGTCTGTGCGCCCTTGAGAGCCGGCCCTCGGGCCGGCTTTCTCGTTTCCGGAGCCTCGGAAACGCCACCTGCGGCCGGCGGGCCGAGCTCGCGGCCGACGCGCGACGACGCAATCGGGAGCAGTTCGCGCGGCTCGGTGAAGATCTCAAGTCGTCGCGGCGTCGGCGCCGGATGACGCAGGCTCAGCTCGGCGCCGTGGCCGACCTGAGCCAGTCCGGCGTCAGCCTCGCCGAGCGGGGGTTCGGCGGGTCACTGTCGATGGACACGTGGCAGCGCTTGTTCGGCGCACCACGAGCGGATCGTGTTGCGGTGCACGCCGGCCAGCACGGCGGCCTCGGTCATGGACAGGAGGTCGCGTGCGCGCGGGTCGGGTCGGTCGAGAACCGACCACCATCGGGTGCGGGGATCCTCAAGGAACGTGACGTGGGAGGGCAGCCCGTGACGGCTTGTCCACCCCCGAACCCTACGGAACGATGGCCCTGCGGCTGTACCCAGTCGTACCCCTGTTCCGGCCTCAGGCGTCGAGGTAGCGAAGCGCGACCGCGGCGTAGAGCGCCGCACCCAGCGCCATGGGCGGCTCCTCGAACACGACCCGATTCGAGTGGTTCTGGGGCGCCGTTGCGGGATCCTGGCCGGCCGGCCGGGCACCGAGGAACACGAACGCGCCAGGGACGCGCTGGAGGACGTACGAGAAGTCCTCGGCGCCCATGATCGGGTGGTCCATCTCCTCGACGAGGTCCGGACCGGCAAGCTCCACGGCCAGCCCGCGCGCGAAGTCGGTGAAGGCCGGCTCGTTGTAGGTGACCGGGTAGCCGGGCTCCAGCTCGACCTCGGCCGTGAGCCCGTGTGTGTCCGCGATTCCCGCCGCCACTCGACGGACGAGCGCGCGGCCTGCCTCGCGTGCCTCGTCAGACACGGTTCGCATCGTGCCCTCCAGGTGCGCCTTCTCGGGGATGATATTGGTCGTCGTGCCGGCCACGACGTGGGCGATCGTCAGCACGACCGGGTCGAACGCGTGGATCTGGCGGGTGATGGCCGTCTGGAGCGCCAGGATGATCTCCGCCGCGACGGTGATCGGGTCGGCGGCCAGGTGCGGCGCCGATGCGTGCCCACCGCGGCCGCGCACCGTGATGCGGACCGTGTCCCCGGCAGCCAGCAGCGCGCCGGCGCGCAGGTTGATCGTCCCGGTCGCATAGCGCGTGCCGATGTGGATCCCGAATGCCCCTGTCACCTCGCTCGGCGCGCGGTCGAGCAGGCCTTCCTCGAGCATGAATCGCGCCCCGTGAAAGCCCTCCTCGCCGGGCTGGAACATGAGCAGCACGTTGCCTCGCAGCGCGGCCCGCCGCTCCATGAGCATCCGCGCCGCGGCCAGCAGCATCGCCACGTGGGTGTCGTGTCCGCAGGCGTGCATCTGTCCCGGTGTCTGCGAGGCGAAGTCGAGGCCCGTGTCCTCCTGAAGCGGCAGACCGTCCATGTCGGCGCGCAGGAGCACCGTCGGGCCCGGGGAACCGCCTTCGATCACCGCCGTGACCGAGGACACGCCGGACCCCGCAACGGGCTCCAGCCCAAGCGCACGAAGCTGCTCCAACACGACCGCCTGGGTCAGCGGCAGCTGGAGCCCCAGCTCCGGTCGCTCGTGGAGCCGCCGCCGGACGGCGACGATCTGTGGCAACAGCGCCTGCGCGGCGGGCAGGAGCTGGCTGACGTCCGCCGTCACGAGGCGCTGCGCGCCGCCCGGATCTGGACGCCGTGATCGTGCGAGTGCGAGGCATAGATGCGCAGCCAGTCATCGACCGAGTACGACCCGCTCTCGCTGTGCGTCCCGGTCCGCTCCCATTCGTCCGGCTCGAGCGTTCGCAGCAGGTCGGCGCTCGCGTCCCGCACGGCCCGGAGCACGGCGAGCGATGGCCCGATGGGCCGGTCATAGTGGAGCCGCCGTGCGTACTCGGGCTCGTCGTAGCCCTGGATCTGCGGGGAATCCTCGGCGATCAGCTTGCGCAGGCGCACGTATGCCGTCGCCTCGCTGTCCGCGAGGTGGTGGACGACCTCGCGAGCGGTCCAGTCGCCCGAAGCGGGGCGGCGGTCGAGCTCGTCCTCGGTGATCCCTGCGAGCGCGTCCTCGACGGCAGCGAACCCGGTGCGGTACCAGTCGAGCAGCGCGCCACGGTCGATGTCGGTCATCCCTTGGCCCCTCCGGTGAAGTTCCAGCTCGCGAGGTGGAGCGCCGGCACGAGCGACGCGCTGCCGAAGCCGCCGGACACGAGCGACCGCTCCGACGACAGGCCGAGGACGGAACCCGGCGCAAGCGCCTCGAGATAGGACTGCGTGAAGCGCAGGTTCCTGACCGGCCGGGCGATCCGGCCATCCTCGACGAGCCACACGCCGTTCCGCGTCAGCCCCGTGACGACCTGCGTCCGGGGGTCGAGGATCCGCGTGTACCAGAAGTCGGTCACGAGCAGCCCGCGATCGACCGACCCGATCAGCTCCTGCGTCGACCGCTCGCCGGCGTCGAGCACCGGGTTCGTGGGCAGTGCGCCAAGCCCCTCGCCGCCCTCGACCGCATGGCCGGTGCTCTCGGTGCCGGCCTTCGCCGCCGTCCGGCGCGTGTGGACCGCGCCGCGGGTGACGCCGCTGCGGATCAGTTCGAACGGCAGCTTCGGCGTGCCCTCGACATCGAAGCCGATGCCCACCTGGTGCGGGTCCACGGGGTCCTCGCGCAGCGTGATCGCCGGGTCGAACTGCTGCTCGCCGAGCCGGACGAACGAGCGGCCCTCCTCGATTGCGCGGCCGTTGAAGCCGTAGAGGAACAGGAACAACAGCAGATCGGCCACGCATTGCGGCTCGAGCACGACCTCGTACCGGCCGGGCGCGAGATCCGTGGGATCGGCCCCATCGCGTGCCTTGCGCGCGGCTCGCTCACCGGCGGCGCGCCCGTCCAGGTCGCCCAGCCGGACCGAGGTGATCCGCGCGGAACCGTCGGACGTGCCCGTCCGGGCGATGCCGTCGATATCGGCAGCCGTGGAGCGGCCGGCTGCGCGCTGCCCGGCGGAGTTCGCGAACGCCGTCGTCATCGCCTGCGACTGGCACGCGCCGGCCGTCTCGAGGCCGCCTGCCGCCACCACGAAGTCGGCCACGCGGTGAGCCCGGTCGTCGGGAGTGGCGCCCGCGGTCGCGTCGTCCCAGTGGCCGGGATCCGGGACGTCGGCGACCGGCGCGAGACCGGGCCAGTCCGGGTCGGGTGGGCGGACCCGCGTGGCGGCGAGCACGCTGTCCACGACCCGGCCCAGCGCTTCGTTGTCCGGCGGACCGTCGAACGAGGTGGTGGCCACGCGCCCATCGAGGGCGATGCGCACGACGAGATGCGAGACCTCCTCGGCCACGTTCTGATGGATGAAGCTGTTGGCGAACCTCGTGAGCGCGTCACTGCCGGTCCCGACCGTGACCTCCGCTTCGGCATCCGCCGCGCGCGACCGCACGAGCTCGAGAACGCGCTCCGCGACGTCCGCCGCCGACCCGGTCACCCGCGCACCCCCACCCGAATGCCGCGGAAGCGGCAGGGGACGGCCGGGTGGCCCGTGTGCCCAATCTGGATCGGCTGGCCCTTGCCGCAGTTCGGCGTGCCCCAGAAGGTCCACTCGTCGCCGCTGCCGAGCATGTCCAGCGCGCCCCAGAACGTGGGGCTGATCCCCGTATAGGTGGGGTTCTTCAGTAGCCGCCCGCGCTTGCCGTTCTTGATCTCCCAGCCGATCTCGCAGCCGAACTGGAAGTTCAGCCGCCTGTCGTCGATCGACCAGGAGCGGTTGGTGTCCATGAAGATGCCGTCGTCGGTCGCCTCGATCATCGCCTCGAGCGTACTGTCGCCGGGCAGCAGGCCCACGTTGGTCATGCGGACCATCGGGATGCGGTTGTAGCCGTCGGCGCGGACGGCGCCGCCCGCCTCCACGCCGGCCAGGGCCGCCGAATCGCGGCCGCTCAGCGCGCCAACCCACAGCCCGCCGCGCACGATGTCGACCGGGTGCGCCGGCGTCCCCTCGTCGTCGTAGCCGAAGCTGCCGAGCGCACCGGGCAGCGTCGCGTCGGCGGTGACGTTCATGATCTCGCTGCCGTACCGGAGCGTTCCCAGCTGCCGCAGGTCCAGCCAGCTCGTGCCCGCGAACGCGGCCTCCCAGCCGAGGATGCGATCGAGCTCGACCGCGTGCCCGATCGACTCGTGGATCTGGAGCGCCATCTGCTCGGAGCCGAGGATGAGGTCCGTCGCGTCGAGCGATGGGCAGGCGTCCGCGGTCAGCAGGGCGCGCGCCTCTTCGGCGATGCGTGGCGCGTTCCCCGGCAAGTCCAGCTCGCGGACCAGCTCCCAGCCGCGCGTCCCGTACTGGCCGCGGATCCCGGGGTACGAACGGCGCTGGGTTTCCGCCTCGCCGACTGCGGTCGCGCTCATCTCGGCGCCGCACTCGACGATGTGCTGATCGATCCGGTGCCCCTCGCTGCTGGCCAGCCACTTGCGCGTGTCCCACGCGTTGAAGCCGGCTTCGGCGACGTCGGCCCCGTGGTCGAGCATCGCCCGGGTGACGCCCTCGAGCAGGTCGCCCTTCTCGGCCAATGAGACGGACCACGGATCCTCGCGCACGTCGTTCGCCCACGAGCCCTGCTGCGGGTCGACCGGCGCGAGCTCGAGATCCTTGCCCGGGACGCGGGTCGATGCGCGCGCGACGTTGGCCGCCTGCTCGCCGGCTCGACGCGCGGCAGCGGGCGCCAGGTCCGGTACCGCGAAGAAGCCCCAGCTGCTGCCGATGAGGGCCCGGACGCCGATGCCGGCGCGCTCCTCCCGGTCGAGGCTCTCGACGACGCCATTGCGTGCCGCCATGGCCTCGGATCGGATCTCCATCACCCGCGCGTCGGCGTAGGTCGCGCCGGCAGCCAAGGCGGCCTCGACGGCCGCGGTCGTGAGGTCATGCATCGGCAGATGCTAGGCGGCGGGGCGGATCCACGTCTTGCGCGGGCATGCCCACCTACGGCTGGGGTAGCAGCTGCGACGCCAGGGTGAACGCCAGCCACTCACCGAAGGCGTCGGGAACCCAGCCGCGGCGGTTCACCAGGAGGTGATACAGCCCGGGATCGTTGAGGGTCCAGACGATGTCGCCGGCCATCGCATAGTCGAGGCCCGGCCTCAGCGTTCCCTTCGCCTCCACGAGTGCCACGACATTGCCCGCGCCAACCCGGCGCTCCTGTCCGATCTTCTCCCAGACTTCGCGAACATCGGCATCTGCGTCGGCCGCGGATCGAACGACTTCGTAGATCGTCGCCACCCGGCCGCCGAACTCGACACACAGGCCGGCATAGCGGGTCAGGAAGCGTGCCGGGTCCGGTTCTGCCTTGAGGTCGATCGAGCCCGGTCGATCCGGCAGGGAGATCGGTTCGTTGTCGCCCACCAGTGCGACGTCGTAGGCCGACTTGAGCAGCGCCTTCTTGCTGCCGAGTGCCGTGAAGAGGGTTGCTCGCCCCACGCCGGCCCGGTCCGCGATGGCATCCATCGACGTCGCGGCGTAGCCCCGTTCGCTGAAGAGGTCCGTCGCGGCGCGCACGATCGCGGTCCGGGTGGTCGCAGCCTGCCGCGCCCGCAGGGGCGACTCGTACGGGCGCTTGACATCCTCGGTTCTGCTCACCAGACTCACAGTCTAACAATTAGATGGTAAGTATGAGCATGGAACACCCCGATGGATCGTCACCCACTCCTGTCATGAAACGCACGGGCCATCAACGTCCACGACATCGACGGGCTCGTCGCGGCGTTCGCGTCCGACTTCTGCAGCGAGCAGCCGCCCACCCCGCAGCGGGCGTTCCAGGGCATCGATGGGCCGAATGGGACGGACATGGCAACCGGAGTGATGGCGTCACGCATCGAATGCATGGCATCACCGTGCTGGGCGCGGACCTGAAGGCGGACGGGGCACGCGCGTGCTGGGCACGCTCGTCCATGGAGCCGGTCGAGGTCGAAGGCCCCGAGGTCGCCGATGCCGTCGCCGCGAGTCTCGCCGCGCTCCCGGGCCAGATCCGATGATCCTCGTCGTCGGTGGGACCGGAGTGCTCGGTCGTCGTCTTGTGCCCTTGCTGACGGGCAGCGGACGCCAGGTTCGGGTGGTCGCCCGAGGTCAACCGTCCGACTCGATCGGTCGGGCTGACGGGGTGGAGTCGGCGATCGCCGACGTCCGCGATCCGGTTTCGCTGGACCGCGTCATGGCTGGCGTCGACACTGTTGTCTCGGCCGTCCAGGGCTTCGGAGGACCGAACGCCGCCGGCGCTGGCCCCGTCGACCGGGACGGAAACGTGAACCTGATCGACAGCGCCATTCGCGCCGGAGTGTCCCGAGTGGTCCTCCTGTCGGTGACGCAGGCGGCGCCGGACCACCCGATGGAGCTGTTCCGGATGAAGTACGCCGCGGAGCAGCACCTTCGGGCGAGCGGCATGGATTGGACGATCATCCGGCCCACCGCCTACATGGAGACGTGGCTGGAGATCGTGGGCCGCCCCTTGGTCGAGACCGGTCGCGCGATGATCTTCGGCCGGGGTGAGAACGCCATCAACTTTGTCTCCGCGGACGATGTTGCGGGCATCGTCCACCTCGCGGCGGTCGATCCGGCGAACCGCGGCATGACCATCGAAGCGCCCGGGCCGGACAACGTGACCTTCCTCCAACTCATCAGGACCGTCGCGGATGCAAGCGGCCGCGACGCTCGCGTTCGCCACATTCCACGACCGGTCATGCGGGTCGCGGCATCCGGTTTGCGTCG
>Ga0136617_10006787_pt1 | contig 10205 bp, 9 predicted proteins | sample AntDrymUQ3222106_2_FD_129672 | JGI IMG/M metagenome (GOLD analysis project Ga0136617, IMG submission 129672) | Polar desert sand microbial communities from Dry Valleys, Antarctica - metaG UQ322 (21.06) | ecosystem: Environmental > Terrestrial > Soil > Desert | place: Antarctica: Dry Valley... | reverse complement strand
GACGCGACGTCCGTGCGGTCGAAGAGCCGTCGCAGGTGTGACTCGGCGGTGCGGGCGCTGATCCCCAGCCGCGCGCCGATCTCGTCGTTCGACGCGCCGGCCACCACCAGCTGAAGGACCTCTCGCTCGCGGGCCGATAGGGAGACCCCTCGCCCCGGGCGGACCCCGTAGGCCAAGCCTCCGGCGGCGGCACGGCGAATGGCGTCCAGCAGCTCGGACGTTGGCGCGGTCTTGACCACGAACCCCACGGCGCCCAGGCGCATGGCGGCATCGGCGTACTGCGGATAGTCGTAGGACGTCAGGCAGACGACGGCCGGAAGCGCCGCGTCATCGGACTGACGGAGCAGGTCGAACCCCGAGTCCTGGCCGAGGCGCAGGTCCAGCAATAGGACGTCGACGGTGCCGTCGAGCATCGGTCGCAGCTCGTCCAGTGACGACGCCACGCCCGCGATCTCCATGTCCTCGGCGCGATCGACGATGGCAGCCGTGCCCTCCCGAACCAATGGGTGATCGTCCACCACGGCGACGCGGATCAGACTCGCGCTCACAGGGGGCGCCACTCGAGCGCGACGCGGGTGCCGCCACCGGGCCATCGACGGACGTCGAGCAACGCGCCGATCTGCTCGGCCCGCTGCTGCATGTTGAGGAGGCCGAAATGGCCGTCTCGCGTGGCCTCCCGCTCGGCATCGGAGCCGATCCCGTCGCCGGCATCGTCGATCGCGAGCGTCACGCGGCCGTCGGCGCGGACGTCGTAGCGCACCGCGATGGGCGGCCGGCCGTGCTTGATGGCGTTGGTCAGCGCCTCCTGCGCCACGCGGAAGACGGCCAGCTCCACGGTCGCCGGAGGGCGCGTCTCGTCGGAGCGCTCGAGCTTGACCGCGCCGCCCGCCAGCGGCTCGACCCGCTCCACGAGCCATTCCAGCGCCGCGCCGGCGCCGAGGTCGTCCAGGATCGGCAGCCTGAGGTCGCCGACGACGCCGCGCAGCTTGGCCGCGATTTCGCGAGCCTCATCGGCCCCGGCCTTGTCGCCGCGCTCGTCGAGCGTTCGAACAAGCATCGTGACCTGCTGGAGCGCGTCGTCGTGGAGGTCGGCCGCCAGGCGGGCCCGCTCGGTCTCGGCAGCGGCCACCGCGACGTCGCGCTGGAGCTGCGTCCGTTGTGCGAAGCGGAGCATCGGACGCAGCGTTCCGAACCGCCATATCACCAGGCCGACCACCCACGCAAGAACGAGGACGATCCCACCCGGAAGCAGCGCCAGCGCTGCGACGGCCGGCGTGAGCGCAACGGCGAGCGTCTCCATGCGTGACGAGACGGCGCGCGCATCCTGCGTCACGGGCGCAGCAAAGGCGATGGGAATGCCGGGGATGAGCGCGACGATGGCGACCAGGGGAACGGCCAGCACCGGCACGTTGGTGATCACCAGGAGCCCGATCAGGGCGACCACGCCCGCAGCTGTCAGGAAGAGGCGGAGCGCCCCGGCCCGAAGGGGATGCCGGCCTGCCAGCGCATGCGCGACGGCCAATGCGGCGAGCGACGTGAGGAACACGACCAAGAGGCCGGAGCCCGAATCGAAGGAGTAGCCGACGGCGCTGAGGGCCATCGGCGTGCCGACAGCGACTGCCAGGGGCACGGCCAGATCGGTCCATGCCGGCCCCAGGAAGCCTCGCCGCACTCCGTACCCCACGAGTGCCGCCAACGCCAGTGCCAGGATTGCCGGCAAGGTGTCATACGAGGCGAGCAGAGCCGCCAGGACGACGGCACCGAATAGGAACAGGGCAAATGCATCGCGCGCTCTGGCCGGAGCACCCGGCACCACCGGCGCGCTCGTGGGTAGCCCGCCGGCGAGGGAGGCGACGCGGTCGCCGATACCCCACGTGCGCTCGAGCGGGACCACCTGCAGGGCCAGCAGCGCCCCCATGAGAAGCACGGGGAGCTGCGGATTCGGGCCGGAACCGCCAATGACGGTGTGCGCCGCGACGGGCAGCAGGGACAGCAACACCAGCCGGACCCGCTGCCGGGGCAGTTGGCTTGCGGCCGATGCCGCGACGATGGCCGGCACCAGGGGGATCGCCGCGACCATGGGCATGATGCCTCCGTAGTCGGTCGCTCTCAGCGTGGATGCGGTGAGGTGGCGAATTACGAGCGCGACCACCAACCCCGCCGCGAGGGCAGATCCCGCGGCCGCTGTCTGGGCCCACGCCCGGTCCGGATGCTCGCGGGCGAGCGAGAGTCCCAGCACGAGGGCCACGGCCGCCGGCCCGATGAAGCCGGCAGCGATGCCGAGAGCCGTGCCGACCTCCACGGCGGGTACCAGCAGGAACGGAACGACGACCGCGCAGCCCAGCACGGCGGCGTGCTCGCGTCCCGTGTCACCCGCGATGCCATGCACGAGCAACCGCCAGACGGCCGCGCTGAGCGCCACGCCGAGGACCATGAGCCAGACGCTCGAGCGCAGCTCCAGCTCCAGGAGAGTCCGATCGAGCGCCGCGAACAGGAACACCTCCTGCGGGAACTCCTGGTGCACCTCGCCCGCCACCGCGGCTTGGATCCGGGCCGGTTCAACGGCCTCCACCGGCGGACGCAGCTCGGGGCCGAAGTCGGTGATCTCCCCGCCGACGGGTCCGAAGACCGATTCCCAGTGGCTTTCCGGCGCCATACCGTACGCATCCAAGAGCACGCTCTCGATGTCGAGCGGCTCCCCCCGGGCGATGTCGCCGCCGTCGACGGTGGTGAGGTCCAGCACCCGCACGCCCGGCGTCCATCCGAGCCGGGCGGCGTTGCCACCGGGCGTGACGTCGTGGACGCGAACCTCGCCGTTGCCGTCCGTGAGCTCGAGGCCCAGGGTGACCGTCCCGTGGTTCCAGACCACCGCGCCCGCCACTGCGGCGCCGCCGGCGAGCAGGAGGGCGCAGATGTCGCGCAACCGCATCGGCATGTGGCGACCGTACCAGAGGGTCATCCGAAGGCAATGCGGGAAATTCCTCAACCGCCATGGTGGACTTCACGGATGGTGCCCGAGGCTTGGCGCCTGGAATATGCTTTACAGGAGGTGAGCCGATGCGCCCATACCGCTGGACCCTGGTCCCGCTCCCGTTCGTCGTCCTTGCATTCCTCATCGCCGCGCTCTCGGCACTGACCGGGTTTGCCCGATGACGGCGGCGCTTGAGACCCACCAGCTCGCGAAGCGGTATCGGCGCGGCGTGTGGGCGCTCGCCGGTATCGACCTCGAGATTCCGTTCGGCGGCATCACCGCGCTGGTCGGGCCGAACGCCGCCGGCAAGTCGACGCTCATCAAGACCTGGGTCGGCTTCGAGCGGCCGACGCGTGGATCGGTCCGCGTTGCCGGCGTCGATCCATGGCGGGACCGGCGAGCGGCCCTCGGTCACATCGGCTACGTGCCGCAATCACCGGCGCTGTACGACGGGCTATCGGTCGAGGATCACCTTGACCTGGCCGTGCTGCTGCGGCCCGGGTTCGATCGCGCGGCCGCCCGTGAGCGGCTCGACCAGCTCGACATCCCTCGCGAGGCCGGCGCGCGAAATCTGTCCGGCGGGCAGCAGGCGCAGGTCGCGCTGGCCCTGGCGCTCGGCACGCGGGCTGACGTCCTGCTCCTCGACGAGCCGCTGGCCAGCCTGGACCCGCTGGCGCGCCGCGAGTTCCTCCACGTCCTGACCGATGCGGTGCGCGTGGGTGGGGCGACGGCGCTGCTCTCGAGCCACATCGTCACGGACGTCGAGCAGGCGTGCGACGGGCTGGTGGTTCTGGGCGTGGGGCGCGTGCTGCTCCAGTCGAGCGTGGCGGACGCACTCTCAACGCACCGGATCGCCCCCGGCGACGGGGCGACCGGCGAGGTCATTGCCACGTTCCTCGGTCCCGCCGGGGAGCCACTTGCGCTTCAGCGCGCCGGCGGCGGTCCGGGGCAGCGGCCGGCCACGCTCGAGGAGATCGTGCTCGGGTACCTGGCATCGGCGCGTTTGACGCCGAATCGCGAGCGCGCGGCATGAGCGGGGCCCTCACCTGGGCCCGGCTGTCGTTCAGGCTCCAACGCCTGGAGATCCTGATCCTGAGCGCCGCCGTCCTGGCCGCTTCGGCGCTCATGGTGTGGTGGGCGTTCGAGCTCGTCGGCCTGAGCGACGCGTATCCCGACTGCGACTTCTTCGCCAACGACGACTTCCTCGGCGGCGGCTCTCCGTGCCAGGCCCCCTATCAGCGGTTCTGGGAGATCAGGGGGTCGGCCGAGATACTCACGAGCAACGTCTGGCTCGCGGGTCTCGTCGCCGGCCTTGTGCTGGGCGTGCCGCTCGTGGGCCGGGAGATCGAGAGCCGGACGGCGCAGCTCGCCTGGACCATCGGCCGCTCGCGCGTGCGCTGGTTCGTGCGGCGATTGGCGTTCGCCGCGCTCGTCGCCGTCCTCCTGCTCACCGTGGTTGCCGTGGTCACCGAGGTCATGGCCTCCGCAGCGGCTCCTGGCTTCGACATGTCCCGCGACTTCACCCTCTACGGCGCGCGTGGCCCGCTGGTCGTCGCTCGTGGCTTGCTGGGACTGGGCGTCGGGGTCGTCGTGGGCGCCGTACTGGGCCGTCAGCTGCCGGCACTGCTGGTGGGCCTGATCCTCATCGGTCTCCTCTACGCGGCGATCGCCTACGGGATGGGCCGTTGGAACGAGACGGAGGGAGTCGTTTCGACCATTGGCGAGTATGAGAGGGGCGCCCTGTACTTCGGTTCGGGGATCGAGCTCGAGAGCGGCGAGCGCGTGCCGTGGGGGGACCCTCGCGCACAGATGGTCGCGTATCAGGGGCTTGACGGGCGCTACTACGCCACCGAGGCGGACATGAACGCCGGCCGCAATGCCATCGGGCGGGACTACCAGATCATCATCCCGGGCGAGCGCTATCCGGAGATCGTGGCCCGCGAGTCGGCGATGACGGTGGGTGTGGGCGCCGTCCTGGTGCTGACGGCGCTGCTGGTCACGCAGCGACGGAGGCCTGGCTGATGGGCGCGCTCCGCATGGCATGGAAGCTCCAGCGCTGGGAGATCACCACGCTCGCGCTGGTCGGGGCGGCAATCGCCGTGACGATGCTGGTGGTGGGCTGGCGGATGGAGTCCATCCAGGCATCGGCGCCGCACTGCTGGAGCTATGTCGACGCGGTGCCGCAGTCGGTCGTGAACGAGTGCGCGGCGTCGTTCGAGGAGCACTCCGCCGCAAGCACCATCGGCAGCATGGCCGGGGCCGGCGCCGTGCTGCTGCCTTTCGTGCTCGGAGTCGTCCTGGGGGCGCCGGTCGTGGCCCGGGAGATCGAGAGCCGGACCGCGAGCATGGCCTGGTCCGTGAGCCGCTCACGCGGACGCTGGCTTGGTTTTCGCACCCTGCCGATCCTCGCCATCGTCGTTTTCGCCATCGTCGTTATCGGCCTCTCGAGCCTGACGCTCCAGCGCCAGCTTGCCGGTGGGGAGGTGGGCTTCGGTTCGCTCATCCCGCCGATCCCGCTGCTGGTGGCGCGCGGCCTCCTTGCCCTGGCCGTGGGCCTCGTGGCGGGGACGGTCCTCGGGCGGACTCTCCCGGCGGTCCTTGTGTCTGCGTTGGTCCTGATCGCGCTCTCCATCGGCCTCAGCCTTGGCCTGGATGCCTGGATGGCGGGTGAGGCGAAGCCGATGGACCAGCTCGACGGGACCACATCGAAGGTCTATCAATCGGGGCTGCGGGACGACGCGACGGGTGAGCTGATCAACCTCGACGAGTTTCTGGCTTCGGAGGACGCTGACGGCATGCTCGAGATACCGCCGCCGGGAATGACCATGGTGCACTGGCAGATCCCCGGGAGCGAGTACCCGGTCTGGATGGCGCGCGAGGCAGGCGTGATCGGCGGTCTCGCAATCGTGGCGGGCGTCGCATTCGTCCTCACCGCGCTGCGGCGCAGACCGTGATGCACGCGCGAGTCGGCCTTGCCATGGAGAGAGGCTCGCTGCTGTGGGGCAGCGTCCTGATCGCGCTCCTGTCCGCCGGGATGCTGGTGACCGTCGTTGGGATGCTGGTCGTGGTCGGGGATCTCGGCTGCAGCGCGGACTTCATCGGCTCCCGCTGTGCCGGACTCGTGGAGCAGTTCGCACCATGGGAGAACATTGCCCAGGGCCTCACCGGCCTGTTGTGGGTGCTTCCGACCGGGCTTGGCGCGCTGCTGGGCGTAGGCATCACCGCCGGAGAGATCGAGCGCCGATCAGCCCAGGTGTCGTGGACCCTGGCCGCATCACGCACGCGGTGGCTGTTGGTACGCGCAGTTCCCGTGGCTCTTGCGCTGTTCCTCATTCTCACGGTGGCCGCAGGCTTTGCCGAGATGGTGGCTCGAGGCCGCCTGATGACCGATGACGCCGGCTTCCATGACTACCAGCTTCGGAGCCTGCTGGTCCCCGCGCGCGGGCTCCTCGCGTTCACGATCGGGCTCGGGGTCGGCGCCGTCATCGGCCGGAGCATGCCGGCATTGCTGGTGGCAGTCGTCTTCAGCGCGGCCTCAACCTACGGCCTGCTCGTGCTCATCGATGCCTGGCACCTCGCGGCGGCGTTCTTCGTCAGGATGGACGATCCGTTGCTCAACAGCGGGATCTACCCGCTGGTCGCCAGCTCTTCCGCAGGCCCAGGGCCGGACCCTCACGGTCACCTACTCATCCCTGCAAGCGAATACTGGGTGTGGGTGCTCCGCGAGGGTGGCCTGCTGACGCTCGCCTCCTTGGGTGCAGCCCTGATCGCCCTTGGCGTCGTGCAGCGACGCTCGCCCTAGGCCCAGCGTGATGGCCGCCCGTCAGTAGGCCTCGGCGTAGCCGACCGTCTGCTCGAGGCTGGTCCCTGCCGGTAGCCACACCGTGTACGAGCAGTCGCCGACGGTCCACGTGAACGCCGTCTCGCCAACGCCCTCGTCGCCGATGAGGGTCGCGCGACCGGCATGGCCCCGCACCTCCACCGGGGCCCGGTCGTCCGGCTCCCCCGGCTCGGCGAGTGCGGGTGAGTTGATTTCGAGCACGACGGCCCCGGCCATGGGGCCCCAGCGCACAGTCCACGTGCTGTCCACGAGCTCCACGACCGCGAAGCCGGGTGGCTGGCCGTTGGGCATCGCGGATGGCACGGGCACCTCGCACGGCGCCCCGAGGGGGATTGCGGGCTCCACCGGGGTGAGGCCGACGCGCCGCCCGGTGCGGATGTCGATCATCTGCCAGTCGCCCGGCGGGCCCATTGCGCCCTCCAGCTGCTGGAAGTGAGTGGGGGGCCAGCGCAGCACCCAACCCTCCGGGAGTGCGACACCGCGCCGCTCGCCGAGATGCTCAAGCACCGATCCAACGGCATCGGCACCGGGGACCCGCTCAACGCCGCCGTCAGGGTCCACGACCTCCGTTGCCCCTTCCGGGACGTTCGGCTCGCCGCGGACGAATCGCCAGCCATTGCCCACCCGCACCGGCACGGATCGAAAGGCGCCTGGGATGGTGTCCGTGGCCCCCGTCGCGAGATTCCAGGCGTACGCGGCATCCGCCGCACCCAGCCCGTTGGCGAAGAACGTCGTCGCATCCGCTCCCAGTGGCCATCCCAACACGGTCTCCTCCTCCGCGACGCCGGTGACGGGATCCACGGCGCGTGTGGTGCACCGGACCTCACCGAAGCAGGCCTGAACCACGACCCGACCCTCCAGGGGATCCGCCGTGATCCACCACACCCGCGGATCCTCCATCTCCTCGGTGAGTGGCCCTGCGAGCACCTGGATCGGCGCATGAGCGCCACCGATGGTTCGTCGCCAGAGGCCGCGATCCAGGCCGCCGGCGCGTCCGCGCTCGACGTAGTACACCGATCGTCCGCCGTCACCGATGGCCGCGGCAGCGATGAGATCGGGTGAAGAGAGCAGGTCGGTGCGAGCACCGTCGAGGGCGGAGATGAGGTAGACCTCGGATGCCGTGCCGGTGTCGTTCGTGACCAGCACGTCGGTCCCGTAGGGCCCCGCCACGTAGGAGTGACCCCAGTCCCAGTGCAGGGCGAGGACGGCGGTCACCCGACCGTCCAGCGTCCCAACCGTCAGCTGGCGGAAGCCCTCCGGCTGTGCCGGAGGATTCGGGTCAGGGGGCGCCTCGGGGATGACGCCGAACCCAAGCGACTCCGTCGCCCACCAGGCAATCGCGCCAAGCCCGTCCTCCGGTGACACCGCGGAGGCTGCGGAGCTGGCGCTGGGCTCCGGTGACGGCGGGACCGGCGAGGCGCAGGCGCTGATCGCGAACCCCTGCGCGAGGCACACCACCAGGCCAACGACTCTTTTCATGGTGCGTAGACACCGATGAGCCCGTTCCCGTTCGACCGCCGCGTGGCAGCAGACGGCCCGCGGCGTGCACACTACTGCGACAGATGCTGATCGATGACCTCCAGGCCCTAGCGACCGACCTCGAGCTGCGGGCGAAGACTGCCCCTACGCCGGACCTTGCCTCCAACGCGGAGCGGCTGCATCGGCATGTGCGCGCGTACGTCGCAGAGGACTGGCAGCTCCACTGGAGCGCTGAGGGTAGCGGCGGTGTAAGGATTCGGACAAGCGGAGTATCCGCGCCCGGTGAACAGTTCATCATCGATGCCCTCGACACGGAACAGGGGTACGGTGGGTGAGCGGCCGCCTAATGCCTGAGCGCCAGCGGGTTTGGCGTATCTGGCTGTCGACGCTGGCGCTGGTGGTCGTGTTGAGCGCATGCGATGGGGACATCGGATACAACATCCTCCTCCTGGAGAACGATCTCGGCGAGCGCGTCGAAGTGTCGTACCAAGAGAACGGGACTCAGGTTCTGGGGCAGATCGAGCCGGGCGGGGAGCTGGCCGTCGACCTCAGCGGCGCAGTCGGTGGGCTGAACGAGGATGTGGGCTTGGCCTGCACCGCGGTTGAGCTCGTCGCCGTGGCTGAGGATGGGACTACGCTCGCGCGGCTTTCACCGCCACTGTGTGGAGGTCCAGGTGGGACTCGCCTGTCAGAAGGCATCGACGAGTAGCGGCCCTCGCCTTCCAGACGGTCGGCTGAGCGCAGCCACCGGGGGCGGTCCTAATACTCGCCATCAGACCTCACTGCCATCCTCGCCGCGAGCGCGCGGCCAAGTGCAGGTGATGCGCTTAGCGCGAGCTACTCGAGTCAGACGTCGCTGCACCGATACGGGCGGTGCGCCTTGGAGGTGTTCGGGTCTGGCGAGCCGACCGGTGGGAGACCGCCGGTTCGGCAGGTCACCTGACTCACTAGAATCGGCGCATCAACACGGCGGCTGGGGATACCGGCCCGAGACGGCCGCCTGACTCTGGATCAGGAGATCGAAGGTTCGAATCCTTCCTCCCCAGCCACACATTCGAGTACGAAACCGCCTCTCTTCGTGACATCGGAAGGGCCACTCCCTTGGCAGTTGACCACTAGCCTGACCACCGACCGGACTGAGACGAGTCCGCATGTCCCGCCCACCACGGCGCTAAAGGATGCTTGCCCGAGCGTACAAGGCTCGCCGCAGGCTTTGAACGAAGGTCCTCCGCGCTCCGGGCCTCGGGCGGGCACAAGGGGCGGCGGCGGCGGAACGTCGCGAGCCCGATACCTCACCGTTGCCTGCGGTCCGCCGTCACGCCCGCTCGGGGATTGAGCGTGGATATCTGCGGCAAAAGAGATAATTGATGTGGACAAGATGCTGCGCGTGGCTCGCTGTCCGCTACGCTCGGCGACGTGCGATACACACTCTCCCGCCGGTACGTAGCCGCCGCTGTCATCCTCGCGCTCGCAGCATCAGCTTTGCCTCGGACGGCTTCGGCGGACTCGCACGTGATAGATACGTTTACGCGCGAGGTGAGCAGTGGCCTCGGCACGAGCGAGATCGATGATCTTCCGTGGTCGACGTTCGGTATCGTCCCGTCCGGCGTGTCCGGAGGCGAGGCGCACTGGGAAACCTCGGAGTTGTATACGAGCGATGGGTACGGCGACTCTGTCTCCACGCTCTCGCTAGGCGTGGACCAGATAAGCCTGCCGTTCGAGATGCGGTTCGCCCTCCGCGTCGAGAAGGCGGAGACTGCGGACTTCGACTTCTCGGTCGCCCTGTGGAAACCCGACCCGCCGCGGGAGTGGGCGGAGGTGCTGTTCGGCGGAGCCGGCGCTGGCGCGCTCGATCTGGCGGTCAGGGACAGCCGAGGGACTCACGGCGACAGCGTACCTAGCGGCATCGTCGGG
>Ga0136617_10006786_pt1 | contig 10206 bp, 7 predicted proteins | sample AntDrymUQ3222106_2_FD_129672 | JGI IMG/M metagenome (GOLD analysis project Ga0136617, IMG submission 129672) | Polar desert sand microbial communities from Dry Valleys, Antarctica - metaG UQ322 (21.06) | ecosystem: Environmental > Terrestrial > Soil > Desert | place: Antarctica: Dry Valley... | reverse complement strand
CGTCGGCCGGGGTGAGCCTGGCGCGGCGGGTGCGCAAGAAGTCGCGCAGCTCTGTGCGCCTGCCGGTGTTCGCGCTCATGGCCGGTGGCCGCGGTAACGGGGCGCGCCGCCGACCTGTTCGGCCGTCGCCGACTCTTCCTCGCCGGGATGGGTCTGTTCACCGTGGCGTCGCTTCTCGGAGGGCTCGCCCAGTCCGAGGCCTGGCTGCTCGCCGCCCGCGCCGGTCAGGGCCTGGGGGCCGCGCTCGTCGCGCCCGCGGCCCTGTCGCTGCTGACCACCTCGTTTGCCGAAGGCCCCGAGCGCGAGCGCGCGCTAGGCGTCAACGGCGCCGTCCTCTCCGGCGGCTTCGTCGCCGGGGTGATCCTGGGCGGCATCCTCACCGGAGCACTCAGCTGGCGCTGGACGCTGTTCGTGAACGTTCCCGTCGGCGTTGCAGCCATGCTCGCCACTCCCGCTCTGCTGCCCGAGAGCCGCGATCGCCGTGCCCCGCAGCGGCTCGACGCCGCCGGCGCGCTGCTCGGGACCGCCTCGCTGACCTCGCTCATCTACGGCATCTCGACCGCGGAGGGAAACGGTTGGCTGGCCGGAGGCACGATCCTGACGGTGGGAGGCGGCCTGGCGCTCGGCGCCGCCTTCCTGCTCGTCGAGTCGCGCGCTCAGGCGCCGCTCGCACCCCTGGCGGTGCTGCGCCGGCGCAGCGTCCTGTGGGGAAACGCGATCGGCATGGTCACGTTCGGGGTGGCCGTCGGCGCGACCTTCACGCTCACCCTCTACATGCAGGAGGTGCTCGGCTTCTCACCACTCGGCACCGGCCTCGCGTTCGCGGCACTGGGCGTGGCAGCGGTCGTCGCCGGCGCGGTCGCGCCCAGCCTGACCGCCCGAGCCGGCGTCCGCGCCGTACTCACCGCAGGCCTCGTGATCCAGGCGGCCGGGACGGCTGGCCTCATCCTGATCGGCGCCGAGCAGGGGCTCGCGCTGATCTTGGTCGCGACCGCCGTGCTGGGTTTCGGACATGTGCTGGCCGTCGTCTCCTTCACGATCATCGCCACCTCCGGTCTGCCCGATCACCAGCAGGGCCTGGCGGGCGGGCTCGTACAGACGGCCCAGCAGGTGGGCGCCGGCCTCGGCCTGGCCGTCATCGTCGCGATCGCGACGGCTCGCAGCGACGCCCTGCGCGGCTCGCGGCCGGAAGCGGAGGCGCTCGTGGGCGGCGCCGAGCTGGGCCTGCTCGCCGGAGCAGCCGCGCTGGCGCTCGCTGCACTGCTCTGCCGGAGGTTGATCGCGGGCTAGGCCCGTCGCGCCGGCGTCGCCGCCTGCCTCCAGCTCAACGTCCCGGCATACGCGTCGATGACTCATAAGCCCATGCGCTTCGGGACATCGCCTCCACTCACAGACCCGGCCGATCTTCGCTTTCGCATGGCGACGCTCACGACCGGCTGCTGGATGAGCTTCGCCGTCAGCGCTGCCGGCATGGTCTACCTCGCGCAGACCTGGCACGTCGGCCACCGTCCAGCCCTGACGGCGCTCAACGCGTTCGTGGTCGCGTTCGGGATCGTCGTGCTGCTCCTTCCGATGGAGCGAGTGGTGGCGGGACGCTGGCGGGAGTCGTTCTTCCTGGGCTGGACCCTGTCGATCGTCGTGGTGGTGCTCGTCGCCGGCAGCCTGGATCCGACGGTGCGCAGCCCGCTGACGCTGCCGCTGCTCATGCCGCTGCTCTTCGCAGGCATGTCCTACCCGCGCAGCTCGGCGCTGGTCGCGTGCGCCGCCGTCCTGGTCAGCTACGCCGGCTGGTCGCTGATCGACGGGCAGGAGTTCGCCTACACCGCCTTCTTCCTGCTCTGCCTCGCGTGGACGGCGGCGATGTGCCTGTGGCAGGCGAGCAATCGCGAGCGTCAGCGCGACGAGCTCGAACGTCAGCGCGCCGAGCTCGAGCGAGTCTCACGCGTCGATCCGCTCACCGGCGCCCTGAACCGGCGCGGCTTCGAGGAGCGGCTGTCGCGCGAGCTCGCGGACGCGGCCCGGAGCGGACGCCCGATCACGCTCGCCGTCATCGACCTCGACGACTTCAAGATCGTCAACGACCGCGACGGGCACGCGGCGGGCGACGCGCTGCTGTGCGAGACCGTGACGCTGCTCACCGCGACGCTGCGGCCGATGGACGCCATCGGGCGACTGGGAGGCGACGAGTTCACGGTCCTGCTGCCCGGCGTCGGGCGAGGGGACTCCGGGGTCGTCGTCGGTCGCCTGCTCGCCGCGCTCGCGGGAACGGTTCCGGCGTCGCTCGGCCAGAGCTGCTTCCCTGTCGACGGCATCGACGCCAGCGAGCTGTTCCGTCGCGCGGACGCGAGCCTGTACGCCGCGAAGGGGTCGCGACCGGGCCGCCCCGACCCCGCGGTGCTCGAGCTCAGCTGGGCGGCCGCCCTGGCCGACGCGGTGGACCGGCGAATGGGCGCCGAGCACGCTCATTCGCGCGGGGTCGCCGATCACGCCGTCGCGATCGCCGACCGGTTGGAGTGGAGAGACGCCGAGAAGGGCCGTCTGCGCCTGGCCGCGATACTCCACGACATCGGCAAGGTCGGCGTCCCCGACAGGATCTTGCGCAAGCCCGGGCCGCTCACGACCGAGGAATACGAGGAGATCAAGCGCCACACCGTCGTCGGCGCCGAGATCATCTCCCGCATCGTCGGCCTCGACGCGATCGTGCCCTGGGTTCGCCACGCGCACGAGCACGTCGACGGATCCGGCTACCCAGACGGACTCGTCGGCGAGGCGATACCGCCGGCGTCGCGCATCCTGCTCGTCGCCGACGCCTTCGACGCCATGACCTCCGATCGGGCCTATCGACGCGCCCGTTCGAGCGAGGACGCGATCGAGGAGCTCGAGCGCAACGCCGGGACCCAGTTCGACGGCGCCTGCGTCGCGGCACTGGCCGCGGTGATGCGGGCGCCCTTCTCGGAGCCGTGTCCACTTCCGCTCGAGCGCTGATCAGGCGCTCAGGAGCTTCCGGATCCGCTTGCTCGAAACCTGGCCGCGCGTGCCGAGCGCCTGCGCGAAGTGGCTGACGCGCAGCTCCTCGAGCAGCCACCGCACCTCGCGCAGCGCGGCCGGCACGGGGCGGCCGGCCGGCCAGGAGTCCAGCCGGCGCTCGAGCGCGGCCTCGAGCTCGTGCACCGCCCGCATGCGGTCGAGGTCAGGGGCCGGCGCGTTCGGCAGCCGCTCGAGGCGCCGGGCGGCGGCGCGCAGGTAGCGCTCCACGTCGGCCAGCCGCTCGACGCCGGTCGCGGTGACGAAGCCCGGGTGCACGAGCCGGCGCAGCTGGCGCTGCACGTCCTCGCGCGCCGGGGCGAGCGCGGCGGACGCGGCGAGCGGCTCGAGCCGCCGCTCGACCTCACGCGCGGCATCCAGGATCGCCGCCACCCGCGCGACCACCTGCGCGGTCGTCTCGACGAGGTTCCCCGCCACGTGCGCACGCAGGCGCGCGAAGCCGGCCTCGTCCCACGCCGGCCCGCCCGCCGCCGCGATCAGGCCTTCCAGCGCGGCAAGCGTCGCGTCTTCGAGCACCGCCCGCGGGCTGCCGTGCGGCGCGGCGGCGAGCGCGAGCTGCGCGGCGTTCCCGAGCCGGCCCTGTACGGAGCGGATCGGCGACGGCACGTTCAACGCGATCAGCTTGCGCGTGCCGAGCCGCATCGCCTCGCGCTGGGCCGCCGGCGTCTCGAGCACGCGCACGCCGACGGTGTCGCCTTCGTCGACCAGGGCCGGATGGCCGCGCACCGACTGGCCGGTGCCGGGCAGCGCGACCACCCTGGGCAGCGTTCCGATGGTCCACTCGCGCAGGCCGTGCGCCTCGAGCGGCGCGGCGGCGGCGGAGAGCGCCTCGCGCAGCCGTGGGCGCACCTGATCGCGCACCGCCTCGAGGTCTGAGCCCTCGGCGACCAGCGCGCCGCGCTCGTCCTCGACGCGGAACGTCATCCGCAGGTGCGCCGGCAGGCGGTCGAGGTCCCACGCGGCGCGCGGGATCCGCACCCCGCGCATCCGCCCGAGCTCGCGCGCGAGCGCGTCGAGCACCGGCTCGCGCCGCGGCTCGAGCCGCCCCAGCACCGCCGCCGCCACCTCGGGAACGGGCACGAGCGGGCGGCGCAGGTCCTTGGGGAGCGAGCGGATCAGCGCGGTGACCAGCTCCAGCCGCAGCGCCGGCACCAGCCAGTCGAAGCCGATCGGCTCGAGTTGAGGGAGCCACTTCAGCGGCACGTGCACGGTCACCCCGTCGCGCACGGAGCCGGGGTCGAACACGTAGCTGAGCCGCATGGTCATATCGCCCTGGCGCCAGGCCTCGGGCAGCGCGCGCTGGTCGAGCGCGTCCGCGGCGTCGCCGACGAGGTCCTCGCGCGTGAGGTCGAGCCGGCCGGGCCGGTGCCGGCGCTCGCCCTTCCACCAGCGGTCGAAGTGCGCGCCGGAGACCACGTCGGCCGGGATGCGGGCGTCGTAGAAGTCATAGAGCGCCTGGTCGTCGACGACAATGTCGCGCCGCCGGGCGCGGTGCTCGAGCTCCTCGACCTCCTCCACCAGCCGGCGGTTGGCGGCGTTGAACGCGTGCCGGGTCTCCCAGTCGCCCTCCACGAGCGCGCGGCGGATGAACTCGGAGCGCGACAGCTCGGGGTCGATCCGCCCGTAGGCGACCTTGCGCCCGGCGACGATCGGCAGCCCGTACAGCGTCGCGCGCTCGGTCGCAACGACCGACGCGCGATCGCGCTCCCAGTGCGGCTCCTCGTAGGTGCGCTTGATCAGGTGCTCGGCGAGCGGCTCGACCCAGCGCGGATCGATCCGCGCCGCGGTCCTGCCCCACAGTCGCGCGGTCTCCACCAGCTCGGCCACCATCACCCAGCTCGGCGGCTTGCGCGCCAGCGCGGAGCCGGGGAAGATCGCGAAGCGCGCGCCGCGGGCCCCCTGGTACTCGCGCCGCACGGTGTCCTTGAGGCCAAGGTGCGAGAGCAGGCCGGCGAGCAGGGCGACGTGGATCGCCTCCGGCTCGGCCGGCGTCTGGTCACCTGCGCTTGCCGACGAAGTCGGCTGAGTAAGCGCTATCCCCACCCCCTTGGCCGCCTGGCGCAGCTGACCGACGAGGTCCTGCCACTCGCGTACCCGCAGGTGGTGAAGGAACTCCGCGTGACAGCGCTTGCGGAACTGGTTGCCCGACAGTGCGCGCTGCTGTTCGCGCAGGTAGCGCCAGAGGTTGAGGAACGCGATGAAGTCCGACTGCTCGTCCGAGAAGCGGGCGTGGGACTGGTCCGCGGCCTCGCGCTTCTCCGCCGGGCGCTCGCGCGGGTCCTGGATCGACAGCGCCGCGGCGATCACGATCACCTCGCCCGCGCAGCCGAGCCGATCGGCCTCCAGCACCATCCGGGCCAGCCGCGGGTCGACCGGCAGCTGCGCGAGCCGGCGGCCGAGCGGGGTGAGCGTCTCGGCGTCGTCGAGCGCGGCCAGCTCCTGCAGCAGCCGGACCCCGTCGCGCACCTGGCGGCGGTCGGGCGGGTCCAGGAACGGGAAGTCCTCGATCTCCCCCAGGCCCGCCGCCGCCATCTGGAGGATCACCGACGCGAGGTTGGTGCGCAGGATCTCGGGGTCGGTGAAACGCGGGCGCTCGTCGAAGTCCTCCTCGGCGTACAGGCGCACGCAGATGCCGTCCGCGACGCGCCCGCAGCGCCCCTTGCGCTGGTCGGCCGACGCCTGGGAGATCGCCTCGATCGGCAGCCGCTGCACCTTCAGCCGCGCGCTGTAGCGGCTGATCCGCGCGGTGCCCGGATCGACGACGTAGCGGATCCCGGGGACGGTGAGCGAGGTCTCGGCGACGTTGGTGGCGAGCACCACCCGGCGGGATGGGTGGGGATCTGATCGCTTGAACACCCGCTGCTGCTCGCGCGTGGAGAGCCGCGCGTAGAGCGGCAGCACGTCGATGTCCGCGCGCAGCCGGCCGGTCAGCGCGTCGGCGGTGTCGCGGATCTCGCGCTCGCCCGACAGGAACACGAGCACGTCACCCTCACGTTCACGCAGCAGCTCCTCGACGGCGTCGCCGATCGCGTCGGTCTGGTCGCGGTCGGGATCCTCGGGGTCCGCGACCGGCCGGTAGCGCACCTCGACGGGGTAGGTGCGGCCGGAGACCTCGACGACCGGCGCGCCGCCGAAGTGGCGGCTGAAGCGCTCGGGGTCGATCGTCGCCGAGGTGACAATCAGCTTGAGGTCGGGCCGGCGCGGCAGGATGCGCGCGAGGTAGCCGAGCAGGAAGTCGATGTTGAGGCTGCGCTCGTGAGCCTCGTCGACGATGATCGTGTCGTAGCGGCGCAGCATCGTGTCGCGCTGCGTCTCGGCCAGCAGCAGGCCGTCCGTCATCAGCCGCACGAGCGTGTCCTCGCCCGAGCGGTCGCTGAAGCGCACGGCGTAGCCGACCGCCTCGCCGAGCTGGACGCCCAGCTCGTCCGCGATCCGCTCGGCGACCGTGCGCGCCGCGAGCCGCCGCGGCTGGGTGTGGGCGATCGCGCCGCGCACGCCGCGGCCCAGCTCCAGGCAGATCTTGGGCAGCTGCGTGGTCTTGCCCGAGCCGGTCTCCCCCGCCACGACGACGACCTGGTGGTCGCGGATCGCGGCGAGCAGGTCGTCCTTGCGCTCGGAGACCGGCAGCTGCGGCGGGTAGGAGATCGCCGGCACCGCGGCGCGCCGGCGTGCGATCCGCGCCTCGGCCGCCGCGATCTCGGCGTGCAGCCGTGCCTGCGCCTCCGGGTCCCGCGTGTGCGCGAGCCGCCCCACCCGCCGCCGCAGGCGGTGCTCGTCGCGGACGGTCAGCTCGGGCAGGCGCACCGCGGACACGGCGCGCACGATAGGACGGCGCGAACCTAAAGCGTGCCTGGCACCGTCAGGGGTGGAACCTAGAGCGTGCCTGGCACCCTCGGCGGCGCGGAGCCGCTACGCGTGCGCCACGCGCATCGGCGCGCGGACCATGCCTGCGGCGAAGTCGGCGTACATGGCGGCGACCTGGTCGACCGTGAGATCACCGTCGGGGTCATACCACGTGTGCGCCGAGCCGCACAGCGTCACTATCGCGAACGCGGTGACCCGCACGTCCTCGAAGTCGAACGTGCCGCTGCGCGCCCCGGCCTTCAAGACCGCGCGGAGCTCGTCGACGTACATGCGCTTGATCGCGCGGATGCGGCGGCGATGCTCGTCGGGCAGCGCGTTGACGCGCGTGCGCACGCCCAGCGCGATGTCGAAGGCCTCCGCGATCACGGGATGCTCGAGCCGCCAGCGCACGTGGGCGGAGGCGAGCTGGCGCAGGTGCCCAAGCGGGTCCGAGGCGGTGCACGCCGAGCGGACGTCGTCGATGAACGCCATCAGCATGGCCTCCATCTCCAGGTACTCCGCGTCCGTCCGATCCGGCAACAGCACCGTCGCGTTCACCAGCGCCTCCTCCGCTCATAGGTGCCGGCCCGGATCGGGTCCCGCCCTCTCGGCATGCAGCGCATGATGGCATGCGTGCGCCGTGGACCCAAACGAACGTTCCCCGTTCGATCGCGGGCGAGGCGTGGACCGGCCGAGCCGGCTCACGCCTCGCCGCGCATCGGATGCTCAGTAGCGCCCGTGGCGCTGCAGCCGCTGCTGCACCGCGTCGAGCCAGCGGGCGTCGGGCTCTGCGACCCGGGTGCTCTGCCGGACCGCGCGGCCGCCGCTCGACGGCTCCGAGAACTCCGGCTTCCCGGGGGTGAACAGCCAGGTCGCGAACAGGTCGTCGAGCTGCTGTCCGGAGACCTGCTCGGCGAGCGCGATGAACTCGTCGGTGGTCCCGTGGCCGCCACTCCGCGAGGACGTCCAACCACGGAGGATCTCGAAGAACGCCGCGTCGCCGACCTCGTTGCGCAGCGCCTGGACGATCATCGCGCCGCGCACGTACACAGCGTTGTCGAAGAGCAGATCCACTCCCGGGTCGCCGATCACCACCGACCAGAACGGATCGTCGGCGGGAATCGCGTCGTAGGTCTCCCGGAAGCTCTCCTGCGGCGTACCGTCGCCCTCGTGCTCGGTCCACAGCCACTCCGCATAGGTCGCGAAGCCCTCGTTGAGCCAGATGTCCTTCCAGCGGGCGAGCGCGACATCGTCACCGAACCACTGGTGGGCGAGCTCGTGGACGACGACCGAGTCGCCGTTGACCGGGTTGCCGTCGCGATCGAGCCAGAAGTACTTCGAGTAGACCGGCCGCGTCTGAGTCTCGAGCGCGAAGAAGAGATCGTCCTGGTTGTCGACGATCGCGCCGACCGTCCTGAACGGGTAGGGGCCGAAGGAGTCCTCGAGTAGGTCGAGCACCTCGCCTTGGCGCGCCAGTGAGGAGTCGATCTCTTCGCGCAGCCCGCCGGTGATCGCCGAGTCGACCGCGTCGTAGACCGGCAGACCGCTCTCGGTGCGCCAGCGCTCGACGTCCCAGAACCCGATGTCGATCGTGGCCAGGTAGGAGGCCATCGGCTCGCGCGCTTCCCACTCCCAGGTGGTTCGGCGCCCGCGGCTGTCGACATCGCGCAGGAACCCGTTGGCGACCACCTCGTATCCGTCCGGCACCGTGACCTCGAAGGCGTAGGAAGCCTTGTCGAGCGGATGGTCGTTCACGGGGAACCATCCCGCCGCCACGTCGGGCTGACCGGCGACGGTCGCTCCGTCGGGGGTGTCCATGAAGCCGGTCCTGATGTCGGTTCCCGGGATCAGGAACTCGGTCGGCTCACCCGCGTACCGGATCACGACCTCGAAGCGCTGCCCACGCTCCAAGGCGTCCTTCGGCGTCACCGTGAGCTCGTGCTCGTCGCGAGTCCAGGTCGCGCGATCGCCATCGACCCGGATCCTCCGTACATCGAGCCCGACCAGATCGAGGTTGAAGCTGCAGACGCTCTGCGTGGCGCGGGCCAGGATCGTCGCCTCGCCGTCGAGGCGAGCCGTCGCCGGGTCGTAGGCGATGTCCAGCTCGTAGCTGCGGACGTCGTACCCGCCGTTGCCATAGGTCGGGTAGTACTCGTCGCCGATCCCCGCGGCGCCCGTCGGCTGACCCGGGGCGCAACCGCGCTTGTGCTTGCCGTGCGACCTCGCCTCGGCGGTGCCCGCCGCGCCGAGCATCAGTACCGCCACCGCGACACCTGCGGCCAGTCGCGACCCGTGGCCTCGTAACGCCCTGCACCCTGTCATGTGTGCCTCCGTTGACCTCGTGCTCTCCCTGGCGTCAGCTACCCCGCGACTCGGACGTCAAACGCTGCCAACGGGACGGTGAGAAGACCTCAGGCGGCGAGATCTTGTTCAGGCCACTCGCCGGTGCGGACGCGCTCGTAGAGTGTGTCGGGCGCGAGGTCGGCGCCGCCGGGCCAGGTGACCGTGCCCGTCTCTTCGTCGACCGTGACCGCCGCGAAGCCTCCGGGGGTGCGGGCGTCCTCGAAGACGGGACCGCGCATCCGGTGAAGCACCGCGACCTCGCCGGTGAGGCCGTCGGCAAAACGAACGCGAAGGACACCGTGGCGGACAGCGACAGCTGCGGTTATGTAGGGCGTCAAGCCGATCATCGGAGTGGTTTGATCGACTGGAGTATCTCACCGGCGCGAGCGCGGCGCCAGTTCTCGCTCAGCTCGTCCTGAGCATGAAAGTGCGCAGGTCCGTGATCCTCGAAGTACATCGCGATCGAGATCCCGAAGAAGCGACTGATCGTCGGCACGGTGCGTAATTCTGCCGACCACGCCGGTCGGTACAGACACCGTTCTGGACGAGGTGCGGCGGTCCGCCGTGCCGGCTGCGCGCTGCTCATCTTCGAGCCCAGGGACAGGTTCGCGACGTGGCGCCACGTGAGCGTCTGCCACCAAGATGCGCCCCAGTCCGCGCTGGCGAAGGCGAACAGCTGCACTTCGGCGGCTTGCGAGACCGAAGGCCCGATTGGCTGGAGGGAGCGGACCGAGGCGAGGATGTCGGTGAACCGGTGGCCCGGGATGTCGGCCATCGCGAGCGTGAGATGGGCGCGATACGCATCGAGCGCATGCTCGTAGGGAGTGAAGTCGCAGGCCGCCGCCATCCTCGCACGGCTGCAGTCCGATCCCGATGCGCCAGTACGCGTGGCGGCGCTCAACGCCCTTCAGACACTCGCGGTCCCGGAGCTCGAACCCGGCGTGCGCGCCGCGATGGCCGACGCCGACGTCACCG
>Ga0136617_10006785_pt1 | contig 10208 bp, 9 predicted proteins | sample AntDrymUQ3222106_2_FD_129672 | JGI IMG/M metagenome (GOLD analysis project Ga0136617, IMG submission 129672) | Polar desert sand microbial communities from Dry Valleys, Antarctica - metaG UQ322 (21.06) | ecosystem: Environmental > Terrestrial > Soil > Desert | place: Antarctica: Dry Valley... | reverse complement strand
TTGAGACCGACCAGGCCACACACGCTCGCGGGGATCCGGATCGATCCGCCGCCGTCCGAGCCGTGCGCCAACGGGATCAGCCCCGCCGCGACGGCGGCGGCCGCGCCGCCGGACGAGCCGCCCGCACTTCGCTCCAGGTCGTACGGCGTCCGCGCCGGCGGTGCGACGTCAGGCTCGGTGTAGCACGGAGTGCCGAACTCGGGGGTGTTGGTCTTGCCGAGGCTGATCATCCCGGCTGCGGCAATCTTGTCCACGACCGCGTCCGAGACCGACGGCACGTAGTCGGTCATCGCCTGTGACCCGAACATCGTGGGCACGCCGGCGGTGAGACTGAGGTCCTTGACGGCAGTGGGCACGCCGTACAGCGGGGGCAGCTCGGTGTGGTCCTGCGTCGCGAAAGCCCGGGTGGCCACCGCGGCCGACGCGAGCGCGGAGTCGGCGGTCACGGTGACGAACGCGCCGACCGTCTCACTGTGCGCCTCGATGCGCCCCAAGAAGTGCTCGACCGCGTCGGTCGGCGTCGTCGCGCCGGTTCGAAATGCTGCGGCCAGCCCGCTGGCGGTGAGGGTGTGCAGCGGGTTCATGGCGTCAGGTTACGGGCCGCCTGCCGCTGCCTGCGTGACTGGATAGGATGTCGCCATGGGTGATTTGACGCGCGTTGTCCTGCGACGGCTCGTCCGCGTACTAGCGCTCACTCTTCCGGTGACACTGACGGTCTTGTGGACCGGCGTCGCCTACGCCGACGCCCCGACGAACTGGGACGCCGGGACCCCCATGTCCGGGCTTGAGGTGCTGCTGATCTTCGTCGGCGTCCCGGTCGGAATCTGCCTGCTGCTGACGGTTTTTGCCGCGGTGACGGTCGGCAAGGACCACGCCCGCTACCTGCCCGACGGCAGCTGGGGCTATCCCTCGGAGTGGCATCGTGGTCGCGAGCTGGAGTCCGGCCACCACGAGACGCCCGAGGACCCGCTCGTCCTCGACCGCGGCCCCCGCTAGCCCACCCCGCTTCGTCGGGGGGCGGGCACGTACGGTCCCGCGACAGACCGCATCTGCGCGGCGATATCGCTGCTGACGCCAGGATGCGCTCTTGGCGGCTGGGCATCCATGCATGTCCAGGGAAGCGCCCACTGTGACGGGCTCGATCCGCGGGGTGGCGAGCGCGGCGTCCTCATCCACCACGGCGACGGCCGCCAGGTTCGTAGACGTCCCGGGATCGAGCCGAGCGACCCACTCGTTCTCACCGGCGAGATCACCGACTGTGCAGGCATCGCGGTCACCAGCTGGCACGCGCGGCGTACGACGAGATGCGGATGGCGTGGGGATCGACGGGGCGATGACCGCAGGCGACATGGCAGTCAGCACCGTCGTCGATCAGTCGCGCACAACCGTCGGTGAGCTCTCAGACCTCGGCGGCAGGCACCACAAGACTCGAAGCATCGCGGGGAGGGGAGGGGAGGGGAGGGTCAGGAGTCGCGAGCTTGGGCGCGAAGGGCGCGGGCCAGGTCGTCGCGGCCCTCGAGGACGTACCGCTTCGTCGCCGCGTCGGCTTGCGTCTCGGCCAGCCACGCGTCGACCCGGTCCAACGTCGCCTGTGCGGGGTTGGCGCGCGGGAAGAGGGTCTGCAGGATCACCGAGGCCCGCCAGACCCCCTTCTCCATGACGGTCTCGGCGGTATGGAGGTATCGGTCGACGAACGGCTCGAGCACGTCGCCCTGCCCCGAGACCTGGAACGCCTCGGCGATGGATCGTTGCGTCTCGTTGGCAAGGTCGTCGCGGACGACGACGGCGTCCCATGCGGCCTCCTTGGCCGCGGGGCTCGGCTGGATCGCGCGCGCACCGGCGGCATGCTCCTGACCGGCGATGGTGGCGTCGCGGGACAGCTCGGCGTCGATGTCATCCTCGGTGAATACGCCCTGGCGCGCCAGGGACGTGACGAACGTCCACCGCAGGTCGATGTCGACGCTGAGCCCGTCGAGCGTGATGCTCGCATCGAGGAGCCCGCGCAGGTACGCGGCCGCCTCGTCGCTGTGGGCGGCGGCGGCGTACGCCCGGACGAGCGCGAGCTGGTGGTCACTACCGGGCTCCGCCGCACCGACGAGCTCGCGAAGGCCCTGCTCCCAGCGCGCACGCAGGGCGTCGCGGTGGTCCGGGGCGGCGTACAACGCGACGGCGTTCCGCCCCTGGCCCAGCAGCGTGCCGACGGCGGTGAGCTCGCTCTCGGTGGCGACACCGCCGAGGACGAGGTCGGCGAACGCGGTGGCGGACATCTCGGCGTCGCGGGTCATGTCCCACGCGGCGCCCCAGCACAAGGCCCGCGGCAACGACTCGGTCACGGACGCGATGCCGTCGACCAAGGTCGCGAGCGAGCGCTCGTCGAGCCGGATCTTGGCGTACGTGAGGTCGTCGTCGTTGAGCAGGACCAGGTCGGGCCGGGTGGCGCCGACGAGCTCGTCGATGACGGTCTCGGCGCCCTCGATGTCGGTCTCGACCCGTTGCCGCCGGACCAGGGCGCCGGCGTCGTCTCGGTCGTACAGGCCGATGGCGATCCGGTGCCGCCGCAGCGTCGGGAACGCCTCGATCGCGCTCTGCTCGACGACGAAGGACGTGAACGCGCCCGCGTCGTCGGTCTCAAGGCGGGCTCGCAGCGTGTTGACCCCGGACGTCTGGAGCCATTCGGTGCTCCACGCCGACAGGTCGCGCCCCGATGCCGCCTCCAGCTCGGCCAGCAGATCGGCCAGCTCGGTGTTGCCGTAGGCGTACTTGTCGAAATACGTCCGCAGCCCGGCGAGGAAGTCGTCTTCGCCGACCCATGCGACCAGCTGTTTGAGCGTCGAGGCGCCCTTGGCGTAGGTGATCCCGTCGAAGTTGGCCTCGACGGCGTGCAGGTCGTAGTTGTCCGCAGCGATCGGGTGCGTCGAGGGCAGCTGGTCTTGGCGGTACGCCCACCCCTTGCGGGCGTTGGCGAACGCGGTCCACGACTCGACATACTTCGTGGCCTTCGCCGAGGCGTGCGAGGCCGCCCACTCGGCGAAGGACTCGTTGAGCCACAGGTCGTCCCACCACCGCATCGTGACCAGGTCGCCGAACCACATGTGCGCCATCTCGTGCAGGATCGTGTTGGCCCGACCCTCATAAGCCGAGCGGGTCTGCCGGCTGCGGAAGACGTACTCGTCGCGGAACGTCACCGCGCCGGCGTTCTCCATCGCGCCCATGTTGTACTCCGGCACGAACGCCTGGTCGTACTTGCCGAACGGATAGCCCATCTCAAAAGCGCCCTCGAAGAAGGCGAACCCCTGCTTGGTGACCTCGAAGATCTCGTCGGCGTCGAGGTGCTCCAGCAGCGACTTGCGCACCAGCAGGCCGAGCGGGATCTCGCCGTACGCACCCCGGTAGCTGTCGCGCACGACGTCGTACTCGCCGGCGATGATCGCGGTGATGTAGGTCGACATGCGCTGGGTGCGCTCGAAGCTCCACACGCTCACGCCGTCGCCGGTGTCTTGGGTCTTGGCCTCGGAGTTGGAGACGACCTCCCAGCCGGTCGGCGCCGTGATGCTGAAGGCGAAGGTGGCCTTGAGGTCCGGCTGCTCGAAGGTGGTGAAGACACGCCGGGCGTCGGGGACCTCGAACTGCGTGTACAGATAGACGCGGTCGTCAACGGGATCGACGAACCGGTGCAGGCCCTCGCCGCTGTGGGAGTACGGGCAGGTGGCGACGACGACGAGCTCGTTGTCGGTCTGGAGGTCGTCGAGGGTGATGCGGTCGTCGGCGTAGACGTCGGCGGGGTCGAGCGGGTGACCGTTGAGCGTGATCTGGCTGATGTCGGCCTCGACGAAGTCGGCGAACGTCGTGGCACCGGCCGCGGAGCAGGAGAACGACAGCACCGTCCGCGTACCGAACCGTTCGTCGCCGGCGGTGAGGTCGATCTCGATGTCGTACGTCGCCACGTCCAGCAGGGTTGAGCGGGTCTTGGCTTCTTCGCGCGTCAGGTTGGTTCCAGGCATGCTGGCATCGTTTCACGCCCCGGCAACTGATATCCCCGGTGGTTGAGGAAATGCGCGCGGGCCGGTCGGTGTTGACCCCATAGAGGCGCCGCCAATCACCGGAACAGGAGTCCACGTGACCGAGACAACCGAGCCCAACGAGACCTTGAAGACAGCCGACCTGTGGTTCGACCCGCTGTGCCCATGGGCGTGGATGACGTCACGGTGGATGCTCGAGGTCGAGGACGTCCGCCCGGTCAGCACGAGCTTTCACGTGATGAGCCTGTCGTACCTCAACCAGGACCGTGACCTCGATGAGGACTACCGCACGACGATGGACAACGGCTGGGGCGCCGTGCGCGTCTGCATCGCAGCCGCCCAGGCCCACGGCGACAGGGTGCTGCGGGACCTTTACACCGCCCTCGGCACCCGCCGTCACGTAGAGGACCGCGAGCTGGACCGGTCGACGATCACCGAGGCGCTGGCCGAGGTGGGGCTGCCGCCCGAGCTCGCCGACGCGATGGAGTCCACCGAGTACGACGACGCGTTGAAGAAGTCGCACCACGCAGGGATGGACCAGGTCGGCATGGATGTCGGTACGCCGGTGATCTCGGTGGAGGGTGTCGCCTTCTTCGGACCGGTGGTGACACCGGCACCGAAGGGCGAAGCGGCCGGGAAGCTGTGGGACGGCGTCGTCCTGGTGGCCGGGACCGACGGGTTCTTCGAGCTCAAGCGCACCCGCGACCGCGACCCGATCTTCGACTGACCGTGCTGCACCCACAGGCTCGCGCGTCGTTGCAGGCGCCGCCGGGCGGCGGCGAGGTCGAGGAGATCGCGCTGGACGACCCGCGGTTCGACCCCGACGTCGAACGCCGTGCCGACCGGGCGGCAGCGTTGGCCGTGACTGATCGCATCGACGTCGACGTCGTGCGCGACCTGGACGCCGACGGTGTGCCGGTGCGGCTGTACCGGCCGCTCGAGGGGGCGAGGGCGGCACTGTACGTCCACGGCGGTGGCTGGGTGTTCCACGACCTGGATACGCACGACGCGTTCTGCTGCTACCTGGCCACACGTTCCGGGCACGCGTTGCTCGCCGTCGACTACCGCCGCGCCCCCGAACACCCGTACCCGGCGCCACTGGACGACGTCCAGACCGCAGCCCGATGGCTCCGTGCGAACGACCGCGCTCTCGGCGTGGACGCCTCGTTCGGCGTGGGCATCGGCGACTCCGCCGGCGCCAACCTCGTCGCCGGGCTGTGCATCCGCGACCGCCAGGCGCTGGATCTGCAGGTGCTCCTCTACCCCCCGACCGATCCCAGCGGCGACAGCGCGTCGATGCGCGAGGAGGGCGACGGCTTGACCGCCTCCGACATGCGCTGGTTCTGGCACGCGTACGCCCCCGACGCTCCTGCTCGTCGCAACCCCGAGGTCGCGCCGCTGCTCGCACCGGACCTCAGCGGCCAGCCCGCGGCACTGGTGATCACTGCCGAGCACGATGTGCTCCGCGACGAGGGGGAGGCGTACGCCGCGCGGCTGGCGGAGGCCGGCGTGCGGGTGACCGCGACACGCTACCTCGGGATGCTGCACGGGTTCTGGCGTCACCCCGAGGAGTTCGACGCGGCCCGTTCGGCGGTGACCCAGGTCGCCGGCGCGCTCGCGCAGGCCGCGGTGGAACACTGAGCCCATGCGCGTCCACATCGCTTCTGACCATGCAGGGTTCGAGCTCAAGGCTCATCTGGTCGGCTGGCTCGGCGACCACGGGTACGAGCCGGTCGACCACGGGGCTGTCACCTACGACGAGCAGGACGACTACCCGCCGTACTGCCTTGCCGCCGCCGCGGCCGTCGTCGCAGAGCGGGGGAGCCGCGCGATAGTAATCGGAGGCTCGGGCAACGGTGAGCAGATCGCGGCCAACAAGGTCGACGGGGCCCGTGCCGCGCTGGCCTGGAGCGTGGAGACCGCCGAGCTCGCGCGCCTGCACAACGACGCCAACGTCGTCTCGATCGGCGCGCGGATGCACTCCGCGGACGACGCGACCCGCATCGTCGAGGTGTTCTTGACCACCGACTTCAGCGGCGGTGAGCGCCACCAGCGGCGCATCGACCTGCTGACCGGGTACGAGGCCCAGCGCCGGCGATGAGCGCGGCCGATGCCTGAAGGGCACACGCTTCACCGCCTCGCGCGCGATCTCGGGGCGGCCTTCGGCGGGCAGCAGGTGACGTCGACCAGCCCGCAGGGCCGGTTCGCGCTCGGCGCAGCACTCGTCGACGGGCGGGTCCTCCACGGCGCCGAGGCGTACGGCAAGCATCTCTTCGTCTCGTTCGACGGAGTAGCACAGGTGGTGCACGTGCACCTGGGTCTCTACGGCAGCTTCATCTTCGGCGACGGAGAGGCGCCGGCGCCCGCAGGTGCGTTGCGGTGGCGGCTCGCGACGCGTGCGAAGTACGCGGACCTCCGCGGCGCGACCGCCTGCGACGTCCTGGACCCGCCAGAGGCGGACCGCCTGCGCAGCCGCCTCGGCCCGGACCCGCTGCGTACCGACGCCGAGCCCGAGCGTGCCTGGAGCCGTATCCGGGGCTCCAGGGCGCCGTTGGCCACCTTGCTCATGGACCAGTCGGTGCTCGCCGGCGTCGGCAACGTCTATCGCGCCGAGGTGCTGTTCCGGCACCGAGTCGACCCGTTCATGCAGGGCCGTTTCCTCAAGCGCGCGCAGTGGTACGCCATGTGGGCCGACCTTGTCGCGCTGATGGCTGAGGGCTTCGTCACCGGGCAAATCGACACGGTGCAGCCCGAGCACGAACCCGAGGCCATGGACCGCCCGCCGCGCGAGGACGCCCACGGCGGCGAGGTCTACGTCTACCGCAGGAGCGCTCAGCCCTGCTTCGTGTGCGGGACCCTCGTGCGCACGCGCGAGCACGCCGGTCGCAACCTGTTCTGGTGCCCGCGCTGCCAGCGGCGGAGTCGCCGACAAACGCCACAGAACGGCTAGCACCAGGGCGGAAACGACGAGGCGCCCGCCATGCTCCATCCACCGGAGCACGCCAGGCGCCACGACTGCTGCTCAACCGGATCGGCGATGCGTGATCCCCGTCTACCGGTCGAGACCGACACTAGGCAGCCAAAGCGCCTTGGACGTCACGCACGTGTGACATCTGGGTGAACATACACCTTTGGGGGGGTGCCGGACACAACCACGGCGGCAAGATGCGGGCAACGTTGGTCCCCGACAGCTGGCGCAAAGTCGCTCGGGAACTTCGACAAGGCGGTACTTCCGTTCAAGACGATCCGGCTTGAGAGGGTCCTCACGTTTGAGCAGACAACCATCGCAGTGGGTGAGGAGAACGACTTCGAGCTTGACATCGCTGGCCAGGAGAGGCTGAGGCTTCGACAAGCTAGAGCTGGCGGGTCCGGTCTACGTCGGACTTCAACCCTTCGATCTCGAGGGTGAAGGGCCCTGGCACGCCGTGCGAACGCTGCGGCCCAATGACAGGCCCGGCACGCGCAATATAACCGCCTACTTCGCGAAATTGACGGACCTGCTGCCGTCCAACTCCTCCAACACGGTTGAAGTGACGGTCGTGCAGGAGTAGGTACTGGCCGGCGATGAGGAGGATGAGTTGGATCTCGTACGCTCGTTACGACATGGACGAAGGCAGGTAGTCGCGTGGCAGATGAGAAGACCATCGAGGAGTTCGACTCGTCAGAGTCGTTGCGGGCATGGCTGGAGCTGCACCACGACTCCTCACCTGGCATCTGGCTGAAGATCGCCAAGAAGGGCACCGGTGTGGTGACCACGACGTACGACGAGGCGCTTGACGTCGCGTTGACCTATGGCTGGATCGACAGCCAGAAGCGTTCGTACGACGACACGTACTTCTTGCAGGCGTTCACGCGCCGGCGCCCGCGGAGCCCGTGGTCCAAGCGCAACCGGGAGAAGGCTGAGGCGATGATCGCGGCGGGGACGATGCGTCCCGGCGGGCTGGCAGAGGTCGACGCCGCGAAGGGTGACGGTCGGTGGGACCGCGCGTACGACGGGCAGAGCAACGCGGAGCCGCCGGCGGACTTCCTGAAGGCCCTGGAGCAGAACCCCGATGCCAAGGCGTTCTACGCGACGCTCAACGGCATCAATCGCTACGCCATCTACTACCGGATCCAGGCTGCCAAGCGTCCCGAGACCCGGGCCGGCCGGGTGGAGAAGTTCGTGGCGATGCTCGCCCGTGGCGAGACGATCCACTGAGGCGGAACAGCCAGCCTCGGGTCAGGCCGGGACGACCGCGAGGGTGATGAAGTCGACCTGCTGCTGCTTGCGCATGATGACGTGTTCCAGCAGGTGCTCGAGGGCTTCGCTGTGCGGCTCTTGCCCGGTCGCGGCGATGACGGCGTGGAGCGCGGCGAGCACATCTGCCTCGTTGTCGAGGAACGCAGTGAGCGCCTTGTCCGTTGCGGTGGGCAGGACGAGGTCGGGCACGCTGGTCGGAACACTGCCACCTAAGGCGGTGAGCTTTTCCGCAAGCAGGTACGTGTCGTCGATCTCGGCTCGCACGTAGTCGCGGAGCTGGGACTTGACCGCAGCGCTCGTCATACCGCGCAAGGTTCCGGCGAGCATGGTCATCGTCAGCAGCGATCCCAGCTGGAGCCGCAGCGCCTTGGCCAGGCTCTCGTGCACCTTCTCGACGTCCATCTCGTCATCGCTTGCCATGGTCCTGGACATCCCTCTCATGAGCTGGAGCGGATGGCGAGAATCGAACTCGCGTCATCAGTTTGGAAAACTGAGGCTCTACCATTGAGCTACACCCGCGCGCTGGTCAGCGACGCGTCAATGATGCCATGACTGCCGGTCGCGCACCCAAGCACCTCGATGGAGGAAAGATGAGCGTTGACGTCATCGCCGTGATCGCCGCCAAGCCAGGGTCCGAGGATGCGGTGCGCGCCGCGATGCAGAGACTGGTGGCCCCGACCCGCGCCGAGTCCGGCAACATCGCCTACGACCTTTCTGAGTCCGACGTGGCTCCAGGAACCTTCATCACCTCCGAGCGGTGGCAGGACCCGGCAGATCTCAACCTGCACCTGCAGTCCGCCCACGTCCAGAGCGCTCTCGCTGACGTCGGCGACCTCCTCGCCGCCCCGCCAGCCATCCACCCGCTGACCGCGCTCGACGTCCAGTAGCCGACCGTGCTAGCCGCCCACCGCACGAGCAGCGGTGCGCGACTGGCGTCGGGTCCGGCCGAGCTGTCCCGCGGTGGCGAAGCTGACGACTGCGGCACACAGGAAGAACGCCGCCGAGGTGTTGGAGCCGCCGAGCCAGGCGTCGGTACGTCCGAGCTGCGCGTACAGCGACGCGGCGGCGACAGCGGCGACGACGCCGGCCGCCACCGCGAGCATGCGGCTGTGCAACGTCGTCGCGGCCAGCATGAGGGCCGCGACCACGGCCAGTACGACGGCGCCGATGAGGTTGTAGCTGCCCAGGGACACCGACAACCCCGGCCCGCCGAGAGTGGCGCCGCTCGGCGCGCTCGGATCGTCGCCCATGGAGAGCGCGACCGCCAAGACGGCCGTGAGGAGGAGGACGATGCCCCACCCGCCGGCCAACCGGTGCGCAGCGAGCTCGCCGGTGTGCCGTCGACTTTGCGCAGCCCCGCGGACGGCGTCGACCGCGGCGATCCTGCCGGCCGCGGTGAACAGGAGCACGACGTGGACGCCGATCATCAGCCAGTACGACCATGGCCACTCACCCGGAGTCTGCGCGACCGACAGCCCGATGGACAGAGACTGTACGACGCCGACAATCGCGGCCAGGCGTACCAGTGTCCCGGTGAGAAGGAGCACGGCGAGCAGCGTCTCGACGACGAGGACGCCCCATCCGAAGAAGGCGAAGTTGGGGAGCACGATGGTCTCCACCAGCCAGCTGAAGGGAGGAAGGACCGGGTGGTCGACGGCGTTCTGGGTGAAACCGTACAGCCCGTTGCCGCTGTCCTTGCCGAAGTCGGGCGGCCGTTTCCACGACACGTTGTACAGCCACAGCAACCCAGCCAGGATGCGCAGCGCGGCGGCGACCCCCGCGCTCGCGCGGGCAGGTGCGTCGGTGGCGGGTCGGAACAAGCTGGCCAGAGCGATGGATGCACCCGTGATCTGCACCTGCCGGAGTCTACGCCGGTAGCGGCGCACCGCAGCCGGCGCTATGCCGGGCCACGGACGACGACGATCTCGATGTCCGGGTTGTGCGGTGCG
>Ga0136617_10006784_pt1 | contig 10209 bp, 11 predicted proteins | sample AntDrymUQ3222106_2_FD_129672 | JGI IMG/M metagenome (GOLD analysis project Ga0136617, IMG submission 129672) | Polar desert sand microbial communities from Dry Valleys, Antarctica - metaG UQ322 (21.06) | ecosystem: Environmental > Terrestrial > Soil > Desert | place: Antarctica: Dry Valley... | reverse complement strand
GCACATAGGCACCCGGGACGAGGCGGTCACGCTGCGCGCGGTCATCACCGCCGTGTCGTCCACGCTGGAGATCGACGAGGTGCTCGCCGGCGTGGTGGATATCGCCTCGGAGGCCACGGGCTGCCACGCATGCCTGCTCTACCTCGTCGACGGCGACCGCCTGGTGCTGCGCGCCGCCTCGCCCGTGCACCGCCGGTTCGTCGGTCGGATCGAGATGGGCTTCGACGAGGGCGTGACCGGCTGGGTCGCGCGCCGCGGCGAGGCGGCGTTCATCCGCGACTCGGCCCTGCGCGATCCGCGCATGAAGTACTTCCCGGAGCTCGAGGAGGAGCGCTGGCAGTCGATGGCCGCGGTGCCCGTGACCGCCCGCTCGGGCGAGGTGATCGGCGTGATCGTGCTGCACACCGCCGCGCCGCACGAGTTCGGCGAGGAGGTGGTCGGGCTGCTCACCCACACGGCGTCGCTGGTCGGAGGGGCGATCGAGAACGCGCAGCTCTACGAGGAGGCGCGCACGCGCGTCGCGTCACTCACCAGCCTCGCCGCGGTCTCCCAGCGGCTGGCCGCCGCGACCCGGCACGAGCACCTGCACGAGGCGGCCACCGTGGGGGCACGGGCGCTGCTGGGCGCCGATCTGTGCCAGCTGTTCCGGCTGGAGTCCGGCGGGCACGAGCTGCGCCTGGTCGCCTCCGACCCGCCGGGCGCGCCCGGCCCGCGCCCGCGAGGCGGCGCGCTGCTGCTGGAGCTGCTCGCGCGCGGGCGCCACGGCGGCTCCAGCCGCGACTTGTGGCCCGACCACGACGGGGCCGCGCTGCTCTCCACGCCGCTCGTGGCGTCCGACGAGCAGCTCGGCCTGCTGTGCGTGCTCGGGCCGCGGCGCTTCGGCACGGGCGACGAGGAGCTGCTGCGCGCGCTCGCCGACCAGACCGCGATGGGCCTCGAGCGCGCGGAGCTGATCGCCCGGCTGACCGCGCGCGACCGCGTCAAGGACCTCTTCGACGCGCTCGCCGACGGGTCGGCCGACCACGCGGTGCGGGGTGCGGCCCCCGCGGGCTGCGACCTCGCGCGCCCGCACGTCTTCGTGCACGGCGAGCCCGCGCCGAGCGCCGACGGCACGGGCGCCGACTGGGAGGCGGTCGCCTCGCGCCTGGCGGCGCGGCTGCGTGGGCGCGACCAGCTCAGCTTCTTCGACGCGGCGCGCGACAACCTGCGTGCGGTCGTGCTGATGCCCGGCGCCGCGGCCGCCGAGCGCGTCGTGGAGGGCTGCGACGCCGTCGCGGCCGCCGAGCACGTCGCGCTGGGCGTCAGCGCGCCGGGCCGCGGCATCGCCGAGAGCCGCCAGGCGCTGCGCGAGGCGGCCCGCGCCGCCCAGATCGCGCGCACCCTGCGTCCCGGCGGGGGCGCGCTGGGCTACGAGCAGCTCGGCGCGTACAAGTACCTCGTCGACCTGCGGCTCGAGGAGTCCCCCCGCGATCGTCACTGGACCGCGGTCGACGCGCTGCTCGCGTATGACCGCCAGCGCCGCACCGCGCTGCTCCAGACGCTCGAGGAGTTCCTCGCCCGGCGTCGCTCGGTGGCCGACACCGCGCGCACGCTGTTCATCCATCCCAACACGCTGCGCCAGCGGCTCGCGCGGATCGAGCGGGTGACGGGGCTCGAGCTCGTCGACGAGGACCTGCTCGCGCTCGAGCTGGCGGTGAAGCTCGTCAGGCTGGACGACGCGCGTCGGCGCGCCGGCGCTTGAGCGCGATCCAGATCCGCAGCGCGGCATAGCCGGGCACGTGGGCGAGGAGGACGAGCAGCCCCCACCACAGCTTCACCTGGGGGTCGAGGTCCTCGTGGCGCAGCTCGACCCAGGCCAGGTAGAGCAGCCCGAGCAAGCAGACCAGCAGCACGAGCGGGGCGTGGCCGAGGATGACGAAGACCAGCATCGGCGTTGACCATACCCGGGAGCGTGCACGCTCCCGGGCCGGCGCGCCGGACCCGCGGCGAGCTCTGGGCGCGCCGAGCCGGCGCCTAGCGTTCCCGGTTGACGGCCGCCACCTTGCCGGTGTTGGCGTCCACGCGGACGGTGCTGAGCCGCGCGTAGCCGTCGCCCGACGGCGCCGGGACGGAGAACGACACCGCCCAGAACGGGTGCCCGTTGATCCCTTGGCGAACGAGGCGGACCTGCGTGCGCTCGGGCGTGAACCCCGCCTCGGGCCGCGCGGTCGCGATCGCGCGCTCCTTCGTCAGGCGGATCTGCGACCGCTGGCAGCTCTGCGCCGCGACGACCGTGACCGCCAGCAGCGCGGCGAACGCCAGCACGCCGCGCCGGGTCACGCGGGCGGGGACCCGCGGCGGGTCCTCCGCCGGCGGGTCGAGCCGGACGCGGATCGGCCGCTCCTCCACGGCCTGCGACGGTAGGGGATCCGGGCCCGACAGGGTCTAGACCGTTGGGCGGAACTCGGTCCCGAGGCTCGTGAACAGCACGATGACGAGCACGACGATCATGCAGGCGACCGAGAGCGCGATCATCACGCGCTCGAACTTCTTCGAGTGCGTCTGCAGCGGCGGGAACTCGATCTGGCGGTTGGGATCGTCCATGGGATGCCTCGCTCTCACTTGTGGAGGTTCTCTGTGCCGCCCGAGGCCCGGGCGGCGGTCCAGGTCAGGAGCCGGCGGTTCTCCCACAGGACCCAGTACACGAGCACCGCCACCATCACGGCGATGCCGATCCACGTGACCACGTAGTGCGACGTGGCGGCACCGGCGCCGCCGTCCCCGTACGTGCTGCCGGGGCCGAACGTCATGAACCCCGCGCACTTCTCGTACGCGGCCTGGATGATGAAGTCCGCCGAGTCGTCGGCCGGCTTGGCGCCGGCCACATCGGTGATGCAGCTCGGCGCGCTGTCAATGATGGCGGGCATGGCCGTCCTCTCCGGGGTTGCGCCGGCGCTCCGCGCGCACGGCCCACTGCACGGACCCGCCGACGACGGCGAGCATGATGGCGAGCGAGATCGCGAAGGTCAGCATCCGTCTACCTCCTCAGCTGGTCGAGCTCGTGGGCGCGGCCGTCGGTCAGCTCGGGCGGCGTGACCGTCGCGGTGTCCACCAGCGTCCCGTCCGGCTCGACGATCTGCTCCTTAGCCACGCCCATCTCGGGATACACGAGCGTGCCGTACTCGACGGAATCGAGCCCCTCGACCTCGACCGCGGCGGGGACCCGCAGCACGTTGAGCTTCTTCAGCACCCACGACGCCAGGTATCCGCTGAGGAAGCCGAGCGGGAGGAACGTCATCATGCCCATCAGCTGGCCGCCGATCGAGGACTCGACGTTGTTGAGGCCGGTCGGGTAGCCGGCGGCGAAGATGCCGACCCAGAGCACGCCGAGGAAGCCGGAGACTCCGTGCACGGCGACCGCTCCGACGGCGTCGTCGACCCGCATCTTCGTCTCGATCCAGCTGCCCGCGTAGACGGCCATGACCGCGGTGAGCATCGAGATCAGATACGCCACCGTCGGCGCGTAGACGTCGGCGCCGGCCGACACGCCGATCACCCCGGCCAGGCCGCCGGATATCGTCCAGAACGGGTCGCCCTTGCTGGCGAAGTAGCCGCCGGTGAAGCCGCCGGCGAACCCCATCGTGATCACCATCGTGATCGAGCCCAGCGTCGTCGGGCTGAGGTAGATGTTCGCCCAGCCCGGGAACGACGTCGAGGCGATCACCAGGCACGCCGCGTAGAACGCGTAGAAGCCCGTGAATATCAACATCAGGCCGAGCGCCGTGATGTGCAGGTTGTGCGGTCTGAATTGGCGGGCGAGCCCCTCCTTCGTGTACTTCCCGATCCGCGGCCCGAGGTTGAACAGCACGCCGAGGGTGAACGCGCCCGCGACGCCGTGCACGACACCGGACGCGATCGAGTCGTGGAAGCCGAAGCGCAGCGTCAGCCAGCCGCCGGCGCTCCAGCCCCAGGCGGCGTCGAGGATCCACACGGCCGAGCCGAGGATGGCCGCGAGGATCAGGTAGGCCGAGAGCCGCGCGCGCTCGATGATCGCGCCGGACATGATCGAGGCCGTCGTCCAGCTGAACAGCAGGAAGGCCAGGAAGAAGATGAGGTTGATGTTGTTCGTGAGGTTCGGCCCGAAGGCGTCGCTCCACGGGATGCCGCCCTGGCACGCTGCGGAGGTGAAGTCGCTGCTGTTCGGCCCGATCGGCAGCCCTGACTGGTTGCAGTTGTAGATCCACCAGCCGAAGTAGTAGAACGTCGGCGTGACCACGGCGATCGTGAGGATGTTCTTCATCGCCGTCGCCATCACGTTCTTGCGTCGCGCGATGCCGGCTTCATACGACATGAAGCCCGCGTGGATGAGCCACATCAGCACGACGGTGAAGAAGTAGAACTGCTCGCCGAGGATCGCGCTGTCGCGCGTGAGCTGCTCGGCACTCGCCGCGTCCGTGGCCTGCGCGAAGATCGCTGCCAGCATGCGCTGCTCCCTCTCGGTCGACCCGCGCCTCTCCTCAGGCGTGCGTTGGACCGGTTTGTATCTGCGAATAGATCGGACCGACATGTGCGAAGCGGCCAACGTTTCGACGCCTCTGATGTGGCGCGCTGACATAACACCGCATTCAGGGGGATCGGCGTGAGCCTCGAGGAGTTCCTCGCCACCGTGGCCGAGCGCACGCCCGCGCCGGGCGGAGGCGCGGCCGCGGGCACGAGCTGCGCGCTCGGCGCCGCACTGGGCGAGATGGCGGCGCGCTTCGCCGGAGCCGAGGAGGCCGTCGAGCGCGCCGCGCAGTTGCGCGCCGAGGGGCTGCGGCTGGCCGAGGCGGACCTGACGGCGTTCGCGCCGGTGCTGGCCGCTCTGCGGCTCGCGCCCGGGGACCCGGAGCGCCCCGCGCGGATCCGGGCGGCGCAGTCCGACGCGGCCGAGGTCCCGCTGGCGATCGCGGAGGCCGCCGCCGAGGTGGCGGCGCTGGCGCGCCGGCTCGCGGCCGAGGGCAAGCCCGGCCTGCGCGGCGACGCGCTGGCGGGCGCCGACATCGCCGCGGGCGCCGCCCGCGCGGCCGCACGGCTCGTCGAGATCAACCTCGCCGACGCCCCGGACGACCCCCGCAGCGCTCGTGCGCGCGCCGCGGCGGAGCGCGCCGCCGGCTGACCGGCACGCCCGGGCGTCGTGGCCGGCCGGCGCTTGTGCGGTGGGGGTGGCGGCGTGGCCGAGGCTGGCGTCGGGGGGCGGGCCGGCGGTTACGTCAACGGCCGCATCGAGGGAGGCCCGGGTGGGGCGGCGTCTCGGGGGTCGCGCCCAGCGTCGTGGGCGGGGGTGGCGGGCGGGTGGGTTACGACGTTGGGGGCCCATGACCCCCCGAACGTCGTGAGCGGTGGTGAGGCCCGGTGCGTTACGATGTTGGGGTCCGATGACGCCCCCAACGTCGTGAGCGGTGCAGGTCACGCGGAAGCAGGCCGTCGCGTTTCGGGTCGCGCGCCATCACCTGAACGAGCGCCTCGGCGCCGCCGAGGCGCAGACCGCCTCGGTGGTCGGGTTGCAGGACACGCCGCCCGGCACCGCCGCGCTCGCACTCGCGGCACGCGCCGACGTCCCGCCGGAGGCGCTTGACGCGCTCGTCCTGGTGCCGAGCGTGCGCGGGGCGCCGCTGGCCGTCGCGAAGGAGGATCTCGCCGTGTTCACGGCCGGGCTGGCTCCCCCGGACGAGGAGGCCGCGAAGGCGGTGGTCGGCAACGCGTGGAAGCCGCTCGAGGGCATCACGGCGATGGAGGCGCTCGACCGCGTCAGCGAAGCCGTGCGGGACGCACTGAGCGACGGCCCGCTCTCGCGCGACGACTTCCACCAGGCGCTGCGCGAACGGCTGCCGAGGGAGCTGCTGTGGTGGTGCAAGGGCTGCAACAGTCACCATGTGCATCCCTCGCTCTGGCGCGCGACCGGGATCCGCGGCGTGCTCGCGATCGTTGGCCGCGAGGGCCGCAGCGCCGTCTTCGGCGCGCCGCCCAAGGCGAAGAAGGTCGAGGATCCGGGCGCCGAGCTGGCGCGGCGCTTCCTGGGCGCCTACGGCCCGGCGCGGCCGAAGCTGCTGGCCGACTGGGCCGGCATCGCGACGTCCCACGCGAACACCCTGTGGGAGCGCGCCGGCGAGCTCGCCCAGGTCAACCTCGACGGCAAGAAGGCATGGGTGCTCGCCGCGGACGCTGCGGCGCTCGCCGACGAGCCGAAGGCGGAGGGCGTGCGGCTGCTGCCCAACCTCGACCCGCTGAACGCCGGCCGCGACCGCGAGCTGCTCGTTCCCGACGCCGCCGTGCGCAAGAAGATCTGGACGGTGCTCGGCGGCCCGGGCACCGTGCTGGTCGACGGCGAGGTCACCGGGCTCTGGCGCCCCGCCAAGAAGGGCACGAAGCTGCTCGTCATCGTGGAGCCGCTCGGCAAGCTCGAGCAGTCCACGAGGGACGCGCTCGCCACCGAGGCCGAGCGCCTCGCCCGCTTCCGCGGCGCCGAGACCGGCGAGCTCGCCCTCGCCTAGGGCCTGGGCAGCCGGTCGACGGCGCGCTTGACGAGCCGTCCGCCGATGCTGAGCCCGATCTGTGCGACCTCGCCGGCAGCCTGGACCGCCGTGGTGACCAGCTCGGCGGCGCCCGGGCGGCCGCCCCCGGAGGAGGGCTGCTCGCGGTAGCCGGTCGTGCCCATGCCGGGTGCGCCCTCGCGCACCGCCTGTGGGCGCGGGTAGCTCGCGTCGACCACGTGCGGCCGAGGCGGGGTCTCGCCGAGCGGCACCGCGCCGGCGGCGGCCTCGGCCGCCTGAGTGGGCTCGAACGTCCGCGGCGCGGCCGCCTTGCGCGGCGGCGCGGCGGCGCGCGACGCGGCGGGTCGCTTCGCGGCCGCGGAGGCCTTGGCCGCCGGAGCCTTCGCGGCGGAGGTCCTGGCCGCGGGCTTCGTGGCGGATGCCTTGGCTGCCGGAGCCTTCGCGGCGGAGGTCCTGGCCGCGGGCTTCGTGGCGGACGCCTTGGCTGCCGGCTTCGCGGTCGTCGTCTTCGGCGCCGGGGGCGTCTTCCCGGCCGCGCGACGCGCGCCGATCCGCTCCGCGCGCGTGGCCGGCAGGGCGGCGAGCACGCCCTTCTCGTCCTTCTTGGGCTTCGCCTTCTGCTTCTTGGGCTTGTCGACCTTGTCAGCCATGCGTCTGCGAGTGTACGGTTCCCGTCCAGGACGCGGCGCACGCCCGCCGAGCAATATAGGCACATACATGACTTCGCCGCGCCGTCCTACATGCAGTAGGCCAGTTCCGCGCGCTCGCGCGATTGACGACGTATTTTGAAGCTCCTAGACTGGCTCCCAGTCTCGTGCGCTCCAGCTTCTCTCACCGGGTCAGAGAGCGCTCGCGGGGCGGGGTGGTTCCAATCCCAACATCGAGCGATCCTCCGCTTGAATCGGGACGATCTCGAAGCTAGACAGGACACCGATGTCAGTAGTTGATCTGCAGGAACTCGAAGAAGTCAAGGGTCTGGTCCTCAAGGGCCAGCAGGTGGGCGTCCTGACCTTCGCCGAGATCGCGACGGCGGTGCAGGAGATCGACCTCGACGAGGCCGACGTCGAGGAGCTGCACGGCTTCCTCGAGAAGTCGGAGATCGAGCTGGTCGAGGAGATCGATCCGGCCCTCGCCTCCCAGGAGGAGCGCGCGCCGGACAAGCGCGGTCGCCGCAAGGCGAAGGCGGCGATCGATCTCAAGCCGGACATGACGACCGATTCCCTTCAGCTGTTCCTGAAGGACATCGGGAAGGTCCGGCTGCTCACCGCCCAGGAGGAGGTCGACCTCGCCCGCCGGATCGAGCGCGGCGACCTCGACGCCAAGCAGAAGATGGTCGAGTCCAACCTGCGGCTCGTCGTCTCGATCGCGAAGAACTACCGCAACCAGGGGCTCCCGTTCCTCGACCTCATCCAAGAGGGCACGCTGGGTCTCGTTCGCGCGGCGGAGAAGTTCGACTACCGCAAGGGCTTCAAGTTCTCGACGTACGCCACCTGGTGGATCCGCCAGGCGATCGCGCGCGCGCTCGCCGACAAGGCGCGCACGATCCGCATCCCGGTCCACGTGGTGGAGAAGCTCAACAAGATCGGCCGCGCCGAGCGCAAGCTCGTCACGGAGCTTGGCCGCGAGCCCACGCCGGAGGAGATCGCCGACGTCACGGGGATCGATCCGGAGGAGGTCGACTCGATCAAGCGCTCCGCGCAGGCGCCGGTCTCGCTCGAGAAGCCGGTCGGCGACGAGGAGGAGTCCGAGTTCGGCCAGTTCATCGCCGACGAGCGGGCCGAGTCGCCGTACGAGCGCGCCGCGGAGATCCTCACCAAGGAGGCGCTGCGCGAGGCGCTGGAGAACCTCTCCTACCGCGAGCGCCGCGTGCTCGAGCTGCGCTACGGCCTCGGCGGCGAGCACCCGCGCACACTCGACGAGGTCGGGCGGACGTTCAACGTCACGCGCGAGCGCATCCGCCAGATCGAGAACCAGTCGCTCAAGAAGCTGCAGAGCCTCGCGGAGGCGCAGAAGCTGCGCGACGTGGCGTAGGGCGGATACGCCGTCCCAGAACACCGGCACCAGGGAGACACCATGCATCGCCGCATCCGGCTCGCCGCGTTCGCGAGCGCCGTCGCGTTCCTCGCGGGAGGCGCCGCGCCGGCGCGCGCCCAGGACTCCGAGGTGGTGTCGCTCCTGCGCGACCTGGTGCGCGTCAACACGTCCAACCCGCCCGGCAACGAGGCGATGGTCGCCGAGCTGCTGCGACCGCGCCTGCAGGCGCTGGGCTTCCAGGTCGAGATCGTCCCGACGCCCGCGGCGGGCAAGGCGCACCTGATCGCCCGGCTGCCCGCGACCGCCCCGACGGAGCAGCCGCTGCTGCTCGCGGGCCATGCGGACGTCGTGGGCGTGGAGCGCCCGTTGTGGACGGTCGACCCGTTCGCGGGCGTGATCCGCGGCGACCGCCTCTACGGCCGCGGCGCGATGGACTTCAAGGGCGGGCTCGCAGCGTTCACCGTCGCGGCGATGCGCCTGGCGCGCGAGGGCGTGCCGCGCAATCGCGACCTGATCCTGCTGGCCGAGGCCGACGAGGAGGGCGGCGCCTACGGAACCACCTGGCTGGCCGAGAACCACTGGTCCAAGATCGACGCCGGCATCTCGATCAACGAGGGCGGCTGGATCTTCGAGGACGGCGACGGCGGCGCGCGACTGATGGGAATCACGACGATCGACAAGAGCTCGCTCTCGGTGACGTTCCGCACGCGCGGCACCTCGACGCACTCCTCGCGTCCGCTGCCCGACAGCGCGCTGCGCCGCCTCGTGCGGGCGCTGAACCGCGTCGAGCACTACGACGTGGCGCCGCGCATCACGCCGACCGCGCGCGCCTATCTGCGGGCCTGGGCGAAGGTGTCGACCGGCAGGACCGCCCGGCGGCTGCGGGCGATCACCACCACCCGGCGCGCGGGCGTGCGCCGGCGCTTGGCCGACCGCCTGCAGCGCGGTCGCTTCGGCGAGCTCTACGACGGTCTGGTCCGCAACATCTTCGTCCCCACGATCGTCGGCGGCGGCTTTCGCGCCAACGTGCTGCCCGGCACGGCCGAGGCGACGGTGAACATGCGCATGCTGCCGGGGCAGGAGCCCCGCCCGCTGATCCGCGAGCTGCGCCGCGCGGTCGACGACCCGAGCGTCGAGATCACGCCGATCGTCTCGGGTGACGCGACGGTCGAGGAGACGCTCGACGCGTACGACGTCCGCGCCCGGCAGGCGCCCTCCGCGGTCGACACCGACCTGTTCCGCACGCTCGTGCGCGAGGGCCGGCGCCAGTGGCCGGGCGTCGAGGTCACCCCGGCGCTGTTCGAGGCCGGGACCGACGCGGCGCCGTGGCGCGGGCGCGGCATCCCGGTCTACGGCGTCTACCCGTACCCGATCAGCCACGCTGACCTGATGGCCATGCACGGCAACGACGAGCGGGTCCCGATCGAAGGGCTCGAGCAGGGCACCGACATGCTGACCCGCGTGCTGCGCGAGGCGGTGGGAACGCCGTAGGGGCGCCCGGCCGCGGGTTGGCAGCGGGCATCAACTCCACCTTTCGATCGCTCGGAACACGACCGGAGTCGCCGGGGCATAGCGCAGCCCGGTCGCTCAACACGGATCGAGTCGTGCCGATCTCTCGGCTGTGCCCCCGCGTCCGTCACCCTTCGCCGTCGCCGCGCCACCGGCG
>Ga0136617_10006783_pt1 | contig 10209 bp, 8 predicted proteins | sample AntDrymUQ3222106_2_FD_129672 | JGI IMG/M metagenome (GOLD analysis project Ga0136617, IMG submission 129672) | Polar desert sand microbial communities from Dry Valleys, Antarctica - metaG UQ322 (21.06) | ecosystem: Environmental > Terrestrial > Soil > Desert | place: Antarctica: Dry Valley... | reverse complement strand
TGGACAGCAGCACCGAGGCGCCGGCGTCGCGCAGGGCGCTCGCCTGCCGCTCGCGGTCCTGCGGGTCGCCCGCGGTGCCGCACAGCGACACGACGACGGCGAGGTCACGGCCGTCCTGCGCCGCCGTCGCGCGCGCCGCCCGGACTGCCGGCGCCAGGCTGGCGGCCGGGTCGGGGTCGGCGCCGTGACCGAGGACGACGTCGAGCAGCAGCGCGCCGGTGGCAGGGTCGGCTGCGGCCCGTCGCAGGTCCTCCAGCCGTAGCGTCGCGTCGATCATCGGGTGGGCCCTCCCGGCGGTGTAGTCGTCGTCGCCGAAGTCGACGAAGGAGCCGTCGACCCCGGCATCGGCGGCGATCAGCCGGGCCTCCTCGCACAGCGTGCCGCCGGCGAACAGCCCGCGCAGCAGCCCCCCGCGACCGGGCCGGGCCTCGCCGGCGACCGGCCACTGCGGCGGGGTGACGCCCAGTCGGCGCAGCGTCGTCTCGGCGGCGGCAGTGAGGTCGGGGCGACCGGGTCCGAGCAGGGCGGTCTCGACGGGCGTGGCCAGGCCGGCGGCGTACGTCTCGACGCGGGTGGCGACCTCGGGGGCGGGCGGCTTGGAGACCAGGACGACGAGCTCGACGGAGTCGTCGGCGTCGAGCCGGCGGAGCGCCTCGAGGCTCGCCAGGCCGCCGACCTCGGCCGAGAGGTCGCGACCACCGACGCCGAGCGCGTGGGTCACCCCGACGCCCGCGTGGTCGAGCAGGGCGAGCAGCTGCTGGCAGCCGGTGCCGGAGGCGGCGACCAGGCCGACCGGGCCGGGGCGGGTGACGTTTGCGAAGCCGAGGCCGAGCCCGCCGACGACGGCGGTGCCGCAGTCGGGTCCCATCACGAGCAGGCCGCGCGCGCGGGCGGTGTGCTTGAGGACCACCTCCTGCGCCACCGGTACGTGGTCGCTGAAGACCATCACGTCGCACCCCGCGTCGAGAGCGTCCATCGCCTCGACGAAGGCGCTGGCACCCGGGACCGAGACCAGCACCGTCGCCGGGCCCGCCACCAGCGCCGATCCGGTGGTGCGGGGCGCGACCTCGGAGCTGCCGCCACCCGGGGTCGCGCGAGCCGGGGCGAGAGCCCGGTCGACGGCAGCCAGGGCCTCGGCGAGGTCGCCGCCGTCGGTGAGCCGGATCGCCACGACCAGGTCGTGAGTCGAGGCGGTGGCCGGCACCTCGAAGCCCAGCCCGGTCACCACCTCGAGGTTGAGCGGCGTGGCCATGGCGACCTGGGCGGTGAGGACTCCCGGGACGGCCCGCACGTCGCGGCTGACCTGCAGCAGCGCCACGGAGTCGGCGTACGCCGAGCGCAGCTCGACGTGGTCGCTCGGGCGTGGTGAGCTCACGCGGCGGCCCGCAATTGGCCGAGAGCCAACCGCCCGCCGGCATGCAGGCCGGCGCCAGAGGTGGCGCCGACGCCCTGGAGGGCCCGGACAGCGGCGGGCTCGGTGTCGGTGCCGACGGCGCGCACCCACGCGGCGTACTCAGGCAGCACCTCGCCGTGGCGCGCGCAGTCGAGCAGCGTGGCCGAGAGCAGGGTGGTCCGGTCGGGAGCGGTGCCGACCGCGGCGTCGACCTCGGGAGTGGGCACCCCGGCGGCGCGGTGCATCGCGAGCCAGCCCGCGAGCACGTCGTCGCCCAGCGGAGTCAGCCCCTCGCCACGGCCGAGCAGACGGGTGGCGGCCTCGGCGTCGATGTGGCCGGAGGGGAGCTGTGAGTCGACGAACCTGGCCACCGTGGCCGGGGGGGTGGCCTGAACGGTGACCGGGCCCGTCTGTCGGGTCGCTCCGACTCCGAGAGGCGGTACGTACGCACCCACCAAACGGTGGATCGGCAGCGGAATGCCACCGATGTGGAGCTTCCCCCCACCAAGGTACGCCGTGAGCCGAACGCGTGTGCTGTCTCCCAGGATTTCCCGTATGTCGGTCACCCGCAGGGCGCAGGGCAGGCGGGAGGCGCCGGGACCGACGACCCCGACGCACCAGCCGTCCACGTTCACGTAGACCGCGTGCCGGCCGGCGTGGACCACCGCCAGCGGCCCGTCGGCCGCCGCGCGCAACCGGTCGCGCACGCGAGGCGGGGCGCTGGCCCCCCGCGGAGTCGTCACGGCACCCGACGCTAGCCCGCGGCCGCTAGGTTGGGCGATGTGAGGTTGTGCCAACGTCGGTCCGGAACGGGGACACATGGTGACAACTCCTGACGACGGGCCGCCCGACGCGCGCCGCGACGCCGGCGCGGCGCTGGCGCGTGCCGACGCGCTCCACACGGCCCTGACCGGCGTGCTCCTCGAGGGCGGCGACCTCGCCCGGATCGCTGCCGAGGCGTCGGGGGTGCTGGGCTGCGGGGTGGTGGTGACCTCCACCGACGGCCGCGAGCGCGCCGCCGCGCTCGCCGAGGAGGACCGGGCGGCGCTGGCCGCGGCCGACCTGCTGGACCCCTCGGGCCGGGTGCGGGTGGAACGCGTCGCGGCGGGACGCGTCGAGCTGTCGACCGGCGAGGTCCGCACCCTGCAGGTGGCCGCGGGAGGGGGCGACCTGGCCCGCCTGGTCGCCGTACGACGCGGCAGCGCGATCCCCGCCGACGACGTCCACGCGCTCGAGCGCGTCGCGACCGTGGCCGCGCTGCTCATCACGCGCGAGGAGGCGATCACGGCCATCGAGAACAAGTACCAGGGCGACTTCCTGCGCGAGCTCTTCGCCGGCCGGGTGCGCGACGAGCACTACGTCGACGAGCACACCACCGCCTTCGCCTGGGACATGCATCGGCCGCTGGTCGTCGTGGTGGCCGAGCTCGACCTGCCGGACGCGGAGGCGGCGCCGTCCCGGACGCAGCGCCGTGCCTGGCAGGAGCGGTTCTCGTCGGCCTGGCGTCAGGTCTGCACCTCCCTGGACGCCGGGATCCCAGCGGTCGACTTCTCCTCGGAGGTGGTCGCCCTGTTACCGGTCGCCGCCGACGTCGACGCAGAAGGGGGCACCGAGGAGGTCGTGGACCGGGTGGTGGCGGAGGTGCGCGGCGACCGCGGCGGCGGGCGGCGGTCGTTCTCCGTCGGGGTCAGCAGGGTCTCCCAGGGGCTGGCCGACCTGCCCGACTGCTACGGCCAGGCGCGGCGGGCGGTCGAGGTCGGTCGCCGGGTCGGCGGGGGCGGGTCGACGACGTACTTCGACCAGCTCGGCCTGCATCGGCTGATCGCCCTGGTGCCCGATCCCGACGAGCTGCGGGCCTTCGCCCACGATGTCCTGGGGCCGCTGGCAGAGCCGGCGGGGGCGGAGCTGCGCGAGACGCTGCAGGTGCTGCTCGACGCCAACTTCAACCTTGCGGCTGCCGCGCGCACGCAGTTCTTCCACTACAACACGATGCGCTACCGCGTGGCCAAGCTGGAGCGGATGCTCGGCCCGCTCTCCTCCGATCCCCACCTGCGGCTCGACGTCGCCGTGGCGCTCCGGGTGCTGGAGATCAGCGGCTGACGGGCGTCCGGCTCACAGCAGGCCGAGGCTGACCGCGTGGCGGCGTACGACGTCACTGTCGGTCGCCAGCACGAACGGGACGTCGTAGTCCCAGGCGTCGGAGACCACCTCGACCCGGCCGTCGCCGGGGTCGAGGCGTACCTCGCGGATGTAGACGGCGAGCACGCGACCCGGGTGGGAGCGGACGATCTCGGCGTACACCCGCGGGTCCTTCTCCCCGGAGTCGCCGATCAGCACGAACGGCAGGCCGGGATGGGTCTGCAGGATCTCCTCGATGCGGCCGCCCTTCTGCTCGCGGCCGCTGGAGGTCCCGAGCAGGTCGCGCAGCAGCACCGGCCCGAGGGGGAGCCGCTGGTGGCGGAGGAAGCCGATCAGGAACGTGTGCAGGTTCCAGGGGCTGGAGGAGACGTAGAAGACGGGATTCCTCCCGCCCGCAAGGTCTCGGTACAGCTCGGGTGCGCCGGGGAAGGAGGTGCGGGTGAGGGCGGAGCCGGTGAAGGTCTGACGGAGCATCTGGCCGAGGCGCTGGACGCCGGTCTGCAGGATCGTGTCGTCGACGTCGGAGACGATGCCGAACTGCGCGTCGGGTCCGGGGACGAGCACCTCGATCGGCGTGGTGCGCGGGTCGGTGAGGCCGCGGTAGTCGTCGGCCAGCTCCACCGTGCCCGTGGTCCACGGGCTGGTGAGGGTGGCCGGGTCGGGGTGGAGCCGGAGCCGGAAGTAGCCGTCGGCGTCGGTCACGGCCTCCGCTGTCGCGTCACCGACGGCGATCCGGAGCGGTACGCCTGGCAGCTCGGCGGTCGCGAAGTGGCGCAGCACCCGCCCCACCGCCGCTCGCGCGCCCTCGCCCTCGACGGCCTCACTCGGCTCCGGGTCGTCGAGGACCCGCCCCCGCACGACCACACCGCCGGCCCCACCGTGGCCGAGGTAGGCCTCGATGCGGAAGTCCGTGGGGGTGCGGGTCCCCGCCCGACGCAGCCGGGCGCCGTCCCAGGCACGTTCGAGCCGCACCACCCAATGCCCGACACCCATGGCTGCACCCTAGGCACTCGGCGCGGACCGCGTCCCGCGTGGAACCGGTGCGTGGAGGCGTACGGACTGAGGGGCGGGCGGTCAGGCGACGAGGGTTCAGCCGGCTGTCTCAGCCTCGCGACGGAGGGTCGAGTGCGGTCGCGCGCAGTCTGTCGAATGCCTTCGGCGGGGAGAGCGTGGCGACGTGCTCCGCGATCGTCCTGGCACAGACCTCCGGGCTGGTGTCGGTGGTGTCGACCCTGATGTCGTGCCCGAAGCCGTAGACCTCGGTCTGCGAGGCCGCCAGCCCTGCCGGTCGGTTGCCCCGAGCCTGCTCGCGCCTCGCGAGCTCGGCCGGTGCGCACCACACCTCGACGAGAGTCACGTCGTAGCCCTCGAGGACGTCGAGCAGGACGTCCAGGCGCCACCGCTCGCCGAGCGGATAATCCATGACCACGTGGTTGCCCACGGACGCGAGCGCGGCCACTGCCCGGTGGTAGCCGAGACGGGTCCGCCTCAGCATCTCCTCGATCTGGCCGTCGTCGAGCGCCCGGGTGTGGGCGGCCGACCTCATGGCACCGATGGCGTCGACAGGGACCAGGAACCACGGATCGGCCAGCAGCGGCAGGAGGGCTCGGCCGATGCTGGTCTTGCCGGAGCTCGATGCACCGTTCAGCAAGAGGATCCGCCCTCGCCCCACTGCTCCCACGCCGGAACCCTAGCGACCGGCTCGAGGCGGGTGGGCATGCCGCGGACCCCGCCCGGGGGTGGGCGGGCTGTGGGGCGGGGTCAATCTCGTCCGGGTGGGTCGAGCGACGTGGTGCCGGTGTGGTCGCGGCGGAACCTCAGGCCGTGCGGGCTGGTCCACTGATACGTGCCGGGCTCGATCACGGTGATCGACCATGCGGCGAAGGTCCTGTGGCGGTGATGGGTGCGGCACAGGGGTGCGAGCTCGCAGCTGCAGGTCGCTCCGCCGGTGCCGTCGGTGCGCCAAGGGGGGTGGTGTGGTCGGCATCGCAGCCCGGTCGTCCGTCGGGTTCGAGCCTGCGGGCGGGACGGGTGCACCACGGGAACACACAGGTCTGGTCGCGCAGCGCGAGGTGTTCCTTGATCCGGTCGGGGACCTCGTAGGCGTCGACGTGGACGTGGTCGGCGAGGTCGATGACCGGCTTCACGGTCAGCTGGGCGGCGGGGTGGCCGCACCAGGCCCGGATCTGCTCGACGGTGATCGGACTCCTCGTGTTCTCGACCCGGCCGACCGGATCCTGCCCGGTCAACGCTGCCTCGCAGAGATGGACATACAGCACGGTCTTCCGAACCGGGCGCCGCCAGCCGCGAGCGGGCTCCGCGGCCCCGGCGTCCGCATCGGTGTGCGTGTCATCGGTGGTGAGGTCGAGGGCCAGGTGGCGGCGATGCCGCGGACCGCGTCGTCGAGGTCGATCGCATCAGCCAGGTCCAGCTCACCGGAGACACGGCTGGTGCCGTCGAAGGAGACCTGGGTGTGGTCGATCGTGAAGTGCCGCCCATCCGCGGCCCGCTGCCGCTCTCCTTCGGCGGTCTCCGGCATGGACCGGCCGATCGCCTCGCACACCAGCTGGTCGACCTGGGCCGGGCCGATCCGGGCGGCGACCGGAGCGACATGCCGGTCCACGTACGCCGCGGCCCGAGGCGTGAGGTTCCGGCTGATGGTCAGGTCGGCCACCCGCCGCGCCCTCCACGCCGCCAGCTCACCGACCATGACGAGGGCCCAGAGCCGTGGGAGGCGGTGGGCCAGCTCCACGGCGTGGCCGACGTACCGCTTCCCCGCCTCGGGGCCCATGCCGAGGGCGGCGGCGAACTCCGCGGCCGCGAACTCCTCCACTAACGGCGCCCCCGGACCCGCGATCGGCAGCCCCGACCGCTGCCCGAACAGGTCCGGGCGGCCGTAGGCCTCCGCATCGTCGAGATGCTGAACCTCGTGCAGCGACGCCCAGCTGGCCGCGGCCTGCAGCAGCCGCGCCTCGGCGGCACCAGCCGCACAGCGCTCCTCCCGGGCGGTCGCGAGCAGCCCGGACACGGTGTCCGGAAGCGTGGTCGCGGTGCTGGTCATGGGACCTACTCGAGCACCGGCCACTGACATTCCTCAGCGATCACTATCACTGTCCACAACTACCCGGGCCCGGGTCACCGCCCTGCCCACGGTTCCGGGTTTCGAGGCTCGTCGCTGGCGCTCCTCACACCTCGACCACCGGCGCGCGTACGGTCTTCGGACCTCGGCCAGCGAGACTCGTCCCCCCGACTCGTTCCGTACGCCATGGCACGGCGAGACGCTCTGTCTACGGTTTCGGGCCGCAACCGCCGGCGCGGGCGGGCAAGGTGTGCCAGCCGGTACGGCGTTCCTTCGGCATTTCTCGCCGTCGAGGGTGTGTCATGTGGTCGTTAGCTCGAGCAGCCTCGGGGCTGGAACAGCGCCAAGGGAGGTCACAATGTCGATGTTCACGTGGGAGGTCGTGGATCCCGCACCGGGTGAGGCCGTCGCTCCTCACCAGCGCCTGGCCTGGGGCAAGACCGTCGGTCTGGGCGCCCAGCACGTCGTCGCCATGTTCGGCGCGACCTTCGTCTTCCCGCTCATCATGGGGCTGGACGCCAACCTCGCCATCATGTTCTCGGGGCTGTGCACGATCTTGTTCCTGGTGATCTGCCACAACAAGGTCCCCAGCTACCTCGGCACCAGCGCCTCGTTCGTCGGTAGCGTCGCCGCCATCCGTGCGCTCGACAGCGGCAACGACTCCTCGTACGTCACGGGAGCCATCCTCGTCGGCGGCCTGGTCCTCGCCGCGGTCGGTGTGCTAGTCCACTTCGGCGGGTCGTCGCTGATCCACACGGTGCTGCCGCCGGCGGTCACCGGCGCCGTGGTCATGCTGATCGGCTTCAACCTCGCCCCCGTGGTCGCAGGCATCTACTGGCCCCAGGACCAATGGGTCGCCCTGCTGACCGCGACGTTCATGGTCGTCGCCGCGGTGATGCTCCCCGGCTTCTGGTCGCGGATCGCCGTGTTCCTCGCCCTGGTCTTCGGCTACGTGATCTCCTGGCTCTTCGACGGCGTCTTCGGCCCCATCACCTCGGTGCTCGGCGGCGCCACCGAGGCGACCAGCCATGACCGCGTGAGCTGGGCGGGTGTCCAGGCCGCCGACTGGATCGGCCTGCCGAGCGGTCAGCTCGCCGACGGCGTCGACGCGGTCCACGCACCGTCGTTCTCGCTGGTCACGATCCTTCTCGTGCTGCCCGGTGTGATCGCCCTGATCGCCGAGAACACCGGCCACGTCAAGGCGGTCGCCGAGATGACCGGCGAGGACCTCGACCCCTACATGGGCCGCGCGATCGGTGCCGACGGACTCGCCACGGCGTTCGCCTCGGCGTTCGGCGGCTCGCCGACCACGACGTACGCCGAGAACATCGGCGTCATGGGAGCGACCCGGGTCTACTCCACCGCCGCCTACTACGTGGCCGCCGCGGTTGCGATCCTGCTGGGTCTGTGCCCCAAGTTCGGGGCGATCGTCAGCGCGACGCCGGGTGGGGTGCTCGGCGGGATCACCGTGGTGCTCTACGGCATGATCGGACTGGTGGGGGCGAAGATCTGGGTGGAGAACCGCGTCGACTTCGGCGACCCCGTCAACCTGGTCGGCCTGGCGGCCGGCATCATCGCCGGCGTCGGCGGGGTGACACTGGTGATCACCGACGACTTCGAGCTCTCCGGCATCGCGCTGGGGACGATCCTGGTGATCGCCTACTACCACCTGGTCAGCCGCCGGCGAGGCGCTGGCACCGGTCACACCACCCGAGCCCTCTCTCACAAGGAGTAGGCGCGCGTGAAGCCGGCACCCTTCGCCTACCGCAGGCCGGAGAGCCTCGAGGCGGCCCTCGAGGCCATCGCCGGCGAGCCGGGGGCGAAGGTGCTGGCCGGCGGGCAGAGCCTGGTGCCGCTGCTCTCGATGCGGCTCGCGGCGCCGGCGACCCTGGTCGACGTCAACCGGATCCCGGGCCTCGACACGGTCGGCGTCACCGGCGACCACGTGCGGGTCGGCGCCCTCGTGCGCCACGCCGACCTGCTCGCCCACCCCGGCGCCCGGGAGGCGCAGCCGCTGCTGGCACTGGCGCTCTCCCACGTCGCCCACCCGACGATCCGCAACCGCGGCACCACCGTGGGCTCGATCGTCCACGCCGACGCCGCCGCCGAGATGCCCGCCGTGCTGGCGCTGCTGGGCGGGTCGGTCGAAGTCGCCTCCGTACGCGGGCGACGCTGCATCGCGGCCGCCGATCTCTTCGCCGGGCCGCTGGAGTCGACCCTCGCCTCCGATGAGCTGGCACTGTCGGCGTCCTTCCCGGTGCTGGCGCCCGGCGAGGGGGTCGGCTTCGCCGAGATCGCCCGGCGCCACGGCGACTACGCGTTGTGCGGAGTCGCGGGCGTGGTACGGGTCGAGGGCGACGACGTGGCGGCGGCCCGGCTGGGCTACCTCTCGGTCGCCGACGTCCCGACCGTCGTCGACGTCTCCGGCTGCGACGCGACCGAGGCCGCCGACCGGGCGCTGGCGGTGCTCGAGCCGGGCGACGACGTCCACGCGACCGCGGCCTACCGCTCCCAGCTGGTCAGGGTGCTGACCGGGCGGGTGCTCGCGGCCGCCACCGACCACGCCCGCGGGAGGAGCGCATGATTCACCCCATGCGCTGGGACAGCGTCGCTACGCTGCTGCTCGATCCGAGAGGGGGACCCCGAAAATGACCGAGGAGCTCCACGACGTACGGCTGCGGGTCAACGGCGCCAGCCACGACGTACGGGTGCCCGCTCGGCGGCTGCTGTCGGACGCGCTGCGTCACGACTGCGGCCTGACCGGCAGCCATGTCGGCTGCGAGCACGGCGTGTGTGGCGCGTGCACGGTGCTCCTCGACGGCCGGCCGGTGCGCTCGTGCCTGATGTTCGCGGTCTCCGCGCAGGACGCCGACCTCACGACCGTCGAGGGGCTCGCTGAGGACGCGGGGGCCGACGACAGTGTCCTCTCCCCGGTCCAGCAGGCCTTCTCCGACTGCCACGGACTCCAATGCGGCTTCTGCACACCCGGCTTCCTCACCACGATCACCGCGGGCCTGCGCGAGAATCCCGACCCCACCGAGGACGAGGCGCGCGAGATGATCGCCGGCAACCTGTGCCGCTGCACCGGCTACCAGAACATCGTCGCCTCGGTGCTGCGCGCCGCGGAGATCCACCGGGAGCGCCAGGGGGAGCGATCGTGACGACCAAGCTCTTCGGGACCAGGGTCCCCCGCGTCGAGGACCAGCGCTTCCTGCGCGGCCGTGGGAGGTACGTCGACGACGTGCTCGTCGGGCAGCGGGTGCTCCACGCCGCCGTGCTGCGCTCGCCGCACGCTCATGCGCGGATCCTCGACATCGACGTCTCCGGGGTGCTCGACGTCGAGGGCGTCCACCTGGTGTGGACCTTTGATGACTTGGCCGACCTCTCCGGAAGAATGGCGGAGCCGCTGCCGCTGCTCATCCCGCACCCGGCACTGACCCACGGCCGCACCCAGCTCGCGCTGGCCCGTGACGAGGTGAACCACGTCGGCGAGGCGATCGCCTTCGTCGTCGCCGACGACCGCTATGTCGCCGAGGACGCCGTCGACCGGATCCGGGTCGACTACGAGCTGCTCGAGCCGGTCGTCGGGATCGGGGCG
>Ga0136617_10006782_pt1 | contig 10211 bp, 8 predicted proteins | sample AntDrymUQ3222106_2_FD_129672 | JGI IMG/M metagenome (GOLD analysis project Ga0136617, IMG submission 129672) | Polar desert sand microbial communities from Dry Valleys, Antarctica - metaG UQ322 (21.06) | ecosystem: Environmental > Terrestrial > Soil > Desert | place: Antarctica: Dry Valley... | reverse complement strand
TTTGCGTTTGGTGATGTGCCCGTAGACCTTGTCGCGGCTCAGGTCGTAGCCGGCGAGCAGGTGTCGCACGCCGTGTGGTCGCGTGTAGGTCGCCCGGCGGCGGCGGCGCCGTGGCCGGGCCGGCCGACCGATCCGGCCAGGCTCTGTACGCGGTGACCGGCGGCAACCCGTTCTACGTCACCGAGACCCTCGCGGCGCCACCCGATGCGCTGCCCGCGAGCGTGGCGGACGCGGTGCGGGCCCGGTTGCGGTGGCTCGGCGCGGACTGCCGCGCAGCCCTGGAGCAAGTGTCCGTCGTACCCACCCTGGTGGACTTTTCACTTGCCGGGGCGCTGCTCGGAGACCGGGTGGAGGCGCTCGCCGAGGCCGAGGAGCGCGGCATCATCGAGGTACGAGGCACCGGCCTCGCTTCCGCCACGAGCTGGCCCGGCGCGTGGTGGAAGTTGGGCTGTCCCAGCTGCGCCGCCGGGCTCTCAACCGAGCGGTCGTGCGAGCGCTGCGCGAAGGTGGGCGCCCGGACCTGGAGCGGCTCGTGCATCACGCGGTGCGGGCCGAGGACGCGGCCACGATCATCGACTGTGCCCCGCGAGCGGCGCGAGAGGCGGCGGTCGCCGGATCGCACCGGCAGGCTCTGGCTCACTTCGAGGCCGCGCTACCGCACGTCGGCCGACTGCCGCCGATCGAACAGGGCAGGCTGCTCGACGGCTATGCCTGGGAGCTCTACCTCGCCCAGCGGTTCACCGAGGCGATGGCCGCCGGGCGGGACGCGGTTGCCCGCTTCGAGCGGCTCGGTGACCCGGTTGCAATCGGCGAGGCCCTGGTACGGCTGTCCCGCCACGTCTTCATGTGCGGCGACACCGACGAGGCCGAGCGGTTGATCGAGCGAGCGGTTGAGGTGCTGCGGACCGCCGGGTCAACCTCGGCGCTGGCGACCGCAGCGACCGATCAGGGCGGGCTGCTGACGCTGACCGGCCGACCGGAGGACGCCGTGACTGTCCTGCGGCTGGCCCGCCGGCTGGCGGTAGCGGCGGGCCGACCCGACCTGGAATCGCTCTGCCTGAACTACCTCGGCCTGACCCGCTCCGACCTCGGCGAGCCGGACGGGGAGGCCGACCTGCGGGAGGGCCTCCCCATGGCCCTCGCGCACGGCTGCCACGAGGCAGCCGCGCGGACGTACACCAACCTGGGACAGCTGCTGTACGCCTACGGGAAATGGGCCGAGCTCGCCGAGTGCGTGACCGCCGGCCTGGCGTTTTCGGCGGAGCACGGCCTGCGGCAGCACACCTCTTTCCTTGAACTGCAGCGCCAACAGCTACGGCTGCGCCAGGGCGACTGGGACACGGCCGAGCAGGGGCTGCGCGAGATTATCGGGCGCAGCGACGAATCGAGCGTGTTCGATGTCTACATCTTGTCCACCTACGGCCGGCTGCTCGCCCGCCGCGGCCGCATAGAGGCCGGGGACCTGCTGGAGCCGATCTGGCAGCGTGCCGTCCACCAGCGCTCGCCGCTGGCATTGGCTCATGCGGGAACGGCATCGGTGGAATGGGCGTGGCTCGCCGGGCGGCCGGATCGGGCTCGTGAGGTAGCCGAGGTGCTGCTCCCCCGGATGTGGTCCACGGGTTGGGCGTACCTGCGCGGTGAGTTACTGCGTTTCCTGGCCCGAGCCGGAGTGGCGGCCGAGTCCTTCGAGGGCTGCCCCGAGGGTTACGCGGCCGGGCTGCGCGGGGACTGGCGCGCAGCGACGGCCGCGTGGGAATCCGTGGGCGACCCCTACGAGCGGGCGCTTGAGCTGGCTGACTCCGGCGAGGTCGAGCCGACGCTGGAGGCGCTGCGGGTGCTCGACGAGCTGGGTGCGGCGGCGCCCGCCGCGCTGGTCCGGCTGCGGCTGCGAGCTGGGAGTGGTCCGGCTCCCGCGCGGTCCGCGCCCCACTACCCGGGCCAACCCCGCCGGGCTGACCGACCGGCAGCTCGGCGTGCTGGAACTGCTGGGCGAGGGCGCGACGAACTCCGAGATCGCCGAGCGGCTGGTGCTGTCGGTGCGCACGGTAGACCACCACGTCTCCGCCATACTCGCCAAGCTCGGGGCCCGATCGCGCCGCCAGGCCATCGACATCGCCCGGTCCCTCGACCATTGGCACCCGGTCAGCGGCGGGTAGCAAGGCCGGCCGTGATTCCCGCCGCCGCCGACCCTGCGAAACGGGACCGGCTGGGCATCCCGACGAGCGCCGGCTACGCCCTGGGCTCGCTGGTGACCGGCGCCTTTTCCACGGTGCCCGGGCTGCTGCTGCTGCCGTACTTCACCGACACCCTCGGCGTTGCGGCCGGCCTGGCCGGGGTCTTGGTGTTCGCCCCCAAGGCCTGGAACATCGCGCTCAACCCGGTCGCCGGGCGGGCCAGCGACCGGACCGGCAGCCGGATCGGCCCGCGCCGTCCGTACGTACTTGTTGCCGGGCTCGGGGTGGCGATCGCGTTCGCGGCAATGTTCGCGGGGCCGGCCGTCGGCGCGGCGGGGGCCGCCTGGGCGGCGGTGGGCTACCTCATCACCGCATCGGTGTTCGCGTTCTTCCAGGCGCCCTACGCGGCGATGCCCGCCGAGATCACCTCCGGCTACGCCGAACACACCAGGCTGATGAGCTGGCGGGTAGCCGGCATCGCGGTGGCGGTGCTGGTGTCCGGCGCGCTCGCACCCACCGTCGTGGAAGCCGCGGGCGGCGGCGTCCCCGGGCACCGGGCGATGGGCGTGGCGATCGGCGCTCTCATCGCTGTCGGGGCGCTCGGCGCCTTCGTCGGGACCCGCCGGGCGCCGCTCTGCGTCGCATCCACCAGCGAGCCGAGCCTGCACCGCCAACTGGCCGTGGCTCGCGGCAACCGGCCCTTTCAAGCTGTTGCTGGTGATCGTCACCGTCCAGAGCGCCGCCACGGGAGCGCTGCTTGCCGGGGTGACGTACTTCGCCGGCACGTGCTGGACGAACCGGATGCAACGGCCGGGCTGTTCGCGGCGTTTACCCTGCCCGCCGTCCTGCTGTTGCCGGTCCTGGCCGGCTCCGGTGCTCGGGCTAACAAGAGGGCGGGGGTGCAGGCCAGCTCAGCGATATTCATCGCGGCCAGCCTCGCGCTGCTCGGCGGGCCGGCTGCCGGGCTGGTTGCCGTGTTGGCCCTGACGGCCCTACTCGGCTGCGCGAATGCCGTACAGGACACCTTCGTCCTCGCGATGTTGCCGGACTGCATTGCCGACGCCACCGCGCACACGAGGCGCCGCCAGGCCGGTGTGTTCGCCGGGCTGTTCAGCGGCGGGCAGGGTCTGGGTTTCGCGCTCGGACCGCTGCTGTTCGGCCTGGTGTTGCAGCTTGCGGGATACCTGCCGTCGGCCACCGGGGTGGCCGCAGAGCAGAGCAGCGGCACCGCCACCGGCGTACACGTCGGGTTCGCGGTCCTGCCCGCCCTGCTCACCGCAGTGAGCCTGGTTGCGGTACGCCGCTATCCCCAGCGTCCGGCAGCTGCCCGGCCCCAAAGCTAGGTAGTCAGACCGGTCCAGATCGGTAGCAGTTACCGATTCGGTCAGCGCCCGGGTCGCCGTAGAAAGAAGGTCCGATCAACCTAAGGAGATCCGCAGTGACACCGCGGACCGAGGCAGAGCCGATGTTGCGGCCGGTGGCAGGTGCCCAGCGGGCGAACTTACGGGTCGGCCATCTCGATCTGACCTGGCACGGTGAGGCTGACGGCGGTGCCGTCCGGTTCCGCACGTCGGCTCGCTGGGGCGAGTGGCAGCCGTTGCCCCACGGCAACTCGCCAGGCACCGGCCGTCGTTCGGCGCTCGTACCGATGCCCGTGGACTCGCGCGACCTCGGCGCGGGCTATCTGAGCAGGGCCGCGTGGCGGGCTGACGAGTCGCTCCGGTTCGCACCCGACGGGGAGAGTGTTCCACACCGCGTTCTTCGACGTGCAGACGCTCACCGTGCATCACACCTTCACCGCCAACGACGACCCGAACCCGGCGGCGACGGTGCGGGCGATCTACTTCTTCCACACCGTCACCCAGGACTTCGGCGACGTCGGATACCACCTCCTCATCGACGGCTTCGGTGCTGTGTACGAGGGACGGTGGTCGGATCCGGACCGCATTCCGGTCTTGCCGGGCGCCGCCCTGGCCGACTGCCACAGATGAACAACGGCGCCCACGTCGACGGGTTCAACGCCGGCAATGTCGGCGTCGCCTTGCTGGGGGACCTGACTGAGCTGGACCCCGCTCGGCACGACGGCGTACGTCAACCCCATCAGCGGCGCGGCCAAGACGGTCGACACGATCGCCGGGCACCGCGACTGGCTGGCGACCGAATGCCCTGGTGATGCGTTCTACCCCGCCCTGCTCCGGCTGCGTACCGAGGTCGCCGCGCGCTCCGATCGGGTGGCCTGATGACTCCGGGGGCACGTCGGTGACTACCTCCGGCGACCCCCCGGCTCCAGGTTCCGTGAGCGGGCCACCACGGCGGCCTCCCGCCGGGTGCCGACACCGAGCTTGTCGAGCACCGCGGCAACATGGCTGTCCACGGTGCGCACGGACACCACCAGCGCATCGGCGATCTCGGCGTTGGTCAGCCCGTCGGCGGGTCAGCCCGGCCGGGTTCGTCCGGGTGGTGGCATGGCTGCGGCGTGGTACCCGCTGCACCCCCAACTCGCGCAGCCGCCGCCTGACTCGGGCGGCGGCCGCCGCTGCGCCCAGATCCTCCAGCACCCTCAGCGCCTCCAAGGTGGGTTCGGCCTCGCCCGAGCAGGCCAGCTCCAGCGCGCGCTCGTACGGGTCACCGACCTCATCCCACCCGGCCGCCGCGGACCGCCAGTCACCGCGCAAGCCCGCCGCCCATGGTTCCGGGCAGCCCGGGAACGCCTCGGCCGCCAGTCCGGCTCGCGCGCCGTAGCGCAGCAACTCCGCCCACGCCGGCTGCGCGCCGGGCCGGGAGGAGTGCGGCTTCCACTCGCTCAGCACCGCGACCACCCGCTCGGGACGGTCGGCCAGCCAGGCCCATTCGACGAGGGCGGAGCCGGCGAAGGCCAGCCCGAGCAGCGACCGCTGCCGCAGCGACCGGTCCCACGCCCGCTCCAGCAACGGCTCGGCATCCGGCAATCCACGGCGGGCAAGCAGTCGGGCGTACGGAGGGATGCTGTACGCCGCCAGCATTCCGGGGTCCTCGTCCCGCTCGCAGCCCGGCCTCGGCCGCCGCCCAATCGCCACGGCGCATGGCCAGCAGGCACCGGTGCACGTCGAGGTTGTAGGAGTGCGACCAGAATCCGCGCTCCCGGGTGAACTCCTGGCCGTCGACAAGGCACCGCTCCAGCTCATCGAGGCGGTTGAAGCGGTAAAGCAGCTCCCCGAGGTTGGTGTAGCCACGGGCCGCGATCTCGTGAAAGCCGTGGTCGAGAGCCAGCGCCAGGCTCTCCCGCAGCAGAGCAAGTCGCGCCTCGTCGTCCAACCCCGCCGTGGCGATGCTTTCGTAATTCAGGCACAGCGCGACCAGATCGCGCCGCCCGGCTTGCCGGGCCAGCTCACGCGCGCGCTCCAGGGCCGCGCTCGCGGCGACCGGGCGGTCGCTCAGCGCGAGGACCGCGCCGCGGCTGGTTGCCGCGTACGCCACCGCAGCCAGCGGCGCATTCGACTCGAGCACGCGCAACGCCTCGTCGGCCGCGTCCTCGGCGCCCGCGGTGTCACCGGCCATGTACCGGTTCCGCGACAGCCGGACGAGCGCCTCGCCAAGGCCGACATGGTCGTCGAGGCTCCGGTACAAGCCAACCGCACGTTCGCTGCCGGCCACCGCCGCGCCGAAGCTGTGCGCGTTGTAAAGCTCCCAGGCGTGGTCGTTCACTACCCGGGCGAGCTCGCCCGGATCGAGCCGGTGCGCGTGTCGCAACGCTGCGGCAAAGTGCGCCAGCGCCTGGCGGTGCGACCCGGCGGCTGCCGCCTCCCGCCCGGCCCGCGGTGCGCAGCGACTGACGGTGTCCGCGTCGTCGGCCTGTGTCGCGTGATGGACCAGCCGGGCGAGGTCCGGCGTCGGCTGAGCGCGCAGCGCCGCGACCACCGCGCGGTGCAGCCCGCGGCGGCGTAGCCGGGGCAGGCTCTGCTCGACCGCGCGACGCGCCAACTCGTGGCGGAACGCCAGCCCGCCGGCGCGCACCTCGATGATGCCGCGATCCTCGGCCTCGGAAAGCGCGTCAAGCCGGTCGCCGAGCAGGGCCTCGGCCAACTCGAACTCCACCCGCCTCGGCACCACGGCCAGCTGCTCTACGGCGTCGCGGCAGTGATCTGCGAGCCGGCGGACCCGAGCCAGCACCGCGTCGGCCACTGTCGCGGGGACGTCGGTGCCCAGCGCCGCCAGCGCCTCGGTGACGTAGAACGGGTTGCCGCGGGTCAGGTCGTGCAGGACGGCCGGGTCCCACCCGGAGTCCCCGGCCAGGTCATCGACGGCCCGGGCGGACAGCGGGGCTAGCGGCAGCCGGTGCACTGGACAGCCGGCCAGCGCGCCGAGCAGCCGATGCACCGGATGCACGGCCGGCAGCGAGTCATCCCGGTAGGTCAGCACCAGGGCCGCGGGCAGTCGGTCCAAGCGCTTGGCCAGATACGCCAACACGTCGACAGTCGCTTCGTCGCTCCAATGCAGATCCTCCACCAGCAGCACCGTCGGTGCCGGTCTGGCCAGCTCCTCGACCACTGCATCGAACACCGTGTCGGTGGCACCGTCGGTCAGCGCCGCCTCCAGCGGCCCACCCGTACCCGCCGCCGCGTCCCGCAGTGGACCAAGCGCGCGCGGTGTCAGCAGGTCGTCGCAGGCGACGAGCACCCGCGCCCGCCCGGCCACCCGTTCGGCGAAGGCCCTTACCACGCTGGTTTTGCCGATGCCGGCCTCACCGGTCACCAGCGCCGCCGAGCCGCGACCGGTGGCCGCCGCGCGCACGGCGCCCGCCAGCGTGCTCAGCGCAGCGTCACGTTCGAGCAGGACCGGGGGCGCCATGCACCCATCCTCACACCTCAGCCAGCAGAGCAGCCTGGCCCAGCTCGGCCGGATCAGGCAGCGGTCGTCCCGGACGTGGCCGGCGTTTTTCGCCCGATGGTCTCGCCGGAGGCGGCACCGCCCCGGCATGGTGGACCGGCCGGTCACGCCGGTCGCCAGTCGTCGAGCAAGCTGAATAACATCACACCAGCGATCCGGGTGAAGAAGACGCCCAACACGATTTCTCCGACGAGACCACCCCGGTGTCCAGGCCGTAGGCCAAGGCATCCGTCGTCATGCTCAGCGGCACGAAACTCATGAACATCCAGGCGAGCGTGCGGAAGGCCAACATGAAGAACCCGTCCCAGCCGAACAACAGTCCCCACAGCAGGACCCCCAGGCCGAAAAAGGGCCAGGCCCAGCCAGTAGCCGAGCGTTTCGCTGGACTCCGGCAGGAACCACTGCGTGCCACCGTCACCTCCACGCCGACGACCTCCTCGCGCCAGAGCCGCAGTGTGGCCGGTTGTCCCGCCTCGGCCTTGCGGTAGAAGCTCGACGGCACGTCGCGTCTGCCGACCAGGAGGAGTCTTCGACAATCGCGCTGGGGTAGCCGCCGCTAGAGTCCAACGGCTCTTGCTGGTGGTCAGGCACGTCGAATACGTCTACGTCGTCGTCCGAGCGAGGCAGGAAGGCGGGGCGGTGCCAAGTCGAGTCGGGTAAGGTCGCCAACCCTGCTCATCGTCGACGGTGATAGTCAGGTGAAGGCGCACACTGGTCATCGAGCGAAGGTAGTGCAGTTCGCCAGCAGAGGGCCTGGCTCAGCCGGAAGTTGACCCTCCGAGAGCGCCAAGGACGTTCGGTGCACCCCTGTTTAGATTGGACACCAGCGAAGTCCGAGGCGTCACACACCGCACCGTGAGGTCTGATTGATGCGGAGTGACTCGAGTCCCCAACCACTTGCTCCGTAGGCAAGTCTTTCCCGTCGACTCCACCGTCTACAGCGACTCCAGCCACTGCAAGATCCTCTCCAGCAACCCAACCACACCGGTTGACGGAATCTCGCACCACGAATGATGCCATGAGGAAACGCCGCAGCGGCGCGTACCCGAGCCTCGATCCCCATGCAACAGACGTACCGGCAGGCCGCGGGACTGTCCTTTCTCGGAGAGGTGTCGGGGCGCGGACCTGGTTGTGGTGCACCGCAACGGCCGGGCCGAAGAAGACTGCGTCGCTGCTACGGCTGCTTGAGCAGCTCCGCCATGAACGCGACCTCCTCGGACTGGCTCTTGATGACGTTCGCCGCGAGCTTCTTGGCCGGCGGATATCGCCCGTCGGCCTGCTCGGTGCGGGCCATCTCGATGGCTCCCTTGTGGTGCGCCGTCATCATGGTTAAGAACTGCCGGTCGAATTTCTTACCGGACAGGCCGACCAGTTTGGCCACCTCCTCACTGCCCATCATCCCGGCCACGCCGTGCCCGCCACCCGTCGAACCGTGCCCACCGCCCGCCGTCGGCTGGGCGGTCGGCTCGCCCCAGGCCCGTAACCAGCCCGTCATCTGTTTGATCTCGGGGCCCTGAGCTGCCGTGATCTGCGCCGCCAGAGCCTTGACCTGCGAGTAGGCCGCCCGGGCCTCGGCAAGGTCGGCCATCTCAACCGCCTGCTCATGGTGCGGGATCATCTTCTGGGCAAAGGTGACGTCTGCAGCGTTGTGATCACCTGTAGATGCTGCCTCCTTTCCCGAGCCGCTGCCACAGGCAACCAAAGTGAGCGCCACCACCACAGTGACGGCTCCGAACGTGATACGTCGCATCTGGTCTCTCCCGATGTTTGATGTGCTGCGGGCCTGGCGGTTTCGAATTCACCGGTAGGCATGAGTGCCCGGGTAGGCCGTTGAGGGCTGCCGGTAGGGGGACGGAGAACCGCGGCCAAGTCGCCGGCGAACAGCCAGGTCACCAACACAGCGGGACGGACTCACCGCGCACCCCTACGGACGAGGAGAAGAAGCCAGCCGGTCGACCGCACGGGTCCCAACCGAGCGCTGCTCACCCGCCTCTCGTGCCGCAGGGCATGAGGGCAGGTCGGGGCAGACTTCTCCTACGTACGCAGCACGCAGAACCGTGACAACGGCGGACCGACGTCGGTGGCCGATGGGCGGTCCGCGGCCGCGTCGCCGGGGGGATCCACACGGTGCCGAGCGTGGGTGACGTTTGCCCCGGTCAGCGGGGCGGCGATGATCGGCGCGGCGATGAGGGCGGTCGTGCACGGGCCGGCATCGTTGCGGTCGCTGGCGCCAGCCGCCCGGCCGGTGGCGTCTCCCGGCCCACTCACCAACCCCGCCGGCGCGGCGTGGGCAGACAACGAAGCTCCGGCATGCGCGGCCAGATCACGGGTCATGCCGTCGCCGCACTGCATACTCTGCAACAGGACGACGCCCGACAGGACCGCGACAGCCAGCAGCGCCAGCGAACCGGTGAGAACCCGGGTCGCTGTACCGCGCCTGGCCGCACCGGCGAACACTCCTACCGCCCTTTCCCGCACACCCCGGTGCCCGAGGCTAATACCAGGTGTTCGCGATTCCCACGCGGCCGGTTGTTCGGCGGTGCCGATAGGAACTGCTCATCCAACCGCAGACCTGGAGATGCTGTTGACGTAGGCGACCTCGGTCTGCTGCAACCGACCGCTCCCGGGCAAGCCGAGTCCCCGCAGGGGCGGCAGGGGCCGCGCATCGCGTCAAGCCACCCATCAGGCCAGGACAGTGAATGAACCAACCCGCCAGGCGGTCGTCGGCCTCGCTGACTCTCTTCGTATGCCCTCGCCACCTCGCCACGGTCAGGGCAGGGTCGCTTCGCTCGATGCCGAGCAGGAGTCGGCCGCATCTAGGGCACAGCCTCCGTACGCTGCTCACGCTGCCGAGCACGCTGCTCGCGCTGTTTGCGCTGCCCGTACCAGGTCATGCCCCGCGGCTTGTACACCGCCAGCACCGTGGCCACGAGCAACAGCAGCAGGGCCAGCACGGCGTGGAACCTGGGGGAGGAGTTCCGCACCACGGCAAGATCGGCGTTCGGATCTGCCGCCACCGCGGCCATGTAGCTAAACGTCCCCATGTAGTGGTGTGTCTCGTCATTGGTTGACCGCTTGAAGTGCGACGCGGCCGCGGGCGACTTTGGCGAGGATGTCGTCGGCTGTGGTGGTCCAGATGAACGGCTTGGGGTCGTCGTTGTGGGCGGCGAG
>Ga0136617_10006781_pt1 | contig 10211 bp, 8 predicted proteins | sample AntDrymUQ3222106_2_FD_129672 | JGI IMG/M metagenome (GOLD analysis project Ga0136617, IMG submission 129672) | Polar desert sand microbial communities from Dry Valleys, Antarctica - metaG UQ322 (21.06) | ecosystem: Environmental > Terrestrial > Soil > Desert | place: Antarctica: Dry Valley... | reverse complement strand
TTCGGTGCCGATGCGGCGGTCGACTACTCAGCAGAGGATTGGTCTGAGCAAGCCCGAGGCGCCATCGGCGCGGCCGCAGTGGCGCTCACCAGGGATTCCGGGCGCTTCTTCTCCTACGGTGCCGCCAGTGGCACCTTCGCTGCAACGGAGAGCGCGGAAGCGCGGCATCCAAGTGGTCGGGATCGAGGACAGGCTTTCGCCGGAGCGCTGGACCGAGTTGACGTTGAGGGCTCTCGAGCTGCTCGCGACCGAAGAGGTGAAACCGGTGATCGGTAACACGGTGCCGCTGGAGCGAGCCGGCGACGCTCACACAGCCATGGCCGACAGGTCGGTCATCGGCAAGACCGTGCTCACCGTCTCGGGCTGATGCGGCATTCCTGCTGTGGCCAGGGTTCTCCAACGATGGCGCGGCCGAGGTGGTGACCGAGCCCGCACGGCAGGTGCATCCGTCGTTTATCTGTCGGCGGCGCTGCTGCAGGGCGAAGATGAGGGGGCCATGCCCGGCGTGTGGTCCGACCTCGAGCGACTGGTTGCGCGTTCCGGCGTGGACTGGACGTTCGTGCGCGCCGGCGGGTTCGCCGCGAACACGCTCGGCTGGGTGGACCAGGTACGCCGCGGGGATGTCGTCCGCACGGCGTACCCCGAGGGCGGACGCTCTCTCGTCCACGAACGCGACATCGCCGACGTCGTCGTCCGGACGCTGACCGAGCCCGGGCATGCCGGTCTGGCCTACACGGTCACCGGACCGGAGGTCCTGACCGAGGCCGAGCAGGTGCGCGCGATCGGCGACGCGCTCGGGCGTTCGCTACGGATAGAGCAGCAGCCGGCCACCCGGCGCGGACGTTCGCCCAGTGGGCCCGCGAGCACCGAGCCGACTTCGTGGCCTAGTCGCCGCGCAGAGGTCGACGCCGGCCGGATCATGCTCGAGGAGGACTTCAGGCTCATCGCCCGTCGACAACTGACGAACCGCGCGGGCTGGTGATCTCGACTGCCGAGGGTGGATGGACACGCGTACCGTCGAGGCATGGCAAACCGGCTTGCTGCGGCGACGAGCCCGTACCTGCTCCAGCACGCTGACAACCCCGTCGACTGGTGGGAGTGGGGCGCTGAGGCATTCGACGAGGCCCGGCGCCGCGACGTCCCCGTGCTCCTCTCTGTGGGATACGCGGCTTGTCACTGGTGTCACGTCATGGCGCACGAGTCGTTCGAGGACATCACCACGGCGGAGCTGATCAACGCCAACTTCGTAGCCGTCAAGGTCGACCGCGAGGAGCGGCCTGACATCGACGCCGTCTACATGGAGGCCACGCAGGCGATGACCGGCCACGGGGGCTGGCCGATGACCTGCGTCCTGGCACCCGACGCCCGACCGTTCTTCGCAGGGACGTACTTTCCTCGAGACGCCCGTCATGGCATGCCGGCGTTCGCTCGCGTCCTGGCCGCGATTAGCAGCGCGTGGCGTGAGCGGCGCGCCGAGGTCGTCGACGTGGGCAAGGACATCGCCGAGCACCTGTCGCACAGACACACGCTGCCTGGCACGTCGACGGCCGACATCGGTGCGGCCGCGGTGGCCTCGCTCGCCACCGACTTCGACGAGCGGTACGGCGGGTTCGGCTCGGCGCCGAAGTTCCCACCCTCCATGGTGTGTGAGTTCCTGCTGCGACGGGCGGCGCGCACCGGGGACGCCGAAGCGCTGGCGATGGCGGAGCAGACCCTTGAGGCGATGGCTCGTGGCGGCATCTACGACCAGCTCGGTGGAGGTTTCGCGCGCTACAGCGTCGACGGGCGCTGGGACGTACCGCACTTCGAGAAGATGTTGTACGACAACGCGCTGCTGCTCCGGGTGTACCTGCATTGGTGGCGGCAGACCGGTCATCCGCTGGCGCGCCGGGTCGCGTACGAGACGGCGACGTTCATGTGCACAGAGCTTGTGACAGATCAGGGCGGCTTCTCCTCGGCCCTCGACGCCGACTCCGAAGGACGCGAGGGCACGTTCTACGTCTGGCGCGCGGCCGAGATCGGCGACGTACTCGGCGAGCACGACGGTGGGTTTGCCATCAACGCCTTCGGCGTGTCCGCCGCCGGGAACTTCGAGCGCGGTACGTCGACGTTGCGGCTGGACGCCGACCCCGAGGACCCGGCCCGGCTGGCCGACGTACGCAATCGGCTGCTCGAGGCACGCGGCCGACGGGTCCGCCCCGACCGCGACGACAAAGTGGTCGCAGCCTGGAACGGCCTCGCCATCGCCGCTCTCGCCGAGGCTGGGGTGTTGCTTGACGCGCCGGATCTGTTGGCCGGCGCCATCGCCTCAGCCGACCTGGTGCTGAACGTCCATCTGACCGAGGACGGCAGGCTCCGTCGGGTTTCGCGAAATGGCCTCGTCGGGGTTCCTGCCGGTGTGCTCGAGGACTACGCCTGCATGGCCGACGGCCTGCTCGCTCTCTTCGCAGCAACCGGCGAACCCCGCTACGCCGACCACGCCCGAGGGCTGACCGAGCAGGTGCTGGCTCGGTTCGCGGACGGCGCGGGTGGGCTCTACGACACCGCCGACGACGCGGAGGTCTTGATGAAGCGACCGCAGGATCCGGCCGACAACGCCTCGCCGTCGGGCCAGGCGATGGCGTTGTCGGTGCTGATCGCCCTCGCCGGGCTGACGGGTGACGACCGGTACGCCGAGGCGTCGGACGCCCTCGGCCAGCGGCTGTCCGGCCTGGCCGAGCGCGCTCCACGCTTCGCCGGGCAGACCCTTTCCGCACTCGAGGCGCAGGCGGATGGTCCTCGCCAGCTGGCCGTCGTCGGACCGGCTGGCGCCGAGCGGACCGCTTTCGTGGCCGCGGCGCACGCACAGGACCACCCGGGCCAGGTGATTGCGGTCGGCGACGGCACGTCGGCACCCGTTGCGCTGCTGGATCAGCGAACTCCGGTCGACGGACAGGTGACGGCGTACCCCTGCCGCCATTTCGTCTGCGACCTCCCGGTGACCGACGTGGCCGCCCTCGCCTGACGCCGTACCGCCGCAGGGTGTGGGCGAAGCGCGGTGGCATGAGCGAGGCTGTCGTTGTGGACGGGAAGGTTGAGGCGACGTGAAGGACCTGCGCCACGACCGCGACGCGGAGCGAGAGCGCCGCACGCAGCAGCAACGAACCAGGCAGGGGGCGGTCGGCGGTATCGCGATCGTGGCCGTGGCGGCCGTGGTCTTGATCGCGCCGACGTTCATCTCGACCAGTCCGACGACGAATGACGCCACCGACACCGGCGACCGAACGGAAACGACCTCGGATCGGACGCCGGCGGATCCCTTCGCGACCACCCCGTGCCCGCCTGGACCCGACGAGCTGGGAGCAAGACGAAAGGTGGGACCCACGATCGGGCGCGACGCGGTGTCGGTGCGGCTCTGCCTGGGCCGGGAGCTGGACATGGACGAGGTGGCCTGGCGAGCGCCAGTCGATGCGCTGGTGCAGACTGACGCGTTCCTGGACGCGGTGGCTGCGTTGGATCCACCGGACGAGTCACGCTGCCGCGCGGTCCGTCTGGTCCCGGATCCGGTCCTGCTCGTCGTCGGCTACCCCGATGGGCGCACGGAGTACGCCTCGACATCTGCAGACACTTGTTCGACCGTACAGGTGGGTGGACCACGGTCCAGTCGAGCGGTCGTCGCGGCGTGGCTCGATGCGCTCGAGGCTCAGCGGGCCGAGCTGGCGACGACCACCGCACCCGACGTCGATGTCCAGTGCCCGCGCGCTGACGGCGATCGGGTAGACCCCGACCTGCCGTTGGTCCCTCTGACTCGCGGGCCGAGCCCAGCCGAGACGACGTCGTTCGTGCGTCTCGTCCGCTGCGGCTCCGACGGAGCGACAGAATCAGACGCCGGTGCCGTGGTCGCAATCAACGCGGCGTGGCCTGAGTCGATCCGTGATCTGTCGCAGCAGGATCCGCTCGCGGTCAATCGCTGTCCCCATGCGGACGCGAACGTGCCGTCTGCGTTCTTGGTGACGGCGGCCGGCGATGTACTCGAGCTCGAGTTCGTGGCGTGCGGCAACTATCGCGTGCACGGTTACGGCAGGTCGGAGATCCAGTTCCTGCCAGACGAATCTGTCGGACTGCTCTGACGGAGCGACCGGGTCGGGTATCTGCTGTCAGCGCAGCGAATAGACGGCGATCGAGATGCCCACGTAGTGCACAGCGAATGCCGCCACCGTGCAGGTGTGGAACACCTCGTGGAAGCCGAACCACCGCGGGCTCGGGTTCGGTCGCTTCAGGCCGTAGATCACACCGCCCAGCGAGTACAGGGCGCCGCCGACGATGATCAAGGTCAGCACGGCCGGGCCCGCGGAGGCAGCGAAGTCGCCGAGCCAGAAGATCGACGCCCAGCCCAATGCGATGTAGACGGGCAAGTAGAGCCAGCGCGGCGCCCCGATCCAGAGCACCCGGAACGCGATGCCCAGCAGTGCACCGCCCCAGACGAGAGCGAGCAAGACCTTCGCGTTCGTGCTGTCGAGCAGCGTGATCGCGAACGGCGTGTACGTGCCCGCGATCAGCAAGAAGATGTTGGAGTGGTCGAGCCGGCGCAGCACCCCGTGCCAGCGCGGACTCCATGCCCCCCGGTGGAACAGCGCGGAGATCCCGAACAGGAGCGACGAGGCGACAGCGAAGGTGGCGGTCGCCCAACGAGTGGACGTGGTCGGCGACAGACTGACGAGCACGATGCCGGCGGCGACACTCAACGGAAACGTCCCGAGGTGCAGCCACCCCCGCAGGTGCGGCTTGATCTCGCGCGCGGCCTCCTTCAACAAGGCCGTGGGATGCGCGATCATGACACCCACGGTAGAGGGCTTGTGGGAGCCAGACATCCCGTAATCTCGAATCCGGCTGTGATCTCTGTGACGAGCATGGGTCTGCGCCGTGGCCGACGGGAGGAGTCAACGGATGGCGTCGCTCTGGTCGCTCGCCTACGACCTGTACGAGCGACGGCTGCTCCGCAGCCTCCCCGTCGACAAGATTCCGCACCACATCGGCGTGATGTGCGACGGCAACCGCCGCTGGGCCCGCGGTGCCGGCGAGCAGGTCGAGGGCGGGTACCTGGCTGGTGCCGACAAGATCGAGGAGTTCCTTGGCTGGTGCGGCCAGCTCGACGTCAAGGTGGTCACTCTGTGGTTGTTGTCGTCGGACAATCTCGCGCGCCCAACCTCCGAGGTCGAGCCGCTGATGCGGGTCATCGACGATCTGGTCGAGGAGCTCGCCAGCACGGGTCGCTGGCGCATCCATCCGGTCGGTGCGCTCGACTTGCTGCCGTCGGCGAGCGCGGCCAGGCTCAAGTCAGCCGCCGACACGACGTCCGACGTCGAGGGAATGACGGTGAACGTCGCGGTGGCGTACGGCGGCCGGCGTGAGCTCGCCGATGCCGTTAGGTCGCTGATGCTCGACCGGGCCGCCGAAGGGATGACGCTCGAGGAACTGGCTGACGTCATCGACGTCGAGCACATCGCCGAGCACCTGTACACCCGCGGACAGCCCGACCCCGACCTGGTGATCCGCACGTCGGGAGAGCAGCGCCTCGGCGGCTTCCTACTCTGGCAGAGCGCCTACAGCGAGTTCTACTTCTGCGAGGCGCTGTGGCCGGACTTCCGCCGTACCGATTTCCTGCGCGCGATCCGCTCGTACGCCGCCCGAGAGCGCAGGTTCGGCCAGTAGCGCACCCCTGACCTCGTCGAATGCGGTTGTTGCGCCAGACGATGTGGGGCTTGCCTGTGCCGACGTCTGCATCCACGCTGTTCACCATCTGTTCGATCCAGCACCTATCACGGCTAGCAACCGCCGGTAACAGAAGGCACACGAGTCACAACAGCGTCACGGACGTCGACCCGACCGCGTGAGTCCTCACGATCCGCATCAGCCTCCCGAAGTCCGGCAGGCCGACCGACCATCGGAGGTAGGCATGGCCCTCGACACCGACCGACCAGACGGAGATCGCGGCCCCGAGCGGTCGCGCCGATCCCCGCAGCGACTCCTCGACTCCCTCTCGCCCTCGCGCGGCAACGAGGACCACAACCACAGTCTCGACAAAGTCATCTTCGGCGTGACCGCGGTGATCGCTCTGGGCTTTGTGGTCTGGGGCTTTGTCGGGACCCAGAGCCTGTACGACTCGTCGGGTAACGCGCTCGACTGGGTCATGAAGTACCTGGGCTGGTTGTTCGTCGTGCTGGCGTCGCTGTTCGTGGTGTTCGTGATCTGGTTGGCGATCAGCCGGTACGGCAACATTCCCCTCGGCCACGACAACGAGACGCCGGAGTTCACGACCGTGTCGTGGATCGCGATGATGTTCAGTGCCGGCATGGGCATCGGGCTGATGTTCTACGGGGTCGCCGAGCCGCTGTTCCACTACATCAACCCGCCACCGGCCACCGACGCCGCCATCCAGGTGGCTGCGTTGAACGGCGACTCCACGCCGGCGCAGGTCCAGGCGGCCCAGTCGGCAGCGTCCGACACCGCGATGGCGACGACGCTGTTCCACTGGAGCCTGCACCCCTGGGCGATCTACGCGGTTGTTGGTGTCGTGATCGCGTACGGCACGTTCCGCAAGGGCCGCGCCCAGTTGATCTCGTCCGCGTTCATCCCGCTGATCGGGCGGCGTCGCGCCGAGGGCCCGGCCGGTCGAATCATCGACATCCTGGCCATCTTCGCGACCCTGTTCGGTTCTGCCGCCTCGCTCGGCCTGGGCGCTCTGCAGATCTCGTTCGGTATGGAATACAGGGGCTGGGTCGACGCTGTCGGCTCCACCGTCCTGGTGATGATCATCGCCGTGCTCACGGTGTGCTTCATCGCGTCGGCGACCTCGGGCATCTCGCGCGGAATCCAGTGGCTGTCCAACTTCAACATGGTGCTCGCCCTTGCGCTGGCCCTGTTCGTGTTCGTCGTCGGGCCGACGATCCTGATCCTCGACATGCTCCCGACCGGCCTCGGCAACTACCTGTCCTTCCTGCCCGACCTGGCCTCACGAACCGACGCCAGCGGCGGCGCGGACCTGGCTACCTGGCTCGGAGACTGGACGGTCTTCTACTGGGCCTGGTGGATCTCCTGGACGCCGTTCGTCGGCATGTTCATCGCGCGGATCAGCCGCGGCCGTACCATCCGTCAGTTCGTGACCGGCGTGCTGCTCGTGCCGTCGCTCGTCAGCCTGGTCTGGTTCGCGGTCTTCGGAGGCGCTGCGATCTTCGAGCAGCAGCGAAACGGCAACGTCGCACCCGATGGAGCGGTCAGCTTCGACGGAGCGTTGTTCCAGCTGCTCGACCAGTACCCCATCGCGTCGGTCACGTCGGTCGTCGTCATGGTGCTGGTCGCGGTGTTCTTCGTCTCCGGAGCGGACGCCGCTTCGCTGGTCATGGGCACGCTGTCCGAACGCGGGAACACCGAGCCGTCTCGGCCTACGGTCATCTTCTGGGGAGGGCTGACGGGGGCGGTGGCCGCCGTGATGCTGGTGGCCGGCAACTCGGTCGAGTCCGACGCCGTCGGCAACGTTGCCCTCGAAGGACTCAAGCAGATCACGATCGTCTCGGCCGTCCCGTTCGTGCTGATCATGGGGCTGCTCATGGTCGCGTTGATGCGTGACCTGCGCGACGACCCGATGATGCTGCGCTACCAGCGCGGCGAGAAGGCCGTCGAACGCGCGGTGATCGAAGGTGTCACCAGGCACGGTGACGAGTTCAGCATCACCGTCCAGGAGGAGCGGGGTACCACGGAGCCGAACCGTCCGACGGAGCCGCGCCCGCCCTCGACCGACAGCGGCTAACCCCACCGCAATGGCGTGTCGTCGGCACCCGCGACGATCGTCCACGTAGCGTCGATCTCGGCGTCCGGTGCCGGGCGTCACGGGAGGCTCATCGTGCAGAGATCGCCGGGGCACACACGTTGCCCTGGTCGGCGTCGATCCCGGTCCGACTAGCCATCGGACCGGCGGTCGGGTGCCGTGCGGTCCGCGAGAGGTTCACCGTGGTTGCAGCTCGTCACACCAGCGCTCAGATGCTTCCGGCATCGACCACCCCGGTCGGCGCGACCACCAGGACGTACGTCATCGACACCAGCGTCTTGCTCGCCGATCCGGCGGCTCTGCGTCGTTTCGACGAGCACCACGTCGTCCTCCCGGTGGTCGTCATCACCGAGCTCGAGGGCAAGCGAGCGCACCCCGAGCTCGGCTACTTCGCTCGACAGGCGCTGCGCGGCCTCGACGAGCTTCGGGTGTTGCATGGCCGCCTCGACGACGCCATCCCGGTTGGTGAGTCGGGGGGCACGCTGCGCGTCGAGCTCAACCACACGGACCCCGCCGTGCTCCCCGCGGGTTTCCGGCTCGGGGACAACGACAGTCGGATCCTCGCCGTTGCGCTGAACCTCTCCGCCGAGGGCCACGACGTCACGCTGGTGTCGAAGGACCTGCCGATGCGGGTGAAAGCTTCGGCGGTGGGACTGCCCGCAGAGGAGTACCGCGCCGAGCTGGCGGTGACGACCGGATACACGGGGATGTCCGAGGTCGAGGTGTCCGCCGATGAGATCGATGAGCTGTACGGCGGCGGCGCCGTCGACGTGGAGGCAGCGCGAGACCTGCCGTGCCACAGCGGACTGGTGTTGCTGTCCGAGCGTGGGAGCGCGCTCGCCCGGGTCTCGCCGGACAAGCAGGTGCGGCTCGTGCGCGGAGACCGAGAGGTCTTCGGACTCCGTGGCCGCTCCGCCGAGCAACGGGTGGCCCTCGACTTGTTGCTCGACCCCGAGATCGGGATCGTGTCGCTCGGCGGACGAGCCGGCACCGGCAAGTCGGCCCTGGCCCTGTGCGCCGGGCTCGAGGCCGTGCTCGAACGTCGTCACCACAAGAAGGTGGTCGTGTTCCGACCGTTGTACGCAGTCGGTGGCCAAGAGCTCGGATACCTGCCGGGTAGCGAGTCCGAGAAGATGCAGCCCTGGGCGCAGGCGGTGTTCGACACGCTCGGCGCGATGACCACGAGCGACGTCATCGACGAGGTCCTGACCCGAGGGATGCTCGAGGTGCTGCCGCTGACCACATCCGCGGGCGCTCTTTGCACGACGCGTTCGTCGTGGTCGACGAGGCGCAGTCACTCGAACGCAACGTCCTGCTCACCGTGCTGTCGCGCATCGGCGCAAACTCCAAGGTCGTGCTGACCCACGACGTCGCCCAGCGCGACAACCTGCGGGTCGGCCGTCACGACGGAGTCGTTGCGGTCGTCGAGAAGCTGAAGGGCCACCCGCTGTTCGCGCACGTCACCCTCACGCGTTCTGAGCGCTCGCCGATTGCGGCGCTCGTCACCGAGATGCTGGAGGACGTCCAGATCTGAGGTCCGTTTCGGCCGTGCTGTGAGGCGACAGGTTCACTCACCCACGAGCTCGAGCAGGTGCTCGACGGCGGCAGGCGTGAGTGGCTTCGAGGAGAGCTCGTCGAGGCTCGCATCGGCGCGCGCGGCGTCATCGGGCGTCGCCTGCGGATCGAGCCAGCGGGCGACGGCGAGCTCGTAGAAGTGGCCGAACTGGGCGATCAGCATGCTGAAGCTGCCGGCCGACTCGACCCGTCCCGGACCTCCCGCGGCTCGATAGGCCTCGATGAGTGCTCGGCAGCGTTCGTCGTCGGGGTAGCCGTACTCGAACACCGCCGCGGCGAGCTCGTGGCCGGGATCGGCCGGGCCGGCGTTGTCCCAGTCGATGACGCACAGCCGGCCTGACGGCGTCGCTCGTACGTTGTCGGCCCACAGGTCGCGGTGGCAGGTACGCAGTGCACGAGGCGACGCCAGCAGCTGTTCGAGGCGAAGCAGGTCCGGCACGGCCGCGGCGAGCTGTTCCGACCCGGGCCGTCCTTGTGCCCGCAGCGCCGCGACGCGAGCCGCCCACCTCTCTCGGCCGACCGGGGCCGTGTACCAGGGATCGACGGTCCCCTCACATGGCTCCGCCACGCGGTGCAGGTCGGCGAGCACCCGAGCAAAGAGCACCGGGTCCAGATCCGAGTCCGCGTCGGCCAGATCGACCCAAGCCTGGACACTCAGCTGCATTCCGCCGACCTCAGCTAGCAGGCCGCCCTCGACCGTGCGGATCGGTACGGGGACGGCGTACTCCCGTCCGGGCGAGCGCGCAAATCGCTCCTGGAATGCGACGGTAGCTTGGACAGACTCCGGGTCGACACGCTGGAGGTGCTGTTTGAGGGCGAAACCTCCTTGCTC
>Ga0136617_10006780_pt1 | contig 10211 bp, 7 predicted proteins | sample AntDrymUQ3222106_2_FD_129672 | JGI IMG/M metagenome (GOLD analysis project Ga0136617, IMG submission 129672) | Polar desert sand microbial communities from Dry Valleys, Antarctica - metaG UQ322 (21.06) | ecosystem: Environmental > Terrestrial > Soil > Desert | place: Antarctica: Dry Valley... | reverse complement strand
GCTGCCTCGGCCATGATCGCGCCCGCCATCCCAAGCGTTGCTGCGATCACTACCGGAGCGACTACGTTGGGGAGAACGTGCCTCACGATAATGCGCCTGTCCCGCACGCCAAGCGCACGCGCGGCCTGCACGAACTCGAGCTGGCGAACGACAAGCACCTGACCGCGAACGAGACGCGCCATTCCCGCCCACCCGACAAGACCGATGGTCGCGAACACCACGCCGAGGGACGGCTGCAGCGCTGCCACCATGGCGATGAGCAGCAGGAGTGTAGGGAACGCGAGGGTCACATCGGCCAGGCGCATGATGCCATCATCCACCCATTTGCCATAGTAGCCCGCAACAAGACCGAGGCTTACGCCGAGGAGCAGCGCGATTCCCTGGGACACCAATCCCACAGTGAGTGAAATACGCGCGCCGAATACCAGGCGAGACCAGACGTCGCGACCCTGGTAATCAGTGCCCATCCAGTGGCTGGAGGATGGGGCAGCGAGCTGATTCACAAGCTCTATGGCTGTGGGGTCATAACGCGCGATCAGGGGAGCCGTAATGGCGGCGGCTACCAGAAGGATCACGACTGCCAAGCCGATAATCGCTCGGTTGTCGCGTCGCAATCGGTGCCACAGTATCGCGATCACGCTGTTCCGGGCTGTTCCGGCTTTGTTGGTTTTTGCTGGCGGCGCCAACGCCGGTGATGCCAGAAATACTGTTCAGGCGTCAGCCGGACGTAGCGCTCCAGTATTTCGGTGAATCGTTCAACCACTCGATCCACATCAGCATCCCTGTTGCCTGTCCGCTCGACGGGAACGGCCTCGAGGACAAGACGATACTTTCCGCTGGCCTGCCTGATTGCCGCGCCAAATACGATTGGAATGTCCCATCGCAGCGCGAATACGGCAGGGCCGCGTGGAGTCTTCGCCGGGCGTCCGAAGAAAGGAACGTAAGTGGAAGCGAGATGCTTTACTCCCTGATCGGCAAGAAAAGCTACCGCGCGGCCTTTTTGCACGGAACGCGCTGTTCGGCGCACTGCTTCCCGATCGTAGATGACCGTCATTCCCATGCGCTCCCGCGTTTCGTTCAGATACTGGTCGAAAAGTGGATTGGTCATTCGCCGGGCGACCACATCAATGGGAACGCCGCGGGCAGCGATATATGCGCCAGCTGCTTCCCAGTTGCCGAGGTGGCCGCCGACCAGAATGAGCCCTCGGCCGGAGCGCATTGCCTTTTCCATGTTCTGCCAGCCATCCGCGCCCTCAAAGAGCTCGAGTATGCCCTCCCTGCCCAATGCCGGAAGCAGCGTCGCCTCAGCGGCGACTCGGCCGAGATTTTCGTACGCCCCCCGGGCTACGCGCTCGACTTGATGCTCACCGTAGTCGGGGAAAGCCGCCTGAATTTGGAGCTCCACAACGTCCCGTCGCACCCCCAGTGGCCGATAGCCGAGCGCCGCGAAGCGTGCGCCAAAATTCGCGGCGCGGGAAAAGCTTACCAGCCCGAGGGCGCGAACCAGCGAGCGCAACCCCAGGAATTCCGCGCGATGGGCAACTGAAACGCTCATGTGATTTTACTTCGGCCTCGCCGACAGATCGCCGGCAGCCGCGGCCGCGCGCTCGAATCCATCCACCAGCGCATCGAGCGTGAACTCGCGAGCGACCCGCACCCGGGCGGCGTTGCCCATGGCTTCACGCTCGTCGTCGTGCGCAAGAAGGCGCGCGAGCGCGGCCGCCGTACCGGCAGTGTCCCCAGGGGCAAGCAGCAAGCCCGTAATGCCATTCGCCACATACCGCTGCGCGATCGCGTCGCGAACCGCGAGTACGGGCACGCGCAAGGCCAGGAGATCCAGATATGCATACACTGCGTCATCGCCCGAACACACCACCCAGCCAAGCTCAGCCGCACGGACTAGCGACAGATAGTCGTCCCGCTCACCGAGAAAGCTGACGCGATTGGTGATTCCGAGTGCCGCGGCATGCATTTGCAGGTCTTCACCGTCCGAACCAGGTCCCACCATCACCAGGGCAAGCTCGGGATGCAGTGGAGCGAGCATCGCGATCGTCCTGAGTACGACCGCCGCGCGCACTCTGCTTTCAGCGTCATACAGGCAAACGATCGTTCTCTCGTTGCCGTTCGCTCCGGGGGTCACCTGCGCGGGCCGAACATCCTGGTACGGTGCGGTATCGATCCCCAGGAGAGCGAGCAGCGGTTCCGGCCATACGCTCGGGACGCTCGGAGCCTTTCGGAGATCGTCCTCGAGTGCGAACAGCCAACCAGCGGGTGCCAATCGCATTGCGAAACGCGTGGACCGCCCGATAGCCGGCGTGTCCCCCGCGCCGACGCGCCGTACGACCGCCGCACGCGCCGCCATGCGTGACGCCGCGGAGGCGATGAGCTGTTCGCGTTCGGTGTGCACGAACATTACCTCGACGGAGCGCACTGCCAGTATTTGGCGAAGCTGCAACGCCGACTGCGGCCACAGGCCCCGCCGCACGGCTGGCAGCACCTCATACGCAACGTAGTCAAGCCGTTGCTCCACCTGGCTATCGGGAGCGCAGACGAATGTCACCTGATGACCGCGCGCCGCCAGCCCGCGAGCTGCGTCTGCAAAGGCGCGCGCACTGCCGCTCCAGCCGCGTGCTGCGTGGTAAAACAGGATGCGCACGTATCAGACTGGTACGCCGGAAACGTTTCCTGGCTGCTCCTGATGCCGGAACTGCAGCGAGTACAGCCGGAAGTATGCCCCGCGCCTGTCGAGCAGCTCCGCGTGTGATCCGCGCTCGACGATCCTGCCGCGATCGAGCACCAGAATCTCATTCGCGTGCACGATCGTCGACAGCCGGTGAGCGATAACAAAGACGGTACGCCCTTCGAGCAGGTGATCGATTGCTTCCTGCACCAGCCGCTCGCTCTCCGTATCGAGTGCGGACGTGGCTTCATCGAGGATCAGAATCGGCGGATCGGCGAGCAGAGCGCGGGCGATGGCTATGCGCTGGCGCTGCCCGCCACTCAACCGTGTGCCGCGCTCGCCGAGTGAAGTGTCATAGCCGTTCGGTAGCTGCGTGATGAAGTCGTGCGCGTTTGCGGCACGGGTCGCGGCGTTGATCTGAGCCTCCGAGTACTCGGCAGCGCGACCATACGCGATATTCGCACGCACCGTGTCGTTGAAGATCACCGTTTCCTGGCTCACGATGCCTGTGAGCGCGCGTAGCGATCCGAGTGTAATCTCGCGAGTGTCCACTCCGTCGAGGAGAATGCGGCCCGACACTGTCTCGTAGAACCTCGGTATCAGATCCACCAGGGTACTCTTGCCCGCACCACTCGGCCCAACGAGCGCAATAACCTCACCTTTTCGCGCCGTGAAGCTGATGTCCGACAGCACCGGTTCTTCTCCGTAGGAGAACCCCACACGCTCGAAGCCGATTGACGACCTGAAGTTCTCCACAACGATTGTTCCGCGATCGGTAGCTGTTTCCGTTGGCGTGTCCAGAACCTCGAAGAGCCGGTCCGAGGCAGCGAGTGCGTTCTGTGCCGAAGCTGGAATCTGGGAGAGCTGCTTGATCGGTTGAAGCAATCTCAGAACAAAGGTGAGGAAGACCAGAAATTCCGCCGCATCGAGGGATCGTTCCACGAGCACCAGGCGCGCGCCAATCCAGAGCAGGAAAACTGCCATCACCGTGGCGAGCGTTTCCGTGATAGGCTGACTCAGAAGCGAGAGCCTTGCCATCTTCACCAGACCACCGGAAAACCGATTGCTCGCCGTCTTGAAGCGTCCCTGTTCGTAGCTTTCAGCTCCGGACGATTTGACCAGACGAATGCCGCTCACGCTTTCCTGCAAGACGCTCATCATCTCACCGTGATCATTGCGCAGCGTGTGGTACCCCCGTCGCAAGCGTCCTATGAGCGGGTTGAGCGCGAGCATCAACAGGGGCGCCACCACGAGAGCGATAAGCGTCAGCTGGTTTGATATTCCGGCGAGGAATACGACGTATGTAATGGTGAGTGCGGCGTTCTGCAGCGCCTGCGTCACCAACTGGGTGATCAACTGCTTCGTCTGATCGGTATCGGAGAGAACGCGCGAGAGAATCTGGCCGGTGCGCGTCGTCGTGAAATAACCGAGCGGCAAGCGCTGCAAGTGCGTATAGATGGCGTCGCGGAGGTCCCGTACGACATACTCCTGCAGCTGCACGCCAAGCATGCCGCCGGCCCAGATGAAAACATTCTTGACAATTGTTACAGCCAGGATCACCAGAATCACGTTTCGCAGCGATCCCATCGGATTACCGGGCTCCATCAGGGCGCCCACAGTTTGCTCGAGAAATCCGCTTACCCAACCGGTCTGCACGGGGATGACTGACGGCCGTCCGAAGAGCGAGTTCAGGAAGGGGATCAGTAGCGCCAGTGCGTACCCGTCGAGCGCGGCCGCGACAATGCTTGCGGCCATCGTTCCGACCATTCGCCAACGGTGCGGCCGGAGGAATCGAAATAGCCGCCGGTAGACCTTCACCTACCGCCGCGGCGTAAGAAGCGCAACCGGAAGAATGACCTCTTCCGGCGTCACTCCGCCATGCAGGAAGGAGCCACGATAGCGTCCCTGATATTCGCGCAGCTTGGTCGGATACACGAAGAACGCGTCGCCCGCGGCGAGGAGGGTGTTGGATCCCAGACCCCGGTGTGGCAACCGCAGGTCGTCCTGGTTGCGGAACTGCAGCGCATATTCGGGTCGCTCGGCACGGAGGTCCTCACCGAACTTGTATCGCAGATTCGCTGTTGCGTCGCGCTTGGCAAATACAGTGGCGGGCGTCTGGCAGTGAATAGACCCGTGGTCGCTGGTAACGAGAACAGTGACTTTCCGCCGCGATGCTTCTATGAGGAGCGCAAGGAGAGCAGACCGCTCGAGCCATTGCTTCGTGATCTGCCGAAGGGAGATCTCGTCGCGTGCGACCTCATACAGAATTGATGACTCGCTGCGGCCGTGCGTGAGCAGATCGATGAAATTGAAAACAAATGCGCTGACGCCCTCGGGAGCGATAGCAGAACCGATTCGCTTCGCCAGCTCGTCGGACTCGTGGGAGGTGGAGATCTTCTCGTAACGCACGTGCATTTCCCCGCGCTGCTCGGTGAGATGCGACACGAGCAAGTCACGCTCGTGGGCGTTGAGGGTTTCGTCTTCCTTCTCTCGCCACCAGTCAGGGAATCGCGCAGCTATCTCGCAGGGAAAGAGGCCGCTGAAGAGAGCGTTCCGCGAGTACGGCGTCGCCGTCGGCAGGATGGAGAAGTGGTAGGTGGTTTCGATATCGAAATACGGTGCGATCAACGGCTGCATGACGCGCCATTGATCGAGCCTCAGGCAGTCTATGACGACGAACAGTGCGGACTTGTTTGTCTCGAGGACGGGAAGCAGAAATTCACCGATGACATCAACCGAAAGCGGGGGACGCTCACCATCGAGATCGCGCAGCCATTGTGGGTAGGCCGTTTTCATGAAGTCGGCGAACTCACGCCACATCTGCGGGTAGAGCCCCTGCAGGGACTCGTGCAGACCACGCTCGCCGGCTTCGGTCAGCTGGATGTCCCAGTCCACCATCTCGGAATACCGCGATACCCAACCTCGCCAGTCGGAGATCGGTTCTCGCTCGAGCTCCATGGCCCGAAATCGCTCGACGAACGAACGGGCAATGGCCTGCTGCCGGATCCTGGTTCCTTCAAGAAGGCGCGTTACGGCTGTAAGAACCTGGCGCGGACTCACTGGCTTTACCAGATAGTCGCGCGCATTCACCCCTATGGCTTCACGAAGGGTCGAGTCATCCTCGCTCTTGGTGACCATGACGATCGGAAGGTTGGGATCGATCTCGCGCATCTCACGCAGGGCCTCGAGTCCGCGCTTGCCCGGCATCTGCTCATCGAGCAGCACGAGATGATAGGTGCGCCGCCGGAGCATTTCGACCGCGTCGTCCGCATTGGTGGCGGAGTCTACCTCGAAGCCCCGCTCACGGAGGAAAATGCGGTGCGGCTCCAGAAGGTCCGCTTCGTCATCGACCCAGAGAATGCCTTTCGGAGATGGTGCCATGGGCGAAAAGTAATCCGTAAACCGCAATCCGTAATCGCATGTATGGCTCGCTCGCCATTAATCGCGTAGATATTGCGCATCACGAAAGCAGCACGGCCGACACCATGAGTATGCGAATGCCCAGTCCAGACATTTCGGAAATCCTGAGACGTGTAGACGCTGTCAGCGACGGTAGTGCTCCGTCCGCCAGCATCGCGACCGGCTTCCCCAGCCTCGACAAGACATTGGGTGGAGGTCTGCGCCCCGGTGATCTCGTCTTTCTGGGTGGCGATGTCGGCTCGGGCAAATCTGCGCTCGCGCTGGCAATCGCTCTGCGTGCCACGGCGCTGGGCGGCTCAGCGATCCTTCTTTCCGGAGAGATGGCTCCGGACCGATTACTGGAACGTGTACTTGCTATCGAGGGCCGTGCACCCATCGATGATATCCGAAATGGCTCATGCGACGACGCAGCCCGCGCTTCGCTGGGCGCGGCCGCACATCGATTGCGAGACCAGATGCCGACGCTGGACCGCATTCCGCATGGCGGAGTGGGTGAAGTGGACATCATGCTGCGGAGCACGCCCGACCTTCAGCTGGCGGTGGTGGACTCACTGCAATCCATAACAAGAAAGGGAACTTCGCAGGAAGAGGAGCTGGCAGTCGCCGTCAAGGAGCTGAAAATGCTGGCAATCGACGCAAGTCTGGCGATTCTCGTCACTACGCACGTGCACCAGCAATTGCGCGGCCGGTCCGATCCGCGTCCGACACTGGACGACTTCGGCGCTCTAGGCTCCGTCAAGCAGCACGCCGATGTGGTGCTCGCGCTGTACCGCGCGGAGATGTACGATCCAGGCTGGGGTGCCCAGGGTGGTGCAGAGCTCATCCTGCTGAAGAATCGCAATGGACCGATCAGTTACATCGATCTATTTTTTCATCAGCGCTGGCTGAGGTTCGAGGATGTGATGGATCCGGAGTAGGATTGCGGATGGCGGTTGAGCGTGCTGCGAACTGCGAACTTCGAGCTTCGAACTGCGAACCGTGAAAAGGCTTGATAGCGACTGAAACGTAGTTCACTCTTCTCGCAGTGTTCGCAATTCGCAGTTCGCCTTGGGTAGTTCGCAGTTCGTTTCACACCTGGAATCTTCTCACCGTCCCCAGCATTTCAGCCGCTACCGCCTGCAAGTCCTTCAGCTCACGCGTGACGGCGTCGATTACCGAAGTTTGTTCGATCGAGGCGCGCGACATTTCCTGAGCTGCTCCGGCATGGTTGTGCGAAAGAGACGCGACCTGACTCGCTTGCTCCTCGATACGGCGTGATTCCGAGCGCTGCGCCTCAGCGAGACCCGCAACGTGCCGGAGAATTGACGCGGTGGCGTCGACGCGCTGTTCGGCGATGCGGATCGCTTCTCCGGTTCCGGCAATCACCGTTCGAGTTGCGAGCACCGCTGCCTTCGCGCGGCCGAGGTCGTCGCTGGTTGCGGTTACACCGGTTTGAATGCTCTTGATTTCGTTACGGATCTCGGCGGCCAACTTTTCCGAATCGGCGGCCAGCTTGCGGACCTCGTCGGCAACGACTGCAAAGCCGCGACCGTGCTCGCCGGCGCGCGCTGCTTCGATAGCCGCGTTCAGCGCGATGAGATTCGTGCTCTTGGCGATTGCAGCGATCTTCGTGACCGCCTGGGCGATCGCTTGTAGTCCTCGCTCCAATCCCGCGAAGCTTGCTCGCGTCGCCTCCGCAGCCACCACAATGCGCTCCACCGCCTCGTCTGCCTTTGCGACTCCCTCGAGGCCCGCGCGCGCGGCGCCGAGGGTCTCCGAAGATCGTGCTTCCGCCGCTCCCACGCTGGCAAGCATTTCGCCGGCGGCAGCGCTGGCTGATGCGGCAGCTACGCTGGCTCGCACCGCGGACTCGGACTGCGCGGCCGCATCCGAAGCCACCCTGCTTATTACGTGCTCGAGCCGCTCACCGGACGCGCTCAGGCTGTGGGTGGATGCGAAGATATCTTCTGCGCGACGCACGACCTTCTCGGCCGCGGATCGCGCCAGGGAGACCAGACCCGCGAGTTCAGCGATAAAATGGTTGATTCCGTCGCCCAGCTCACCGAATTCGTCATTCTTTGTTGCGTGCACGCGGGTTCGCAGGTCCCAATGCTCTCCTGAAGTAAGTCCGCCGAGCGTGTGCGTCACCGCTTCGAGCGGACGCGTCACGGGCCGGGAAAGGAGCAGCGCAGCCAGTGCTGCCGCGAGAATGGCGGCCAGAGTCGCCCCCGTGAAAATCATGCGAGTGCGATACCAGTTGGAGCTGGCATAGTCGAGAGACCATGCGAGGACGACCTTCGCTCCTTCGGCAGCCGGAGTTACCACCCACAGCTCCCGGTAGTTGCGACGCTCACCTCTGAGCTCCTGCATTTGGGCTATGTCTGACGGCACGCGAACACTGTCTCCTTCGGCGCGCATCGCCACCGTTTTCCCATTCGGGTCTACCAGGCTGACAAAAAGAAGCTTGCCGCGCGTAGCCGTGAAAGCGTCGCTCACAGACTCGGCGGACGGTCGCTGCGCTACCATTGCGGAGATCGCAGTGGCGCTCTCACGCGCCTCCCCCAGCTGTACGTCCCAGAACACCCGCGGGAGCTCGTGCCATCCGAGGAAGAGAAAAAGCGGAAGTAATGGCGCGACCGCGAGCGCAATGATCTTGGTGCGGACGCGCATACCGCGACGGCGCATGTAACCTGCTCGCGGATTGGCCTCACGCGCGGTGTCGCTGCCTGTCAGGGCGGCTGGCTGCAAAAGCTCGATGATGCTTGCCACGTCTGGCGCAGTGTTATGAGAGAGCGTGCCCTGAGTGAACGGTCACAGGAATGACGACCGCCACGCCCTCCTGCAACCAGGCGTGCTTCGCTATCGCTCCCGGTCGACCGCCTTATATTCATGCCACCCATCGCCCGGCTTCGCGAAGGACCAAGAGCGGCGATACATACCAGTGCGGATTAGCCATGGCCGGCCACAGTAAATGGAAGCAGATCAAGCACTACAAAGCCGCCACCGACGCGAAGCGCGGCGCCAAATTCACCAAGATGATCAGGGAAATCACGGTCGCCGCAAAGAGCGGTGGTGGTGATCCCGCCGGCAATCCGCGTCTCCGGACTGCGATCGAAATCGCACGCGCCGCATCCATGCCCAAGGAAAACATCGAGCGTGCCGTCAAAAAAGGAACTGGGGAGCTCGAGGGCGTCGATTACCAGGAAATAACATATGAGGGATATGGACCGGGTGGCGTTGCCCTGCTGATTCTTACCGTTACGGATAATCCGACTCGCACCGTTGCCGAAGTGCGGCACAAGCTCTCACGCGCCGGCGGAAGCCTGGGCGCTGCTAATTCCGTGGCCTGGATGTTCGAGCGTAAGGGCGAGCTATACACCGACGCCCTGCGCGACGAGGACACGGCTATGGAAGCTGCGCTGGAAGCGGGGGCCGAGGATTTCCGCCGCGAGGGCGATCAGTATGTCATTACGACCGAACCGACCCAGTTCCACGCGGTGAAGAGCGCACTCGAAGCACGGAATTTCTCCTTCCTGGAAGCGGAAATCACCTACATTCCCAGGAACACGGTGCACCTCGAAGGCAAGCAGGCCGAGTCGCTGCTCAAGCTTCTCGAGGAAGTCGAAGACCTGGATGATGTGCAAAAGGTGGCGGCGAACTTCGATATCGATGTAAGGGAGATGGCGTGAAACTGGCCACCCCCCACTCACCAGCATGATTGTCCTCGGCATCGATCCCGGAACTGCAGCGACCGGATACGGCGTGGTGCGGGGTACGCCGCTCGGCCCTCACACCCTCCTCGAGTGCGGCATCATCCGAACGGATCCGCGCGATTCCCTTCCCCGCCGCTTGCTCGACATTCATGATGAAGTGCGAGCGCTCATCCAGCGGCATCGCCCGGACGCGGTAGCCGTGGAGGACATTTTTTACGCGCGGAATGTTCGCACGACGGTTGTCCTTGGCCACGCGCGGGGCGTTGTGCTGCTCGCGGCCGCAGCGGCGGGCGTAGGAATCGCCGAATATCCTCCCGCTGCGATCAAGAAGGCGGTGACCGGCACTGGTGCGGCTACCAAGCATCAGGTGCAGTTCATGGTCGCTCAGCTACTGCAGCTGAAGTCTTTCCCGACCCCCT
>Ga0136617_10006779_pt1 | contig 10212 bp, 8 predicted proteins | sample AntDrymUQ3222106_2_FD_129672 | JGI IMG/M metagenome (GOLD analysis project Ga0136617, IMG submission 129672) | Polar desert sand microbial communities from Dry Valleys, Antarctica - metaG UQ322 (21.06) | ecosystem: Environmental > Terrestrial > Soil > Desert | place: Antarctica: Dry Valley... | reverse complement strand
GATCTGGGTGAGCATCAGCCAGGTCTGGTTGATCGCGAACTCACGCGAGGGGAACCGTCCCAGCCCGGAGTCTTTGGCGTGACGGATCCGGTCCTCGACCCGGGCGTGGGCACGGTGGCGGGCTTCGAGGAACGCGAGCTGACCGATGGTCGTGTTGGTCGCTATGGCTTGGTAGCGCCACCCGTCGGCTTCCTCGAACAGCGACAACTGGGCGCCCGGATGGGGGCGTTCGCGACGCACGATCACTCGCATCCCGACCGGCCAGCCGGCCAACACGGTCGGGTCGATCAGGCCGGTGAGCTCGGCCACGTCACCGCCCTCACGGATGCCGCCGTCGGCGTCGCTGGCCGGCGTCCAGAGCGTCTGCGGGACGAGCTTGATGGCCTCGCGGATGTTCTCGGTGATCGCGAACCCCACGCTGTAGTCCACGCTGCGGCCACGGACCTGGTCTTGCCCGTGCAGCCAGTCCAGGAGTTTGTGGGAGGCGCCCGCACCGTCACTACGGATCAGCAGATTCTTGCGATGCTGGGCGGGGACCTGGCCGATCGCCTCTGTCAGGACGCTGATGTGGTCGTCCGCGGTGTTCGAGCCAGCCTTCCCGGTGCGCAGCATGCCGGCGAGGAACTCTTCGGTGTTGTCGCACCACACCCCGAGCGGATGGAAACCGAAGGTCTTCTTGAACGTGGCTGCCGCCTGCTCCTTCTCGGAGTGCGTGACCACGATGGTGGCGTCCACGTCCAGCACCACCGTCTTGCCCAGGTCGGCGCCGGCCACTGTGCTGGCCGGGATGGCGCCGTGACGCTCGATGATTTGGGTCCACACGTGCCTGCGGGCCCGTGCACGCGCGGTCGCGATCCTCTTCAACCGACCCGGGGTGACCTCACCGAGGGTCCGCCACACCGTCGGCGCCGATGCGACCGTACCCAGCACCTGGCTCTGATGGCGCAGCACGTCGATGTCGGCGATCGCCTCACCACCATCGGCCAGCATCACCGCCACACCGGCCAAGACCCGGCCGCGGTCATGGACAGGGGTGAACGACCGCCGCGCCATCGCCTTGGCCAGCTCGACTGTGAGCCCAGTCCGATCGGCCAATAGCCGCAACACGACGCTACCCGCGTGGGCCACCACGCCCGACCCATCGGCGGTGACAGACAAGCCGGACGACCACGAAGTACGCTTCACCTACGGAGTGCCTTCCACGCTGGAGAACTTGAACCGTCGCAAGTCCAAGTTTCCCCTGCTGGGCAGGCACTTCCGTGCTTCTACGCGCCGATCAGCCCCGCGAACCGTGAACGATCCGGGCTAGTTGCGGCCCCGGGCCCGCACCTATGCTCGGGGCGACACCACTAGACCGGAGCACAGGATGGCGGCGGCAACCGACGACGTCTTCGTCGTCGTCAAACCGGCGGGTCGGGCCCTTAGCAAGGCGATAGTGGACAGCATGGCAGGTCACGGGTTCACCGTGGTCCGGCGGGCGTGGCACACACTCTCGAGCGACGACGCCGAGATCCTTTACCCGTACGTCTTCGAGCAGCTGCGTGATCGGAGCTCCCGCGTGCCGGGTCCCTACTGGGCCAACCACGTCCGCTATCTGGGGTCCGCCACGAGCCTGCTCGCCGTGGTCAGGCACCCGGAGGACGGCGCGCACGCGCGAATGCGCGAGCTGAAGGGCGCCAGCCCGTACTCCGACCGGTGTGCGCCGGGAACCATCAGGTACGACTTCCCCGGTCCCAGCGTCTTCAACTCTTTCCACAGCTGCGACGAGGCGGCCGAGAGCGCGGCGATGCAACGCCACTTCCGGCTGACGGCCGACTCGTGACGACATTCCTCGACGGCGACCTGGTCCGACTGAGCGAGCAGGTCCACGGGCTCGTGCAGGGCGGTCCGCGCGCCCACGAGCCAGGCGAACCCACCGTGGCCGTGCGGCCGTGGTATGTCGAGGACGATGGCCGCAGGCGCCGGTTCGCCGGCCACTCGGCCGGCGACCGGGAACCCTTCCTGCGGGCGCTGCGCGAGAACGGGCTCAGCTTCCCGCTCGCGTCGCCTGCCGTGCTGCCGTTCTGCGTCATGGTCGCGCCGAAGGACATCCTCGAGGTCAGGAGGATGACACTCGACGAGGCCGTCGACGGTGGCCGCCTGCACCCGAGGGGCTGGTCGATCGCCGACCTCGGCCGACGGCTGGGCCTTGCGGCCGGCACCCTCCAGGTGACAGGGAGCGTGCTCGCGGGATCGACCGCGCCGCGCGACCTCGACCTGTTCCTCCCCGATCGCGACGCCTGCGCACCGCTGCGCAGCCGGACCCTCGACGTCGACGCCGCCACGGAACGCGCGCTGGTGGCCGACCAGCAGACCTACTTCGTCGACATCGAAGAAGACGTGCACGCCGTGCTGACGGCGCGTGCGGCGTGGCGGCGGCTCCGGATCGGCGAGCAGCAGATCGATCTCATCCCGCGTTACGGGGTGCGCGACGGCTCACCGCTGCTGGATTGCCACGTCCTGGACGGGGTTGCCCAGGAGCAGCGGACAACGATCGGCGACTCCCCCGACGACTGCCACTTCCCCGCGGTCTACGAGTGCACCGACGGGCGGCTGCTCCTCGGGTGGTCGCGGCTGCTGCAGGGAACGCTCCGCAACGGGGACCAAGTGCGGTTCAACGGCAGGCGTGCCGTGGTCGGTTACCGGGGAGAGCAGCGGCCGGCCGTGGTCGTCACCGAATCGGACGCCTGGCACGAGATCGAACCCCGGGAAGGGCGACAATGACCGTTCTGCAGGCGCACTGGTACGCGGCCCCCCACGTCGGGGGGATCGAGACCCATCTCGAGGCCATCGGTCCCGAGCTGACACAGCTCGGAGTGCCCAACCTGCTGCTCTCCGGCACCCGGGAGTCCGGGGAGCAAACCGGGGTACGCTACGAGCCCGCACTCGACCGGCACGCGACCGGCCACGATGCCACCCGTGGCATGTGCGAGCGGCTGGCCGCGCTGACGCCGCCGCCCGACGTCGTCCATCTGCACAACCTGCACGTGCAGGACCCCGAGCGCGGAGCGATGGTGATCGCGGCGATGCGGACGGTGTGGCCCGGCACCCCGATCATGATCACCGTGCACAACATCGGTCCCGCTGCCGCCGCGGCGCCGGTTCTGGGCGCATGCGACGCGGTCTACGTCCCCTCCCCGTTCATCGGCTCCGTCCTGATGCGGAGCCACGGGATCGCGACCCACGAACTGCCCTACTCGTTCCCGATCGCCGGCCCACCGACGTCGGTGGCCGACCGGTCGGCCGGGCGCGTCCTCGCGCAGCCCACGCGATTCACTTGGTGGAAGGGATCGTTCCACTCCCTCGCCGCGGTGGTGGGGCTGCTGGACGGCGGTGCCCGGTTCACGTTCGTCCACGCCGGCGCGACCTGGAAGTCCGCGCAGGCCAAATGGGACCCGCAGGCCGACGCCCTCCTACCGGGCCTGCGGGAATCGGTGGACCGCTGGGTTGGGGCGGGCGCGATCGAGTTCGCCCGGCTCACCTCGGCCGCGACGATGCAGCTCATGACCGACGCCGACGTCGTCGTGTACCCGACCGTCGGTACGACCGACGAGGGTGAGCCGTTCGGTGTCGCCGCGTGGCAGGCGGCAGCCACGGGCCACCCACTCATCCTGACCAGGTCCGGGCACCTGGATGTGCTCGCCAGCCGTTACGATGCGAGCCGCGTCGTGGAGACCGCCTCGGTCGAGTCCCTGGCCGCGGCGATCCGCGACGGGGCAGAAGGTCGACTGCCCACGGCCCGCTCGGGGCTGGCGACCGAGATCCACGAATCGGTCCGGACGTGCGCCGCCGTACACGTCGAGGAGTACACCCGGCTCAACCCGTCCGTCGGCCGACGATGAGCATCCGCGACGGCGTCCGGGCAGGTGTCGTCAGGGCCGGACTCGCTGCTGCACTCGCCGCCAGCGGACCCGTCCGGTCGGCGCCGTCGGGATGTCCGGTGCACGTCCTGACCTGCGCCGCCGACGTTGGTCGGGCCATCGTCGCCGTCAAGTCGTTGCTGTCGGTCGCCGCGTGCGCAGAACGCGAATCCGTGCTGAGCCCGCACATGTGGAGCGACGGGAGCCTGACACCACGGCACGAGCGACTGATCCGACGCCACCTCCCCGACGTCCACCTGGTGTCGTCCGATGTGATCGAGGACGCGCTCGCCACGCTGCGGCGGTCAGCACCCGATCTGGCCCGCATCGCCTCGTCGCGGCGGATCTACCTGAAGCTGGCTCAGGTCGCGCTCGAGCCGTGCTGCCGCGCGGCCAAATCCGTCGTAATGGACAGCGACTACCTCTGGTACGCCCGGCCGGACCTCCTGCTGTCATGGATTGCATCGTCCGACGACCGGATTCTCTACAACGCCGAGCTCGACCGGCGCCGGCCGGGCGATCCGCTGCGCGGCGGGATCTATCTCCCGTTCGTCGAGCACCCGGACGGGTCGCGGACCGGGATGTACGCCCCCGAGGTCGTCGCCGCGCTCGGGGGGATGCTCGGGGAGCATGTCGGCTACGCACGCCACTTCAACGCCGGGCTCATCGCTTGGCCACGGCACGCCATGGATCTCGCCTTCATGGAGCGGCTAGCGGGCGCGGCGACGGAGCTCGGATTCGGCCCAGACGCCGGTGGCGCCAGCTTCCTCGACCAGGCCTTGCTGGCCTTCGCAGCCGGTCGCTGGCCTCGACACGAGCCCCTGCCCGCGGAGTACTACTGCTACAGCAGACCGCGTCCCGACCAGCTGATCGCCCGGCATTTCATCGGACCGATCTCGTCTAGTCCACGCAGCTACCTGCTCCCCGCGCTCCGCCTCACCGTGAACCGGCCGTCACGGGTGGCTTGAGGCGAAGCGCGCGGCCAGCTCACGGACCGCCCGATCGTCGGCCCAGTCCAGCGTAAAGATCGCCAGCGCCGTGAGCGCATCGTCGACGACGCTCCGGTCGAGCGGCAGCACCAGCGCGGCAGCGCCGACGAAGGATGCCGGGTCGTCCGGTCGCAGCTGGAGAGCTGCCCGCGCCACGACGACTTCGACGGGAAGGGCCGCCGGCAGCGGATCGACGGCACACACCGATCCGGCCACGTGATCGTAGAGGAAGTTGCCGCGGTTGGGATCGGCGTGGGTCACCACCGTCGGCAACCCGCAACACAGCTCCCGCAGCGCGCGGGCCGCGCTGTCGGCGTGGGCGACGGTCAGCTCATGGTGCCCGTCCAGCCAGCTCCGCCACTCCCCCACGGCCGTGCCGGCGTCGAAGTGCGCCGGAACCGGCAACGCCCGGTGGCAGCGGGTGTACCAATCGGCAGTGAGGGCGGTCCACGCGGCTTCTGCGGCCGGGGGCGCCGCGTAGAGCGGCACCCCGGGCAACCAACTCGTCGTCACAGCGAGGTCGCGGGCGCCAGACAGAAGGCGCGGAGTCAGGCCCGCCGGGCCCCACGCGCCCAATGCCGCCACCTCCAACGAGCGGTGACCTGGTATCAGGGGCACCTTCACCACGACCGGCCCTGACGGCGTCGCGACCCGCAGGACCAGGCTCGATCGCGCGGGCAGGGCCACCAGGTCGATCGACGGACCGGGCAGCCGTCGCACCGCAGAGCGGACGGCGTCGGCCGCTTCGGCCAGCTCGCTGGGCGCCAGACCGTTCCGTTCGGACTCGACGAACCGAAGAGCCGTATCCAACGCGCGTTCGAGCTCACCGTCGTTCACGCCGCTCGGCCGATGTCGCGCGTCCAGTCGTAGCGCCGGACGAGCCCGCGCGGGCTGCGGTGCTGCACCGCGTGCGCGATCCGCCCGCAACGGTAGGCGAGACCGTAGAGCGCGGCGATCCCGGCCATCGCCCAGCGTCTGGCCAACGGCTGGGCACTCGGCGTGGTCGCCGGCGTGGCACGGCACCGCGCGGCGATGCTCTGAAGGAGTCTCCATGGGCTGGGCACCCGGTTGACGCCGTCGCCGGGGTGGAGCCGCAACAGCTCGCTCTCCGCCCATCCGTAGGACCGGGCGCGCGCGACGTTGGCCGCGACCGTGTTCCAGGTGGAGCGGGTGTGCCGGACGGTGGCGGCGGAGCACGGGAGCCTGCGCCAGCCAGCGAGCTCGAGCCGGCGGGCCATGTCCACGTCCTCGCCGCCAGCGGGGATCCCGAACGTCCGCGGATCGAAGGCACCCACCTCGAGCGCTGCGGTCCGCCGGAGGAGAACCAGCGCCGACGGCCCCCACCGGAACCTCTCGTCCGGGCCCGTGAGCCACGACATGCCAGCTGTGAGCCCGGACGCGGACGCCGCATCGAAGGCGAGGGTCGACGCGCCGTCGAACTCGAGCCGCGGGTAGACCGCCCCGACGTCGGCCCCCCCACCGGCTGCGCCGACCGCGGCGTATAGCGCTACGAGGGAGCCCGGGACGACCTCGCAGTCGTCGTCGAGGAAGATGATCCAGGTCGCCGTGCTGTGCTCGAGGACGAATCGGCGCTTGGCTGCCGCGCCGCTAAGGTGCGGCCGGTGCAGCAGCAGCACGCCCGCCGGCAGGTTGCCGGGACGGCGGCCGCTGCTCACCACGAGGACCGTCGCCGACGAGGGGAGCGAGCGTGCGTCGACGACGGCCGACGCGACGGCCCGTGCCAGCAAGGACGGGCGATCGTGCGTGAGTACGTAGACCTCACACAGCGGCGGCAGGGTCATGGGGCACCCCTTGTTTGCTCATGTTGCGCACGAGCAGCGGCGCGACCCGCTCCTCGGCAGCCTGCAGGATCCACTCCACCCACTCCGGGGTGACCTCCTCGCGATGCCACCACTGCCCCTCCTCGAACGCGGACCAAGGACTCCCCATGTTCGGCGGCGGGCAGTCGAAGCGGATGCGCTGATGGACCTTGCGACCGTCGCGGCCGAGTAACGTCGCCGGCGTGTTGGGGTGGAACGCGAACAGACTCATGCTGACGCAGCTGAGCAGACCGCGGGACGCAAGTACCGCGACGAAGTCGAGCGTTGCCAGCACCGACTCCTCGGTCTCGTGTGGCAGCCCGAACAGGAGGGAGACCCCCAGTGAGATCCCGTGGTCGTCGAGCAGCGTTGCCGACTGCCTGATCTGGGCCACTGCCTGGCCCTTGCCGACTCCGCGAAGGACGGTGTCGTCCAACTGCTCGATGGAGCAGTACTGGTAGACGAACCCGGCGTCGGCCAGCAGCCTGACGTCGGCGCTGTCCTGGAGCTTGTCGAACCGGTTCAGCGAGCCGTACCGCAGGCCCGCGTCGCGCAGGGCGGGGACGACGCCCGGCATCTGCTGGTCGCTCAGGGTGCTGTCGTCGAAGAAGACTCCGCGGTAGCCGGTGCCGGCCAACATCTGCAGCTCGGCGGCGACCTGGGTGAGCGAGCGCTCCTCGTATCCGCCGCGCTCCGAGCAGAACGTGCAGTGCGCAGCGCAGCCACGGTGCAGCAGTGTCGATGTGGACGGCAGCAGCCGGCGCTGGCCTGCCTCCTCCTCGTAGAAGCAGCTGAAGCCGTAGAGATCCATGTCGCCGCCAAACAGTTTGCGCGGCATGGCGGGCAGCCTCGTCAGGTCCATGGCAGTGGCCGCCGCGACGACGGGGACCGGCCCGCCGGTCGCCGTGTACAGGCGCCATCGACCGGGCGCGGACCGCAGGTCGGCCTGTCCGGACCCGAGGAGGTCCAGCAGGCGCGTCCGCGACCCCGACGATTCGAGCAGCCGCAGGAGCCCGATCAGGATCATCTCGCCATCGCCTGCGACGAGGATGTCGAACGGACAGTCGGGCTCGGCGAAGGGGAAGACCTGCGGCATCTTCTGCAGGACCTGCGGCACCGTGACCTCGTCGACGTGTGGCCCCCCGTAGATCACGAGCAGATCCGGGTTGGCGGCGCGCCCGCCAGCCGCGATCCGTCGGGCCTCGCTGTGGGAGTCGTAGGTGCTCGACACCAGCAACACGTCGGGGGCCTCGTCTTGCAGATAGGCATTCGTCACGCGCTCGGTGAGCGGTCCCACCCGCAGCGGGTCGAGAATCGTTGGGGCGTAGCTCCAGCCCGGCATCTCCCCCTGGTCGACGGCCGCGACGAGCGGTGCGATGGCCCAGCCGAGGCTCGTCGGTGTGGTGCTGAAGAATCGGTCCCGGCGGTCCTGGGATGGTGCGAAGGCGGCCGCGAACCTCAATGCCGTGTCGCCCGGTTCACGCGGTTGCCATGGCGGGACGGCCAGATGAGCAGCGACCCGCAGTAGATCAGGTTGATCACTAGGTACTGCGCACGTCGCGGAGCCGGGAACGGCGCCGAGAGCGAGTGCCGCACCCACCGGTTCAGGATGGTCAACGGGCTGCCGATGTCGGCCGACCGCCAATCCGCGGCGGTGAACTGCGCCTTGACGAACGCGACACCGAAGCCGTGCTTGCGCTTACGCCGGAACTCGGCACGCCACCCGGTCGGGTACGTGACGTCGACCGTGATGTCGTCGCGCATCTGGATCGCTGTGCCGGCAAGCGTCAACCGCAGCGAGAGATCGACGTCCTCGGCGGTGTTGTACGGGGAGTTCGCGTAGAGCGGCTCGGGCAGCACCTCGCGGCGGGCCCCCATGTTGGGGAAACTGACGAACTTCACCGCCCCGTCGTGGGTCACCGAGTGGGTCCGCACGTCGTCGGTGAACTCCTCGCTGCGCGATAACCAGTTGTCCCGGTCTCGGGCGCGCAGTGCCCCTGAGACCACAGGCGCCGTCGACAGCGCGTCGATCATCGAGTCGACCCAGCCGAGCGGCACGACGCAGTCGTCGTCGGTGAACAGGACGATCGTACCCGTCGCGGCGGCCATCCCCGTGAGCCGGGTCTGGGAGGACCCGGTCAGCATGCCCGAGCTGACAAGGCGCAGGACGTCGGAGTTGCGCTTGAGGAACTCGTCGTCCGCGGCGGTGCGCAGGCGGTCGAGCGATACGACGACCTCCACCTCGGACGCCGAGTGGCGCGCTGACTCACACACGCTGCGCCACGACGGATGCGCGATCCGTGGCGCTCGAATACTCGGCAGGACCACCGACACTGCAGCCATCAGCGTGCATCCCCTCATCGTCACTTGCTGGTGGTGTTCAGCTACTGGCGGGCACTTCGTCGAGATCGATCGAGATCGAGACCTGTTCCCCGTCGACCACCTCGAACTCGGCGATCCGGCCGGCGGCCTGAAGGTCGTCCCGGATGATCCCGAACGAGTCCTGCTGGTCGACGGGGAGGCTGATCCGGGCGGTCGAGATCGGCGTCACAAGCCCGACGTGCGCTCTGCTCTTGGCCCCTCTGACCTCGCGGAGCAGAACGGCCGCGAGCGCCAACGGGTTGCCCGCGCCGTTCGTGGCGACCGCAGGGCCCGGTGTCGGCCACGCAGACCGATGCACCGAACTCTCTTGCCACTGCGACCACACCTCTTCCGTGACGAAGGGCAGGAACGGCGCGAACAGCTTGAGCAGGGTCTCGAGCGCGGACCGGAGCGTACGGACCGCCGAGGCGTCGCCGTCGTACGCCCGTGCCTTGACGAGCTCGACGTAGTCATCGCAGAAGGACCAGAAGAACGCCTCGACGGCGCTGAGCGCCTTGGCGTAGTCGTAGTGCTCGAAGGCAGCGGTGACCTCGGCCACCATCGCCGAGAGGGCACCGGTGAGGACCCGGTCCAGCGGGTTCACGACGTCGCCGGAGGCCGGCTCGGGGAAAGCGACGATCAACTTCGCCACGTTGAGGATCTTCATGGCGAGTCGTCGACCGACCTTCATCCGGTTCTTGTCGAAGGTGACGTCGAGACCCGGTCCGCCCCCGGCCGCCCAGTACCGCACGCCGTCGGCACCGAATGCCGTGATGAGCTCCTGCGGGTCGTCCTGCGCGTTCGACTGCGATTTCGACAGCTTCTTGCGGTCGGGGTCGGTGACGAAGCCCGAGATCGCGACATCGCTCCACGGGACGCCGCCATCGAAGTACTCGGCTCGCACGACGCTGTAGAACAGCCAGGTACGGATGATCTCGTGGGCCTGCGGCCTGAGGTTCATCGGATAGATCCGCTGGAAGAGGTCTGGATCGTCGACCGCGTGGCCGATGATGCGCGGGGTGATCGACGATGTCGCCCAGGTGTCCATCACGTCGGGGTCGGCCACGAATCCGCCGGGCCTGCCGCGCTGATCGCTGGTGAAACCCGGAGGCGTCGCGCTGGCCGGGTCGACCGGCAGTGTGT
>Ga0136617_10006778_pt1 | contig 10212 bp, 9 predicted proteins | sample AntDrymUQ3222106_2_FD_129672 | JGI IMG/M metagenome (GOLD analysis project Ga0136617, IMG submission 129672) | Polar desert sand microbial communities from Dry Valleys, Antarctica - metaG UQ322 (21.06) | ecosystem: Environmental > Terrestrial > Soil > Desert | place: Antarctica: Dry Valley... | reverse complement strand
CCGGAGGTCGCCCAGCGCCTGGGAGATCTCTGCACGCTCCTCGCCCATTCCGAGGATGAGGTTGGACTTCGTCACGAGCCCGAACGCCGCCGCCTGCGTCAGGACACCGAGGGACCGGTCGTACCGGAAGGCCGGGCGGATCCGCTTGAAGATGCGCGGCACCGTCTCGACGTTATGAGCCAGCACCTCGGGGCGGGACTCAAAGACCTGGTGCAACAAGGCCGGCGTCCCGTTGAAGTCCGGGATGAGGTTCTCGACACCGGTGTCGGGGTTGAGCTCATGGATCTGGCGCACGGTCTCGGCATAGAGCCACGCGCCGCCATCGGGCAGGTCGTCGCGCGCGACGCCAGTGATCGTGGAGTAACGAAGGCCCATCTTCTGCACGCTCTCAGCAACCCGACGCGGCTCGTCGCGGTCCAGGGCCGAGGGCTTGCCGGTGTCGATCTGGCAGAAGTCGCACCGCCGTGTGCACTGCTCGCCACCGATCAGGAACGTCGCCTCGCGATCCTCCCAGCACTCATAGATGTTGGGACACCCTGCCTCCTGGCACACCGTGTGCAGGCCCTCACCCTTGACGAGGTCCTGCAGCTCGCGGTACTGCGGACCCATCGTCGCGCGCGTCTTGATCCACGACGGCTTCTTCTCGATCGGGGTCTGTGCGTTGCGGACCTCCAGCCGGAGCATCCGCCGTCCCTCGGGCGCGATAGTCACCAGCTCAGCGTACGCCCGGCGCCAACGCCCCCCGAACAGCCGCTCATCTGGCTGACCCCGCAATGGTGCCCCGTCGTTCGTATGCTCGTGGCCAGGTTGAGCGGGAAGTCACGGAGCCGAACGTACGGCGACACCACTGTCCTGGACGACGTGTCGATCGACGTGGTCCCGGGGCGGATGACGGGATTCGTCGGCGCCAACGGTGCCGGCAAGACGACCACCATGCGCATCATCGTCGGCGGTGAGCAGGTGCAGACGGTGTGCTCCATGCTGCCGATCGTCGGGACCGTTCTGGCAGATCGTCGTCGCGCTCGCCGTTACGGCCATCGCCACGGTCGTGTTCATCCGGATCGGCACCCGCCTGTACGAACGGACCCTGCTGCAGACGAACAAGAAGATGGGCTACCGCGAGGCGTTCGCCATGGGTGCCAGCAGCTGAGGCTCCTCCGGCAGGGCGGGCGCGGGAGCCAGCTCAGGGGTCCGGGCGTAGTCGTTCCACGACAGCAGCTCATGCAGGTGCGGCGTGAGCGTGTCTGCGGCTTGACTGACGCTGACCCGGCGTCCAAGCTCCACCGACAGCGACGTCACGCCCGCGTCGGCGATGCCGCACGGGACTATCGCGTCGAAGTGCCGCAGGTCGACGTCACAGTTGAGGGCGAACCCATGCATCGTGACGTGGCGCGAGACGCGTACGCCCAGTGCGGCAATCTTGCGGCCCGGCCCCCGGCCGTCCGCGGCGAGCCAGACCCCCGAGCGTCCCCTGACCCTCCCGCAGCGCAACCCGAAGTCGCTGACGGTCCGGGCGAGGACCTCCTCGAGACGGCGGACGTAGTCGACGACGTAGACCTGTTCGGGCAGCTTGGCGATCGGGTAGCCGACGAGCTGGCCGGGGCCGTGGAAGGTGATCTTGCCACCGCGGTCGACCTCGACGACCGGTGTGCCGTCCGCAGGGCGCTCGTGCGGCTCGGTGCGTTTGCCTGCGGTGTACACCGCAGGGTGCTCCAGCAGCCATGCGACATCGGCGATCTCGTCGTCGGCGCGACGGGTGTGCAAGCGCCGCTGCTCGGCCCACGCGTGCTCGTACTCGACCGCGTCCACTCCCAGACCCACTCGGCGGATCTGGAGGTCGGACACCTCGCCACTGTAGCGCGGACCAAGCGCAGAACACCCTGTGGACAACCCGAAGACTGGGCGCCCGGCGGGGCATGCTGGCGTGATGGACCCATACGGACTGCTCGCCATGGTGCTCTGGGCCACGACGGCGGCCACCCCCGCCTCCGATGATCCGTCACAACGCCTGGTCAGCGTTCTCGAGCGCCTCGACCAACGCCGCCGTGCGGCCTTCAGGCGAGCCGATCCGGCCATGCTCGACCGTGTCTACGCCCACTCGTCGACGTTGCTCGGCCGGGACGCAGCGACGGTGCGCGCCTACGCGAGGCGCGGGCTGCAGGTGCGCGACGTCGACATGACGCTGCTGTCGCTCGACGTCGAACGATACGATCCGCGGACCGCGCGCGTACGCGTGGTGGACCGTCTGGATCCCGTGCACGTCCGGCGGCCTGGTGACCGGTGGACAGCGCTACCCGTCGATCTGCCGACCGAGCGAGTCATCGTGTTGCGGCACACATTCGACGGCTGGCGGATCGTGTCGGCACACCGTGTCGCCGGCTGACGCGGTCAGGTGCGCCGGTCAGGCGCGGGCCGCGGCGACCACCGAGCTGGTGTCGGGATGGCGAAACTGAAATCCCGCCTCGAGGAGACGCCGTGGCTCGACCCGCATCGAGCCGAGGAGCTGGCCTGCCAGGTCGCCCAACGCGAGCCTGATCACCGGCGCCGGCACTGCCAGCAGGGCGGGCCGGTGCAGCTGACGGGCGAGAATCTGGGTGAACTCGGCGTTGGTGGTGACGTCGGGCGCGACGAAGTTGTACGGACCTGACGTCTGCTGGTCGGTGGCGAGGAACTCCACGCCGCGTATCCAGTCGGTTCGCGAGATCGTCGAGAAGTACTGACGCCCAGTGCCGAGCCGGGCACCGAGTCCTACCTTGAACGGAAGCGACATGAGCTTCAACGCTCCGCCGTCGCGGTGCAGGACGACGGACGTTCGCACGTGGCACACGCGTGCTCCGGCGTCCGCGGCCGGAGCAGTCGCCGACTCCCACGCCTGCACCACCTCCTGCAGATAGCCCGCGTGTGACGACGTGTCGGCGGCCCCGCTCTCCTCGGTCAGGATCTCCTCGCCGCGGTCCTGGCCGTACGCTGCCATCCCCGAACCGGAGATGAACGCCGGCTTGTGACTGCCGGCGGCGATGGCGCGCGCGAGTGTGGTCGTGGTCGTGACTCGTGAGTCCATCAGCTCGCGCTTGTAGGACGTCGACCACGGCCAGCGCGCGATGGCCGCCCCGGAGAGGTTGACGACGACGTCGCTGGCGTCGATGACATGTTGGTCGATGCGCCCGGATGCAGGCTCCCACGACGACTCGTCATCGGCTCGAGCGTCGCGTCGTACGAGCCGGGTCACCTCGTGCCCCTGCGCGCGCAAGTGCTCGCACAGTGTCGTACCCAAGAATCCCGACGCGCCAGAAACACAGAACCTCATGGCGCCATCGTGCCTGGCGGGACGAGACTGCGCAGACCGGGGTTCAGCCCAGCTCGGACTCGAAGTTCGCCTGCTCCAGCCGCTCCTTGATCGCGGACAGGAAGCGGGCAGCGTCGGCACCGTCGACGATCCGGTGATCGTACGTCAAGGCGAAGTAGACCATCTGGCGAACCGCGATCGTCTCACCGAGCTTCGCGTCGTCAATGACGACGGGACGCTTCACGACGGCGCCGGTGCCGAGGATCGCCACCTGCGGCTGGTTGATGATCGGGGTGTCGAACAGTGCGCCGCGGCTGCCGGTGTTGGTCAAGGTGAAGGTGCCACCGGACAGGTCGTCGGGCGTGATCTTGTTGGTACGGGTCCGGTCTGCGACGTCGGCGATCTTGCGGGCCAGACCGGCGATGGACAGATCGCCGGCGTCCTTGATCACCGGTACGAGCAGGCCGCGGTCGGTGTCGACGGCCATTCCGAGGTTCTCCGCACCGTGGTACGTCACCGTCCCCTCGTCGACGTCCAAGGTCGAGTTGACCTGCGGGAACTGCTTGAGGGCGTCGACGGCCGCCTTGGCGAAGAACGGCAGGTAGGAGAGCTTCACGCCTTCACGGTCGAAGAAGGCGTCCTTGTGCTTGGTGCGGAGGCGGGACACGTCCGTCACGTCGATCTCGACGACGGTGGTCAGCTGCGCGGAGACCTGCAACGACTCGACCATCCGGGTGGCGATGAGCTTGCGTAAGCGGCTCAGCTTCTCGGTCTTGCCGCGCAGCGGGGAGACCACAGGGCTCTCCTCGTCGGACGCTGGCTCGGCCGCCTGTTCGGCGGGGCCGGCCTGCTTGCTCTTGGCGGCGTCGAGGACATCCTGCTTGCGTATCCGTCCCCCCACGCCCGTACCGGTCACGGCGCTCAGGTCGACATCGTGCTGGTTGGCGAGCTTGCGGACGATCGGAGTGACGTACGACCCGCCGTCGCCAGAGGGTGCCGCGGGTGCGGAGGTCGAGGACGGGGCGGATTCGGGTGCCCTCGCGGACTCAGGACTTCCTTGCGTCTCGGGCTTCGCCGGCTCAGGTGTCGGGGCCGAGTCGGGCTCCGCGGTCTCGTCGGCCGGGGGCTGTGGCTCCGCCTCGGACTCGGCGGTGTCATCGGTTTCGGGCTCGGCGGTGTCATCGGTTTCGGGCTCGGCGGTGTCATCGGCTTCGGGCTCGGCCGTTGCTTCGGTGTCCGGTTCCTCCGACGGCTGCGTCTCCTGGTTTCCAGAACCACCGGCGATCGAGCCCGACGCGCTGTCGCCAGCATCAGAGGAGCCGATGATGGCGAGGTCGGCGCCGACAGCGACGGTCTCGTCCTCCTCGGCCATGATCTCCAGCAGCGTGCCGGCGACGGGGGAGGGGATCTCGGTGTCGACCTTGTCGGTCGAGACCTCGAGGATGGGCTCGTCGACCTCGACGGAGTCACCCACCTGCTTCAGCCAGCGCGTGACGGTGCCTTCGGTGACGCTTTCTCCCAGCTCGGGCAGCTTCACGGCAGTGCCCTCACCGTCTGAGGACGGCGCCGCGTCGGCAGCGGGGGGCTCTTGGGTCGGTGCCTCGTCTTGGGTCGGTGCCTCGTCTTGGGTCGGTGCCTCGTCTTGGGTCGGTGCCTCACCGGCCTGCCCGGTCTCGTCGTCCGCGGGCGACTCCTGACCGGGTGTCTCTTCGTCTGCCGGGACTTCACCGTCGGATTCTTCGTCCGTGGGTTGTTCGTCTGCGGATGCTTCTGCGTCGCCGGCTGGTGTCGTGTCGCCGGAGGAGGCCTGCTCCTCGCTGTCCCCGACGATCGCGAGCTCGGCGCCGACCGCGACGGTCTCGTCCTCCTCGGCCTTGATCTCCAGCAGCGTGCCGGCCACCGGAGAGGGGATCTCGGTGTCGACCTTGTCGGTCGAGACTTCCAGCAGGGGTTCGTCCACCGCGACGGAGTCGCCTACCTGCTTCAACCAACGGGTGACGGTGCCCTCGGTGACGCTTTCGCCGAGTTCGGGGAGTGTGACGGACGTGGCCATGCTGTTCCTCTGTCCTTTGTCAGGCGTTGTCAGATGCGAGGCGTTGTCAGGCGTGTGCGTGAAGTGGTTTGCCGGCGAGTGCGAGTGAGGCTTCGCCGAGGGCTTCGTTCTGAGTCGGGTGGGCGTGGACGAACTGCGCGACGTCCTCGGGGAACGCCTCCCAGTTGACGATCAGTGATGCCTCGCCGACCTGCTCACCGAACCGGGCTCCGACCATGTGGACACCAACGATCGGGCCGTCCTTCTCCCGCACCAGCTTGACCAAGCCGGCGGTCTGGAGGATCTGGCTGCGGCCGTTCCCGCCGAGGTTGTACTCATAGGTATCGACCTCACCGTACTTCTCGCGCGCCTGCGGCTCGGTGAGGCCGACCGAGGCGATCTCGGGGTCGCAGTACGTCACCCTCGGGATGCCCGAGTCGATGACTGGCATCGGCTTGAGTCCGGCGATCTCCTCGGCGACGAAGATTCCGTGCGCGAACCCGCGGTGTGCTAGCTGCAGGCCGGGGACGAGGTCGCCGACGGCGTAGATGCCGGGGACGTTGGTCGCAAGCCGCTCGTTGGTCGGCACCCAACCGCGGTCGACGGTCACGCCTTGGTCCTCGAATCCGAACCCTTCTGAACGCGGGCCGCGGCCCACCGCCACAAGGACGAGGTCGGCGTCGAGGGTGTCACCGGACTCCAGCGACACAGTCACCCGGTCGTCGTGGTGCTCCACGCCGGTGAACCGGGAGGCGGTCTTGAAGGCGATCTTGCGCTTGCGGAACGCACGCTCGAGCTGCTTGCTCAGCGTCGGGTCCTCCAGCGGCACAAGCGTGGGGAGGGCCTCGACGATGGTGACGTCGGCACCGAAGGACTTCCACACGGACGCGAACTCGACGCCGATCACACTGCCGCCGATGATGACGACGCTCTGGGGGACTTCGTAGAGCTCGAGGGCCTGCTCGCTGGTGATCACGCGGCCGCCGATCTCGAGCCCGGGCAGTGTGCGTGCGTACGAGCCGGTGGCGAGCACGACGTTCTTGCCGGTGACACGTTGGCCGCCGACCTCGACGGTGTCCGTGCCGACGAGCTTGCCCTCGCCCTCGTAGACGGTGATTCCGGCGCCCTTGATCATGCCCTGGAGTCCGCGGTACAGCCTGCTGACAACGGTTTCTTTGAATCCGTTGACGCCCTTCATGTCGATTCCGTCGAAGGTCGTCTTGACACCGACCGCCGCGCTGTCACGCGCGGCGTCCGCCACCTCGGCCGCGTGCAGCAGCGCCTTGGTGGGGATGCAGCCCGTGTGCAGGCAGGTGCCGCCGAGCTTGTCCTTCTCGATCACGGCGACCTTGAGGTCGAGCTGTACGGCGCGGAGGGCGCAGGCGTACCCACCGCTGCCGCCGCCAAGGATCACCAGGTCGAAGTTGTTGTCGGCGCTGTCTGTCACGCGAATCCTCCGGGCCAATCATCGAGAACGAGATCTTCGCCACGATGTGTTCATCTTGTCACTCGACGCGGCGTCTCACACAGCAGGGTGTGGGCATCGCCGGACCCGCGGACCGGCCCGGCCGGCGTCGGCCCATGCGGCACACTGGGGAGGGCAGGGTCTCACCGCGGAGTAGGACTTCGTGCCCCGATGTGAAGGCAGGAGACAGAGGCGATGGCGTGGTTCGGGCGCAAGAAGTTCGGGACGAGGCGGGGTGGGCGCAACCGTACCCGGGCGGGCGCGGTGGTGTCCGACCGCGACGCCACGACGGCCGATCGTGAGCACCTCGCCGGGTTCATCGACGGTCATCAAGGTGTCGAAGGTTTCGTCGAACCGCAGACCACGGTCAGTCAGACGACGTTGCTGCTGGTCGCCAAGGACGGCGAGTGGACACGCAGGCGGGTCCCTTCTGCCCGTTGGGCGCACGACTTCACCAACAAGCTCGGGGTCCCGACATACGACGCAGGCGTAGTGGGCTATCCCCAGCGCATGCGCGACTACAACCACCGGCAGGCGCAGGCGGCGAAGCGGCAGTCTGAGGCCTGAGCGCTCAGGTTGTCGCGAGCTCTCCGTCTGCCAGCCGGCTCGCCAGCTCGACGAGCGTCCGCACGCTCGCCCCGGTGCCGCCTTTGGGGGTGTAGTCGTAGGCTGACGTGTCGTTGAACGCCGGCCCGGCGATATCGAGGTGCGCCCACCTGGTGTCACCGACGAACTCGCGTAGGAACGCCGCCGCGTACAACGTGCCGCCGACGGGCTTGGGGTTGTGCTGGCGCACGTCGGCGAGCTCTGAGGACTTGACCTTGGCGGCCATCTCCTCGGTGATCGGCAGTGGCCACATCGACTCGCCGACCGAGGCCGCGATGTCGGGGATCTGGCCTCGCAGCTCGGCGTCGTTGGACAGCACGCCGGCGGTACGGTCGCCGAGCGCGACGACGCAGGCCCCGGTAAGGGTGGCGACGTCGACGATGAGGTCCGGTTTGGTCTCACCCGCCAGCACGAGGGCGTCGGCGAGGACGAGACGGCCTTCGGCGTCGGTGTTGTGCACCTCGACGGTCTTGCCGCCGCGGATCGTCAGCACGTCGCCGGGTCGGGTGGCGGACCCGTGACCATGTTCTCGGCCATCGCGGCGAAGCAGGTGATGCGCACGGGCAGCTCCAGCTCGGCGATCGCCAGGGTCGCAGCGAGCACCGACGCGGCTCCGGCCATGTCGCACTTCATCGTCATCATGCTCGCGCCTGGTTTCAGCGACAGGCCACCGGAGTCGAAGGTGATGCCCTTGCCGACCAGAGCCAGGTGCGCGACAGGTTTGCGGGGCTTGTAGCTGAGGCGAACGAGCCGGGGTGGGCTGTCGGAGCCGGCGCCGACGCCGAGCATGCCGCCGCACCTCTCCTTGGCGAGCTTCGTCTCGTCCCACACCGTGACGGACACCTTCGGCGCGGCCGCGGCTGCGCCGAAGGCGACGACGTCATCAGCGAAGACGGCCGGCGTGAGGTTGCCGGGCGGGGTGTTGACCCAGTCCCGGACACGTTCGACGGCGCGCGCGACGACGAGCCCGCGCTCGAGGGCCCCCTTGGCGTCGGCACCGCGTGCCTTGTCGGCCAGGACGGTGATGGTTCTGGGACGGTCGGAGTCCTTTTCGGACTTGAACCGGTCGTATACGTACCCTCCGAGGCGCAGGCCTTCGACGACTGCTTGAACCCTGCCGGGGTCCGTGACCCGCGAGGGCGACCGCGACCGACGCCGAGTTGCGGACGGCTCGGATCGCGTTGGCCGCGGCGCGCCGCAGGCATTCGGCGTCGACGGCGTCGGGTTCACCGACTCCGACGGCGATCACGAGCGGGGCCTTGACGGCTCCGGCGGACGGCACCTTGGCGACCTGGCCCGGCTTGCCCTCGAACCCGAGGGTGGACAGCAGTGGGGCGAACCCGCGACCGAAGGCCTCCGCCACGCCGTGGTTCGGTGTCGACATGTCGGTGGCGACTCCGACCACGAGGACGTCGGACCGTGACGCTGTCGCTTTGGCCGCGCTCAGGGTGATGGCGGGGGGCTTGGGGGACTGTGTGCTCACGGGGTCACCATAGCGGCGGTGTCGCACGTCCCCCCGCGATAGGTTTTGAACATGGTTCTGCTCCGCTCGCCTCTGCACGACCGACACCTGGCGCTGGGTGCAAAGCTTGCCGAGTTCGGCGGGTGGGAGATGCCGCTGGAGTACGCAGGTGGAGGGGTGCTCGCAGAGCACAAAGCCGTACGCGAAGGCGTCGGGGTGTTCGACGTCAGCCATCTGGGCAAGGCGGTCGTCCGTGGCCCCGGCGCGGTTGACTTCGTGAACGGGTGCTTCACCGCCGACCTGGGACGGATCGGCCCGGGTCAGGCTCAGTACACGATGTGCTGTGGCGCCGACGGGGGAGTCGTCGATGACCTGATCGCGTACGTGCGCAGTGGTGATGACGTGTTCCTGATGCCCAACGCCGCCAACACCGCCGACGTGGTGAGCCGGCTGGCGGCGGCTGCGCCGGCGGGCATCGAGGTGGTCGAGCAGCATCGTGACTTCGCGGTGCTCGCGGTGCAAGGTCCACAGAGCGGCCAGGTCCTCGACCGGCTCGGGGTTGCGGCCGACGCCGGCTACATGTCGTTCGCCACCCAACAGATCGAAGGACAGGCGTTGACCGTTTGCCGTACCGGCTACACAGGCGAGCGCGGGTACGAGCTCGTGGTGGCGGCTGGCGCGGTCGTGGCGGTGTGGGACGCGGTGATCGAGGCCGGTGGCCCCGTCGGTCTACGCGCTTGTGGACTCGGTGCGCGCGACACCTTGCGCACCGAGATGGGCTACCCGTTGCACGGCAACGACCTCTCGACTGAGATCTCGCCGGTCATGGCGCGTGCTGGGTGGGCGGTCGGCTGGGCCAAACCAGCGTTCTGGGGCAAGGAGGCCCTCGAGGCGCAGAGAGCGGCGGGTGAGGTCCGGCTTTCCCGTGGGCTCCTTGCTGGCGGGCGCGGGATCCCTCGGCCGGGGATGGAGGTGCAGGACGCCGGTGGAACAGTGATCGGGTCCGTCACGTCGGGCACGTTCTCACCGACCCTGCGCAAGGGCATCGCGTTGGCGTTGCTCGACCCGGACGTCGCCCTGGACGCCGAGGTCTTCGTGGACGTACGTGGACGACAGGAGGCATTCACTGTCGTCAAGCCGCCGTTCGTCGATCCCTCCACCCGCTGAACCTCTGACATCTGCCACCGTTGGCCTTATTGGCGGAGGTGTCCGGTGGTTCGGGTGGTGGTGTGGGTGCCGATGAGGCGTTGGAGGTGTCGTTCGGCAACTGATGTGCCGGGTGGGGTTTTGGGGGTGGCGACGTGTGGTCCGTGGCCCAGGGGTGGTGGTCGACGGCTGGTGTAGGTGTGTGCGGTGGGGGT
>Ga0136617_10006777_pt1 | contig 10214 bp, 7 predicted proteins | sample AntDrymUQ3222106_2_FD_129672 | JGI IMG/M metagenome (GOLD analysis project Ga0136617, IMG submission 129672) | Polar desert sand microbial communities from Dry Valleys, Antarctica - metaG UQ322 (21.06) | ecosystem: Environmental > Terrestrial > Soil > Desert | place: Antarctica: Dry Valley... | reverse complement strand
GTCGTCGAGAAGGACAAGGTGGGGGGCACCTGCCTGCACCGGGGATGCATCCCGGCCAAGCAGTTCCTGGAGACAGCCAGCGTGTTCCGCACCGTGGCCGGGGCCAAGGAGTTCGGCGTCCAGGCCGATCAGCCGACCATCGACTTCGCGGTCAGCCAGGCCCGCAAGCAGAAGGTGGTCGGCCAACTCTGGAAGGGCCTCCAGTCGCTGATGAAGAGCCGCAAGATCGTCACCGTCACCGGCACCGGCTCGCTCGGCCCGGGCCGCGTGGTGCACGTCGAGGGCGGGGACGGCTCGCCTACGCAGCTCACCGGACGGCACGTGATCCTGGCCTCCGGCTCCGCGGTGCGCACCCTGCCCGGGTTCGAGGTCGACGGCCGGTTCGTGCAGACGTCCGACGAGGTACTGGCCCTCGACCGGCTGCCCGGCTCGGCGGTGGTCGTGGGCGGCGGGGCCATCGGGTGCGAGTTCGCGTCGATGATGAGCGACCTCGGCACCCAGGTGACGCTGCTCGAGGCCCTTCCCCGGCTGCTGCCCGGATGCGACGCCGACGTGGCCGACGTGGTGGCCCGCTCGTTCAAGCGCCGCGGCATCGACGTGCACACCGGGATCCCCGTCCACGGCCACCAGCCGGGCGAGGGCCAGACGACGGTGAGCTACGGCGACGGCGCCTCGGTCACCGTCGACACGGTCGTCGTGTCCGTCGGACGCCGCCCCATGAGCGACGGCCTGATCGGCGACGGCACGGCCGTCGAGCTCGACCAGCGGGGCTTCGTGGTGGTCGACGAGCTCATGCGCACCGGCGAGGACGGCGTCTACGCGGTGGGCGACCTGGTCAACACCCCGCAGCTGGCCCACGTGGGCTTCGCCGAGGCCGTCGTGGCGGTCAAGGACATCCTGGGCGAGGACCCGATCCCGGTCGACTACGCCAACGTCCCGTGGGCGATCTACTGCCACCCCGAGGTCGCCTTCGCCGGGGTGTCCGAGCAGGCCGCCCGCGACGCCGGGCGCGACGTGATCGTGTCGAAGCACCGGTTCGCGTCGAGCAGCCGGGCCATGATCGTGGGCGAGACCGAGGGCCTGGTGAAGGTGATCGCCGAGAAGATGCCGGACGGCCGGGCGGGAAGGCTCCTCGGGGTTCACATGGCCGGCCCGTGGGTGACGGAGCAGCTGGCCGAGGGCTGGCTGGCCGTCAACTGGGAGGCCACGCCCGATGACATGGCCCCGTTCATCCACCCGCACCCGACCCTGTCGGAGACGTTCGGCGAGGCCGTCCTGACTCTCACCGGAAGGGGACTGCACGGCTGATGGCCGACGTCACCATGCCCCAGTTGGGCGAAACCGTCACCGAGGGCACCATCACCCGGTGGTTCAAGCAGGTCGGCGACAAGATCGCGGAGGACGAGCCTCTGTTCGAGGTCTCGACCGACAAGGTCGACTCCGAGGTCCCGGCATCGGTGTCCGGCTACCTGTCCGAGATCCTGGTCAAGGAGGGCGAGACGGTCGACGTCGGCGCCAAGCTGGCCGTCATCTCCGATCAGCCGGCGGGTGGCGGAAGCGGCGGAGGCGACTCCAACGGGCAGGGCGCGGCCGACCCGCAACCGGCCTTGGAGACCGACGCCGGGGATCCGGACGCGGCGGCCGAGGAGGAGATGACGGCGGCCTCGGACGGCGCCGACTCGCCTTCCGCCGGGGTGGATGACGCCGGAGGGGATGGCGCCGGGGGGGATGGCGCCGGAGGGGATGACGCCGGAGGGGATGACGCCGGAGGGGATGACGCCGAGGGCAATGGCTCGGCGGCGACCTCCGACGGCGCCGACTCCGACTCCTCGACGTCCGAGGAGGATTCCGCCGACGACGACGCCGACGCAGCGGCGGCCCCGGCGGCCGCTCCTGCTCTGGCAGCCGCTCCGGCGCGGTCCGAGGATGCCGGCCAGGCCGGGGGGGCGAAGCGGGTGCTCTCGCCGGTCGTCCGCCGCCTCATCGCCGAGCACGACCTCGATCCCGACGACATCGCCGGCACCGGGTACCAGAGCCGCATCACCCGCGACGACGTCCTCGCCCACCTCGACCGGGGCGCGGCCGGCGCGGGTCCTCGGGCGGCGGCGAAAGCCCCCTCGCAGGCCGCGGCCGCGGCCGCGGCAGACCCGGCGCCCCCTTCCGCCCGACCGGCAGCCACCATCCCGGCCGGCGCCCGGCCCGACGGCGACCAGGTCCTGCCCTTCTCCAACATCCGCCGGCGGACAGCCGAGCACATGGTCCGCTCCCTCGACACGTCGGCTCACGTCCTCACCGTCATCGAGGTCGACTTCGACAACGTCGACCGAGTGCGGCAGGCGGCCAAGGGGGCCTGGAAGGCGGAGGAGGGGTTCTCCCTCACCTACCTGCCGTTCGTGTCCCGGGCCGTGATCGACGCCATCCGCGACTTCCCCCACGTCAACGCCTCGGTCGACAACGACTCCCTCGTCGTGCACCCGGCCGTCAACCTCGGGTTCGCCGTCGACCTCAGTTTCGAGGGACTGATCGTGCCCGTCATCCACGACGCTGACGCCAAGCGCATGCGGTCGCTGGCCCGTGAGCTCGCCGACCTGGCCGCCCGGGCCCGGGCCAAGAAGCTGAACGCAGACGAGATCTCCGGGGGCACGTTCACCATCACCAACCCCGGTGGCTTCGGAACCCTGCTCACCGCCCCGGTGATCAACCAGCCCCAGGTGGCCATCCTGTCGACCGACGGTGTGAAGAAGCGACCGGTGGTGATCGAACTGCCCGACGGCTCCGACGCCATCGCCATCCACCCGGTCGGCAACCTGGCGCTGAGCTTCGACCACCGGGCCTTCGACGGGGCCTACGCATCCGCCTTCGTGGCCCGCGTCCGCGACATCCTCGAGACCCGCGACTGGTCCCAGGAGCTGTGACTCCCCTCGAACGGGTGACGGATCTGGTCGCCCTGACGACCGAAATCGTCACCGGTTTGGACTAGGCGGCCGTGCTCCGGGCCCGGTGGTTGGGGCGGACGCACTTCGCCGACGCCCACGCCGTCCAACGGGCTCTGTTCGAGCGGGCGGGCGATCCCTACCTCCTCCTCCTCGAGCACCCGCACGTCTACACGCTGGGCCTGCGGGGCTCGCTCGAGCACGTCCTGGCCGACGACCTGGGCGCGCCCCTGGTGCGCACCGACCGGGGGGGCGGCGTCACCTACCACGGGCCGGGCCAGCTCGTCGGCTACCCGATCCTCACCTGGCCGACCGGCCCGGGGGCCACGCCCGCCTATGTGCGCAGCGTCGAGCAGTTGGTGATCGACGTGTGCGCCGACCTCGGCCTAGCCGGCGCCGGACGGCTCGACGGCTACCCCGGCGTGTGGGTCGACACCGCCGGCGACCGGCCCCGCAAGGTGTGCGCCATCGGGGTCCGGCGCAGCCGGGGCCGCACCATGCACGGCTTCGCCCTCAACGTCGACCCCGACCTCACCTGGTTCGACCGCATCGTGCCCTGCGGCATCCCCGACCGGGCGGTCACCTCCCTGGCCGCAGAAGGGATCCGGGCGACGATGGCCGAGGTGGTCGGACGGGTGGTGGCGAGGGCGGCCGACCGGTGGGACGGGGGGCGGTACGAGTGCACGTCGGTCGACGGGGAGCGTCCCGGCGGCGGCCTCCCGGTCGACGAGCGCAAGCCGGTGTGGCTGCGGGTCAAGGCCGACCTGGGCGCCGGGTACCGGGACGTCAAGCGCACCGTGCGGTCGCTGGGCCTGGTCACGGTGTGCGAGGAGGCGGGCTGCCCCAACATCTTCGAGTGCTGGGCCGACGGCACGGCCACCTTCATGGTCAACGGCGACCAGTGCACCCGGGCCTGCCGGTTCTGCCTGGTCGACACGTCCCGCCCGTCGGGCCCGCCCGACCCGGCCGAGCCGGAGCGGGTGGCGGAGGCGGTGGCCGAAATGGGACTGGCCCACGCCGTGGTCACCGCCGTCGCCCGCGACGACCTGCCCGACGGGGGGGCGGCGGCCATTGCCGAGACGGTCCGGGCCATCCGCCGCCGGGCACCCCACACAGCCGTTGAGGTGCTCATCCCCGACTGCAAGGGCGAGCCCGAGGCCCTGGCCGCCATCTTCGACGCCCGCCCCGACATCCTCAACCACAACCTGGAGACGGTGGCCCGCCTGCAGCGGGTGGTACGGCCGTCGGCCGGGTACGCCCGCAGCCTGGCCGTCCTGGCCCGGGCCCGGGCCGCCGGGCTCACCACCAAGTCGGGCCTCATCGTCGGCATGGGCGAGACGGAGGACGAGGTGCTCGCCGCCATGGCCGACCTGCGCAACGTCGGCGTCGAGATCCTCACCGTCGGCCAGTACCTGCGGCCGTCGGCCGACCACCTCCCCGTCGACCGGTGGTGGACGCCCGAGGGGTTCGAGCGCCTGCGAGAGGCAGGCTGCACCCTCGGCTTCGCCCACGTGGAGGCCTCGCCTCTCACCCGGTCGAGCTACCACGCCCGCCAGGCGGCAGAGGCCGCCCGCTGAGCATCCGGCCGTGAGCACCGCCGTCCTCTGGTTCCGGCGCGACCTGCGGCTGGCCGACAACCCGGCGCTGCTGGCCGCCCTGGAGTCGGCCGACGAGGTCGTGCCCCTGTTCGTCCTCGACCCCCGGCTGCAGGCGGCATCGGGCGCCCCCCGGCTGGCCTTCCTGGCCGGCTGCCTGGCCGAGCTCGACGAACGCACCGGCGGCCGACTGGTGCTGCGCACCGGCTCGCCGGTCGACGAGGTGGCGGCGGTGGCGCTGGAAGTCGAGGCGGGCGAGGTCTTCGCCACCGCCGACTTCGGTCCCTACGGCGCCCGCCGCGACGACGCGGTCGACAGGGCCCTCCACGAAGGACCCCTGGCCGGCCGCCTCACCGCCGTCGACTCCCCCTACGCCGTCGCCCCCGGCGAGGTGACCACGGGCGACGGCACGCCCTTCAAGGTCTTCACCCCGTTCCACCGGCGGTGGCGCGACCACGGCTGGGGAGTCCCGACAGCCGCCCCCACCGATCCCCGGTGGGCCACCGGTCTGCGCTCGGAGCCCGTCCCCCAGGGTCCCGACCTCGGAGCCACCACGATCCTGCCCCCCGGCGAGACGGCCGGCCTGGCCCGGCTGACCGACTTCGTCGACCGGGTCGTCGGCTACGCCCGGGGCCGCGACCTCCCGGCCGAGGACGCCACCAGCCGGTTGAGCGTCTACCTCAAGTACGGCTGCGTCCATCCCCGCCAGGCGCTGCACGCGGTCAGGAACCACAAGGGCGAGGGGGCGGAGCGGTTCCGGGCCGAGCTGGCGTGGCGGGACTTCTACGCCTCGGTGCTGGCCGCCTCCCCCCGGTCGGCCCGCCACTCGCTCCGCCCGGAGATGGCGGCCATGAAGCTCGACAGCGGGCCGACCGCCGACCGGCGCTTCGAGGCCTGGGCCGAGGGCCGCACCGGGTACCCGATCGTCGACGCCGGCATGCGCCAGCTGCGGGAGGAGGCGTGGATGCACAACCGGGTGCGGATGATCGTGGCCAGCTTCCTGGTCAAGGATCTCCACCTCGACTGGGTGCGGGGGGCCGACCTGTTCATGGACCGCCTCCAGGACGGCGACCTGGCGTCGAACAACCACGGCTGGCAGTGGGTGGCCGGCACCGGCACCGACCCGGCCCCGTACTTCCGCATCTTCAATCCCACCAGCCAGGGCCGGAAGTTCGACCCCCACGGCGACTACGTCCGCCGGTGGGTGCCCGAGCTGCGCCAGGTCGAGGGCGCCGCCGTCCACGAGCCGTGGAAGCTGCGGGGCGGCCCTCCGTGGGGGTACCCGGCACCCATCGTCGACCACGGCGCGGAGCGCCAGGAGGCACTGGCCCGCTACGGCCAGATTCGGGGGTCCGCGATTCGGGAGCACACAACGGAGCGACAGACCCGACCTCCGGCGCGACGATCAGCCACATGACCGACACCCTCGTAACCGACGACGACCGCTGGGTGGCCGTGGCGGCCCGTGACGCGGCCGCCGACGAGACCTTCTACTACTCGGTGCGGACGACCGGCGTGTACTGCCGGCCCTCGTGCGCGGCCCGCCTTCCCCGCCGGGAGAACGTGGCCTTCCACGCCACGACCGCCGATGCCGAGGAGGCCGGCTTCCGCCCCTGCCGGCGGTGCCGGCCCGACGAGGCCCCGGCCGCCGAGCGCCGGGCGGCGGCCATCGCCGGCGCCTGCCGGGCCATCGAGGCGTCCACCGACGCGGCTCCCTCGGTCGACGCCCTGGCCGCGGCCGCCGGCATGAGCCGGTCGCACTTCCACCGGACGTTCAGGCTGGTCACCGGGCTGACGCCCAAGGCCTACACCGCGGGCGTCCGCAGCCGGCGGGTGCGCGAGCGACTGGCGCCCGGCTCGTCGGGCACGGTCACCGACGCCATCTACGAGGCCGGGTTCAACTCCAACGGCCGCTTCTACGCCACCTCGTCGGCCACCCTCGGGATGACGCCGTCCGACTTGCGGGCCGGCGGCGACGGCGTCTCCATCCGCTTCGGCGTCGGGGAGTGCTCCCTCGGATCGGTCCTGGTGGCGACCACCGACGCCGGCGTCTGCGCCATCACTCTGGGCGACGACCCCGACGCCCTCGTCCGCAACCTCGAGGACCGTTTCCCGTCGGCCTCCCTCACCGGCGTCGACGCCGGCTTCGAGCGGTGGATGTCGGCCGTGGTGGCCCTGGTCGACGACCCCCGGGTCGGGCTCGACCTGCCGCTCGACGTGCGGGGCACCGCCTTCCAGCAGCGGGTCTGGCAGGCGCTGCGGGCCATTCCGGTGGGGTCGACCGCGACCTACTCCGAGATCGCGGCCGCCATCGGCGCCCCCAAGGCGGTGCGGGCGGTGGCCGCCGCCTGCGCCGCCAACAAGCTGGCGGTGGCCATCCCCTGCCACCGGGTGGTGCGCACCGACAGGTCCCTGTCCGGCTACCGGTGGGGCGTCGACCGCAAGCGGGCGCTGCTCGACCGGGAGATCGCCCCGCCGAGGGTGTAGCCGGGTGGGACACACCGACGTTCCCACACAGTCGAGGCCCGCACAGTCGAGCCCCGCACGGTCGAGCCCCGCACAGTCGAGCCCGCATAGCCTGGGCGAATGGACGACCGAACGCTCGCGGCCCGTACTGAGCGGGTGCGGGCCCGCATGGCCGCGTTGGAGGTCGATGTCCTGCTGCTCTCGCTGGGCGCCGACCTGCCGTGGCTGACCGGCTACCAGGCCATGCCCCTCGAGCGGCTCACCATGCTGGTGCTGGCGGTCGACGGCGACGCCACGCTTGTCGTCCCCCGGCTGGAGGCGCCCCGGGTCGAGCCCCACCCCGACCTCTTCGGGATCCGAGCCTGGGACGAGTCCGACGACCCGGTGGCGCTGGTGGCCGACCTGGCCGGCCACCGGGCCGGCGGGCGGATGGCGGTGTCCGACCGCACGTGGGCCACGTTCGTCCTCCGCCTCCAGGACGCCCTGCCCAACTGCTCGTGGCTGTCGTCGTCGCTGGTCACGTCGCCCCTACGGGCGATCAAGGATCCGGCCGAGATCGACGCCCTGCGGCGGGCGTCGGCCGCCGCCGACCGAGTGGCGGCCCAGCTCGTCGGCGGTGACATCGCCCTGGTGGGCCGCACCGAGGCCGAGGTGTCCCGCGACATCGGCGACCGGCTGCTGGCCGAGGGTCACCAGCGGGTGAACTTCGCCATCGTCGGCAGCGGCCCCAACTCGGCCAGCCCCCATCACGAGCCCGGGCGACGGGTCATCGGACGCGACGAGGCGGTCGTCTGCGACTTCGGCGGCACCCTCGACGACTACTGCTCCGACATCACCCGCACCGTCTTCACGGGAACTCCCCCGGCCGGGTTCCGCACCCTCTACGACGTGCTCGAGGAGGCCCAGGCCCGGGCGGTGGAAGCGGCCACCGTCGGAACCCCCTGCCACGACGTCGACCTGGTGGCCCGGGCCGCCATCGACGGGGCCGGCTACGGGCAGTATTTCGTCCACCGCACCGGTCACGGCATCGGCCTGGAGGAGCACGAGGACCCCTACATCGCCGGCGGCAACGCCCTGCCCCTGGCCCACGGGCACGCCTTCTCGATCGAGCCCGGCATCTACGTCCCCGGTCGCTACGGGGCCCGCATCGAAGACATCGTGGTCGCCACCGAGGCGGGTCCCGAGTCACTCAACCGGGTCGACCACTCCCTGGCCCTGCTGGACTGCTGACGCTCGGCCAAGGCCGTGCGGGAGTCAGCCCTTCTCGCCGGATCCCCGGTGGTGCTGGTGACGGCGGTTGGCCGGGCGGTTGCGGCGGACGGGCTCGTCCTGCAGGTGACCCATGGCCCCCATGGCCTTGGTCCACTCGGGCGGCACGCCGTCGAGCTTGCGGAGGGTGAGGCGGAACCGCAGCACACCTGCCGCCCGCTTGATCCGCTCGCCGAAGAGGCGGGCGGTCAGGAGGGCGACTCCGAGGGCGAGGCACACGTAGGCCGCCACTTCCAAGAATGCGTCACTCATGGTCTCGTCTCCCCGGTCTGCATCGTTTTCCTATGATGGGTTTTCGGCTTCCGGCGCCCGGATCTTGAGCGCCGATGGCTGATGTTTCCCCTCTACCCCGGTCCAAACCAGCTGTGGAGACGCCGGGAGACGGGCCGATGGGAAGCTAGGAGGCCGTGATCCGCCTCGACGCCGCCACCGTCCTGCTGCAGTGGGCCACCGGGGGCCTCCTGTTCCTCTGGGTGACGTCGCGCCGCCGGCTTCTCGGGATCGGCTACGGGTGGCTCCTGCGGACGGTCTTCGGGATCCTGGCCGCCGGGGCGGTGGTGGCGGGCCAGCTGACCCAGCCGGTGCCCGTGCGGGACACCTGCGCCGCCCTGGTGGTGGTGGCGGCCGCCATCGCCCTGGCCGTGTCGGTCGTCCGCCGCAAGGCCGGGGTGTCGGGCCAGCGGGCGCTACAGGAACGCAAGGCGGCCCGGGTGGCGGCCATGCTGGGCCGGGACGCCCCGACCGCCGACCCGTCGGGCCCGGACGGCGACGGAGCGACCCCGGCCACCGGCCCCGGCCCCGGCCCCCGGGAGTTCCCGCCCGCCCTCGACCTGATCGCACCCGTCATCGGTGTCATCGGGCTGGTGGCGGCCGCGGTCGACGCCGGCGGGCCGACCGCCCTGGCCCTCGTGCGGATCCTGGCCGGCGCCGTCTTCCTGGGGGCGGTCACCGACGCCATGCTCCTGGGCCACTGGTACCTGGTGCAGCCGGGCCTGGGCCGGGAGCCGCTGCTCGAGCTCAACCGGTGGCTGGCCTGGTCGTGGCCGATCGAGGTGGGCGCCCTCCTGTGGCCGACCGGGATGCTGTCGGTGCTCTCGGGCTCGATCGACGACGGCTGGAACGGCACCCTGGGCTGGTTCTGGGTTGCCTGCGCCATCACCACCCTCGTCCTCACCGTCGTCACCAGCAAGGCCCTGGAGGAGAAGTCGTACTCGGCCGTGATGGCCGCCACCGGCCTCCTCTACCTGGCCATCCTCATGGCCTTCGGCACCGACCTGGTGGCCCGCGCCGTCCTCGCCGGCTGATGCGCCACGTCGATCTCGCCCCGGACGGTGGTTCCTACCGGGCGACGAAGTACTTGGCCTGGGGGTGGTGGCAGATGAGGGCCGAGGTGGTCTGCTCGGGCACGAACTGGAAGTCCTCGCTCACGGCCACGCCGACCCGGTCGGCCTCCAGCAGGTCGGCCACCTTGAGGTTGTCCTCCAGATCGGGGCAGGCCGGATAGCCCCACGAGTAGCGGCCGCCCCGGTAGCCCTGGCGGACGAGCATGTCGGTGAGGCGGCCGTCCTCGTCGCCGAAGCCCCACTCGTCGCGGATGCGCTTGTGCCAGTACTCGGCCAGGGCCTCGGCCATCTCGACCCCGAGCCCGTGCAACAGGAGGTACTCGGTGTACCGGTCCTGCTTGAACAGCTCGGCCGTGGCCTCCGACACCCGCTCCCCGATGGTGACGACGTGGAAGCAGGCGTAGTCGATCTCGCCCGACTCGGGCTGGCCAGATTGGATCGGCCGGAAGAAGTCGGCGATGCACCGCCACGGCGCCACCCGCTCCCGGGGGTACGAGAAGCGGAGCCACTCCGCCGTGCGGGTGTCGTCCTTCCAGATGACCAGGTCGTTGCCGTCGCCGTTGGCCGGGTAGTAGCCGTAGACGAGCTGCGGCACCAGCAGGCCGCCG
>Ga0136617_10006776_pt1 | contig 10215 bp, 11 predicted proteins | sample AntDrymUQ3222106_2_FD_129672 | JGI IMG/M metagenome (GOLD analysis project Ga0136617, IMG submission 129672) | Polar desert sand microbial communities from Dry Valleys, Antarctica - metaG UQ322 (21.06) | ecosystem: Environmental > Terrestrial > Soil > Desert | place: Antarctica: Dry Valley... | reverse complement strand
CACAGCGAACCCATCGACGGAGCGAGCCACCACCCAGATCTCGGCCACGTTCGCGTTACGGCGTGCACGGAGGATCCAGCGATGCCGCGCCTTGCCGGTGTCCTTGACGAGCTCGGTGACGCTGGGGTCGTGCGCTACCGCCCCGGCAAGCGCTGCACCCTGCGCGGCACCACGGCGGACGGTGACCGGTTCGTCAAGGTCGGTCCGGGCGCCGACTGCCGGCACGCCGATGGTGTGGCGCTGTGGCGGGCGGCGGCGGATCGCGATCTCGGCTTCGACGTCGCCAGACCGCTCGGGCTCGACCGGACACGCCGCGCCGTCCACCAGGGCGTCGTCACCGGCAGCGGCATCATGGACGTCCTCCTCGGCGGAGATGGTCACGTGTGCGCCGGCCGGCTCGGGATCGCGCTCGGCGCGCTTGCGACGTCTGCAGTGCGGCCCACGGCGACGGCTCCACCGTCGACGCAGCAGTCGCGCACGCGGCGCGCGGCTCGCCGGGTCGTCGAGCGGATCCCGGCGCTGGCCGTCCCGGTGCATCGTCTCGTCGACGAGCTCGATGCATGCCACGGCCGGCTGGCCCGTCGAACGCTCGTCCCGGTGCACGGAGCACCGCACGCGGAGCAGTGGCTGGATGGCGATGGACGGTTGGGCCTCGTCGACTTCGACCGGTTCGCACTCGGTGAGCCGGAGCTCGACCTCGCCACCTTCCTGGCCGAGCTCGACGCCGAGCCCGTCGCGATCGAGGCCATTGAACGCTCGCTCGTCGAGGGCTTTCGATCCTCCGGTACGATGCTCGACCCCGTCCGCCTCGACCTCTATCGACGGCACAAGCGCCTGGCGAAGGTCACCCGTACGGCGTGGTCGCTGCGACCGGACGCCGACGAGCGCGCCGCACAGCGACTCGCCCAGCTGCTCGGACCCTGACGTCGGTCAGCGGCCGCGCCACACGGGTGGACGATGCTCCCGGTGGGCGGCAACACCCTCGGCGGCGTCGTCGGTGGCGCCGGCCACGCGACGCATCGTCTCGCCGAAGCGGATCGCATCGACCATCGGCATCCCCGGACCTCGGACGGCCATCTCCTTGGTCGCACGGGCGGCGAGCGGTGCGGCCCGAACGAGACGGGCGGCGAGCGCGCCGGCCTCGTCGAGCAGGTCGTCGTGGGCGACGAGCCATCCGACGAGACCGATCTCCTTGGCCCGCTCGGCGTCGATGCGCTCGCCGGTGAGCAGCAGCTCCATTGCGTGCTGCCACCCGATCCGCTGTGGGAGGCGCATTGCGCCGACGATGGTGGGGATCCCGACCGTCACCTCGGGGAACCCGAACGTCGCCCGCTCCGACGCGACGACGAAGTCGCACCACGACACGAGCGTCAACCCGTAGCCGAGGCAGTGGCCGTTGACGGCGGCGATCACCGGCTTGAAGATCTCCCAGCCGCTCTCGAACGAGTTGACGGTCGGGCGCTCCCAGAAGCTGCCGGCGAAATCACCGGCCGCACTGCCGGTCTGCGAGCCCAGGTCGGCGCCGACGCAGAACGCCCGACCGCTGCCCGTCACGATGGCGACCCAGGCGTCCTCGTCCTCACGGAGCCGATGGAACGCGGCGTTGATCTCCGTGCGCATCTGCCCGTCGATCGCGTTCAGCTTCTCCGGCCTGTCGTACGTGATCGTCGCGACGTGCCCGTCGACCTCGTACCGCACGGTCGATGTCACCGGCCGGAGCCTATGGTCGGCGCTCGTGTTGACGTTCCTCGTCGGCGGTGCGCGCAGCGGGAAGAGCGCGCTCGCCGTCGATCTCGGCCGCCGGCACGTGGGGCCAGTCTGCTTCGTCGCCACTTGCCCGGCCCTCGACGACGACCTGGCCGCTCGCATCGCACGGCATCGCGCCAGTCGGCCGGACTGGCCGACCGTCGAGGAGCCGATCGAGCTCGCCTCGGCCATCGACGGCGCGGGTGAGGCGCTCGTCATCGTCGACTGCCTGACGCTGTGGGTCTCCAACCTGATGCTGCGTGGGGATGGCGACGACAACGTCATCGCTGCGGCACGCGGTGTCGCCGCCGCGGCATCGCAGCGACCCGCACCGACCGTGATCGTCAGCAACGAGGTCGGCATGGGCGTCCACCCCGAGCACGAGCTCGGGCGGCGCTACCGCGATCTGCTCGGCGCAACGAACCGGCTGGTCGCCGCCGAGGCGACGACCACGCTGCTGCTGGTCGCCGGTCGAGCGCTGCGCCTCGACGACGCGTCGACCCTGCTGGAGCGATCGTGAGCGAGAGATCGTGAGCCGGCTCGGCGAGCTCCTGGTCGGCTTGCCCGAACCCGACCACGATGCGGCGCAGGCCGTGCACCAGCGGGCGGCCCACATCTTGCGCCCGAGCGGTTCGCTCGCCTGGCTCGACGAGCTCGCCGCGTGGATCGCCGGCTGGCACCACACCGATCGGCCTCGTGTGACGCAGCCGGTCGGGTTGATCTTCGCTGCCGATCACGGTGTGGCGAAGGCCGTCGAGGTCAGTGCCTACCCGCCCGATGTGACGGCGGCGATGTTCGCCGCCTACCGGCAAGGCCGCTCGACGATCACATCGTTCGCCCGGCTCGCCGGTGCGACCGTCGAGGCGGTCGACGTCGGCATCGGCGAGCCGACCGCCGACATCCGCTTCGAGGCGGCGCTGTCGCCGGAGCGCTTCGAGGAGATCGTCGACGTCGCCATCGACGCCGTCGCCGATCTCGACGGTGATCTGCTCGTGCTCGGCGAGATGGGCATCGGCAACACGACGGCATCGGCGGCGATCTCCGCTGCGCTCGCCGGTGGCGAGACCGCGGCGTGGGTGGGCCGGGGAACAGGCGTCGACGACGCCGGGCTCGCCCGCAAGCGTGGTGCAGTGCAGCAGGCGGTGCGCCGGATCGCTGGCGTCACCGATCCGCTGGAGGTGCTGCGCGAGGTCGGTGGGTCCGAGCTGGTGGCGATCGCCGCCGCCGTCGTCGCCGCCCGTCATCGATCCCTGCCCGTCGTGCTCGACGGTTACGTCGTGACGTCGTCGGTGCTGCCGCTCGTGATGGCCGAGCCGACGGCGCTCGACCACTGCATCGTCGGGCACTGCTCTGCCGAACCCGGCCACCGGCGGCTGCTCGAACGGCTCGGCAAGCGCCCGCTGCTCGATCTCGACATGCGCCTCGGCGAGGGCAGCGGGGCGATGGCGGCGGTGCCGCTCGTGGCGATGGCATGCGCCGGGATCACCGACGTCCCGACGTTCGAGGAGTGGTTTGGGCGCGATGATGGCTTCGACGTTCGCCAGGAAGCTGCGAGGCACATAGGAACGTGACATGAGAGCGAGGACGAGGGAGCTCATGAAGCGGCTCGGCATCTACATGCCCCTGAGACGGGTCTCCGACATGGTGAAGTGGTCGCCTGCGTTCGAGCGGCTGTACGACGCGACGCACCCCAAGGCTCGGCGCACCAAGCAGGCAGAGCGGGACTTGTTCCGGAGCCAGGTCCCGTCCGGCGCACTGTGCTTCGACGTCGGAGCGAACATCGGTGACAAGACGAGGATGTACGCGGGCCACGACTGCCGAGTGGTTGCGATCGAACCGGTCGAACGAAACCTCGAGATCCTCCGGAAACGGTTCGGGAGATCGTCGCAGGTCACGATCGTCAGCGGCGCAGCGAGCGACCACCCAGGACGTCAGGCCATCAACGTCATCGACGACATCACGGCGTTCAGCAGCTTCAGCGATCGTTGGGTGAAATCACTTGAGGATCCGGAACTGAACCGGTTCGGCCTCAGCCTCAAGCCACCAACGACCCAGATGGTCGACATGACGACGCTCGATCTGCTGATCGAGCAGTTCGGCAGACCGCACTACGTGAAGGTGGATGTCGAGGGTCACGAGATCAACGTGCTCCGCGGCCTGTCGCAGAAGGTCGCGCTCGTCAGCTTCGAGGCCAACCTGCCCGAGTTCGTGGACGAGACGACGGACTGCGTGTCGACGCTGGCCGCCCTGGCGCCGACGTGCACGTTCAACTATACGAACGAGACGCAGGACCACTTCCAGCTGCCGGATTGGGTAGGGGCCTCGGTGTTCAACGCACATCTCACGTCAACAGACGAGCACTTCATGGAGATCTACTGCAAGATGTGACGGTCACTGCACCATCAGACCGGGTGCGCCGGCCGTCACGACGAACGACCTCGTCGTCGTGATGGGCGCGCGTGCGTCACGCTCCACGTACGGGACGGTTCGGAACTCGACCGTCAACTCGCTCGGTGTCAGCCGGCAGCGCGTGTACCCGCGACGGTGGTTGACGTGGCGCAGCTGCGGGTTGGCGTCTAGGAACTGCTGCGACGTGGCGGTGATGTCGGCGCCGTCACCTCCGCTGCTGATGGAGGTGGTGGCCAGCTCGACGCCGATCGTTTCGCTCTCGGGGTCACCAACCCGTCTCGTGACGTCGAACGCGTAGCTGGCGTGGACGTCGCCGGTGAGGACGACGGGGTTCGACGCGTCGGCGAGGCCGTCGTGCAGCCGCTGCTGGGCGACCGGGTAGCCGTACCACGAGTCGGCGTTGAGCAGCTCGTCATCTCCGGGTTCGAGATCGAGACGGCTGACGACGACCTGCTGGGCGAGCACGTTCCACGTGGCGGCTGACCCGGCGAGGCCATCGCTGAGCCAGCGCTCCTGCAACGGCCGAGCACCGTGCGCGAGGGGTCGGCGCCCGACGGACGGGAGCGCTGCCAGCTGTCACCAAGCTGGTCGGCGCGGTGCTGGCGGGTGTCGAGGACGTGGATGTCGGCAAGCGTCCCGAACGACAGGCGTCGGTGCATCCGCACGCCGCCTCGCCCGGGCGGCGGGGTGCGCAGCGGAAGGTGCTCCCAGTGCGCTTGGTATGCGGCAGCGCGCCGGCCGCGAACGCTGTTTCGGACATCGGCCGACCCGGCGTAATCGTCCTGCACCTCGTGGTCGTCCCAGGTCACGACCCACGGCGCGGCGTGGTGCGCCGCTGCAGATCAGCGTCCGCCTTGTGCCAGGCGTACTGCTGCCGCCAGCGCTCGAGGGACCCGACCTCCGTCGCCAAGCTCGGCGGGATCGGCGCCGACGCGCCGCGCGCCGTCACCGTGGCGTCGAATCCGTGCTCGTACAGGTAGTCACCGAGGAACAGCACGACGTCGGGACGCTCCCCGGCCACGTGGCGGTGCACCGTGTAGTGACCGTCCGCCGACGACTGGCACGACGCAGCGACCAAGTCGAGCTGACGGACGGGCCGTCCAGCGGCGGCGCCGTCTTGGTTCGGCCGATCGGGCTCAGCGCGGTCCCCCATCGGAACCGGTACCAGTACTCCCGCCCTGAAGCAAGCCCGTCAGCGACGGCATGCACGCTGTAGCCCGACGCCGGGCGCGCCCACGCGGTGCCCTGCGGGCGGCGCCGGCCATCAACGGGTCGGTGGCGACCTGCCACTCGAGCTCGTGCGGGCGGCCATCCATCCCGCCACCGTGCGGGTCGAGCGGCCGTGGCACCAGTCGCGTCCACAGCACGACGCTGTCCGGCCATGGGTCGCCGGAGGCGACGCCGAGAGTGAGCGGGTCGATGCTTCGCAACGACGAGCGGCCGCTCGATGGCGTGCGACGCCCGCACGCAAAGCCGGACCCGACGGCGAGCGCTCCCGCCGCGGCCACCGAGGACGAAGAACGTGCGGCGTGTCACGTCCACGCCGGGATCCCTCAGGCGACCAGTGGGGGCGTGGCCACGAGCGAGCGGTACCGCGCGAGCAGCTCGGTCGCCGAGCGCCCCAACTGGAACTGCTCGGCGACGGGCACGCCGATCCGATCTGCGACCTTGACCGCACCCGCGCCCAGCAGGAACGGTGCGGCGAGGTGGATCACATCGGGCGCGAACCGCTCCGCGCCCCGGTGAGGTGGGCATCGGCTCTGGCGACCCGGCACTGGCGGTAGAAGGGCACAGCGAACGAGCGAAGCCTCACGACCGACGGCCCATCGCGGTCGTCAAGCGGTCCCGGCGCGACCACCAGCACTCGTGCCCCCGGTGTGCGAGGTGCGCCGCCAGGCAGGCGACCGTGGTCGAAACGCCGTTGACGGTGGGCAGGAACGACTCCGCACGATTGCGACCCGCACGATGACGACGTTAGGAATCGACCGTGAACGCCGATCCTGGCCTCCCTGAACCGCGCACGAACGTTCGAACTACAGCGGTGCAACTCCGGCGCGCCGGCGGGTTTGCCGCCGCCGTCCAGTTCCTAACCCGCATCCCGATCCGGACAACGGTCGCGCCGGACCTGACCGCATCCGTCGTGTGGTTCCCCGTCGTCGGCGCGCTGATCGGCGCGGGGGTCGGCGGCGTCGCCGCCGGTCTCGGTGAGCTGGTCCCGATGACGGTGGCGGCTGCGGTCGCCGTGCTCGCCGGTGTGCTGCTCACCGGTGCGTTCCACGAGGACGGTCTCGCCGACTCGGCCGACGCGCTGGCCGGTGGGTGGACGGTGGAGCACCGGCTGGAGATCCTGGACGACCCGCGCCATGGCAGCTACGGCGTCGCTGCGCTCAGCGGCTCGATCCTGTTGCGGGTCGTTGCCGTCTCGACGCTCGCCCCCGCAGCGGCGCTCGCCGGGCTGGTCGCTGCGCACGCGCTCGGACGTGGCGCGGCGGTGGCGACGATGGGCGCGGCACCGGTCGCCAGGCCGGAGGGGCTCGGCGCCGACTACGCCCGATCCGTCGGTGCGCGCCGCGCGCTCGGCGCGGCGGCATTGTCAGTCGCGTTCACCACGCTCGCCACCGGGTGGTGGGCCGTCCCGCTCGCCGCAGCCGCAGCGGTCGGCGCGGCGGTCGTCGTGTGGCTCGCCCGGCGAGCGATCGGCGGCGTCACCGGTGATGTCCTCGGCGCCGTCGAGCAGGTCGCCGAGTGCGCCGTGCTCGTCGTCGTCACCGGTCTCGCCACCCGCCACGACCTCTGGTGGCGCTAGAGGGCGGCGAGATCGGTGAGGCGCTGCATGCCCTCCCTCAGCGCGTAGTCGCCGAGGGCGAAGGAGAACCTCGCGTAGCCGGGGGTGCCGAACGCCTCACCGGGGACGAACGCCACCTTCGACTCCGACAGCACGTGGTCGGCCAGCTCGAGCGTGGTCGTGCACGTCCGTCCGCCGAGGTCGCGCCCGAGCAGCGCCCGTACGTCGGGGAAGCAGTAGAACGCGCCCTGCGGCTCGAGGCAGGTGACGCCGGGGATCGCCGACAGCATCGCGTGCATCGTGCGTCCCCGCCGTTCGAACGCGTCGCGCATCATCGCGACCGCGTCGAGGTCACCGCTGACGGCGGCGAGCGCTGCGCGCTGGGACACGTTGGCCACGTTCGACGTGGCGTGGCTCTGGAAGTTGATCGCCGCCTTGGCGACGTCGGGTGGTGCGATCATCCACCCGACCCGCCAGCCCGTCATCGCGTAGGTCTTCGCCACGCCGTTGACGATCACGCACTGCTCGGCGAGATCGGGCACGAGGGTCGGCATCGACGTGAACGCGTGCGGCCCGTACGTGAGGTGCTCGTAGATCTCGTCGGTGACCACCCAGATGCCGTGCTCGAGCGCCCACCGGCCGATCGACTCGACCTGCGCCGGCGGGTACACGGCGCCCGACGGGTTGTCGGGGCTGACGAACAGCAGCACCTTGGTGCGCTCGGTCCTCGCCGCCTCGAGCTGCTCGACGGTGACTTGGAAGCCCGTCTCCTCGTCGGTGTCGATGACCTTGGTGACGCCACCGGCCAGGGTGATCGCCTCCGGATAGGTCGTCCAGTACGGCGCGGGGCAGATCACCTCGTCGCCGGGATCGCACAGCGCGGCGAACGCGGTGTACACGGCGTGCTTGCCGCCGTTCGTCACCAGCACCTGGCTGGCGGCGCAGTCGAACCCGCTGTCGCGCTTGGTCTTGCGGGCGATCGCCTCACGCAGCTCGGGCAGTCCGCCGGCGGGGCTATAGCGGTGGTTCTTCGGGTCGCGGCAGGCGGCGACGGCGGCGTCGACGATGTGCTCGGGCGTCGGGAAGTCGGGCTCGCCGGCGCCGAAGCCGATCACGGCCTCGCCGGCGGCCTGCAGTGCTTTGGCCTTGGCGTCGACGGCGAGCGTCGCCGATTCGGCGATCGCGGCGAGGCGCGTCGAAACGCGTGAGTGGACGGACGTCACGGGGTCCTTTCGGAACTGCGGAGATCTGCTGACATGCTGTCACAGTGCCCGCGGCCACCCCCGCCGAGTTGCGCCTGCCGCCCGCGCTGCTCCCAGCCGACGGTCGCTTCGGCTGCGGTCCGTCCAAGGTGCGTCCCGAACAGCTCGACGCCCTCGTCGCCGCTGGTCGCACGATCCTCGGCACGTCGCACCGCCAGCCGCCCGTCAAGCGCCTGGTGGCGTCCGTGCGTGCCGGGCTAGCCGATCTGTTCTCGCTCCCCGACGGGTGGGAGGTCGTGCTCGGCAACGGCGGGACGACCGGGTTCTGGGACGTCGCCACGTTCGGGCTCGTCGAGCGACGCAGCGAGCACCTCGTGTTCGGTGAGTTCTCTTCGAAGTTCGCCGCCGCCTGCGCCAGCGCGCCACACCTCGACGACCCGTTGGTCGTGCGCGCCGAGCCCGGGGACCATCCGGTCGCCGAGCCCGACCCGTCGGTCGACGTCTACGCGCTGACCCACAACGAGACGTCGACGGGGGTGGCGATGGAGCTGCGGCGGTCTGCGGGTGACGGTGCGCTCGTCGCCGTCGACGCAACATCGGCGGCCGGCGGGCTGCACTGGGATCCTCGCGCAGTCGACGTGTACTACTTCGCGCCGCAGAAGTGCTTCGCCTCCGATGGCGGGCTGTGGATCGCGGCGTGCTCTCCGGCCGCCGTTCAGCGCGTCGAGCGCCTCGCCGCCAGCGATCGGTGGTGCCCGGCCTCGCTCGACCTCGGCATCGCGCTCACCAACAGCCGCCAGGACCAGACGTACAACACGCCCGCCGTCGCCACGCTCGTCCTGCTCGACGCCCAGTTGCGCTGGATGCTCGACAGCGGCGGCCTCGACTGGTGCGTGAAGCGCAGCCGGGCATCGGCCGACCACCTCTACGACTGGGCGACCGAGCGGTCGTGGGCGACGCCGTTCGTGACCGACCCGGCCAAGCGCTCCGCGGTCGTCGGCACCGTCGATCTCGACGAACGGATCAATGTCGCTGCGCTGAACACCGCCCTGCGGGCGAACGGCATCGTCGACACCGACGGCTACCGCAAGCTCGGGCGCAACCAGATCCGCGTCGGGATGTTCCCCGCCGTCGATCCCGCCGACGTCGAGGCGCTGACGGCCTGCATCGACCACCTCGTCGACGAGCACGCCGACGTGCTGGCGCCCATGAGCGAGCGGCGCGAGCGCATGCCGGCCGAGCGACCGCCAGGGAGCCGGACGGGGATGGGGTCCGGGGGCGCAGCCCCCGAGCAATGATGTCGTCCGACCCCGGCGTCGACGCGGTGCTGACGATGGAGGCGGGCGTCATCGGTGACCTCGCCCCGCTGCGGAGCCCCGTGCTGCTCGTCGCCCTCACCGGTTGGTTCGACGTCGCCGCGGTGGCCACCGAGGCGCTCGACCACGTGGCGCCGGCGGAGACGAGCACGACGGTCGCCGAGATCGACGCCGATCCGTTCTACGACTTCACCCAGGAGCGACCGCTGGTCGAGGTCGTCGATGGCGACATCCGGGTCGTGCACTGGCCGACCAACGAGTTCCGAATCGTGCGCACCGGTGGCAGCCACGACCTCGTCGTGTTGAGCGGCGTCGAGCCGCACCTCGGCTACCGGACGTTCGCACGCTGCATCGCTCGCGTCGCCGAGGCCACCGGGTGCGGTGTGGTCGTCACCGTCGGATCGGTCGCCGATGCGGTGCCCCACACCCGCAACCCGCTCGTCGTCGGCAGCAGCGCCAGCCCGGAGCTCGCCGGGCGGCTCGGGCTGTCGGCGCCGACGTACCAGGGCATCACCGGGCTCGTCGGCGTGCTCCACGCCGAGCTCGAGCAGCGCGGCATCCCGACGATCTCGCTGCGCGTCGGGGTCCCCCACTACCTCGCCCACGCCGATCACCCCAAGGCGGTGGCGGCGCTGCTCGGCCACCTCGCCCACGTGCTCGGCATCGCCGTGCCGTTCGACGCGGACGGGCGCATCGCCCAGTGGCAATCGCTGCACGACGAGGCGATCGAGGACGACGAGCAGCTGCAGATGTACGT
>Ga0136617_10006775_pt1 | contig 10216 bp, 6 predicted proteins | sample AntDrymUQ3222106_2_FD_129672 | JGI IMG/M metagenome (GOLD analysis project Ga0136617, IMG submission 129672) | Polar desert sand microbial communities from Dry Valleys, Antarctica - metaG UQ322 (21.06) | ecosystem: Environmental > Terrestrial > Soil > Desert | place: Antarctica: Dry Valley... | reverse complement strand
TTGGCCGAGGCCCACCAGTACCTGCGCGTCACCGAGCTGCGCGAGCAGCGTCCACAGCTGGAGACCGAGGCGTCGCGACCTGATCTGTGGGACGACGCCGACCGGGCTCGATCGGTCACCGGGGAGCTGGCCTCCGCCATAGACGACCTGGACACGTTCGACGCCTTGGCCGGCGGCCTCGACGACGCCGAGACCCTGGCCGAGATGGCTCGGGAGGAACGCGATGAGTCCCTCGAGGCCGAGATCGAGTCCACCATCGTCGATCTGCGGGCTCGGTTCTCGACCCTCGAGCTGCGCAGTCTGTTCACCGGCGAGCACGACGCCGCCGACGCCATCTGCGAGGTCCAGTCCGGTGAGGGAGGTGCCGACGCCCAGGACTGGGCGAACATGCTGCTGCGGATGTACCTGCGCTGGGCCGAACGCAAGGGCCTCGACACCGAGCTCGATGAGGTCTCCGAGGGGGCCGAGGCCGGCATCTCGTCGGCCACGTTCCTGGTCCGGGGCCGCAACGCCTACGGCCTGCTGCGGGCCGAGCACGGCGTCCATCGGTTGGTGCGGATGAGCCCGTTCAACGCCCAGGGCAAGCGTCAGACGGCTTTCGCGGCGCTGAAGGTGACCCCGTTCCTCGACGAGGTGCCCGATGTGGTCGTCGACGACAAGGAGCTCCGGATCGACGTGTACCGCTCCTCCGGCGCCGGCGGCCAGCACGTCAACGTCACCGACTCGGCGGTGCGCATCACCCACCTACCGACCGGCATCGTGGTGTCGTGCCAGAACGAGCGCAGCCAGCACCAGAACAAGGATCGGGCCATGCAGATCCTCCGGGCCAAGCTGGCCGACGTCGAGCGCCAGAAGCGGACCGACGAGCTGGCTGCCATCCGCGGTGAGCAGCGCTCGGTCGGTTTCGGGAGCCAGATCCGCTCCTACGTCCTGCAGCCCTACCAGATGGTCAAGGACCTCCGGACCGAGCACGAGACGAGCCAGGTCGACACCGTGCTCGACGGCGAGCTGGACCCGTTCATGGAGGCCTTCCTACGTTGGCAGCGAGCCGAGGCGACGGCGCCGACCTCAGCCTGATCGCCGGCCGGCGGCCGCCGGACGCCGCCGGCCCATGCCACGGTAACCAGGGACCCCGTTGGTATCGTCGGTCGGCCGTCGCGGGCTCCGTCGTGAGCCTCGGCCTGCCCCGAACCCCCCGAGGAACCTCCGTCACCGTCCCATGATCAAGCTCGAGAACGTCACCAAGGTCTACAAGGGCGATGTCGTCGCCCTGAAGGACGGGTCCTTCGAGATCGGCAAGGGCGAGTTCGTGTTCCTCGTCGGCCCGTCGGGCTCGGGGAAGTCGACCCTGCTGCGCCTGCTGAACCACGAGGAAGGCCCGCAAGCGGGACGGATCTACGTGGCCGGCAAGGACATCGGCGAGCTCAGCTCGTGGAAGATCCCCTACCTGCGCCGCAACATCGGCAGCGTCTACCAGGACTACAAGCTGCTGCCCAACAAGACGGTATACGAGAACGTCGCCTTCGCCCTGGAGGTCATCGGGCGACCCCGCCACGTGGTCAAGACCCAGGTGCCGGCCATCCTCGAGCTCGTCGGCCTGGCCAAGAAGCGCAAGAACTACCCCGACGAGCTGTCCGGCGGTGAGCAGCAGCGGGTCTCGATCGCCCGGGCGTTCGTGAACCGGCCGCTGATCCTCCTGGCCGACGAGCCGACCGGCAACCTCGACCCGGCGACCTCGGTCGGCATCATGCGCCTGCTCGACCGCATCAATCGCACCGGCACCACCGTGGTGATGGCCACCCATGACCGCAGCATCGTCGACACCATGCGCCGTCGCGTGATCGAGCTCGACAGGGGCACGATCATCCGCGACCAGGCTCGCGGTGTGTATGAGTAGGACCTCAGGCGGGACAGCAGCAGTCGCATGGCCCTGAACGTCGGCTACGTCGGGCGGGAGACCTGGCACAACCTGGGGCGAAACCCGACGCTCACCATCGCTTCGATCATCACCGTGGCCATCGCCCTCACCCTGGCCGGGGTGGCTCGGCTGGTGAGCGAGGGCACTGACGACCTGGCCGACAAGTTCCGGGGCGATGTCGAGCTCATCATCTTCCTCGAGCCCGAGATCACCGAGGAGCAGCGCCGGGCCATCGAAACCTCGCTGGACGACAACCCCGAGGTGAGGGAGTGGACCTTCGTGGGCCAGCAGGAGGCCTACGAGGAGGCCCAGGAGCTGTTCAAGGACCAGCCGGTCATCCTCGACCTGCTCGAACCCGAGGATGTGCCCACCTCGTTCCGGGTCGAGCCGACGAACCCCGATGCCGACTCGGTCCTGGCCCTGCGCAACATCTATGGGCAGGAGGCCGGGGTGGCCAGCGTCGAGAGCGCGACGGAGGCCATTCGGGCCATCCAGGAGCTCACCCGCCAGCTCAACTTCGGGGTGTTCTTCGCGTCGGCCATCAGCGCCGGGGTGGCGGTGCTGCTCATCTACAACGCCATCCGGACAGCCATGTTCGCCCGTCGGCGCGAGATCGAGGTGATGAAGCTGGTGGGGGCGACCAACTGGTTCATCCGGGTGCCGTTCATCCTCGAGGGCATGGTGCAGGCCCTGCTCGGCGGACTGCTCACGATCGGGCTGCTCCTTGGCCTCAACCGAGTGCTGTTCCAGTCCCTGGCCGACAACCGGTACTTCGAGCTGTTCGAGAACTTCGACTTCACCAACGCCACGGTGATCAGCAAGTCGCTGGTCCTCGTCGCCGTCGGCGCCGCCATCGGCGCCCTCGGTTCAGGCTTCGCCGTCGGCCGCTTCCTCGACGTCTGACGATCAGCCAACCTCTTCCGAACTGGTGTAGATCGCGCCGGCCATAGCCGGTCAGATCGACACCACTACGGCCGACGCCTGACCATCAACATCAGCCGGCGTCGTCGCCGAGGGTGACGGGGAGAGCGGCCACGCCGCGGAGGACCATGCGGCCGTTCCACTCGACGGTGTCGGTGGCCAGCTCGATCTTTGGGAACCGGCGCAGCAGGCGGGGGATCGTGAGCCGGCCCTCGACGCGGGCCAGCGCCGCGCCCAGGCAGTGGTGGACGCCGCTGCCGAAGGAGATGTGGTGGCTGGCGTCAGGCCGGCAGATGTCGAGCTGCTCGGCGGTGGGCCCGAACTTGGCCGGGTCTCGGTTGGCGGCGCCCAGCCCGGTGAGCACGACCTCGCCGGCGGCCACATCGATGTCGCCGATGGAGAACGGCTCGAGGGCGATGCGCCGGGAGAACTGCACCGGGCTGTCGTAGCGCAGCAGCTCCTCGACGGCGGCGACGTCGAGCGCCGGATCCGCTCGCAGGGCGGCGGCCTGGTCGGGATGGCGAAGCAGGGCCAAGATGCCGTTGCCGATGAGGTTGACCGTCGTCTCGTGGCCGGCGAGGTACAGCAGCGTGATGTTGTCGCGCAGCTCCTCGTCGCTCAAGGTCGCCCCGCCGTCCTCGACCTCGATGAGCCGGGTAAGCAGGTCGTCGCCGGGGTGGTCGCGCTTCCATGCGACGGCATCGTCGATGAGACGGCCCAGGGCCTCGGCGGCGGCGAATATCTCCTCGGTGTTGACCATGGCCAGCACCGGGTCGAGCACCTGGGTCACGGTCTGGCTCAGCCGGCGCAGCTCGACGGCGTCGGTGTCCGGCGGCATGCCCAACATCTCGTGGATGACCTGGAAGGGCAGGGGGAAGGCCAGCTCGGCGATGAGGTCCACCGGGCCGTCGTGGGCGGCGGCGGCGTCGAGGCGCTGTTCGACCAGCTCGGCCACCCTGGTCTCGAGGAGAGCGACCGTTCGTGGCGTGAACGCTTTGGACATCAGCCGGCGGATGCGGGTGTGGTCCGGTGGGTCGGTGCCGAGGATCGATCGACTGCGCCGGGCACCGTGCTCGGCGGCCGCCGCCTCGAGGACGTCGTTGCGTTCGGCCACGATGGAGTTGCGTTCGTCGACGCTGGTTCCTGGCAGGCGCAGGACCTGATGGCAGTCGTCCCAGCGGGACAGGAACCAGAGCCCGAGGGGGGAGTGGTGGACCGGATCGGTCTCCCTCAGGGTTCGGTACTGGACATAGGGGTCGTCGTAGAAGCCGGGGGCGAACGGGTTCAGGCCCGACGACAGCGGTTCGCCGGCGGTGATGGCGTCGCTCTCGTCGGTCAGGGGACCGGGCGCTCGCACGAGGTCCGGGGATGTCGCGGGATCAGCCATGGACCGCAGAGTACGCCTGGGGGCAACTTCTTGCACGCACCGTGCAAGTGAATCGCGACACGCTACGAGCCGGGCGGGCTGAGGCGAACGATCCCCTGGGTGGCACAATGGACCGCTGCCGTGCGGGCGCCTCGGTCTGAGGCCCGCGTCCCTTTGCCCCCAGGAGTACCCCGAGTTGTCGTTCAAGGTCGGTGACCGCGTCGTCTACCCCCACCACGGTGCGGCGATCATCAAGAAGAAGGAGAAGCGCGACACCTTCGGCGAGAAGCAGGAGTACCTCGTGCTCCAGATGGTGCACGGCGAGCTCACCCTGCGGGTGCCGGTCGACAAGGCCGAGGAGGTGGGCATGCGCCCGCCCATCAGTCGCTCCGACGTCGAAGACCTGTTCCGCCTGATCGGCAAGCGTGACGTGCGCGAGCCGGCCAACTGGAGCCGCCGCTTCAAGAACCACCAGGAGAAGATGAAGTCCGGCGACGTCTACCAGGTCGCCGAGGTGGTCAGGAACCTGGCCCTGCGCGAGGCGGGCAAGGGCTTGTCGACCGCCGAGAAGGCCATGCTCGATCGGGCCCGGGGCATCCTCGTGTCCGAGCTCAGCTTCGCTCTTGAGGTCACCGAGGACGAGGCCCTCGACAAGCTCAACGCCGGCCTGCAGTAGCTCGCCTGCTGGCAGCGCCGCACCGACGCGGGCGGGGTCAGTCGGCGCGGTGCAGGGCGCGCTGGTGGCGGCTGAGCTTGGCCAGCTCCTCGGCGGAGCGCATGGCGGTGCGCACGCTCTCCTCCAGGGTGACGCGACTGGCGTGCATCCGCTCCTCGATGTTCTCCCGGCGCGTGAGCGCTGCGTCGTCGGGCTCGGGGCTGACCTCGACTCGGGCCAGGACCGCGTCGGTGCCCTCCGGAGCGGGGATCTCGGCCTCGCTGCGGCGGACATGGGCGGCCAGGGCAGCGCCGGCCTTGGCCCAGTGGGCCTTGAACATCCCCATGTCGAAGCTGCCGTCGCGCACTCTGGCATCGCCGAGGACCCGAGCCGGTGGGGTCTTCAGGTCACGTACGATTCCCAGCCACGACAGGGCCTTGAGCCCGTAGTAGGTCGGGTCGTACTCCCACCAGAAGAAGCCGTTGCGAGCTGACGCCTGGTAGTGGTGATGGTTGTTGTGCCAGCCCTCGCCGCCGGTCCACAGGGCGATGAGGGCGGAGTTGCGGCTCGTGTCGGTGGTGGCGTAGCGGCGCCGGCCCATGACGTGGGCCAGTGAGTTCACCGTGAAGGTGCCGTGCCACAACAGGACCGTCGACCAGAAGAAGCCGACGACCAGCCCCGGCCAGCCGGCGATGAGGAACGAGGCGATGCCGAGGGCCCAGATCGGGATCCAGTCGTGCTTGGTCAGGAACCGCAGCTCGGGGTACTTGTTGAAGTCCTTGATCGCGTCGGGGTCCCAGCCCTTGAACTTGTCGCACAGGATCCACCCCATGTGGCTCCACCAGAAGCCCTTCTGCGGCGAGTGCGTGTCGCGCTCGGTGTCGCTGAACCGATGGTGGTCGCGATGGTGGCTGGCCCACCACAGGGCGCCCTTCTGGGCGGCGGTGCCGCCGCCGAAGGCGAGGACGAACTGGAAGGCCCGGTTCGTCTTGTAGCTGCGGTGGGCGAAGTAGCGGTGGTAGCCGGCGGTGATGAACCACATGCGCCCGACGTATAGGACGGCGCACAGCACCAGCGCCTTCCAGGTGACGCCGGTGACGAGGGCCAGCAGGCACAGGGCGTGGATCAAGATCATGGGGATCGACGCAACCCGGTTCACCCGCTCGTCGGCGGCTCGCGTGATGGCGTGGGTCCTCATGATGTCCTCACTAGGCCCGTTCGGGTCGGGCCGTCCGGGGGATTGGGGGTCGGCGACGGCGACCGGGGAACCCAGCCTACCGACCGGTAGGTAGACTGTCGAGGCACCCGCGGCGTGGCGTCGGACACACCGGTCGCCGTCGCACTACCGTGCGCCGAAACCTTGCAGCATGCGTGCAACCTTCCTCACGGTCGCGGTGGCGGCCGCACTGGCCACCCTGTCCCGGGCCTGGGACGAACCCCTCTCGGGCGCGGCCTGGTTGATCGTCGTCGTCGTCGCCCTGGTCGCGGCGGCTCGAGGCCACGAACCCACCGTGCGCGCCGCCGCTCCGGTCGCCGCGGTGCTGTGGCTGCAGGTGCTGGTCTTTCCGTTGCCCGAGGGAGTGTGGGCCCTCGGCCTCGTCCTCGGGTTGCTGTCGGCCCTCGTAGCGCTGGGCATGGCCCTGATCTACCGGGCCAACCGGGTGTTGAACTTCGCCCAAGCCGAGCTCGGCACCGTCCCGACCGTGCTGGTCGTGGGGCTCGTCACCCTCAGCGGGCTGCCGTGGCTGGTGGCGGTGCCCATCGGCCTCGGCGCTGCGATCGTGCTCGGCCTGGTGATCGAGACCGCCATCATCCGCCGATTCACGAGGGCGCCCCGGCTGGTGCTGACCGTGGCCACCATCGGCCTGTCCCAGCTCCTCACGGTCGCGTCGATCCTCCTGCCCCGGCTCTGGGGCGAGCAGATCATCACTGACGACGTCGACGTGCCGCTCACCTTCAGCCGCACGATCTCGCCGCTCACCTTCACCGGTGACCACCTGCTGGCGGTGGTGATCGTGCCGGTCATCGTCGTCGCCCTGGCCGCCTTCATCCGCTTCAGCGCCGCTGGGGTGGCCATCCGAGCCGCCTCGGAACGCACCGACCGAGCCGCCCTCCTCGGCATCCCCGTCCGTCGCCTCCAGACCGTTGTGTGGGTGCTGGCCACGGTGCTCGGCTTCGTCGGTGTCTTCCTGCGGGCGGGCATCCTCGGCCTACCGGTGGCCTCCACGCTCAGCTTCGGCGCCCTGCTCGTCGCCCTGGCCGCCCTGGTGCTCGGCGACTTCACCGACCTGGTGGCCGTCGGTTGCGCAGCGGTGGCCCTCGGGGTGCTCGAGCAGGGTGTGATCTGGAACAACCCCGACGCCCCCACCCTGGTCGCCCCGGTGCTGGGCGGTGTCATCCTGGTCGGGATGCTGGCCCGTCGGGCCGGGGTCGCCCGGGCGGCGCGCGACCTCACCGTGTCGTGGCTGGCGGCCGACGAGGTCCGGCCCATCCCTGTGGAGCTGCGCGGTCTACCCGAGATCCGGGCGGCCAAGCTCGGTGGGTTAGCTGTGGGCCTGGCCGTGCTCGTCGGCCTCCCGTTCGTGACCGGTCCCAGCACGCAGGTCGACGCCGCCATCGTGGCCTGCTTCGTCCTGGTGGCGGCGTCGATCGTCGTCCTCACCGGCTGGGCCGGGCAGGTGTCGCTGGGCCAGATGTCGTTCGTGGCCGTGGGGGCCGCGGTAGGTGGCCTGGCCACGACGGAGTGGCGCGTCGACCTGTCCCTCGCCCTCCTGGCGGCTGGCGCCGCAGGAGCGGTGGTGGCCGTGGTGGTCGGCCTGCCCGCCCTGCGCCTGCGGGGCCCGTTCCTGGCCGTCACCACGCTGGCCTTCGCTGTGGCCTCGACGCAGTACCTGCTGAACCGCAGCCGGTTCACCTGGCTGCCACGCGGCAGCATCGAGCGGCCCCGGTTGTTCGCGGTGGTCACCCTCGACAGCCAGCGCTCGATGTTCTGGGTCAGCGCCGCGGTGGCCGTGCTCGGCCTGATCGTCGTGCGCGGCGTCAGGACGAGCCGCACCGGGCGCGTGTTGCTCGCCCTCCGCGACAACGAGCAGGCGGCCACGGCCTACGGGATCAGCGTGTGGCGGGCCAAGCTGTCGGCGTTCGCCCTGGCCGGCTTCGTGGCCGCGGTCGCAGGCTGCCTCTACGTCCACATCCTCCTCGGCTACGCCGAGCAGCCGTACGAGCCGGCGGTGAGCTTCAACGTCTTCACGGCTGCGGTCGTCGGCGGTCTCGGGTCGCTGACCGGAGCGGTGCTCGGCGCCCTGTTCCTGAACGGCGGCCAGTGGTTCCTGCCCGCCGACTGGCAGCTGCTCCCCTCGGCGGTCGGGGTGCTGCTCGTGCTCCTGGTGCTGCCCGGTGGCCTGGGCGCGCTCCTGGTACGGGGGCGCGATGCCGTCCTGCGACGGATCGCGGACCGGCGAGGCATCGTCGTGCCCAGCCTCGTCGCCGACGTCCGCACCGAGAACGACGAGCTGGGATCACTTGTGGCCGCTGCGGAGCGGGTGCCCCAGGAGGTCGGCTCGTGACCGTCGCCGAGCCGATCGACACGGCCCCGATCCCCGACCCGTCGGGCTCGCCAGAACCGTCGGACCTCGCCGGGCGTCTCCGCCACCGCCTCACTGACGGAGCGCCCCTCGCGCCGCTGCTGGTGCTGTTCGGGCTCAACATCGCCGATGAGCTCGACCGCAGCGCCTTCGGGATCCTCCTGCCGGAGATACGCGACGACTTCGGCCTCGACAACACCGGCATCTTGAGCATCGTGGCCCTGGCCACCGCCGCCGCTCTCCTGCTGACGGTGCCCATCGCAGCCTGGGCCGACCGCAGCGACCGGGTGCGCATCGCGCTCATCGGCGCCGCCGCTTGGGCCGCGTTCTCCTTCGGCACCGGCATCGCCTTCACCGCCTGGCTGCTGATCGTGATGCGCTGCGGGTCGGCCCTCGGCAACGCCGTCATCTTTCCCACCCACAACTCCCTGCTGGCCGACTACTACAAGCCGGCGATCCGACCCCGCATCTACTCGCTGCACCGGTCGGCCAACGCCATCGGCATGGTGTCCGGCGCAGTCCTGGGCGCGCTGCTGGCCCAGCTAGGCGGGTGGCGGACGCCGTTCTTCGTCTTCGCGGTGCCCACCCTCGTGCTCGTCGTCATCGGCCTTCGCCTGTCGGACCCTGGACGGGGCCACCACGAGCGGGCGGCCATGGGAGCCGACGCCGAGCTGACCAGCATCGACGAGCCGCCGCCTTCTTTCGCTGAGGCCTACCGGATGGTGTGGACCATCGCCAGCCTGCGCCGCATCTTCTGCGCCCTGCCGTTCCTGGCTGCGGCCATCGCCGGGCTGCTGGCGGTGTCGTCCATCCACTACGAGCAGGTCTTCGGACTCGACGAGCTCGACCGGGCCTGGGTGTCGATACCGGTCCAGCTCACCGAGCTGCTCGGGTTGTTCGTGGGCGCTCGGATCGGGGTGCGCATGCTGGCCAGGGGCCCGTCGCACGTCTTTCGCTTCATCGCCGCGTCGGCGTGGCTCGCCGCCTTCGTGGCCGTGCTGTTCGCGGTGGCACCGAATGTGGTCGCTGCGGTGGCGGCCAACGCCATGCTCGCCGCCTGCCTCGTCATCGTCGGGCCCGGTGTGCTGTCGAGCCTCTCCCTGGCCATCCCGCCACGCGCCCGGTCGGTGGGGTTCTCGATCGGGGCCCTGTTCGTCCTTCCCGGGTTGCTGATCATCCCCCTCATCGGCTGGGTGGGCGACATCCACGGTTTCCGCTGGGGGATGGCCCTCCTGGCACCGACGTTCCTCATCGGCGGCTTGCTCATCGCGTCGACGGGACGGGTCATCGACGGCGACGTCCATCAGGTGTGGGCCGGCGCTGCGGCTCGGGCCGAGCTGCTGCGCGAACGTCGGGCCGGGCGCCAGCAGCTCCTGCTGGTCCGCGACCTCGACGTCCGCTACGGCGACGTCCGGATCCTGTTCGGCATCGACATGGAGGTCTGCGAGGGCGAGATCGTGGCCCTGCTGGGCACCAACGGCGCCGGGAAGTCCACGCTGCTCAACGCCATCTGCGGGATCGTGCCCGCCAGCCGCGGGGCGGTGATCTTCGACGGGCGCGACACCACCCACACGCCTCCGGAGGAGATCGCCGCGCTCGGGATCGGGCTGGTCCCCGGGGGCAGGGGCACGTTCCCGGGCCTCACCGTGGCCGAGAACCTCCGGGTGGCGACCTGGCTGGTGCGCAACGACCGAGCCCTGGTGGCCGAGCGCAGGGCACGCGTCGATGAGATGTTCCCGGTGCTCGGCGAGCGAGCCGACGACCCCGCCGCT
>Ga0136617_10006774_pt1 | contig 10216 bp, 7 predicted proteins | sample AntDrymUQ3222106_2_FD_129672 | JGI IMG/M metagenome (GOLD analysis project Ga0136617, IMG submission 129672) | Polar desert sand microbial communities from Dry Valleys, Antarctica - metaG UQ322 (21.06) | ecosystem: Environmental > Terrestrial > Soil > Desert | place: Antarctica: Dry Valley... | reverse complement strand
TTCAGGACATTGCGAGCGAAACTCCGGAAGCCATCAAACACGAGCAAGGGCAGCCGCGTGACAGGCGTTCTCACCGTGTACGCTTGCTCGAAGGCAGCGTGCTCGCGGAGATCGCTGGCAGCCGAAGCCTTGATGTTAATAGCCATCACCACCAAGCCGTGGAAACTATTGGTCGACATCTGCGTGCAACCTCTTGGACGACCGACGGCTTGATTGAGTCGCTAGAGGATACACGGTCCGAGCGGTGGGCGATTGGAGTGCAGTGGCATCCGGAGATCGCTTGGGAAAAGGATCAGTTTTCCACCAATCTTTTCCAAGGTTTTATTAATGTCGCGGCCCAACGCCGTCTGAGCAGTGTTTAAGTTAGAGAAGAACATTAGACCTCTTGCAAAAGTCATGTTGATCGAATACAAAAGCCAGTAATCTAGCGGTTCTTGTCAACGACAATACCGACTTTTGTAAGAAGTCTATTAGCAAGTGATATTTGGCAATCGTTGTTGCGAGGTGGAAATTTTATGTCAAAGGTCGAGAGAAATATCAGCGATAATAAAGTGTTGGATCAGTCATGGATTCACGCAAGGCGTTATCGTATAACTTTAGGCGTTGAGAGGTTATTGAAGGAGATGCAAGGCTTAGTCGCAGGAGCACGTATCGGATTAGTGTGCAATCAAGCCTCCGTCAATCATGATTATCGACATATTGCAGACCTTTTCCACGAAATCGACAGCATTAAATTGGCCGCGCTATTTGGACCTCAGCACGGTATTCGTGGAGATGCCCAAGACAACATGATTGAAACGCCCCACACGTTTGATAGAGAGACGGGCGTTCCGGTCTTCTCTCTGTATAGTGAAACACGGGAACCGACAGAGGAAATGCTAGAAGGGATTGATACTATTGTTTTTGATCTGCAGGATGTAGGTTGCCGCATCTACACTTTTATTTATACTTTAGCCAATTGTATGCGGGCGGCGGCCAAGTACGGGAAGCGCGTCGTTGTTTGCGATCGCCCCAACCCTATTGGTGGAGAGGTGGTCGCGGGAACTGTTTTGGAGGCGGGATTTGAATCATTTGTCGGTCAATTCCCGATCGCCACACGGCACGGAATGACTGTCGGCGAACTGGCACGATTGTTCAAAAAAGTGTGGGAAATCGATTGTGAACTGGAAATTGTGCCGATGGACGGTTGGTCGAGAGAGTTATGGTTCGATGAGACGGATGCTCCTTGGGTCTCACCATCGCCGAACATGCCGACGGTTGAGACAGCGATAGTCTTTCCCGGAAGCGTACATCTTGAAGGGACTCAGCTCTCTGAGGGGAGGGGAACGACCCGTCCGTTTGAATTGTTGGGAGCGCCTTACATCGAAGCTCAGAGTTACTCTAAGCGGTTGAATGCACTCGGACTACCGGGCGTCTATTTCCGCGCTTGTAATTTCTTACCTGCTTTCCAGAAACACGCCGGAATGGTGTGTGGTGGCGTCCAAATACATGTGCTGGAGCGAGCCATTTTCGAGCCGGTTTTAACCGGCGTCGGAGTCATAAAAACCGCCTATGATTTCTACGGTGAAGAATTTGCTTGGAAGACGCCGCCGTATGAGTACGTGTACGACAAGAATCCTTTCGACGTGATCTCAGGCAGCCAAATGTTAAGGACTTCGATTGAAAAGGGAGAAACGATTGAAAACATCGAGCATTCGTGGCGTTCCGCGCTTGAGGTTTTTGCCCGCGCACGCTCTGAGGTTCTGCTCTATTAGCTTAAAGCTGCTAACTGGCAGGGTGGTGTTTGCTAAGAGACGGCTTTAACAAATGTCGTCACGCCGACACTTTAAGTGAAGCACGAAGGGAGGTGGGAAATGTTACCGCCACTCAACGACTTATTGATTGAGTGCTCTCGCCAACACGGGCATCTCTGCCCGGGACAAGTTCTCGGCGCCCGCATGGCGCTCTTAGGATGTAGTTTGATCGGCATTGCTGATCCACGACAACAAGATCGAAAGAAAATAATTATTTGGGTTGAAATAGACCGTTGTCTGGCCGATGCGGTGGGCATTGTAACGGGAACAAGGCTTGGTCGACGGACTCTGAAGTTTGTTAACTATGGTAAAATTGCCGCCTCTTTTCTCAATTTAGAATCGAATCGAGCCTATCGTGTATGTGTTCCTGAGAGTTCTAGGGAGATGGCTAATCTACGTTATGGGAAAATTGTGGACAAAAAGGCAAGGCAGATGTTAGCTTATACGGAAGCGTCCGATAACGAGTTGTTCGTTTCCAATGAAGTTAGAATACATTACAATGAATTCGATCTGCCGGGTCCTCCACGAAGTCGCGCCTCTTGTGCAAGGTGCGGTGAAGAGGTTAATGACAAGCGTGAGGTCATCTCCGCAACAAACGAGAAACTGTGCCGTCCTTGCGCTGATGGTGGTTATTACGAACGGCTCTACAGTTCATAGAATCACTCAAGCGTGAGACTGCGGCGTGGGAAGTGCAGCGCAACTAGGAGCAGGTACGGCTGGATTGAGTTTTCTCCGTGAAGGATGCACGTGAAAAACTGAAGCTACTTTATCCATCGCGTTCTGCGCGATGGATAAGGTTTAATACGGTGTGTAGGATTGAAGTATAGCTTGTTAATCTAAAACCTTAGAGATAAATGAGCAATTGTTCATACGCGGATGGTTAAAATGTCAGCGGCGTGGCATTGCCCCAAGATCTGAGTAACGAATCGGGGAAATCCTCATATCCGTTCGTAGGATGGAGTATCGCTTAATATTGAATGGCGAGTGCGAAAAGGAGTTGCTTTGGACCATACGAATGAAAGAGATAGAACACTGGAAGTTAAGGCGGTGCTCTACAGTATCCTCGCGTGGTTGGTGCCCGGCGCCGGTCATTTTTTTCTCGGTCGTCCTTGGCGAGGATTACTACTTGGCGGCACAGTGGGTTTGATGTGCGGATTAGGCTTTAACTGGGGAGGCCATTGGTATGGATTACATAATCAAGATGATGTCGGCATGCTGGCCTACGTCTTTGGCCTGTGCAACGCCGGGGCTGGTCTAGCCTATGTCTTGAGTCTGGCTGCTGATTTCGCCACACTCAACCAAGCAGCTCTCCCAACCTCCGAATATGGTGATCGTTTCTTAATGGTCGCGGGTCTTTTGAATTACCTATCAATGCTGGACGCTTATGATCTGTCGGTGAGGCGAAAATTTTGAGACATTTTCTGAGCATGTGTGTTTTCGCGGGATTGGTGTCGTTAGCTTTTGGAATTGTGGGGCGGGAGACCTTGCGCGACCGTTTGCTCTATGGGCTGAAGCTATTCGTTGAATTTGTTGGAATCGCTCTCATTCTAGGGTGGGGGATATTCTACCTGCCAATTTGAACTCACATTCAGCGTTCAGTTCTCAGCCCGCAAGGGACGGCTTCTTGATCGTCGTACTTTCTGTTTTCTTTGACAGCAGAAGATTAATGCTTACAAACACTTTGATGGGTCCGATAAGTTTAGTTTTAGTATTTGGGGTGGGGCTAGTAAGATAATCAGCAGTCGAAAATTAATTGCACGCACACCGCTACCATTCACAAAACAGCATGCAAATTAAAGAGACGGAAGCTTATATTCTACGCACCTATAATTTGGCTGAAGCAGATAAAATAGTGGTCTGTTTTAGTAAGGGGATAGGCATCTTGCGTGGAGTGGCTAAAGGCGCCAGAAGGCTTAAGAGCAAGTTCGGCGCATCTTTAGAACCATATACCCATGTCAATTTAACATTGTATGAAAAAGAGGGGAGGGAGTTACTGGTGATTAGACAGGCCGAGATTATCAAGTCTTATTTCGAGTTAGCGACAAACCACTCCGCGTTAGCCGTGCTTGATTACTTGGTTTTACTGCTGATCGACATTTCACCTTCACATGAACCTAATGAAAGAATTTTTCGCCTACTGAAGGCCTGCCTTGAGGCAATCGCAGAAACGCCCCTGCACAGCCGGGAAATCGCGCCGTACTTTGAACTCTGGCTGCTCAAACTTTCGGGATTCATGCCTGACACGAGGAACTGTACACAATGCCGTCAGTCTCTATCGCGGGGCGATTGGCCGGTGACGATCCGCGAAGGGCGAATCCTGTGTCGACATTGCCATCTTGGCGGAAAAAACGAGATACTCTCCCAACGCACGTTAAAGCATCTTGATGATGCGTTTCATCTAGGTCCATCAGTTTGGTCTCAAAAGCATTCGGGCATGGATGCCGTTTTGCGACAAGAGGCTGCTTTTTTGATCAATGTGCTCATGTCCACATCTTTGGACCTCACTCAGGTGCGGAAAAAGGCTGCACAGGCATACAGGCCTATGTCCGAGAGGCGGAATCTCGGTGAGCGGGTTTCTGTGCTGCTCCCCAGAACATGAAGTTAGTCGAGCGATACATCCTCGGCGCCGTGCTTCCTTACTTCGCGCTGGCGTTGCTAATCCTAACCGTCGCACTCTTCGCGCAGCAAACTGCTCGCTTGGGCGAAATCTTAAGTGGCAACAATCTCCCCTTCGACATCACCTTCGACATCTTGATCGGGCTGTTGCCGGGCGTCTTGGTTTTCACCATCCCCATGTCATTGCTCGTCGGCATTACTACAGGGTTAGGGCGCATGGGAAGTGATAGCGAACTCGCAGGTCTGCGCGCTGGGGGGGTTGGCACTTGGCGTTTAGCGACACCTGTGCTCCTGCTAGGGCTCATGCTAACCGTGTTTACCCTATATCTCGGCTTGGTAATTACACCTGCCGCCGCCGGTCTGATTCGTCGAGCTGCGTTTCGCGCTGGCGTTTCGAAGCTTGAATCTCCAGTCGAACCGCGCGTGTTTAACACGGAGTTGCCCGGTAAAGTTATCTACGTTAGGGACGGTGACGACAATCGTGGCGTGTGGGAAGGGGTCTTTATACACGCTCAAGAGCCGGATCGCACGACGCGGCTGGTGACAGCCAGAACCGGACGGATTGATACGACTGCGGGAAGGTCTGAACTTGTTTTAAACGATGTGGTGATAATAACGCTGTCCGAGGCGAACGAGATGGTAGCTGAGAGGAGTGCAAGGATCGTGAGGGAGAAATCGGTCCAACTGCGCGTAAGGTTGGATACCGGGCGGGAAGCCTTGCTGAGGGAACTGGCGCGGCGCCGCCCGACATTGGAAGAACAAGGCTGGTGGGGGTTGTTAGAAGAGTCGCGGCAAACACAAGGAGGCGAACGACAAAATGTTCTTTATACCTTGCACCGCCGACTCGCGCTTAGCTTCGGGCCGCTTGCTTTAACTCTTCTGGGTCTCGGCTTAGGGTTGCATGCGAGGAGGGGTGGGCGGGGATCGGGCTTCTTGGCGGCACTCGGCGCCATGATCGTTTACTATTTGCTCTCTCTGGGCGGCGAAGCGTTGAGCCGCGCTGGAATGCTGCCCGTTTTTGCCGGGGCTTGGCTGGCAACTTTCGCCACCGCCATGACCGGGACTGTATTTTTAATAAAGAGGGGGCACGGCTTTGGGGTCTGGAGCGCCCGTAGTTTCATGGCACGCCAGACCAGATCACGGGAGCCAAAGAAGGAAGGGCGGCATCCGTGGCTTAATAGTTGGCCTGCCCCCTTACTTGGACTGCTCGATGTCACCGTGCTCCGAGCGCTGAGCCTTAACTTCGCTCTCACCTTCACCGCGCTAATCGCCGTTTTTCTGATTTTTACCCTCTTTGAATTATGGCGCTTCATTATCGTGACTAAATCGAGTGTCGCTCTCGTCGCCCTTTACTTGTTTTACCTCGTTCCCTTAGCTGGGCTCGGACTGGCCCCAATTAGCATGCTTGTCGCGGTGCTCATAACTTACGCATTGATGGCTCGCCGCAGTGAAGCGATTGCGTGGTGGTCAAGCGGTCAGAGCCTATACCGACTGGCACTGCCGGGAATCCTCTTTGCTTCATTAATCGCCCTTGGATATTGGGTCGTTCAAGAAAATCTGCTGCCTGCGGCCAATCGCAAGCAAGATGTTCTCAGAGGATATATCCGGGGCGGTGAAGTGCGCGGAACGTCGCCAAGTGGTCGTCAATGGCTGGCCGTGCCCGAGAGTAATCATATTTACTCGTACAAATATGGAACAGATGAGTCAATACTTCTTAGCCCCGCAATCTATATTTTCGACAAGGGTGGGGTTCACTTGTCAGGTATTGTTGCCGGTGAGCAAGCGGTAGTAATGAACAAAGAGGCCATCATCGTCGCAGAGCCAGCGGTCTTGCAGATGGGGGAGGGAACGCTAAATTTTAACCGGAGCCGGAGTTTCTCGCTTCACGAAAAAAAGGCCAAGTCCATCTTTAAGCCGATGCTTAACAAGCCAATGGAACTCAACCACGAACAGTTAAGCGACCATGTGAGAGCGCTTAATGGTCAACGGATTGATACGACGCGGTATCTGATCGCCTCTTATCGGAAGCAAACCGATCCATGCTCTCCGCTAGTTATGACGTTGATTGGGATACCACTCGCTCTCGCTTCTGGACGGAAATCAACCATCCGAGCGTTGTCTGTGGCAGTATTGGTAGGTCTTAGCCTTTGGGCGACACTGTCAGTGTTCCAACAATTAGGATATTATAAATTCTTGCCTCCACTAATTGCGGCGTGGTCCCCACTCTTAATCTTCTCCGCCATTAGTATCTACTTATTCGCGAAAGCCAGAACATAAGCGAAAGCCGCCAAAAGAGCACGGCAGCACTCTCTCCGCAGCTTTATAGCCAAGCACCTCGTGGGCTGCTGGTATTAAGTCCCAGTTTCCCAACTAGATAAGTATTCGACTTGCTCGGCTGTCAAGGTATCGAAGCGAATTCCTAAAGCTTGCAGCTTTAACCCGGCAATTTCTAAATCAACTTCATCCGGCAGTTGATGCACGCCGGGTTGCAGCTTGCCCCGATTGTTCATTAAAAACTCAACGGAGAGAGCTTGGTTAGCAAAACTCATATCCATAACGCTAGCCGGATGGCCTTCGGCGGCGGCTAAGTTAATCAGACGTCCTTCCCCAAGCACAAAAACGTGATGACCTCTCTCTCTTAGTTTATACTCTTCTACGAATGGCCTGACATTAACCGGGGGATGGGAAAGTTCTCTCAGAGAGACGAGATTTAACTCAATATCGAAGTGGCCGCTGTTGCAAACGATGGCGCCATCTTTCATTAATTCAAAGTGCTGGCGGTCGATGACATGGCGGCTGCCTGTGACAGTCACAAAGATATCACCGATCAACGCAGCATCAACTATTGGCATGACACGGAAACCGTCCATGACAGCTTCCACTGCTTTAATTGGGTTTATTTCAGTGACAACGACGTTGGCTCCCATCCCACGAGCACGCATTGCTACTCCTTTACCGCACCACCCATATCCGACAACGACCATCGTGCGCCCGGCCAGCAGAATGTTTGTTGCACGAATGATACCGTCGAGCGTGGATTGCCCGGTGCCATAACGGTTATCGAAAAAGTGTTTGGTTTGAGCATTATTGACGGCTATAGCCGGGAAGGATAGGACGCCATCGCGTTCCATAGCTTTGAGACGCACTATACCCGTAGTTGTCTCCTCTGTCGTTCCGATGATTCTTTTCGAAAGCGACTCCCGCTCCTTAATGAGTGTTGCTACTACATCGGACCCATCATCAATGATGATTTCGGGTTGTGTATCTAATGCCATCCGCACATGGCGATTATAAATATCGGTTGATTCTCCTTTAATCGCGAAGACTGGGACCTGCCAGTCTTGGACTAGGGAAGCGGCTACGTCATCTTGCGTCGATAAAGGATTGGAAGCGATTAGTGTAGTTTGGGCCCCACCAGCCTGTAGAGTCCTCACCAAATTAGCAGTCTCGGTTGTGACGTGTGCACAAGCAACGATGCGAAGACCCTCTAATGGTTTCTCGTTAGCGAATCTTTGTCTGATCAAACGAAGAACGGGCATTTCTCGTTCAGCCCACTCAATACGTTTTTTCCCTTCGGGGGCTAAGGTTAAGTCTTTTACGTCAGATCCTATGGTTGGGGTCGCGCTCATAATTAACTTTCCTCTCGGGTTATGACTCAAATGTTCGAAAAGGGTATTAGACTTAAACCCCAGCGGCAATTCGTAGGGATTCTGCCTTATTAGTAGCTTCCCAAGTAAACCCAGGCAACTCTCGTCCGAAATGTCCGTAAGCTGCTGTATTTCTATATCTAGGATAGCGTAGGTTGAGGTCTTGGATGATGGCTGAAGGCGTTAATTTGAAATGTTCGCGGACGATTTCAGCAATTCGAGTTTCGCTAATACGTCCGGTTCCGGCCGTGTCGATAAGAACTGAGACAGGTTCCGCTACACCAATAGCATAGGCAAGTTGCACAAGGCATTTTTCCGCAACTCCGGCTGAAACAATGTTTTTAGCAATATATCTAGCCATATATGCAGCAGAGCGGTCTACTTTCGTTGGGTCTTTTCCTGAGAAAGCACCTCCACCGTGCGGAGCGTACCCACCGTATGTATCGACTATAATTTTCCTGCCAGTGAGACCCGCGTCGCCTTGCGGCCCGCCCGTGACGAACCGCCCAGTTGGGTTAATATGAAATTTAGTTGATTGGTCTAAGAGTTCTCGTGAAATAGTGTGATAAATTACATACTCCAAGACATCTTCACGCAACTGTTCAATATTTATCCGGGGATCATGTTGAGCAGAGATAACAACAGCATCTACGCGCAAAGGTCTTCCATCACGATATTCGATTGTAACTTGGGATTTGCCATCAGGTCTTAAATATGGAAGTTGCTGCTTTTTTCGGACTTCAGCAAGTCTCAGAGATAATTGATGCGCTAGTTGAATTGGTAGCGGCATCAGTTCTGGAGTCTCATTACAGGCGAATCCAAACATTAATCCTTGGTCTCCGGCACCGCCGGTATCAACTCCTACTGCTATATCAGGTGATTGCCTGTCGATAGACGTCAGCACGCTACAGGTATCGCAATCAAATCCGTATTTAGCTCGTGTATAGCCTATTTCTCTTACAGTTTCACGTGCCACATGTGCAAGATCAATTCGCGCCTTCGTTGTTATTTCTCCGGCTAATACTATTAGACCAGTCGTCACCAGTGTTTCACAAGCAACTCGCGACAGTTCATCTTCGGCAATAACCGCATCAAGAACCGCGTCAGAAATTTGGTCGGCAATTTTGTCAGGGTGTCCTTCTGTAACTGATTCGGAGGTGAACAGGTAGCTGCCAAGGTTGCTCAATCTTTATAATCTCCTACTCATTTGGAACTATTAATCTTAACGCTCAAAAGACCGCGTAATGTAGCAGTCGTGTCTTAACATGTCAAGGGTTGTTGGTTGCTGGTTAGGTCTGCTCATTTTTGCGCTGTTTTTCATCCGCGTCGAGGCACGGCACATCGCATCAGAGACAACCACTTTGGCCTACGTGAAAATGCTGAAAATACTAAACGGTGGTTTACATAATGTACATTATCAGACCCGGCGACGCACGAGTGACTATTCACCTATCCGGCTAAGCGGTAGCAAACAACGTCCATCGAACTGCCATTCCCGCGCCACGTCTGCCGCTTACCTTCTGCCTTGTTCTATAACTTCCGACTCTGGTTCAGGTGATGAATCTATTTAGCGAGGCTCACATCTTCAAGACTTACTCCCAAGTCGCTACGGCGATCATCCGCCTCATCCATCCCCTTGTAGTCAACATCGCTGACTTGGAGGCGCAACTCGTCCGCTCTTCACAACCCGTCATCGCCGCGCTCTCGAAAGAACTCAGCAAATTTAAGCGCACGCTCGCGCGTAAAACCGATGAACTCATCAACTTCTGCGCCGCCCGCGTGAGTTGGAACACGAGGTCGAGCACGGTGCACAACCTCGTGTCGAGCGCGATTCCCACTACTCGAGCTTGCCACCTTCGCTTGATCTGACATGGCAAAAGGTCAAGCGCACGAGCAGCCTCAGAAAGCAGTTCGGGCGCAAGCCCGGCGGTCAGTTCGGTCATCGCGGAACGACTCTCACGCAATCGACAACAACGGTTCGGAATGCGACATGCGGATAATCAAGTTGCAGCAGAAAATCTCCGACTGCTTTAGAACAGCGGATGGGGCGCGGGCGTTCTGTCGTGTCAGAAGCTATAGACCTTAAGAAAAAGAATTTCTGAGCGCGAGTTGACGAGCGGGACGACATCGGGGTAATTCCCAGAGGGTCAGAGACCAATC
>Ga0136617_10006773_pt1 | contig 10217 bp, 9 predicted proteins | sample AntDrymUQ3222106_2_FD_129672 | JGI IMG/M metagenome (GOLD analysis project Ga0136617, IMG submission 129672) | Polar desert sand microbial communities from Dry Valleys, Antarctica - metaG UQ322 (21.06) | ecosystem: Environmental > Terrestrial > Soil > Desert | place: Antarctica: Dry Valley... | reverse complement strand
GGCCTGATCGCGGTGGGCGCCGCGCTGCGCTGGGTCGGCGCGCTGACCGGGGTGGACCTCGCACCGCTGGTGCGCCGCGGGGTGCTGGTCGGCGCGGTCGCCACCGCGACCTACGACCTGAGCCGCGTGCTCGTGGTGGAGGCCCTCGACCTGTCGGTGCGCCCGTTCGCCGCGTGGCCGCTTTTCGGTCAGGCGCTGATCGGCGGCGGCGCGCCCGCCTGGGCGCAACTCGCCGCAGGTGTCGCCTTCCACCTGGTCAACGGCCTCGCCTTCGCCGTGGCCTACACGGCATGGTTCGCCACCCGCGGCGTGCGCGCGGGGATCGCCTGGGGACTGTTCCTGGAGACCTTCATGCTGGGGCTGTACCCGGGCTGGCTGCGCATCGCCGACTACGGCCCGTTCCTGGTGGTCTCGCTGTCCGGGCACGTGGTCTACGGCGCGGTCCTGGGCGCCGGTGCCCGTGCCCTGGCCACGAGGGGGGCCGCAGCGTGACCGCCTCGGCAGGGCTGTGGCAGGTCCGGTTCCCACGCGCGGCGGCCACCGTGTCGCGCGGGCTCGCGTTCAGCCTCGCCGACGGGCACTTCCTCGCCGCCCTGCCGCCAGCGGCCGGATGGGCGCCGCCGGCCCTGTTCGCCGTCGGCTTCGCCACCGGCGCGACCACCCTCGGCTACGCGCGGGTGTTCAGCGAGGCGCTGTGGATCGTGCTGCTCGCCGCCGCCGCCGGCTTCCTCGCCACCCAGCTCGGCGCCGCCCTCACCGCCGGGTTCGCGCTCGGCGACTTCCTGCTGGGGCAGCGCGTGTGGGACGTGAACTCGCCGGTCGGCGCCGGCCTGTTCGACGACGGGCTCCTGGCGGGACTGCTGCGCGTCCGCCTGCCCATGCTCATCGGCTACGCGCTGCTGGCGGGCCTGGCGGTCTACCTGCCGCGCCTGGCCCGCCTGCTCATCGCCGACATCCCCAAGGTCGAGAACCTGCCCCGCCCGGCGGCGTTCGGACTCGCCCTGGCGCTCAATGCCGTGGTGGTGGCGGTCACGACCCGGTTGTGGGCGGAGTCCTGCGCGGTGCTGGTGCGGCCGCTGTTCACCTGGCAGGGCGGCTCACCCAGCACGATCGCCGTGTCCACGCTGCAGGTCCGCGCGTCGTGGGTGGTGCTGGTCGCGGTGCTGGCCACCGCGGCACGCTTCGCGCTGCTGTGGTGGGTCTACGGCGACCGCGCCCGCATGGAGCGGGTGGTGGCGGTCGAGGAGGCCGTCGCGCAGGGGCCCGGGACGACGCCGTGGCTGGAGCGCGCCGGTCCAGTCGCGGGCGCGGTGGGTGCGGCGGCCTTCACCACGCTGATCCTCGCCGGGGTCGTCGAGGCATGGTGGGTCGCGGCCGTGCTGTTCGCGGTCTTCTGCCTGCTGCGGTTGCTGCGCGAGGGACGGATCCCACCGCGCCTGGACGGCTGGAAGCAGACGGCGGCACGCATTCCCGTGCTGATCCGGCTCGCGGTCGCGCTGCTGGTGGTGGACACCGTCCGCCGGGTGTTCGTCGACGCCAACGACGCCGACTTCACGCGGCTCGCGCTCTTCCTCGGGCTCTCCGTGGTGGTGCTCTACCTGCTCCTGCCCGGCCCGCCGACCCTGGCCGGCGAGCAGCCACCACGCCAGGCGCCGCGGTGAGCCGGCGGGGACGGCTGAGTGTCCGCACGATCACGTTGCTGGTCGTCGCCGGCCTCTGGCTGGTCGTGTCGGCGGGGCCGGCGCTCGCCGACAACTGTGGCACGCCGGCGGATTGCTTCGGTCAGGCGGGCTCGTTCAACCTCGCCGCGCTCGGCCTGCTCGCCCTCGCCGCGGGGTCGCTGCTGCTCGACTTCGTCCCGGTCGTGGGCACGGCCAAGGGCGTGGTCGAGGCCATCCTGGGCCGTGACCTGCTCACCGGCCAGGAGCTGTCGTGGTGGGAGCGCGGCCTGGGGGTCCTGCCGGGCGTCGCGGGGCTCGCGTCCGTCGCCGGGGTCGTCCGCGCCGCGGACCGGGCGGCCGACCTCGGCAGCACCGTCGGCGATGTCCGGCGCGCCGACGAGGCGGTCGGCGACGTGCGGACCGGCCGGGTGCCGGATCTCCCCGACCACCCGGGGGTGCGCGACTACACCGGCGACGGCTACCTCGACCTGAACCCCTACCTGCGGGGCCAGGGCGGCCACCAGCCCGCCGAGGCCGCCGCGCTCCAGGCCCGTGCGGACCGCGTGTCGCGGGAGCTGGCGAGGCTGCCGGCCGCCCCGGGCACCACCTACCGCGGCACGAACCTGTCCGATGACGTCCTGGCGGGCTACCAGCCCGGCCGGGTGGTGACGGAGCGCGCCTTCATGAGCACGTCCCGCGACCCGGGTGTCGCGCAGGGCGCCTTCGACGGCAACACGCTCCAGGTCGTCACGGGCCGCAACGGCCGTGATGTCGCGCCGGTGTCGCGCTACCCCGGCGAGGCCGAGATCCTGTACGACAAGGGGACACGGTTCCTCGTCACGGACAGGACGTGGGACGCCGGCCTCGGCAAGTGGCTCATCAGCCTGGAGGAGATCGTGCCGTGAGTGACGACGACGCGGAGTTCCGCGAGGTGACCGACGAGCAGCGCGCCCGCGCCGCCGAGGGCATCGCGCAGCTCAAGCGCGACCTCGCCGCGGCCCGGGACCGGCCGCGGCCACCGGTGACCAGCCCGGGGAAGTTCACCGGCCCGATCGGGGTGGACGAGGAGGGCAACTTCCAGCCGCCGCTGTCCCCAGAGGAGGAGGCGCACAACGCCGAGGTCCGCCGCAGGACCGTCGAGGGCGACGAGGATGACTGACACCGCCGCGGGCAGCCTGTTCGGGCTGGCCTACGGCGACGCCCTCGGCGGGCCGACCGAGTTCCTCGGGATCGCCGAGATCCAGCGGAGGTACGGGCCGGGGGGGCCGCGCGACCTGCCTGGTGACCCGGCCCTCGTGACCGACGACACACAGATGGCGCTCGCGGTGGGCTGGGCGCTGCACGCGGCGCCGAGCCCCCGGCCGGAGACGCTCGAACCGCTGCTGCGGCAGCGCTTCGTCGCCTGGTCGGTCAGTCCCCAGAACGATCGCGCGCCGGGCCAGACGTGCCTGACGGCGTGCGGGGCGCTGGCCGCCGGGCTGCCGTGGCAGCAGGCCGCCGTGGCCGGCTCGAAGGGCTGCGGTGCGAACATGCGGGTGACGCCCGTCGGCCTGGTCGCCGGCTACGACCTCGACACGCTGGCCGCCGTCGCGCAGCTGCAGGCCGGGTTGACCCACGGCCATCCCACCGCACTGGCCGCCAGTGAGCTGACCGCGTACGCGGTCCGGACACTGCGCGACGGGGCGTCGACCGCCGACGTGCCGCGCCTCCTGCGCGCCCGCGCGCTGGAGCAGCGCGGCCGCTACCACCAGGCCTGGCTCGGTGACCTGTGGCGGCGGTCGTCGGCCGGCTCCGCGACGGAGTTCAGCGCGCGAGGCTGGGACGAGTGCCTGGGTGCCCTGCACCGCCTCGACGACGCGCTGGGCAGCCCCGACGACGGCGGCGATCCTTGCTCGGCGACCGGAGCGGGATGGATCGCGGAGGAGGCGCTGGCGACCGCTCTGCTGTGCGCGGTCCGGCACGCCGAGGACCCCGTCGGCGCGCTCGCGAGGGCTGCGACCACCTCGGGGGACTCCGACTCGATCGCCTGCCTGACCGGTGCGTTCCTCGGCGCCTCGATCGGCATGGCCGCGTGGCCCGCGTCATGGGCGGACCGGATCGAACACGCCGACCAGCTCGCCGCCCTCGGCGGTCAGTGGGACCCGGCCTGACCAGGTCAGTCCGCGGACTCCAGGCGCAGCAGGCGCGCTTGGCGTCGGCGCCGCCGACGCACTGGCCGGCAGTGCCGTCGTGCGGACCACGCGGTCGCAGGGCACGACCACCGGAGGGGACCCCGACGCGGCGGGTCCGCGTCGACCGCATCGTTTCCCACAATCTCGAGCCCCTGCATGCCGCACACTCCCGGGCAGCACGGCTATCGTCGCCCCCTTTCCCCTGGGAGAGCAGCTGGTGACATGGAGCCATGCCCTTGTGAGCCTCCTGCTTGCCCGGGAGTTCTCAGACGACGAGCGACTCGCGGGCGCGTACCAGCTCTGCCTCTGGCTCATGGCCGACCCGGGGGCCAGCTCGCTTCCCGGCGACGCTGAGACCTTCTACACGATCACACTGCGCCGGCTTCTTGAAGACTGGCGGCGCATCCCGCCGACCTGGAGGGCGCGCCTGCGGGAAGTACTTGCACTCGCCGGTGAACACGAACTTCGACCCAAGGTGGATAACGCACTGCGGTGACGGACGGGGAACCTCAGGGTGACTGGCCTCGGATGCGAATACTCAAGCTACTCCGCATCGATCACTCTCCATAAGCGTGTCACTGGCCGACCATCGCCTCAGCCTGGATCCACCGTTTGCTGAGCGTGGCGGCGGTGTGGCTTCAATGAGAGGTGCCCCCTGAGCAGGGAGGATGCGGGTTACCAGGCCCAGCGTCGGTGCCTACCAGGAGGCACTTCTTCGATGCGGGGAGCCAATCACCCGGTGAACCGCATGCGGGTCAATTTCGACGACGGCCACACCGTGGCCGATGCCGGGTTGGTGCTGCCCGCGACCCTCGCCGCGCACCTGGGGTTGGAGGCGGCCGCCGACGAGCTGGTCGACGTCGGCTACCGGCCTGGCCGCAAGACGCTGACGCTGGTCCACGCGCTGTCGGCTGGGGCGGACTGCATCGACGACGCCGACGTGCTGCGCGCGGGGTCGACCGGCCGGGTGCTGGGCCACGGCGTGATGGCCCCCTCGACCTTGGGGACCTGGCTGCGGTCATTCACCTTCGGTCACGTCCGCCGGCTCGACCGGCTCACCGAGACGCTGCTGACCCGCGCCCGGGCCGCCGGGCCGGACCCGGCGAGGAGGTATTGGTGTCGACATCGACTCGACCGTGGTGGAGGTCCACGGCTACGCCAAGCAGGGCGCCGGCTACGGCTACACCCGCCAGCTGGGCTACCACCCGCTGCTGGGACCCGCGCCGACACCGGCGAGGTCGTGCACATCCGCATGCGCCGCGGGTCGGCGAACACCGCCCGCGGCGCGCAGCGCTTCGTCCGCGAGACCATCGCCCGGGCGCGCCGCGCCGGCGCCACCGGACCGATGGTGCTGCGGGCAGACTCGGGGTTGTGGTCCAACAAGACCATCAAAGCGTGCCGCGACCACCGGGCGCGGTTCTCGATCACCGTTCGCCAGACCCGACCCGTACGCGACACCATCGACGCCGTCGCCGAGCAGGAGTGAGTCGACATCGACTACACCGACGGCGGCGTCGCCCAGGTCGCAGCGACCTGCCTCGGCGACCACCGGCTGGTGGTGCGCCGCACCCGCCTGGCCGGCGCCCGGCAGGAGGCGTTGTTCGCCGACTGGCGCCACCACGCCTTCATCACCGACCGGCTGGGCGACCCGGGGGCGCTGCTGCCACTACTGCTGCTACCGGCTTGTGGTTGGGCCGTGTTGGATGCAACCGGTTGTCCATGCGGGTGGCGGAGGCCCGCTGGGTGTCGGGCATCATGTGGGTGTAGAGGTTCAACGTGGTGCCGATGACGAGTGGCCCAGGGTGTCCATGATCACGCGGGGGTCCTCGCCTTCGGCCAGCAGCAGCGATGCGCAGGTGTGGCGCAGGTCGTGGAAGCGGATGCGCGGCAGTCCGGGTCTCTCTTGGTTGGGGCGCCGAAGTGCCGGTTGAGGTTGCAGTCGCGGGTGGTGCGGACCTCGCGCAGATGGTCGGACGCCCGGCCGTCGTGACGCGGCGTAGCGGTGGGGGGCAGCACGGCGGCCGGCGTCACCGGGGCAACTCCGCCGACGGGCCCAAGTCCTCGAGAGTGGTCACGGCGTGACCATGCGCGTCAGTCAGACCGGACGGTCGCCGTCGGACGGAGCACCGGACGGCGGGCGGCAGCCAGCTGTTCGAGCAGGTGCGCCCCCTCCGTCCCGCGTCGTGGCCGGACATCTCGGCCTTGATCCGCTGGGCGGCGGTGCGGTAGGCGGTATCGGCGAGGATCCGGCCGACCGCGGCGGCGACCCGCTGCGGCTTGGGTCGCGACGTGCCCAGCGCGACACCGGCACCCGACCAGGTGATCCTCGCCGCGATCTCGTTCTTCTCCTCGGTGGTGCCGGCCTGGACGATGGGGACGCCGTTCGCCAGATCGACAGGTCGATGATGTACAGGTCGAGGCCGAGCTCGCCGGCGATGGCCTCGGCGGCCAGCGAGCTGCTGTCCGCCGGTCAGGTCGAGGTCAACGGCGAGGTCGAGAGCGCCGCGGCCGCCAGACCGCCCGCGGTGGCATTTGTCGGGTGTCAACGAGCAGGCCGTCCGGGTCGTCATGCTCGGCTGACCGAGTGCGGCGGGACGTGGCCGCGTCGGAACGACAGGCGGATGAACGTGAAGTCCAGCCCGGTGCGCGTCCAGTGAACTGGGCGCTGCGGGTGCGCGAGCGCCAGGTCGCCGAGCAGGTGCAGCCCGCAGGCGTCCGCCGCGGCGACCAGCTGGCGGACGTCGTCCGGGGAGAAGATGTGCACCCTGTGCCCGTACATCGTCAGCGCGGAGGTGTCCGGGGGGTCCTCGTCGTAGTCGGTGGACACGACGAGCACGCCGCCCGGGCGCAGCACCCGCGCCGCCTCGTGGAGGAACGCATCCAGCGGGACCCCGTGCTCGATCACACTCAGGCACGTCACCGCGTCGAAGCGGGCGTCCGGGAAGTCGGTGGCGGTGACGTCGCCGTAGCGGAACAGCACACCGTCACGCCGGACGTCGCGGGTGAACTCCAGGTTGATCCCGACCAGGTCCGACAGCCCGTACAGCCGCAGCCACGGCAGCAGGGGCGAGTACCGGGCGCTGCCGGCGTCCAGCACCCGGGCCGCCGTCCCGCAGGTGGCCAGGACCGTGGCGACCGCGCCGAGCGCGTCCCAGTTCTTCGGCCGGTCGCGGTGCAGCGGCAGCCGCAGCCGGCGGCATACCCGGACGGCGTCCCGCCACTCGGCGCGCGTGCGCAGGACGTCGGTGGGTGGCAGGGCGGGGGGACGCGGCCGCCCCGCCGGCCCGTCGGGGCGGCGCCGGGCCTCCAGCCTGCGCTGGAGGGCCACCCGGGCCCACAGCAGCTGCTCGGCGCCGCGCTTGGCCACGGCGAGCAGCGGCCCGCCCGGAGGGGCAGCCTGCCTGCGGCGCCGTGCGGGCAGGGCGTCGTTACTAGAGGGCACGGCGGGCGACCATGAACAACGTGGTGGACTCGACCTCGCTGACCTGCTGCAGCGAGTAGCCGCGCTCGGCCAGGGCCTCCTCGTACGGGGCGACAGGTCCGGTCAGCGCGTCGGGCAGGAAATACAGGGGGATCCCTGCGAGGTCGATGCGCTCGGCGATCTCCGCGAACCGCTCCGGCGACGCCACATGGTCCCACGTCTCGAGTCCCCCCTTCGAGAAGGGCTCGTCATGCTGTATCGCGTACGTGAGCGTGAGTGTCTGCCGCTCGGGAAACAGCACCTTGTCCAGGGTGCGCACGGCGATGATGGCGTCGGGCTCCGTGCTGGCGACGATCTCGGTGTGGAGCTCACTGTAGTGCCGGATGCCCGCGTACAGCTCGCGTGTGCCGCCCGGTGCTCGCTGCACGCTCCAAGCGCTTGCGACCACGATGGCCAACGGAACGAGGTACAGAACCCATCCGGCGCGACGCGCGGCCGCGGCGATCGCCCCGGCCCCAAAGGCCGCCAGCAGCGCGAAGCCGGGCAGCAGGTAGCGCAGGACCGAGGCGTTCAGCTGCGCCGACGTGTACCCCCACGCATCCTGCCCGCCGTAGTAGTACGCCAGAAGCGCGAATATGGCCAGCGCCATCAAGGCCATCAGCTGCTGCTCGCCGCGTCGCCGCAGGGCGACGAATGCTGTGGCCGCGAACGCACCCACCACCGGCACGGCGATGACGGGCGTGCCACCGTATATCCGCAGGTATTGCAGGAACACATCGGGTCGGCGCTTGAAGAAGGACTCGCCGGAGTAGTGCACCGTGTCGCTGATCAGTTGTGCTCCAAGGTGGAACCCCGTGGTGAAGGGTGCACCGTAGACGAGCTGGTTGAACGACAGCAGCACCCCGATGAAGCCGGCGGCCACCGCTGCGGCGGCCGCCGCGTGCGTCAGCGTCAGCCTGCGCCTGATGAGCGGCGCGGCGACGAACGGCACGACCAGCAGCACGTTCGGGTAGCGGAACATGACGGCCGCGCAGAGGCAGGCGGTCACCACAGCTGCGCCTCGGCTCGTCGGGTTGCGCCAGAACCGCAGGAAGGTGAGCGCGGACAGCAACAACATCGCCAGCGCCGGCGGATCGGCCATGAAGATGAACGAACTGATCATCCACAGTGGCGGGAACGCCAGCCACACGCAGAACGCGATGAATCCCGCGGCCGTTCCGAAGAGTTCCTCCGTGAGCCGCATGAGGGCCCACGCGCCGAGGAGCGCGAAGGCCGGAGCCAGCACGAGGGCTAGGGATGGGTGGAGGGCCATCGCGGCCGCATACAGCAGCATCGTCCCGGCGAAGTCCTTCGGCAGCACGGCACCGTCGAGGCTGGCCGCATCGCGCGGCGTCAGCGCGATCGCGATGGTCCTGGGCAACTCGTCGTAGTGCAGCAGCGGTGCCGAAAACCCGTGCCCGTCGAGAAACCGCTCCGTCAGGTGGTAGCCCACGGCCTCGCGCGGGGAGTTGAACACCGGGCGTTCGGACAGCGGTCGCGGGTGCGAGAACCAGAACGCGAGAAAGAACAGCGTGCCGGCGCACGCGACGGCGACCGATCGCACCGATGGCAGGGCCAGCTGCCGGTCGCCCGGCCACCACCGCGTCCGCTGACCTGGGGACGCTCCCGCCTGGGTCATCGGCGGCCTCCCGCCGCGCCGCGGGCCGCGGCGCGCGGCGGCGGGTGCTGCAGGGTCTCGTAGAGCTGCGCCGTCGTCCGCGCCACGGTCGGCCACGACATCTGCGCCGCGGTGTCGCGCGCCTCGATCGACAGCTTGTCCGCCAGGGACCGGTCGGCGAGCACGCGGGAGATGGCCTCCGCGAGCGCATCGGGGGAGGCCGGCGCGACGATCGCGCGCGTGTCGCGCACCAGCTCGGGCAGGCCGCCGACATCGCTCACGATGATGGGACATCCCCGCTGGAGCGCCTCGCCGGCCGCCCCGCTCTGCGCATCGAGGTGGGTGTAGGGGTACACCGCCACGTCGCACGCATCGAACCATTGCTGCATGGCGTGACGGGAGACGTACTCGAGCACGACGCTCGTGCACGGCTCGAGCCCGAGCGCGGCGAGCTGCGGCTGCGGATCGGTCGCACCTGCCCAGAGCTGCCCCACGATGGCGAGCCGGGCGTGCGGATGATCGCGCCGAACGTGCAGGAACGCCTCGAGGAGGACGCCGAGGCCCTTGTACGGGCGGATGTTGCCCAGGAAGAGGACGACCGGCGCCTCTTGCGGCAGCCTCAGCGCGGCCCTGGCCGCGGCCCGGCGTCCCGGGTCGCGGGGCACGTGGTCGCCCACGCCGTGCGCGACCACGGAGACGCGGGTCGCGTCGAGGCCTCGGGCGGCGAGCGCGCTCTCGTTCGCCTGCGTGTGCACGATCACGTGGTGGGCGAAGGGCAGGACGACGCGATTCGCGATGCGCGCCAGGTTGCCGCGTTCGTGGGGCTCGACGTTGTGCAGCGTGACCAGGACCAGCCGTGATCGCAGCCGGGCGAGCGCGAGCAGCGCGACATAGACCGGCGCCAGCGGGAAGCTCCACCACTGCGCATGGACCACGTCGCCCCGGAGCGTCAAGCCCGCGAGGATCCAGCCCAGCGGGTTCCACCAGCGAAGGACCACACGGGTCCGAGCCCCCGCGATGGGCGCGAACCCGGCGTGCACATCGACGGGATCGCCGCCGGAGTAGAGCCAGCGGGGATACAGGCTCTTGAAGGCGAGCACCTCGAGCTCGATCGCGGGGTCGGCGGCGAGCGCCGCGCAGAGATCGTGCGTGTAGCGGCTGACGCCCTTCTGGGGCGGGAGCGATCCGATCATCGTCACGCGCACGGGACCCGGAGCCGTCACGGCGCGATGGTACGCACCCCGCTGCCCACATCATTCCTTGTAGAAGGATCTGGGACTGTGGTACTGAGCCGTCATGCGATACGC
>Ga0136617_10006771_pt1 | contig 10219 bp, 10 predicted proteins | sample AntDrymUQ3222106_2_FD_129672 | JGI IMG/M metagenome (GOLD analysis project Ga0136617, IMG submission 129672) | Polar desert sand microbial communities from Dry Valleys, Antarctica - metaG UQ322 (21.06) | ecosystem: Environmental > Terrestrial > Soil > Desert | place: Antarctica: Dry Valley... | reverse complement strand
GTGGGCGAGGGGGGACTTGAACCCCCACGTCCTTTCGGACACAGGAACCTGAATCCTGCGCGTCTGCCAATTCCGCCACTCGCCCGAGTGGAAGTCCAAAGGTAGCCGACCCTCTACGGCTGCGTTCCGGGTCTCGTGGGTATGCTCGGCCCTGCGATGGGACTGAACCAATTCGAGCAGCGGTTGGAGCGGCTGGTCGAAGGTGTGTTCGCCAAGACGTTCCGTAGTGGACTGAAGCCCGTGGAGCTCGCCCGACGTCTCACCCGGGAGATGGACCTCCACCGGGTCGTGGGGGTCAGCGGCCTCATCGCCCCCAACCATTTCGACATCGCCATCAGCGCGGCCGACCACGAGCAGTTCGAGTCCTACGCCGACGCCCTGTCCCGCGAGTTGAGCGAGGCGGTTCGGGCCCACGCCCGGGAGGAGACATATGCCTTCGTGGGACCGGTACACGTCGAGCTGCACGCCGAGGAGGGTGTGGGGGTGGGCGAGTTCCTCGTATCCAGCGAGATCCTGGAGGCCCCCGGCGGGGCGGCCGTCGGCAGCCTGTCGCTCCCCGACGGCACCCGGGTGGTCGTGGGTGAGGAGCCGGTGACGATCGGGCGCCTGCCCGAGTGCGACGTAGTCCTCGGCGACCCCAACGTGAGCCGGCGGCACACCGAGATCCGACGTCAGGGCAACGGGTTCATCGTCGTCGACCTCGGATCCACCAACGGCACCAAGGTCAACGGCGCCGGCGTCAAGGAGCGGCGACTGGTCGACGGCGACCAGATCACCGTCGGCGGCACCAAAATCCGGTTCGAGGCCTCCTAACCCCCGCGCCCGTGCCCGACAGCCTTCTGACGATCCTCAAATTCTGCCTCCTGGCACTGCTGTACCTCTTCTTCGTCCGCCTCCTGCGGGCGGTGTGGGTGGAGGTCAGCGGCCGGACCCCGACGGCCAAGCCGGCACCCGCCGGCTACGGCGCCCCCACCCCCGCGGCCAAGCCCGCCCGCAACCGGGTGGGCGACATTCGGGCCGCCGTCGGCGGCAAGAACGGCACCAAGCTCAAGGTCATCGAGCCGCCCGAGACCCGAGGCACCGTCTACGACCTCACCGACGAGCTCACCATGGGCCGGGCCACCGGTTGCCACATCACCCTCGACAACGACACCTACGTGTCCCAGCTCCACGCCCGCGTCTTCCGACGGGACGGCCAGGTCTTCGTGGAGGACCTGGGCTCGACCAACGGCACCTACGTCAACCGCACCAAGGTCACCGCCCCGCTCTCGGTGCGCCGCGGCGACCGCCTCCAGGTGGGCAAGACGGTGATGGAGGTGACCTGACCCGATGACGACGCTTCAGGCGGGTGCCGCCACCGACGTGGGCCGGGTCCGCCAGATCAACGAGGACCGCTACCTGTGCGAGGACGAGCTGTTCGCCGTCGCCGACGGGGTCGGTGGGCACCAGGCCGGCGAGGTGGCGGCCCAGACCGCGGTCGAGACCCTCAGCAAGAACTTCACCGCCCACACCACCGACGGTCTGGTCGAGGCCATCCACGGTGCCAACGACGCGGTGTGGCGCCTGGCCCAGACCACCAGCGAGAAGCGGGGCATGGGCACCACCATGACCGCCGTGGCCCTGGTGCACGACGAGGGCGAGGAGCTGCTGGCCCTGGCCAACGTGGGCGACTCGCGGGTGTACCGGCTGCAGAACGGCGAGCTGCTGCAGCTCACCGACGACCACAGCCTGGTGGAGGAGATGGTCCGGGAGGGCAAGCTGACCCGGGAGGAGGCCACGGTCCACCCCCAGCGCTCGATCATCACCCGGGCCCTGGGCATGGAGCCCGAGATCCAGGTCGACTGGTGGGAGCTGATCCCCTACCGGGGCGATCGCCTCCTGCTCTGCAGCGACGGCCTCACCAACGAGTTGTCCGACGACCGCATCGCGGCCACCCTGCGCCAGGTGGCCGACCCCAAGGAGGCGGCGCGCGACCTCGTCCGCCAGGCCCGGACCGAGGGCGGGGGCGACAACATCACGGTGGTGGTGGTCGACGTCGTCGACGACGACGGCCGAGCTGAGGCAGCCTCGGAGGCCCTGGCCAAGGACCACGCGCTGGCCGGATCGCCGCGCCGCCGACCGACCTCCGACGGCGACCCGCCGACGATGAAGTTGAGCGCCATCTCGGCCACCACGCCCGGGCCGGTCGCGGCGCCGACCGTGGACGACGCCCCGGTGCCCCGGGCCTCCCGGCCAGTGGTCGGGGGAAAACCGGGCCGAGGAGGGGCGGTGGGCCAGGCGGTGGCCGGACAGCGGGTGGCAGCCCCCCAGCCGTCGTCGACCGGCGGCCCTCCCACCCTCGACCCGCCTCGGCGGCCGCCCACCGCGGCCAAGCCCAAGCGGTTCACCTGGCGGGTGGCGGGCTTCGTCATCCTCCTCCTCGGGGTCGTGTTCGGCACCCTGGCCGCCATCGGCTGGTACGCCCGCAGCACGTACTACGTGGGCTTCGCCGGCGACCAGGTCGCCATCTACAAGGGCCGCCCGGGCGGGGTGCTGTGGTTCAAGCCGACCCTCCGGGAGCGCAAGCCCCTGAACCGGGCCGAAGTGCCCGCGGCCTACCTGGCCGACGTCCTGGCGGGCAAGGAAGTCGATTCCAAGGCCGACGCCGACCGCTACGTGACCCTCCTCCGTGACATCCACCTGAAGGAGGAGCAGGCCCGGACGGCGGCCTCCACCAGCACGACGTCGACCTCCTCGACGACCCTGCCCGGCGGGAGCCCACCACCTTGATGGATCGGGATCCGGTCGTCGCCGTCCGGCGGACGACCGAGTTGGGGCTGATGGTGCTGGCCGGCGTGGTGATCGCCGGTGCCTACGTGCTGGCCGCGCTCGGGCGCAGTTCGTCGCTGCCCGCCAACCTCGTCCCCCTCCTCGTGATCATCCTCGGGCTGCTGGTGGCCGCCCACATGGCCGTCCGCAAGCTCGCCCCGGGCGCCGATCCCCTGCTCCTGCCCCTCGCCGGGCTGCTCAACGGCATCGGGTACGTGTTCGTGGCCCGGCTCCGTCCCGACCTGGCCGGATTCCAGGCGCTGTGGACGGTGCTCGGCATCGGAGCCTTCATCGCCACCCTCGCCCTGGTGCCCCGCACCCGGAACATCGAACGCTTCCGCTACACGCTGGCCCTCTTCGGCATCGGCCTGCTCCTCATGCCCCTCGTGCCGGTCATCGGGCAGACCATCAACGGTTCCCGCCTCTGGGTGAAATTCGGGCCGGTGAGCTTCCAGCCGGGGGAGCTGTCGAAGATCGTCCTGGTGGTGTTCTTCGCCTCCTACCTGGTCGAGAAGCGGGAGTTGCTCTCCATGGGCACCCACCAGGTGGCGGGGATGTGGCTGCCCGAGATCCGCCACCTCGGACCCATCGTGCTGGCCTGGAGCTTCTCCCTCATCATTATGTTCTTCGAGAAGGACCTGGGCTCGTCGCTGCTGTTCTTCGCCCTCTTCATCACCATGCTGTGGGTGTCGACGGCCCGGGGGGTGTACCTGGGCATCGGGGGTCTGATGTTCGCGGTGGGGGCCGTGCTGGCATACACGTCGTTCGACCACGTCCGCACTCGAGTCGCGATCTGGCTCGACCCGTGGGCGGTGTCGAACGACGCCGGCTACCAGATCATCCAGGGCCTCTTCGCCTTCGCCGCCGGCGGGATCGCCGGCGCCAACCTGGGCCAGGGCAGCCCCCAGCGCATCCCGGCGGTGGCCACCGACTTCACCTTCGCCGCAATCGGCGAGGAGCTCGGCCTCCTGGGCACGGTCGCCGTTCTGGGCGCCTTCCTGCTGATGGTCGGGGCCGGGCTGCGGATCGCGATGCGGGCCGAGCCCCCGTTCGAGAAGCTGCTGGCCACCGGGCTGACGGCCATCCTCGGCATCCAGAGCTTCATCATCCTGGCCGGTGTCACCCGGTTGGTCCCCCTCACCGGCATCACCCTGCCGTTCGTCTCCTACGGAGGATCGTCGCTGATCTCCAACTACGTCCTGCTGGCCCTCCTCCTGCGGATATCCGACGACCAGGCCCACCGGGCGGCCCAGGCCGCCGGGGCCCAGGACTCCACCCAGCTGGGCATCCGATGACCCCGACACCGATGACCCCGACACCGATGACCCCGACACCGATGACCCCGACACCGATGACCGGACGCCGATGAACAGCCAGATCCGCACCCTGGGCATCGTGTTGATGGTGCTGTTCAGCGCCCTGTTCGTGCAGCTCAACAACCTCCAGATTTTCAGCGCCGGGCGGTTGAACGACCACCCGATCAACACCCGCACGGTCGTGCGCGACTTCACCGAGCCCCGGGGCACCATCCAGACCAAGGACGGCGTGGTGATCGCCGAGTCGGTCGAGGTCGACGACGACTTCGAGCGCCTGCGCCGGTACCCCGAGGGCGAGCTGTTCGCCCACATCACCGGGTACTTCTCGTTCACGTTCGGCAACGAGGGGGTGGAGCGCACCTACAACGACGCCCTCACCGGCCGCGACCGCAAGGTCACCCTCGACCGGCTGGGCGACATCCTCCTGGAGAAGGACAAGACGGCCAACGTCACCCTCACCGTCTCCAAGTCGCTCCAGCAGATCGCCACCGACGGCCTGGCCGGGCGCAAGGGGTCGGTCGTGGCCATCGACCCCCGCAGCGGCGCCATCCTGGCCCTCGCCGACTACCCGTCGTACGACCCCAACACCCTGGCCAGCCACAACCAGGACGAGGTGCGACAGGCGTGGGCCGCCCTCAACGCCGACGAGGGACGACCCCTCCTGCCCCGCACCTACCGCGAGCGCTACTTCCCGGGCTCGAGCTTCAAGGTGGTCACCGCCGCCGTCGCCCTGGCCACGGGCGTGGCCTCGCTCAGCCAGCCCGTCTACCCGACGCTCACCGAGCTTGTCCTCCCCCAGAGCAGCGAGCCCCTGCGCAACTTCGGCGGCTCGTCGTGCGGCGGCCCCCTGCCCGAGATCCTGCGGGTGTCGTGCAACACCGCCTTCGCCCAGATGGGCATGGACATCGGGGCCCAGCGCATGGCCGCCGGCACGAACCAGTTCGGGTTCAACAAGGTCCCGCCCATCGACCTGCCCTTCGGGGCGGAGTCGGCCTTCCCCGACCCGAGCGCGTTCGTCCGCAACATCCCGGCCCTGGCCAAGTCGGCGATCGGCCAGCAGGACGTCGCCGCCACGCCGCTGCAGATGGCCCTGGTGGCCGCCGGCATCGCCAACAACGGGGTGATCATGGTGCCCCACGTCATGGCGGAGGTGCGCGATAGCCGGGCCGAGCTCATCGAGCAGTACCAGCCCAAGCCGTGGGTGGAGGCGGTGCCACCCGAGGTGGCTCACGCCGTGCGGGACATGATGATCGGCGTGGTGGCGGCCGGATCGGGCGCCAACGCCCAGATCCCGGGCGTCGCCGTGGCCGGCAAGACAGGCACCGCCCAGACCGGCCTGGGAACGTCGCACACCTGGTTCATCTCCTTCGCCCCGGCCGAGGCGCCCCGGGTGGCGGTGGCCGTGATGCTCGAGAACCAGCCCAGCGCCAACGAGTTCACCGGTGGAGCGCTGGCCGCGCCCATCGCCCGCGACGTCATGGTGGCGGCCCTCGCCGCCCCCTAGCCCTCTAGGCTGACAACGTGGCCTCGCAGGTTTTCACCGGCCGCTACCAGATGGTCCGTCAGGTGGCGCGCGGCGGCATGGCCGAGGTGTACCTGGCGCGCGACCTGCTCCTCGACCGCCCGGTGGCCCTCAAGGTGCTGTTCCCCGAGTTCTCCACCGATCCCTCCTTCGTCGAGCGCTTCCGGCGGGAGGCACGGGCGGCGGCCAACCTCAACCACCCCGGGATCGTCTCCATCTACGACTGGGGCAACGACTCGGGCACGTACTTCATCGTCATGGAGTACGTCGACGGGCGGACGCTGCGGGAGGTGATCCGGGCCGAGGGCCCGTTGCTGGCCCACCGGGCGGCCGAGATCGGCGCCGACATCGCCGGCGCCCTGCACTTCGCCCACCAGCACAACGTGGTGCACCGCGACGTGAAGCCGGGCAACGTGATGATCTCCGGCCAGCAGGTGAAGGTCACCGACTTCGGCATCGCCCGGGCCGGCGATTCGGCCGGCGAGGCGCTCACCCAGGCCGGAGCGGTGATGGGCACCGCCACCTACTTCTCGCCCGAGCAGGCCCAGGGCCACGACGTCGACGCCCGCAGCGACGTCTACTCCCTGGGCGTGGTCCTCTACGAGATGGTCACCGGGCGGCCGCCGTTCAAGGGTGACAACCCGGTGGCCATCGCCTACCAGCACGTGCGCGAGCAGCCGGTGCCGCCGAGCGAGATCAACCCTGACGTCCCCCGGATCTTCGACGCCATCATCCTCAAGGCCATGGCCAAGGACATGGCCAGCCGCTATCAGTCGGCCGAAGCGCTGCGAGCCGATCTGCTGCGCTACGCCGCCGGGCAACCGGTGTCGGTCGAGACCGTCGCCCTGTCCACGTTCGGGCGACCGGCCGCGGCCGCGGCCGCGCCACCGCCGCCGGCGGCCGCCGTGACCGGGATCATGCCCCGCACCGTGGGGCCCAACGGCTCGGGCTTCGACGGCACCCGCATCGCCACGCCCGATGAACGGGTGCCCGACTACGTCGAGCCGCCCCGGCAGAAGACGGGGATCTACATCGGCATCCTGGTCACCCTGCTGGTCATCCTGGGTGGCCTCCTGTACCTGCTCAGCCGCGAGCTCGGGGTGGGCAACAGCAACGTCCAGATCGCCATGCCGACGGTGATCGGCAAGACGGAGGTCGAGGCCAACTCCATCCTGCGGGAGGCCGGCCTGCGGGTGAACCGGCGGGAGGTCGTCGACGAGGCCAACGAGGCGGGCAAGGTCGTCGACCAGGACCCCGACCCGGGTGCCCAGGTGAAGAAGGACTCGGAGGTGACCATCACGGTCAGCCAGGGAGCCCCGTCGGCACCCGTTCCCGACGTCCGGGGACGCAAGGTCGACGCCGCCACCGCCGCCCTCGAGAGCACCGGGTTCGAGGTCAAGACGGTGCGCCGCACCGACACCGCAGCCGAGGTCGACACCGTCATCGACCAGGACCCCAAGCCCGGTCCGGGCAAGCGGGGGGCCACTGTCACCCTGATCGTGTCCAACGGGCGGGAGCAGGTCCGGGTGCCCGAGGTGCGGGGACGGCCGGAAGGAGAGGCCGCCAACCTCCTCGGCCAGGCCGGATTCCTGACGCAGACGCGGGTGGAGCAGAGCGCGACCGTCGGGGCCGGCCTGGTGATCCGCACCGAGCCCGACGTCGGCACCCAGCTCGACAGGGGCGAGACCGTGACCCTGGTGGTGTCGAACGGATCCCCGGCGACGACCTCGCCGCCCGTCGTCACCTCGCCCCCCACCACCGGGCCGCTCATCACCCTCTTCCCGACGACGACGGCGACGACGGCGCCGGCGAGCACCACCACCACCGCGCCGTAGGGGCGAGCTACACCCGCGACCCGGCCCCGGCCTGGGTCTGGGCCTGGGTCTGGGCCAGGAAGTTGGACAGGAGCTGCCGGCCGGATTCGGTGAGGATCGACTCGGGGTGGAACTGCACGCCCTCCACCGCCAGCTGGCGGTGGCGGAGAGCCATCACCACCCCGTCCTCGGTCTCGGCCGTGATCTCGAGCACGGAGGGCACCGACTCCCGGTCGACGACCAGCGAGTGGTACCTCGTGGCCTGGAACGGCTGGGGCATCCCGGCCAGGACCCCGTCGCCCCGGTGGTGCACCAGCGACGTCTTGCCGTGGACCACGGTTGGCGCCCGCACCACCTGTCCTCCGAAGACCTGGCCGATGCACTGGTGCCCCAGGCAGACTCCCAGGATCGGTGTCTTCCCGGCGAACCGCTCGATCACGTCGTTGCTGACGCCGGCGTCCTCGGGACGGCCGGGTCCGGGCGAGATGAGGATGGCGTCGGGCGCCAGGTCGGCCACCGCGCCGACTGTGAGGTCGTCGTGGCGGTGGACGATCGGCTCCGCCCCCAACTCGCCCAGGTACTGGACGAGGTTGTAGACGAACGAGTCGTAGTTGTCGATGACCAGCACCCTCGGACCCACGACGACGAGCGTAGGCCGGTCGCCGCCTCCTTCGATGGCCTAATCTGGCGTCATGGCGAAGTCGACGAACCCCAAGGGTGGCCGGGTCACGCCGAAGCAGAACAAGCGCTACACGCCGCCGGTGCCGAAGAGCGTGAAGGTCAGCTCGATCTGGGTGCCGATCGTGATGTTCACCGCCCTCGGCCTGGGGATGCTCATCATCCTGGCCAACTACGTCGACCTGCTCCCCGGTGACGGTCCCAACAACTACTACCTGTTGCTGGGCCTGGGTCTCATCACCGTCGGGTTCATCACCGCCACCCGTTTGCACTGAGCCACCGCCGGGTAGGAACGGCTGGCGCGGCGAAAAATATCAAGCTTGTAACTACCCACAGGTAACCCCCAGTCTGGGGATGAGCGCCCACTCGGCGGCCGTGAGTACCCCGGCTTGTAAAGGGGCACGGTTCACGTCGGGCAGCTCGCACGACCAAACCTCACCTCGCCTCGGCATGTTTGCTCAGGCCGAGGCGCGGCGCGGAACGAGGCCAGATCGCCCCACTCGTCCGGCTCGTCGGTGGGGTGCTCGTCGTACTTCGCGTAGGACGCGTCGATTTCGGCCGTGACGGACACATCGTCCGGCGTCGGCTGCCGATCGAAGCCCCGCTCGAACTCCTCGCGCCCCATCAGCGGCTCCCGTTGGTGCCGGATCGAGAAGGAACTCGACGCCTACGACCAGGGTTGCTCGCGTCCAGGTCGACAGCGACCTCGTCCGTGACGGCGAACCATCCTTCTGACCGGCTCGCTGGGGAGCGTCAGGTACCAGGCCTGGGACGTCGGGATCGAAGTCGCCGGGCTTAGTTCCAAGGTACGCCCCGTTCGGTCGAGTCACTGGGCGCTGGAGTGGACCGTCTTGAGGCCGATGATGGCGTAGGGAGGCCCGAAGCCGAGCGGCGTGGCGATGACGTCGAACTCGACGATCTCGTCGCTGGGACCAAGGGTCAGCTGCAGACCGGCAGCCGAGTAGCCGTGGACGGGCGGCGGTCCCTCGACCTCCAGCCTCCTCGCCCATGCCCTCAACGCGTCAACCTGATGGAGCGGCGGATGCTCCGCCTCAACCCAGGCCAAGACCGCGGTGCTGGCGTCGACGGCAAAGTCCAGGCCGGACACCGGGCGATGCTAGGTGGCGTTCCGCAGGATTTCCTCGCGAATACTGTCGAACTGTTGGTCCACAGTCGGCATCCGCCGAACAGACCCATCAGCGATGGCCCGTTCGTATCGAGCGCGCCACTCGGCGGCCTCGGGGGAGAGCGCCGGCCGGACCGGCTCGTCGTCGCGCCTCGCTGGGGTGCTCACTCGTCCGGGTCCGGCCCGTAGCGGTCCATCCCGAAACGGTACCCGCTCGATCCCGTGTTGCACGGCGATCAGGATGCGAACACTCGCCCAGGCCTTGGCCGGGAGTGCGGAACCTGTCAAGCAGTTTGAGACGAGATCTCAGGATTCCTTCTGTGCGTCGTTCTCGATCGTCGGCTTGTTGATCCAGGCCACGGTCGGGATCTTGGGTGGGGTCGGTCGGCGGTGGCGGAACCGGGCTGGGTTGGCGGCGTAGGCGGCGTCGAGGGTGACCGCCCGCTTGGCCCGAACCTCGACGGCGGTGCCGTGGTGGACGGAGGCGGCCGTGTGCAGGCCGATGCCGGAATGGCGGTGCTCGTGGTTGTAGTAGTTGAAGAATTGCTCGCAGAAGGCCCGGGCGTCCTCGATGGAGCCGAAGCGGTCGGGGAAGGCGGGGCAGTACTTCAGGGTCTTGAAGGCGGCCTCGCTGTAGGGGTTGTCGTTGCTGACATGAGGTCGGGAATGGGTGCGGCCCACGCCGAGGTCGGCCAGCAGCTCGGCGACGGGCTTGGAGGTCATCGACGTGCCCCTGTCGGCGTGGATGGTCAGGGTGCCGGGGGCGATGCCCTGGCCGGCGACGGCCCGGGCGATGAAGGCCTCGGCCAGGGCCGCCGACTCGCCTGGCGCCACCATCCAATCGACGACGTAGCGGGAGAAGATGTCGATGATGACGTAGAGGTCGAACCACACCCCCCGGTCGGGTCCCCGCAGCTTGGTTATGTCCCACGACCAGCACTGATTCGGCGCCGTG
>Ga0136617_10006770_pt1 | contig 10220 bp, 9 predicted proteins | sample AntDrymUQ3222106_2_FD_129672 | JGI IMG/M metagenome (GOLD analysis project Ga0136617, IMG submission 129672) | Polar desert sand microbial communities from Dry Valleys, Antarctica - metaG UQ322 (21.06) | ecosystem: Environmental > Terrestrial > Soil > Desert | place: Antarctica: Dry Valley... | reverse complement strand
GAGGAGCGTCCAGCCGCGGCCTGCGTTCGGCGGCCAGGTGCGAGTGACGAGGCGCCAGCCGAGGAACGTCCGGCGGCGGCCTGCGTTCGGCGGCCAGGTGCGAGTGACGAGGCGCCAGCCGAGGAGCGTCCAGCCGCGGCCTGCGTTGGGCGGCCAGGTGCGAGTGACGAGGCGCCAGCCGAGGAGCGTCCAGCTGCGGCCTGCGTGGCCGGGGAACGCAGCTGATGGCGATCATTGAGCGGCCGGTTCCAGCCACGGTCGACGCGCCGACCTCGGCGCCGGTGCCGGCGGGGGTCACCCCGGCCCGGGCCTACGGGGTGCTGCGCCGCCCGGTCACCACCACGGGTTGGCGCTCGTGGCTGTTCACGGTCGACCACAAGAAGATCGGCATCATGTACGGCGTCGCCGCGCTGGCCTTCTTCGTCATCGGCGGCATCGAAGCGCTGTTCATCCGGGCCCAGTTGGCCGGGCCCAACGGCACCCTGCTGTCGTCCGACCTCTACAACCAGATGTTCACTATGCACGCCACGTCGATGGTGTTCCTGTTCGCCATGCCGATGGCGGCGGCGTTCGGCAACTACTTCTTGCCCCTGCAGGTCGGCGCCCGGGACGTCGCCTTCCCCCGCATCAACGCCTTCGGTTTCTGGTCCTTCCTGATGGGCGCCCTGTTCGTCAACGCGTCGTGGTTCCTCGGCGGCGGCGCCGCCGACGGCGGTTGGTTCATGTACGCCCCCAACTCGAGCGTGCCCTTCTCGCCGTCGAACGGCATCGACTTCTGGGCCATCGGGCTGCAGATCACGGGCATCGCCTCGCTCACCGGCGCCGTCAACCTGATCGTCACCGCGCTCAACATGCGCACCAAGGGCATGTCGCTGATGCGCATGCCGGTGTTCACGTGGATGGTGCTGGTGATCCAGTTCCTGTTGCTGTTCGCCATCCCGGTCATCACCGTGGCGCTGTTCCTGCTCACGTTCCAGCGCACGTTCGGGGCCACGTTCTTCTCGGTCGAGGCCGGTGCCGACCCGCTGCTCTGGCAGCACCTGTTCTGGATCTTCGGTCATCCCGAGGTGTACATCCTGGTCCTGCCCTCGTTCGGCATCGTGTCCGAGGTGCTGCCCGTGTTCTCCAAGAAGCCGCTGTTCGGCTACCCGTTCGTGGTGTTCTCCGGTGCCGCCATCGGCTTCGTGGGGTGGGGCGTCTGGGCACACCACATGTTCGCCTCCGGCATCGGCCCGGTCAGCGTCGCCGTGTTCTCGGTGTCCACCATGGTGATCGCCGTGCCCACCGGCGTGAAGATCGTCAACTGGACGCTCACCATGTGGGGCGGCAAGCTCACCTTCACCACCGCCATGCTGTTCGCGATGGGTCTAGTGGTCGAGTTCACGATTGGTGGCCTGTCCGGCGTGACCCACTCGGTGGCCCCGTCCGATACCCAGCAGACCGACACGTACTACATCGTGGCCCACTTCCACTACGTGCTGTTCGGTGGGGCCGTGCTCGGGTTCTTTGCCGGGTTCTACTACTGGTGGCCCAAGGTGTTCGGCAAGTGTCTCAGCGAACGCCTCGGCAAGTGGAACTTCTGGCTCATGATCATCGGCATGAACTTGACGTTCGGTCCCATGCACATCATCGGCTTGCAGGGCCAGCCCCGCCGCATGTACATCTGGACCAGGGAACGGGCCGGCGAGGGCTTCTTCAACCTCGGGTTCTGGAACGCGGTAGCGTCGCTCGGTGCCTTCGTGCTGGCGGCCGGGGTGCTGGTGTTCATCGTCAACATCTGGCGGACCCACCGCCACGCGCCGCCGGCCCCGCTCGACCCGTGGGACGCCCGCACGCTGGAGTGGATGACCACCAGCCCGCCCAAGGTGCACAACTTCGACGCCCTGCCCGACGTGCACGCCCTCGACGAGTTCTTCCACCGCAAGTACGAGGACGTCGGGGAGGGTGACCGCCACGACTTGCGCAAGGTGGCCACAGCCGAGGACATCCTGGCCGAGCAGGAGGCCAACGCCGATCACCACATCCACCTGCCCTCGCCCTCGTACTGGCCGATGCTGGTGGCCCTGGCGTTGCCGTTCATCGGCTTCGGTGTCATCTACTACCCGCTCATCGCCATCGTCGCCGCCGGGTTCATGCTCCTGGCCCTGTTCGGCTGGGCGCTGGAGCCGTCGGTGGCCGATGAGTCCGACTACGACCCGCCGGCCGACGACGCCGACCCGGGCACCGACCTGGCCACCATCGGAAGCGCCCATGAGTGACGGCGACACCGTGGGCGAGAACAAGACGCCCGAGAACGGCGCCCCCGACCAGGGCAACACCACGAGCGACAACGCCGGCCCCGTCACGAGCACCATCGACGAGATTCCCATGGGCGGCCTGCCGGGTCCCGGACGCTCCGGGTCGGCCGCCCCCGCCGAGGACGGCGCCAAGCTCACCGGGCTGCCCGATCGCCCCGAGGCCGAGGAACACCCGCCGCTCACGTCCACCACCGGGCTGTCCAACAACAAGATGGGCATGTGGCTGTTCCTGGGCTCGGAGTGCCTGCTGTTCGGTGGGTTGATCTCCACCTACATGCTCTACCGCGGCCGCCACTCGGGTGGGCTCGGCCCTGACCAGATCTACGACATCCCGTTCACGTCGGTGTCCAGCTTCGTGCTGTTGATGTCGTCGCTCACCATGGTGCTGGCCGTGTCCGCCGCCCAACGCAAGGACGATCGCAACACCACGGTGTGGCTGGTGACCACGGCGCTGCTCGGCGCCACGTTCGTGGGCGGCCAGGCGTACGAGTTCACATCGTTCTACCGGGAGGGTCTTGGCTACACGACGAGCCTGTTCTCGTCGAGCTTCTACACCCTCACCGGGTTCCATGGTGTGCACGTCTCGCTCGGCATCGTCATGCTGTTGGCCTTGGCCATGATGCTGCGGTCCGAGCGGGTCAGCGGCGACCGGGCCGAGACGGTCGAGTTGATCGGCCTGTACTGGCACTTCGTCGACATCGTCTGGATCGTCATCTTCACCCTCGTCTACCTGATCCCGGCCTGAGGGCACCATGAGCACCGACACCTCCACCGAGTCCGGCGGTCCCGCCTCCGACCACGGCGGTCCGACCACGACCGGGGGACACGGGCCCACCGATCACCAGGCCACGGGCGCGGCCGGTCACGAGGAACACCACGGCCTCAGCGACCTCCAATATGTGCAGGTGGCGGCCATCCTCGCCGTCATCACCGGACTCGAGGTCTCCCTCACCTACATCGACATCGGGGCCGTGTTCCTACCCGCGCTGCTGGTCCTGATGGTCATCAAGTTCTTCACGGTCGTCCTGTACTTCATGCACTTGAAATTCGACAACCGCATTTTCACGGTGCTGTTCTACATGGGGCTCTTCCTGGCCGTGTTCGTGTACGTCGTCGCCCTGTTCACGTTCCAGTTCTTCTCGTCGTAGATCGTTTCGCAGACAACGGCGAAGCGCCGTTGTCTGCGAGTTGGTCGGGCTCCGATTGTCCGGCAGAGCCCGGCCAAGCTCCGCACCGCAATCCTCTTCCTCCGTCAGTGTGCTCAGCGGTGGACGAGGAGGAACCTCGGGCTCCGCACTGCCGGGGAGTGTTTCGCAGGAACGGCGAAGCGCCGTTCCTGCGAGCTGGTCGGGCTCCGATCGTCCGGCAAAGCCAGGCCAAGCTCCGCACCGCAATCCTCTTCCTCCGTCAGTGTGCTCAGCGGTATGCGAGGAGGAACCTCGGGCTCCCCACTGCCGGGGAACCTCGATGTCGCTGCGTCACGTCGTCGAACGGATGTCGGAGCCTCGATGTCGCGTCACGACGGTGAAGGGGCGGCAGAATGAACGACGTGAACCCGTGGCGTTTCGAGTGGCACCCCGAGGTGCTGGCGCTCATCGCCTTCCTCATCGGCTCGTATACCTACCTGGTCCGGGTCATCGGTCCGGCGGCCGTGCGGGCCGGCGAGCGGCCGATCAGCCGGCGCAACATGTGGTGCTTCGTCGCGGCCATGGTCCTGTTGTGGTCGGCCAGCGACTGGCCGATCCACGACATCGGCGAGGGTTACCTGTACTCGGCGCACATGCTCCAACACATGATGCTCACCTATCTCCTGCCGCCGCTGGCCCTGCTGGCGACGCCGGAGTGGCTGCTGCGGGTGCTGATCGGCAACGGCCGGATGTACCGCTCGGTGCGCTGGCTCTGCCACCCGGTGGTCGCCGGGGTCGTCTTCAACGTGGCCGTCATGGTCACCCACGTGCCAGGCGTGGTCAACGCCTCGGTCGGCAGCGGGCCGTTGCACTACTCGTTGCACCTCATGGCGGTGATGTCGGCGTTGCTGATGTGGATGGCGGTCTGCGGCCCGATCCCCGAGTTCCACATCGGCACCGGGGCCAAGATGATCTACCTGTTCCTCCAGTCGGTGGTGCCCACCGTGCCGGCGGCCTGGCTCACGTTCGCCGAGGGCACCGTCTACCGGCATTACGGCGAGCAGGCGGTACGGGTGTGGGGCCTCACCGTGAGCGAGGATCAGCAGATCGCCGGGGCCGTGATGAAGACGGGCGGGTCGCTGTTCCTCTGGAGCATCATCGTGTGGATGTGGTTCAAGCGGTTCTCAGCCAACCACCGCGATGAGCACAACTACCGACGGCTGCCCACCGCCGCCGTAGCCAGGGCTGCCGAAGGCCCGGCTGTCGCGCCCGGCGTCGCCCCACTCACCTACGACGACGTCGAACGGGCCTTCGCCAGCACCGCGCCGGCCGAAGAACCGCGCCGGCCGTCGCGCTGACCGAGCGGTAACTTCGTCGCGTGATCGACGTCCGGCTTCTACGCACCGACCTCGACGGCACCGTCGCGTCGATGGCCCGGCGGCACCGACCCGAGTTGCTCGACCAGCTTCGCGAAGCGGCTGGTTTGGACCGACGGCTGCTCCAGATCACCGCCGAGCGGGATGCGGCGCGGGCCCGGGTGAACGAGATTTCAAAAGCGGTGGGTGAGCGCCGTCGGGCCGGGGACACTGCGCAGGCCGAGGCCCTCGGCCAGCAGAGTCGGGCGCTGGGCGAACGCGAGAAGCAGATGGCCGGCGAGCACGACGAGCTGGCCGCCAGGTTGCGGGGCGTGCTCCTCGGGCTGCCCAACCTGCCTCATCCTGATGCGCCCGACGGCAAGTCCGCGGACGACAACGTCGTCGTCAACGGCCCCCACGACCTGCCCGACGAGTTCCCCGAGCACCGCCGCGTGCCCCATTGGGAGACCGGCGCCGCGCTGGGCATCCTCGACAACGAACGGGCCATCAAGATCAGCGGTGCCATGTTCACCATGACCAGGGGGTTGGGGGCCACGATGGGCCGGGCGTTGTGTCAGCTGGCGCTGGACCGCAACGCCGACGCGTTCGAGGAGATCAGGCCGCCGTCGCTCGTCACCACGGCGACGCTCACGGCGTCGGGCCAGTTGCCCAAGTTCGCCGAAGACGCCTTCACCATCGAGCGCGACGACCTGTGGGCCATCCCCACCGCCGAAGTGCCGCTCACGTCGATCTATCGCGACGAAATCCTGGTCGAGGAGCAACTGCCAGTACGGGTGATGGCGTGCACGCCGTGCTACCGGCGCGAGGCGGGGTCGGCCGGCCGGGACACCAGAGGCATGCTGCGCACCCACGAGTTCGACAAGGTCGAGATCCTGGCGGTCGCCACCGCCGAACAGGCTCCGGCCGTGCTCGCGGAACTGGTCCAACGGGCGGAGGGCGCTCTCGCCGCCCTGGGGCTGCCGTACCGGACCATCGAAATCTGCACCGGTGACTTCGGCCAGACCCACCATCGCAGCTTCGACGTCGAGGTGTATTCGCCGGCTACCGACAGATGGCTGGAGGTGTCGTCGGTGAGCTGGTTCTCCGACTACCAGGCTCGTCGGGCCAACATCCGCTACCGCCCCAAGGGCCAGAAGGGCACCGAGATCGCCCACACGCTGAACGGCTCGGCGCTGGCCGTGCCCCGGGTCTGGGCGGCCATCGTCGAGAACTATCGCCAACCCGACGGCTCGGTGGCCATCCCCGCCGCCCTGCACCCCTACACCCGTGGCGCCACCGTCATCCCCGCCCGGTGACCCCGCCCGCCACCGCCCCCGCCCGGGGAATCACGTTTTCCACAAAGGATTTCGGCCACCGGTGGCCGAAATCCTTTGTGGAAATCCGAACGACGGACGGCGCTGGCGCGTGATGAGCCGGTCGAGCGATCGCGATCTGGGGGCCGTCGAGTTGGCGTCGAGACGTGTCCAGTACGAGTCGGCTGGGCTCGACATCGCCGACGTGGCGGCCGACCCGCTCACCCAGTGGCAGCGCTGGTACCACGACGCTGCCGCAGCCGGGGTCATCGAGCCCAACGCCATGACCGTGGCGACCGTGGGAGTCGACGGGACACCCGACGCCCGAGTCGTGCTGGCCCGGGGTGTCGACGAGCGGTCGGTCGTGTTCTATACCAACTACCAGAGCGTGAAGAGCCGCCAACTCGACGCGTGCCCGTCAGCCGCGGCCGTGTTCGCCTGGCTCGACCTGCACCGCCAGGTGCGGCTGCGGGGGCCGATCGAGCGGGTCTCGGCCGACGAAAGCGACCGCTACTTCGCGTCCCGGCCCCGGCTCAGCCAGATCGGGGCCTGGGCATCGCCCCAGAGCGACGTGATCGTCGACCGGCACCAGCTCGATCAACTCACCGAGCACTACGGCGAGCGCTTCGAGGGCCGCGACGTGCCCCGTCCCGATCACTGGGGCGGATGGCGCCTGGTGGTCGAGGCGGCCGAGTTCTGGCAGGGCCGGCCGAGCCGCCTGCATGACCGCATCTATTACCGGGCGGACCCGGCGGCGCCGGAGCAATGGCACATCGAGCGCCTCGCCCCGTGATCGGCGGTACGGTCAGGTGAAGCTCCGGTGTCGGGTGGTGCCGCCTCGTTAGTGCGCGTCGGAACCGCAGCTATCCTCACACCGGCAAGGAAGGGCTCGTCGTGTTGGTGTGGATGGATCTAGAGATGACCGGGCTCGACCACACGCGTGACCTCATCGTCGAGATCGCCACGATCGTCACCGACGACGAGCTGCGCGTGGTGGCCGAGGGCCCCGACCTGGTCGTCCACGCCGATGACGCCGCGCTGGCGGCCATGGACCCGGTGGTCATCGACATGCACACGCGCTCGGGCCTGCTGGCGGCGATCCGCACGTCGACGGTGTCGTTGGAGGAAGCCGGCGGGGCCACGTTCGAGTTCATCAAGGCCCACGTGCCCAAGGCCCGCACCGTGCCGTTGTGCGGCAATTCCATCGGCACCGATCGCCGCTTCCTGGCCAGCTACCTGCCCGAGATCGAGAGCTACCTGCACTACCGATCAGTCGACGTGTCCAGCGTCAAGGAACTCGTCAAGCGTTGGTATCCCGACATCACCTCGGCGATGCAGCGCAAGCTGGGCTCGCACCGGGCCCTCGACGACATCCGCAGCTCCATCGAGGAGTTGCGTTGGTACCGGGGTCAGGTGTTCGTGCCCGCGACCGCTGCGTTCGAAGCGTCCGACGCCGCCGAGGCGACGGTGCCGGCCGTCGTCGACCCGGCCGATACCGGCGAACTGTCGGGCACCTGACGTGCGAGCGGTGGTGCTCACCGAGTACGGCGGGCCCGACGTGCTACGGGTCACCGACACCCCGTCGCCGACGCCCGGGCCCGACGAGATCCTCGTGGACGTTGCCCACTCGGCCGTCAACCGGGCCGACGTGCTGCAACGCAAGGGCCTCTACCCGGACCCGCGCGGCTGGGCGGTGGAGATCCCCGGGCTCGAGTACGCCGGCACCGTCGCGGCATGCGGGGACCGGGTGAGCGAGTGGCGCGTCGGCGATGCGGTGATGGGGATCGAGAGCGGGGGCTGCTACTCCGAACAACTCGTCACCCACGCCCGTCAGGCCATGCCCGTCCCGCACGGCGTCGACCAGCGGGACGCGTCGGCGATCCCCGAGGTGTTCGTCACCGCCTGGGACGCCCTCGTCGTGCAGGGCGGGCTCACCAGCGGACGGTGGGCGCTGGTGCACGCCGGCGCGTCCGGCGTCGGCACCGCGGCCATCCAGATCGCCAAGGCCATCGGCGCGTCCATCGCCGTCACCTGCTCGTCCGGCAAGGCGGCGACGTGTGTCGAGCTCGGCGCCGACCTCGTGCTCGAACGCTCACCAGCCGACTGGCGCGCCCAGCTCGGCGCCGAACTCGAGGCTCGCGGCGTCGAAGGCGTCGACGTGGTGCTCGACGTGATCGGTGGCGAGGAAGTCGAACGCAACCTGGTCGCTGTGCGCGAGCGGGGGCGGATCGTGCAGGTGGGCCTACTCGGCGGCGGAACAGCCACGGTCAACGTGGGCCGCCTGTTGTCGAAGCGCATCACCTGGTGCGGCACCGTGCTGCGGGCCCGGCCGTTGGAGGAGAAGCTCGCCATCAGCCGGCGCTTCGTGGCCGAGGTGCTTCCGTTGTTCGCCGACGGCACCCTGCGTCCGGTCATCGACCGACGGTTCGCCCTCGACGACGTGGCCGCCGCCCATCGGGTGATGGAGGCCGACGGCAATGTCGGCAAGCTCCTCCTCGACGTTCATCCCTGACCGGAATGGCCAGCTGCCCAGCTGCGGCGCTACTTGGGGCTCGAGCGGATAGCCCGCCCGCTCGCTGCGGCACTGTTCTGTCGGGCCTGCTCCGTAGGCTCCACAGTCCCGACAAGGCGGCCGTAATGCTTGGTCGCCTCGCCTATCGGCTCGGCTCCTTCGGGCGGCCCGTAGGGTGCACCGCATGGCCCGTCCGCCCGACACCCCGGCCCCATCCGGGTCGTTCCCGGCGACGGCGACGTCCGCGCCCCCGATCCGGCGGCCAAAGCAGGAACAGGAGCGGGCGTCCGACGTGGTGACCGAGGTGGCGCCAGGTGTGTTGCGCTGCCAGTTGCCGATCGAAATGCCGGGCCTCGGCCACGTCAACTGCTACGTGCTCGAGGACGAGCGTGGCGTCGCGGTCGTCGATCCCGGCCTACCCGGTCGGGCCACGCTGAAGGCGTTGACCGCTCGGCTGGCCAGCGCGGGCATCCCCCTCAAACGGGTGCACACGGTGATCGTCACGCACTCCCACCCCGACCACTTCGGTGGAGCGGGTTGGGTGCGCCAGGAGACCGGGGCCGAGGTCGTCACCCATCGCCTGTTTCACTTGTTCTGGAATCGGGACGAGCCGCCCGAACTCGACGTCGAGGAGACGGCGGTGCTCGACGCACCGGCCGCCCACGACGGCCATGATTCCCTGAGGGACGCTGAGACGCCACAACGTGATCAGCGACGACGGGGAACCCCTTGGGGGCCGCCGCCGTGGGGCGGGCCGATGCCCACCATGCCGTGGCGCCGTCGCCTGTGGTTCGCCGGGTCGCGCTACTTCCCGCGCCTGGCCAAGACCCCGCAACCCACCCGACGCCTGGCTGACGCCGACGTCATCCACTTGGCCGGCCGGGAGTGGGTGGCCGTGCACACGCCGGGACACACCGACGACCACCTCTGCCTGTTCGACCCGGCCGAAGGCGTGATGCTGTCGGGTGATCACGTGCTGCCGACGATCACCCCGCACATCGGTGGTTTCGTCCGCAACGTCGACCCGCTCCAGCGCTTCTTCGACTCGCTCGCCAAAGTGGCCGAGTTCGGTCCGTTGGTCACCACCGTGCTGCCGGCCCACGGCCACCCGTTCGCCGATCTGGCCGGCCGGGCCGGCCAGATTCGCGATCGCCATGGTGAGCGGTTGGACGTGGTGCGCGCTGCGTCGGAGGATGTCGGCCGGCCGATGAGCGTGCAGCAGATGTCGGGGCACTTGTTCTCGCCGCGTGCTCAGGGGGCGATGGCCGACAGCGAGACGTTCGCTCATCTCGAACACCTGCGTCTGGCGGGGGAGTACGACCGCCTCGACACCGCCGACGGATTTCGCTACCTGCCGGCCGAACGGTCCTGACGTCTCGACCACCGGCCGTCACGCCGACCGCGGGGTGAACACCGGACAGCACGGTCGCTGGTCCCAACGTCTCCGATGCGAGGGAGCGAGCGCCAGCGAGCGAGCGGCCACCAGCGGCCTGCGTGGCCGGGGAACGCCGCACGGTCGCTGGTACCCAACGTCTCCGATGCGAGGGAGCGAGCGCCAGCGAGCGAGCGTCCACCAGCGGCCTGCGTGGCCGGGGAACGCCGTGACGAAATTTTTG
>Ga0136617_10006769_pt1 | contig 10221 bp, 7 predicted proteins | sample AntDrymUQ3222106_2_FD_129672 | JGI IMG/M metagenome (GOLD analysis project Ga0136617, IMG submission 129672) | Polar desert sand microbial communities from Dry Valleys, Antarctica - metaG UQ322 (21.06) | ecosystem: Environmental > Terrestrial > Soil > Desert | place: Antarctica: Dry Valley... | reverse complement strand
TCAGCCGCGATCGGCGGCTCGCTGACATATGACGAAAGCATCGCCGCGTCGGCTACGCTGCGTGTGAACACGCCGGTCTGATCGAGCGTCGGGCTATAGCTCAAAGTGCCGTCTGCCGAGATCGTACCTGCGCTCGGCTTGAAGCCGACGACGCCGCAGAATGCCGCCGGACGAATGACGGAGCCATTGGTTTGCGTGCCGATCGCGCCGGGTACGAAACCGGCTGCGACTGCCGCCGCCGAACCGCTGGACGATCCGCCCGGCGTGTGCGCGTCATGCCACGGGTTACGCGTTTTGCCCGGGGCAAGAAAAGCGAACTCGGCGGTCACGGTTTTGCCGAGCACATAAGCGCCGGCGCCTTCGATGCATTCCACAATTTTCGCCGAGCATTTGGCAACGTTGCGCTCGCCCTCGTACAGCTTCGATCCCATGCCCGTCGGCAATTGCATGACGTCGATAATATCCTTGACGGCGATCGGGATGCCGCGCAGAAGGGCGTCGCCGCCGAGCGGTGGCCCGTGATCGCGCTGCTTCGCGAGCGTCATCGCGCGCTCCGGATCGAACCATTGCCACGCCTGCACCCGCGGTTCAAAACGGGCAGTCCGTTCGAGCAATGCCGCCAGATATTTTGCGGCCGTCAGCCTTCCTGCGGCTATGTCATCACGGGCAGCGCGCAAGCCGATCTGGTGCAGCGCAATCATTTATACAGATAGTTCGGCAGCCATAGCCCGATCGCGGGCCACATGTAAAGCAGGAACATGGCAAAAACCTGAATCGCCATGTACGGCAACATGCCGGAGAAAATCTGACCCAGGGTCACATGCGGCGGTGCGACGCCTTTCAGGTAAAAAGCCGCCATTGCAACCGGGGGAGACAGAAAAGCGGTCTGCAGATTCATCGCCACCAGCAGGCCGAAAAACAGGGGATCGATGTTGAAGTGCTGCAGCAGCGGCACGAAAATCGGCATGAAGATCACGATGATTTCGGTCCACTCGAGCGGCCAGCCGAGCAGGAAAATAATTACCTGCGCCAGCAGCATGAACTCGACCGGGGCGAGGTTCATCGACAGCACCCAGCGCTCGATCAACTCCTGGCCGCCGAGCAGCGCGAACGAGGCCGAGAATATGCTCGAACCGACGAACAGCCAGCACACCATGGCCGTCGTCTTGGCGGTCAAAAAAACCGATTCCTGCAGCACGCCGCGATTCAACTGACGATAGGCGGCAGCCAGCAGCAGACCGCCGAGCGATCCCATGGCCGCGGCCTCGGCCGGCGTCGCCAGCCCGAACACGATGGAACCGAGTACCGCCAGAATCAGCATGGCCAGCGGAAAGAACGAGCCGAGCAGCATTTTGAAAATTTCGAGACGCGCGAAGCTGAGCAATGCGTAAAAAATCAGCAACGCAGCCGCGATGACGGCGAACGTAATCCAGAACCATGTCGGCGCTGCCAGTGCGCCATCGGCGGCGGCAGCATCCGCCGTCGCTTCCGCGGGGGATTCGCTTGTTACGGATTCGGCGCCCGGCGGTTCCGCCACCCCGAGAGGCGCATTCTGCGCGGCAGACGGATCCTGCGCGCCGCCAGGTTGCTGAACCAGCGGCGGCTCCTGCACGCCCAATGACTGCTGATCGAGTGACGGCGGTGGTGAGGAAACCGGCGGTTCCTGCACACCCAGTCCGGCCGGCGGTCGCTTGGTCTTTCCGGCGACAGCCCCACTGCCCAACTCCGAGCCGAATTCGACCAGACCCTCCGTAGACTGCACAACGAGTGGGGCCGTAGCGCTGCGGTAAAGCAATCCCAGCAGGAAAACACCGGCAAGCGCCGGCAGCAAAGCGACGAACAGGTTGCGGGCGACAACGCCAGTCGGAAGACCGTTGCGCCGTCCGAATCCCGCGAACAATGCCGGCAACGCCACCTTGCCGCGATCACGCGACAGCACTTGCGCGAAGTGAGGCAGCTTTACCTTGCGTTCCTCGGCCGGCAACGGCGGCATCAATGCCGGTCGCAGTTTCGCGAGCACGATCACATAGGCGACATAAAGCGCAGCCAGCATGATCCCCGGGAAAAAGGCGCCGGCGTACAGTTGCACGACTGACACGCCGGCAGTCGCGCCGTAGACGATCAGCAGCACCGACGGCGGAATCAGGATGCCAAGGCAGCCGCCAGCGGTAATCGCGCCGGCCGATACCTTGACGTTGTACCCGGCGCGCAGCATGGCCGGGAACGCCAGCAAGCCCATGAGCGTGACTACCGCGCCGACGATGCCGGTCGCGGTCGCAAAAATCGCACAGGTCGCAATCGTCGCCACCGCCAGCGAGCCGGGTATGCGCGACATCGCCAGATGCATGCTCTTGAACAGCTTTTCGATCAGGTTCGCACGTTCGACCAGATAGCCCATGAACACGAATAACGGCACGGCAATCAGTACGTCGTTCGACATCACTGCATACGTGCGTTGCACCATCAGGTCGAGGATTCTCGGCGTGTCGTAGGCGAAGGCAATCCAGCCGAAAATGACACCCATGCCCATCAAGGTGAAGGCGGTCGGGAAGCCGAGCATGATGGCGACCACAACCAGCCCGAGCATCAACAGCCCGAGATGGCCGTAGGTCATTTCGGACGGCGCCGGCAGCACGACAAAGCAGGCGATTACGACCATCGCCATGATCGACAACCCGAACCATAACTCTTTTCTCATGAGCGAGATGTCCGGCGATGGCCCGCCCGATCACGGCGACATCCGCCGACATGCTGGCGGCCATCCGGCTTCGTCTTGTCCGATGAAATTGTCATAGCCCGGACGCCCGTTTGTCGGCAGGAATCGGGCCGGGCGCGGCAGGGTCGAGCGCCGCGATGTCCTCATCCTTGACGTGGACCATTTCCTTGAGCTTGTCGACATCGACTTCTTCGACATCTTCTTCACGCGAAGGCCAGTAACCCTGTTTCAGACAAATCGCGCAGCGCAGGACTTCGACGACGCCCTGTAGCAGCAGCAATGCGCCGGCAATCATGATCACGCCTTTGAACGGATATATCGGGGGGCCGTCGGCAGCCACCGAAGAATGTTCGTTCTGGGCAAGCGAAACCTGAAAGAAATCGAGGCCGGCATAGGCCAGCGCGATGATGCCGGGAAAGAAAAAAGCGAGATAGAGCAGGAGATCGAGCCCGGCCTGCACGCGCGGCGGGAAAAAGCCATACAGCACGTCGCCTCGCACGTGGCCATTCTTGGCCAGCGTATAGGCGCCGGCCATCATGAACAGCGTGCCGTACATCATGTTGTTCGCGTCGAACATCCAGGCATGCGGCGTGTTCAGCGCATAGCGCGAAAACACCTCCCATGAAATCATGAACGTCAACGCGACGATCAGCCAGGCGAACGCCTGGCCGACGAAAGTGCTGATCTTATCGACCAGGAGCAGGAGATTTTGCACGGAGCCGAGACCCAATCAATACGAGACTATCGCTGCGGCCTGCGCTTTGGATCGCGCATCTTTCACCAGTCTGCCCTCCCCTCGATGCAGGAAGTTGGGTGGAGTCAAGGTACGGACATTTCTCCTGCATTTCACCCCCATCGCAACCTTCCCTCGTCAAGACCGGAAGGCGACAGTCGATCAGCGCGGAAAGCGCCTGTTCGAGCAACAATACTATGCGTGTTGCTAGGCCTTACCAGCAAAGAAATGGTTATACGCCAAACGCGAGGTCACCATCGTGTCCTGCTGCCAACGCACCGCGCGCTGCGCGAATGCGCGCTGCGAATCGTAGATTTTCTTGAACAACGGATTCTCCGCCGATTTCTTCTTGGCGACTTCATCCCACACCCGCAGCTGTTCTTGCAGGATCGAATCCGGCGTCTTGTAGAACTTGACGTTTTGCTTGGCTTGCATGTCCGCGTAGTCCTGAGAATAGCGGTCGACCGCTTTCCACGACATATCGGCGGACGCCGCTTCGACTGCGTAACGGATAATCTCCTTCAGGTCAGCGGAAAGCGCATCGTACTTTTTCTTGTTGAACAGAATTTCGAACTGCTCGGCCGACTGGTGATAGCTTTGCAGCATGCAGATTTTGGACACGTCCGGGAAACCCAGAAGACGATCCGAACTCGCGTTGTTGAACTCGGCGGCGTCGATCAATCCGCGATCCAGCGCCGGCACGATTTCGCCGCCGGGCAGCGCGTTCACCGCGAGGCCCATGCCGGTAAAGATATCGATCGACAAGCCGACGGTACGAAACTTCAGACCTTTCATATCGGCGGCGCTGCTGACCGGTTTTTTGAACCAGCCCAGGGGCTGCGTCGGCATCGGGCCATAAAGGAACGATACGACGTCAAGGTTCAAACTCTTGTAAAGCTCATCGAGCAACTCCTTGCCACCGCCGTAGTTGTGCCACGCGAGCAATACGTTGGCGTCCATCCCGAATGCCGGGCCGGAACCCCACAGCGCCATCGCGGAATTTTTTCCATACCAGTACGCGATAACGCCGTGACCGCCATCGAGCGTGCCTTTGGAAACGGCGTCGATCAGGTCGAACGCCTTGACCACGGCGCCCGCCGGCAGCAACTCGATTTTGAGCCGCCCCCCAGCCATATTGTTAACCTTCTTGACATAGTCCGCCGCGTATTCGTGAAAGATATCCTTCGCCGGCCACGTGCTTTGCCAGCGAAAAGTGACCGGACTTTGCGCGACCGAAAAAAGCGGAAATCCGGCAATCGCCGCCGCGCCCGCGGCGGCGCCGGTGCGCTTCAGGAACTTGCGGCGCGGTGTGCTCTTATCAGCAATGGTCATGTGTTGTCTCCTGGTGGGTTACGGACAAGGGCGCGAGCCCCGCAGTCTGGCAAACTCAAGACTGACTTAAGACTGTAACGATTATGAGAACTTCCGCGCCGGCTAGCAACCGGAATGCTTGCTCTATAGCATGGGCGCCATCACGCACACCAGCCTCAACGACAACAATCCCCTGCCGCGCCCTGTGAAAAAACGCTTCCCCTTCCCTGTATCGCTGGTTCTGCTTTGCCTGATCGGCGCCGATCCGGCTTTGGCGGCGGCGGACGGCGCGCCCCATGTCGCTGGCGAGCAACTTGGACTCGTATGGATCGCGCCCTTCGCCGGCATGCTGTTGTCGATTGCGATCATGCCGCTCGTGGCGCCCGATTTCTGGCACCATCATTTCGGCAAAATATCGGCCTTCTGGGCGCTTGCTTTCATCATCCCGTTCGCGCTGACCTACGGACTGAACGTCACGCTTTACGAATTCCTGCACACCATGCTGCTGGAATATCTGCCGTTCATCATCCTGCTGTTTTCGCTGTTCACTGTCGCCGGAGGCATTCACATCAAGGGCAACCTGCACGGCAGCCCGCGCCTCAATACGGGCATCCTTGCCGGAGGTGCGGCGGCGGCAAGCCTGGCCGGTACGACAGGCGCGTCGATGGTGCTGATTCGCCCGCTGCTGCGCGCGAACGACAATCGCCGGCACAACGTGCACGTTGTCATCTTCTTCATTTTTCTCGTTGCCAATATCGGCGGCGCGCTCTCGCCGCTCGGCGATCCGCCGCTGTTTCTGGGCTTTCTCAAGGGCGTTGATTTTTTCTGGCCGACCATTCATCTGTTCCTGCCGACGTTGCTGGTTGCGGGCATCGTGCTGGCGGTTTTTTACGCGATCGACTGCTATCTCTACAAAAAGGAGGGCATCCTGCCCCCCGAATTCGATCCGACTCCGGACCGCGCACTGGGCGTCAGGGGTCTGGTAAACGTGCCGCTGCTCGCCGCCATCCTCGGCGCTGTCCTGATGAGTGGCGTGTGGAAGCCGGACATCCGTTTCGACGTTTACCATGTCGAAGTCGAGCTGCAGAATCTGCTGAGGGATGTCCTGCTCTTGCTTATCGCGGGCTTGTCGCTGAAGCTCACGGCGGCGAGTCATCGTGAGGCGAACGGTTTCACCTGGGAACCGATCGTCGAAGTCGCCAAGCTTTTCGCTGGAATTTTTCTCACCATCATCCCGGCCATCGCGATTCTGCGCGACGGTAGCGAGGGAGCGCTCGCGCCAGTTATCGATGCGGTTACCAACGCCGATGGCAGCCCCAACGACGTCATGTACTTCTGGCTTACCGGAATCCTATCGAGCTTTCTCGACAATGCGCCGACCTATCTGGTGTGTTTCAACACCGCCGGCGGCGACGCGAAAATGCTGAGCGGTCCGCTTTCGACAACGCTGCTTGCGATTTCCGCCGGCGCGGTTTACATGGGCGCGAACACGTATATCGGCAACGCCCCCAACTTCATGGTCAAGGCCATCGCCGAGCACAGCGGCGTAAAAATGCCGAGCTTCTTCGGCTACATGCTGTGGTCCGCCGTTATCCTGCTGCCGATATTCGCGCTGGTCAGCTGGTTGTTCCTGGCATGACGGCATGCACAAAGAACGGCACTGAGAAATCGAACCATCACGAATGAGACGCGCGGCCCACCAGCAGGATATGCAGTCGATACGGTCCATGCGCGCCGAGGACAATTGTCTGCTCGATATCGGCCGTGCGCGAAGGGCCTGACACGAAGTACACGGCGCGCGGCAATTGCTGGTGCGCGCCGCGCACCAGCATGCAGGCCTCTTCCATGGTCGCCACGCTGCGGTCGGCATGGACGATCGCGATGTGGGTTTCCGGCAGCATGCTCGTCGTGGCCGGCGTTTCGCTGCCCGACAACAGCAGCAGTGTGCCGGTTTCGGCAATGGCGCAAAATGCGCCGGTAACGCCGATCAGATCGCTTGCCGCGGCAGGACGCGATGCAAAATCGATTTCTGCTGCCCGCCAATCGAGCCGCGAAAATTCGGGCCACGCCACGACCTCCTTCGGCAAACCGTTTGCAATCAAATAGGCCGCGATGGCGTGCGGCACCTGATTCATACTCGCCACTTCCTCGAACGTGCTCGCCATCGCCCGCGCGCGCTCCAGAAAACGCGCTTGCATCGAGCCTGCCATGCCGGCCTCATCTTCGATCATCAGCCGCGGACCGCGCGGATGCGCATCGAGATGGCGCGCGATCTCCTGCAACTCGATTTTGCGCCTCGATTCCTGCGCTTCGCGCGCGCTGCGTATACGCGCGAGAATGCGCTCTTTCGCGCCTGCGTTCTGCTCAATCGCCGACATTCGATTTCTTTTGCTCGCGCATTCGATATAACGCTCGAAACGTTCGCCCGGCAGGCGCCGGCATGTCGCGGCCTTTGGTCCAGCCGGAGCCGAATGGCAACCAGTGCAGCAGCTTCGTTTTGCCTGCCAACCGGGACAGTGTATGCGCCGACAGTGCCGCGATAAGCGCGTAAAGCCGCGGTCGCCGCGCGAGCGCCAACCACACCGTCAATGCAACGCGTTCGCGCTTTGCGCGCAGGCCGCGCTCAACCTGCTGTTCGCGCAGCTTGCGCATCAAATCCGGCAAAGGAATTTTGACCGGACACACGACCGCGCATTCTCCGCAGAAAGTCGAGGCGTTCGGCAAATCGCCCGCGTTTTCGAGGCCGACGAACGCCGGCGTCAACACCGAGCCCATAGGCCCCGGATAGACCCAGCCATAGGCGTGGCCGCCGACGTTCTGATACACCGGGCAGTGATTCATGCAGGCGCCGCAACGTATGCAGCGCAGCATGCTTTGCAATTCGCCGCCGAGCAGATTGGCGCGGCCGGCGTCGACCAGGATGATGTGAAAATGCCGCGGGCCATCGTGGTCGCCGACGTGGCGCGTTCCGGTGTTGATCGTCACATAATTGGTAATCGATTGACCGGTCGCCGAGCGCGGCAACAGCCGAACCAGCGTGGCGGCGTCTTCGAGTGTTGCGACGACTTTTTCGACGCCAGAGATTGCGACGTGAACCCGCGGCAGGGTCGTCGTCAGACGGCCGTTGCCTTCGTTGGTGACAATCAGGGTCGAGCCGGTTTCGGCGATCATAAAATTGGCTCCCGAGATGCCCATGTCGGCGGCAACAAAATGCGGGCGCATAATCTCGCGCGCCTCGCGGCACAATTCGGGTATCGCGGTTTTGCGCGGCGTCTGGTGAATGCGCGCGAACAGATCCGATATTTCATCCTTGCTCTTGTGCATGACCGGCGCGACGATATGTGAAGGCGGCTCATGAGCAAGCTGCAGGATGTATTCGCCGAGATCGCTTTCGACGACAGCAAGCCCGGCCGCTTCGAGTGCATCGTTCAGCGCGCATTCCTCGCTTACCATCGATTTCGATTTGATCACGCGGCGGACGCCATGCTGGCGCGCTATATCGAGCACGATGCGGTTTACGTCGGCACTGGTTTCTGCCCAATGAACGCACGCGCCGGCATTCGTTGCCGTGCGTTCGAAATGTTCGAGATAGAGATCGAGGTTGCGCAACACACGATCGCGGATTTCGGCGGCGGCGTCACGCAGCTTTTCGAAATCGACGCCGGCGAGCGCTTGCACACGGCCTTCTGTAAATCGTCCCTGGGCGTTACGCAGCGACGCTTGCAAAGTGCCGTCTCGCAACTGCGCGGTGGACCGTGCTTTGAAGTGTATCGACTTGATTTCCATGATTGGAAAACCCGGTGAGCGCGGCGCAAAAAACAACCGCTAGTGCCTAGCCCGATTGCTTGTCGCCTTCACCGCTGGCAACGCCGGCGCGATCCTGGGCGGCCAGCACTTCGGCGATATGCAGCACCTGCGTCGTCATATCCCCGCGCCGGCGCAGACGGCCTTCGATGTGCAACATACAGCCGAGATCGCCGAGCGCGACGCAGGGGGCGCCGGTCGCGGCGATCTGCAGACATTTGTTGTCGGCCATGCGCGTTGCAATGTCGCCGAACTTCACCGAGAAAGTCCCGCCGAAGCCGCAGCAAACTTCGGCCCCGGTCATCTCGATCAACTCGATGTCCGCGCTCGCCAGTAACGCGCGCGGCTGATTTTTCACACCGAGTTCACGCAGGCCCGCGCACGAATCGTGATAAGTGAGGCGACCCTGCCAACGCCCGGGCAGGTGCGTCAGGTGCAACACATTGATGAGGAAATCAGTGAGCTCGAAGGTGCGCGCGGCGAGAGCGGTGATGCGCTGCCGGGTATCCGAATCATCGTCGAACAGTTGTGGATAATGCTTGCCGACCATGCCCGCACATGATCCCGACGGTATTACGACATAATCGAAATGCTCGAATTCGGTAAGGGTTTTCAGCGCCAGCGCACGCGCCGCCTGACGGTCGCCGGAGTTGTAAGCGGGCTGGCCGCAGCACGTTTGCCGTGCCGGAACGACAACCTCGACCCCGGCGCGTTCGAGCAACGCGAGCGCGGAAAAGCCTATCGATGGACGAAATAGATCAACCAGACAGGTGACCAGCAAACCAACGCGCATGCGGGAAGAGGAGCGGAGCCGTCGAAGCGACGGACGTAAAAATCATAACACGGCCCCCACAGATGATATGCCCCTCGTTGTAGAACAAGTTTTCATATCGTAAAATCCCGTTGCATGCTTCTCACCACACTTTTCCGACAGCAACCTTCTGGCAGGAAACCCGCATTGTCCGAAAACCGATCTTCCATTCAGGTGATCGAGCGCATGATGGCCCTGCTCGATGCGATCGCCGAATCGGGAGAAGCGGTGAACCTCAAGTATCTGGCTGGTCAAACGAGTTGCATCCTTCGACCGCGCACCGCATTCTGGGTGTGATGGTCGACAACCGCTTGATTGACCGCGTCGAACCGGGCGCCTACCGGCTGGGAATCCGCTTGCTTGAATTGGGTAATCTCGTGAAATCAAGACTGAATATCCGGCAGGAAGCCCTGCCTCACATGGATCGTCTGTATCAGAAACTGCAGGAGACGGTAAACCTGAGTGTGCGCCAGGACGATGAAGTGATTTACGTCGAACGCAGTTCATCGAATCGCTCGATGATGCAGGTCGTGCAAATCGTCGGCGCGCGCGCGCCGTTGCACATAATGGCGGTCGGCAAGATTTATCTGGCCGAAGAAGGCCCGCGCGGCTGGGCCGATTACGCGAAGCGCACCGGGTTGCCCGCCTACACGGAAAATACGTTGAGCACCTTGACCAGCCTGGCGCGCGAACTCGAGCGCTTGAAACGGGCGGGTTATGCGTTCGATAACGAGGAAGCCGAGAAAGGCGTTTCCTGTATTGGTGCGGGGATTCACGACGAGGAAGGTCAGCTCGTCGCCGGACTGTCGGTATCAGCGCCTTCGGACCGTCTCGATAAAGCGTGGG